>Ga0265295_1009019_pt1 | contig 10840 bp, 7 predicted proteins | sample Munlansysbiofilm_FD_192503 | JGI IMG/M metagenome (GOLD analysis project Ga0265295, IMG submission 192503) | Leachate microbial communities from a municipal landfill in Southern Ontario, Canada - Methane capture system biofilm | ecosystem: Engineered > Solid waste > Landfill > Unclassified ... | reverse complement strand
CAAGAATACGCTCAGTTGCAAAATGAAATTAACGGCTTGAAGGCCCGCATCAGCAATATCGGCGAAAAACAAATTGGCATGCGGCGTTCGCTCTGTCAGGCGCTGGATTTAGCGGAAGATGAAATGCCGTTTGCCGGTGAATTGCTCCAAGTCCGCGAAGACGAACGTGGCTGGGAAGGTGCCATCGAACGGCTGCTCCACGGCTTTGGTTTATCTCTTCTGGTCCCAGATTGTGCTTACGCCAAGGTAGCTGAATGGGTTGACCGCACCCATCTGCGCGCAAGACTGGTCTATTTCCGGGTGCGTGAAAGGGGACGCACCGAACTACCAACTCTTCATCCCAATTCATTGGCGCGCAAGCTACAGGTCAAACCCGACTCCACCTTTTATACTTGGCTTGAACGCGAAGTTGCGCACCGCTTTGATCTCGCCTGTTGTGCTGATCAGGAGCAGTTTCGCCGCGAACCCCGTGCTATCACCCAAGCGGGGCAAATCAAGGCGCCAGGGGAGCGCCATGAAAAAGACGACCGACACCGCCTGGAGGACCGCCGCCGCTATATTCTGGGATGGAGCAACGCCGAAAAGATCGCGGCATTGGAAAAGGAAGCCAAACAGCAGGAAACTCACCTTGCTGGACTCGCCGGGCGTATCAGTACGTTGCAAAAGGAACAGTCGAGCCTCAAAGAACGCCTCTCGGTACTCTCAAGGATAGGTGAATATACCGACTTCCACGACCTAGACTGGAAGCCCGTGGCATTTGCCATCGAGAGGCTCTCAGCGGAAAAACAAGAACTTGAAGCCACCTCCGATCTGCTCAAAACCCTCACAGCACAACTAGCCACCCTCGAAGACCAGCTGAAGGAAACCGAACACCAACTGGACGAGCGGAAAGACAAGCGCTCGAAGACCGCACAAAAAATAAGTTCCGCCAAAGAGCTGCAACAACAAGCACAAGCTCTGTTGAACGATACACCCGCAGACACCCTCCAACGCTTTGCGTTACTAGAACAAATGCGCGCAGAAGCACTCGGCAACCAGCTCCTGACCGTTGAGTCCTGCGATAACCGTGAACGGGATATGCGCGACTGGCTACAGGGCAGGATCGACGCCGAAGATTCGAAGATGAAGCGTTTGGCCGAAAAAATCATCGGAGCGATGGCCGAATACAAAAAGGAATGGCCTCTGGAAACCCGAGATGTGGATATTAATATCGCCGCTGGACCTGAATTAAAATTGATGCTTGACGGGCTCCGGGCTGACGACTTACCCCGTTTTGAAGGACGTTTCAAAGAACTTTTGAACGAAAACACCATCCGCGAAGTGGCGAATTTTCAATCGCAGCTGGCGCGTGAACGGCAAACCATCAAGGAGCGTATTACTCAGATAAATGAATCCCTCACCCAGATTGACTACAACCCTGGCCGCTACATCCGCCTCGAAGCTCAGCTGAATCTCGACGCCGACATCCGTGACTTCCAGACCGAGCTGCGCACCTGTACCGAAGGAGCGCTCTCCGGCTCGGAAGATGCTCAGTATTCAGAAACCAAATTTCTACAGGTAAAGCAGATCATCGAGCGGTTTCGCGGCCGGGAGGAACATTCCGATCTGGACCGACGCTGGACGGCGAAGGTAACGGATGTGCGTAACTGGTTTGTTTTTGCCGCCAGTGAACGCTGGCGCGAAGACAACAGTGAGCATGAGTACTACGCAGATTCTGGTGGAAAGTCAGGCGGCCAGAAAGAAAAACTCGCATACACTGTACTGGCTGCCAGTCTGGCGTACCAATTTGGGTTGGAATGGGGAGCAGTGCGCTCGCGTTCCTTCCGCTTCGTGGTGATCGACGAAGCTTTCGGGCGTGGCTCCGACGAATCAGCCCAATATGGTTTGCAGCTGTTCGCGCAGCTCAATCTGCAGCTGCTGATCGTTACACCGATGCAAAAGATCCATATCATTGAGCCATTTGTCTCCAGTGTCGGGTTTGTTCATAATGAAGACGGACGCAATTCGGTCCTGCGCAACCTCAGCATTGAGGAATATCAAGCCGAGAAGCACAGGATGCAAGGATGAAGTGGACAACTCCGACCGATCTTAAAACACAGGTGCAAAAGCTCTGGGATCGCGGCCTGCTGCTTTCCACCTTGGCTGGCGGTGCGGCGGTCTTTCCTCGGCGTCTAACCCTCAAAGGCCCCAACTCTGAGGAACTTAGCGCACGTTTTTCCGAGGTACGCGACTGGATCGCCGGACTTGTTGCTGGCGCAGGTCCCTATCGGATCGAATGGCGCAGCGTCAATCACCGGGTCCTGGGAACCAATGACATCCCTGCCAGAATCTGGATTGACTCCCTGACGGATGCCCTTGGAATGATCAATAAACGTAGGGCGGCGGAGCAGTTTGCCGCGCTACTTGAATTAACCCGAGAAAAGCAGCCAAAACTGATTCCATGGCTAGCAAAGCGCCCGCTGCGTACTTTGGAACTAGCCGAAGACTGGGCGCAACTGCTCGCGCTCATCGCCTGGGTGCAAAAACACCCGCGCCCCGCTGTTTATCTGCGCCAGATCGATTTAACAGGTATCCATACCAAGTTGATTGAAGGACATCGAGGCGTGCTGGCGGAGCTGCTCGATCTTGTTTTGCCAGAGGAAGTTATTGATGCAGCACACTCTGGCGCCGCTGGATTCTGCTGTCGTTATGGCTTTCTGGATAAACCCTCCCGGGTGCGTTTTCGGGTGTTGGATCCAAATATCAGATTACTGGGGGGAGAAGCCGACCAGGATATAACCCTGACGCAGGCAGCCTTCGCGGTGCTTGATTTACCGGTATCAAAAGTGTTCATCACCGAAAACGAAATCAACTTTCTGGCGTTCCCGCCTGTCCCCGACGCACTGGTTATTTTCGGCGCTGGATACGGCTTTGCCAATATCGCATCCGCCCACTGGCTACAGCAGAAAACCATCTACTATTGGGGAGACATCGACACCCACGGCTTTGCCATCCTCAATCAACTCCGTAGATTCTTCCCCCACAGCATATCTTTTCTCATGGACAGGCAAACACTCCTAGAGCATCGGTCCCTCTGGGGCATTGAGGCTCAGCCCGAAACGGGAAACCTTACACGCTTGGATGCCGAGGAAAGCGTTCTTTACGCTCAGTTGCACCAGAACCATTGGGGTGACCACGTTCGGCTTGAGCAAGAGAGGATTGGCTTTAATGTTCTGCTCGAAATTCTCCGCCAACTGTAAATATCAACTGTATCGATCCTGCTAGCTGGCACCTTGCCGGAATCACCGACCCTTGGTACTAATCAAGCCGGTTTTCATTGCCCAACAGTCCTTGACGAGCCTGCTGCTCCAGGAGCAGGTAAAAATAAATCAACCCTCGGTACGGACGCCAACGGTCAATAATCTGATAAATTGCGGCATAATCAGGACGTTCCTCCAAGCTCAACCAGCGCTTGAATTTGTTTTGACTGCCAACATCATCTGCCGGAAAAACATCGAGCCGTCCCAGACCACGAAGCAGCACATACTGCGCGGTCCAGCGGCCAAAGCCAGGAAGTTGACGTAAGCGCATGGTCACCTCGACGTCTTCCAGGCCGGATAGTTCCTCCAGATCAAAGGTCTTTTCGGTTATTCCACGGGCACGATCAAGAATCCATTGGCTCTTTCGGTTGCTGAACCCCAATGCGCGCAACTCTTCGACCTTGGTCGAGCGCAACTCTTCAGGACGAGGGAATGCATGCTGCCCACCCCATTCCAGCCCCCAAGTGGCACAAAACCGGTTGAGCAGCTGCACCCCAACGGAGAGGGAGAGCTGCTGACAGGCAATCCCGTTGACTATGGTCTCAAAAATGGTTGGCAGGCGCGGTGGTTTGAACCCAACGTAGCGCCGGATAAGATCTGCCAGTTTTGGATCCGTTTGAGCCATGCGATAGAATGGAGTCAGATCGATATCGAGCCCCAGCGTTTTGGTGAGGGTATCCCTCACACTCTCTTTTATTGAGGATGTAATACGCGTACCCTTCAACTCCACGTGAAGCTTTGGTGCCGCTGCCGATCCAATCTGCCGGACCGTAACTTCTACTGGGATGCCGTCCATGACCAGCACACGCCGATAAGCTTCCCCATCCCAGCGGTCCATAGCGTTGACGGGCAGACGCCGCAGGACCCAAACGGTCAGATCCAGGCGATAAGGTGGTCGAGGCTGAAGAATAAAACTTCTCATGGCATACCCTATCCACACGTGTTTTTGGATCGGTTTGACTGCAAGTGTACGACAGATAAAGTCGAAATTTAGCGCGAAACATACGCTCCGTTTATCTCAACATAGGTGCTTGCGCCCCACCACCGCAGCGGCCACTTTCGTTCCGGTCGGTTTCCGTGTTAACTTTGACCTATTTCTACATCTTCTGCTATATAGCTCTATGCAACTCTATGTGTGGAGGCAACTCTGTCAAGCCGTAGTGTTAAAGTCTTTTTTGTTCTATCAAACAATTTGAAATATTCAGATTTATGTCTAGGGGCTACCGATGAGTGGTGAGCGCAATAAAATTAACACAATCCGCGAGGCGCAATGAAAATTCTACACACCTCTGACTGGCATCTGGGCCGCTCCCTTTACGGCAGAAAACGTTACGCAGAGTTCGAGGCGTTTCTTAACTGGCTGGCGCAAACCATTGAAGATGAAGAAATTGATGCCCTGCTGGTGGCTGGCGATGTTTTTGATACCAGTACGCCTAGCAACCGGGCGCAAGAGCTGTATTACCGCTTCCTGTGCCGAGTTTCGACCTCCTGCTGTCGTCATGTAGTGATCATTGGCGGAAATCATGACTCCCCTTCCTTCCTCAATGCTCCCAAAGAACTGCTGCGCGCTCTGAATGTGCACGTGATCGGCTCTATGACTGAAACGGTAGCAGACGAAGTGATTGTTCTGAAGAAAAATCCGCTGGTTACCCAAATGGACGCAGACAATGTTGAAGCGATTGTTTGTGCTGTCCCCTATTTGCGCGATAAAGACATTCGGACAGTAGAGCCGGGTGAAACCATCGATGATAAAAACAGAAAACTGGTTGAAGGCTTACAAAAACACTATGAAGAGGTGGTAACGCTGGCGGAAGAAACAAGAAACAATCTGCTGAAAACTACTCAATCAACCAATAAAAACATCCCGATAATTGCTATGGGACACCTTTTTACCGCAGGCGGTAAGACTGTTGACGGGGATGGCGTCCGGGAACTTTATGTAGGCTCACTGGCCCATGTCGGTGATGATGTATTCCCTCCATCAATTGACTATCTCGCGCTTGGGCATCTACACGTACCACAAGCCGTCAGCGGAGCAGAACACATGCGCTACAGTGGCTCTCCGATACCGATGGGTTATGGCGAAGCGACACAGGAGAAATCGGTGGTGCTGATAGAATTTAATCAGCAGATTTCGTCTTCGGACTCAGATAGTAGTTATAAGAAAATCAATCTGCGGGAACCTGCGCAGTCTGCAGAAAAAAAATGCAGTCATCCTCCTTCAAAAATCACCCTCAAAAAAGTGCCTTGTTTTCAACCATTGGTTCGCATCGTGGGTTCTCTGGATGCTATTCGTGCAAGGCTCGAAGAGCTGAAGCAGGAAGAGAGCAATGCTTGGCTTGAGATTGAATATACCGGCAACGACATCATCGGTAACCTCCAAGAGATCGTTGCCGAAGCGCTAGCCGATTCACCCATGGAAATTCGGCGAATTAAAAACCGGCGGGTCACAGATCGGATTATCAGCAAAATCGCTGAAGACGAAACCCTTGATGACCTGGATGACAAGGATGTTTTTATCCGCTGTCTGGATGCTTTTACGGTGCCCGATGAAGACCGCGAGGAACTAATGGCGTGTTATGTGGAAGCAATCAAGGGTTTAGTTGAAGAGGATGTAAATGCTGAATAATCCGCAGATTACACAGATGAACGCAGATAAGATCAGAGACAAAGAAACTTATACCATCATAGGGGCCGCTATGATGGTTCATACAGAGTTAGGTAGTGGTTTTCTTGAAATTGTTTACCAGGAGGCGTTGGAAAAAGAATTTCAGCGCTTGAACATACCTTACAGTCGGGAAGTAAAATTACCCGTGTATTATCGCGGCGAACAACTTAACAGCTATTATCAGGCCGACTTTGTATGTTTTGATTCCATTATTGTCGAGACTAAAGCATTGCAACGCCTATCGAGTATAGAAGATGCCCAAGTTCTCAACTACCTGAAAGCATCGAAGCTTCAACGAGCATTGTTGCTAAACTTTGGAAATAATAGCCTTCAACATAAACGACTGGTCTTTAATCTGCGAGAATCTGCGCAATCTGCGGATAAAACATCATGAAGATACTCGAACTCCGGTTTAAGAACCTCAATTCCCTTTACGGTGAATGGTGCATTGATTTCACCGCTCCCGAGTATGTGTCCAGTGGAATCTTTGCTCTAACCGGTCCGACGGGTGCGGGAAAATCGACCATTCTTGATGCCATCTGCCTTGCTCTGTATGGCGCAACTCCCCGTCTGGGCAAAATCACCAAGAGTGGAAACGAAATCATGTCGCGCCAAAGTGGTGAATGCTATGCCGAGGTGTTGTTTGAGTCTCAGGCGGGACGCTTCCGTTGCCACTGGGAACAGCGCCGTGCCCGCAAGAAAGCTGACGGTAATCTGCAGGAGCAGGAGCATCAGATTGTGGATGCCGACACCGGCAAGCCCATTGAAACCAAAAAAAGTCTGGTGGTCGGGGTTATTGAAGAAAAAACCGGAATGGACTTTGACCGCTTCACCCGCTCCATCCTGTTGGCTCAGGGTGGCTTCGATACCTTTCTAAAGGCAAATGTTGAGCAGAAATCAAGAATCCTAGAGCAGATTACCGGCACAGAGATCTACAGCCAGATATCCATCCGAGTACATGAACGCCAACGCGAAGAGCGAGAACAGTTAAATCTATTGCAAGCCGAGACCTCGGGTATCTCAATCCTGGAGCCGGTACAGGAAACAGAGATTCAGCGGAACCTCGAAGAAAAACACAAAGAAGAGACCGCTCTTAGCATCATGTCAGCTGCCACGGGGAAGGCTATTTCATGGCTGACTTCCATAGACGGCCTCAAAAAAGAACTCGACAATCTGGCTACCGAAGCAAGCAAATTACAAGGCGATATTGATACGTTCAAACCGGAGCGCGAAAAGTTTCATCGGGCCTTGAGCGCCGCTTCGCTGGATGGAACATACGCAACCCTCACAGCCATCCGCGGGCAACAGACGGATGATAGAAATGCTTTAAGAACTGAAGAAGGGGCACTTCCGGAGCTGGAATCCTCGGTCAGGAGCCTGAGCAAATTACTTAAATCGGCGGAACAACAGACCTTTAAAGCTAAAGAAGAGCTAAAAACAAAAACACCCATCATTCAGAAGGTTCGTTCCCTTGATCAGAAACTTGCCGAACAGAATAAGACTCTTTCGGAAAATGAAGAGAGCTGTCAGAAAGAAACGGCGAAGATAAACGCGGATAAACAAGCTCGCCACGAAGAACAGGAAAAATGTTCCAAGGCTCACAAGACTCTGCAATTTATTGACGCTTACCTTATAGAACATGCCCAGGATGAATGGCTGATCAGCGGTCTAGCTGGTATTGAAGAACAGGTGGCCGGCCTGCTCTCCAAACAACAAGAAATCCAGCAAAAAAAGTCTGCGCAACAAAATGCCCTGATTGTTCTGGATCAAGCATCAGAGGCACTCGTCAACAGCCAGAAGAAATGCAGTATTTTGAAGCAGGAGTTGGACAATTTCTCAATAAGGCTCCAACAAGGCAAGGATGCACTAACCCAGCTGCTAGGAAACCGCCTCTTGCGCGAATATCGCACCGAGAAGGATACCTTGCTGCGTGAAATGGCCTTCCATTCGAAGATCGCAGAGCTAGAAGACCACCGAACCAAACTGGAAGATTGTAAGCCCTGCCCTCTCTGTGGTGCAACAGAGCACCCTTTCGCTCAGGGCAACATTCCAGCCCCCGATGTAAGCGAGCAAAAGATTGATGCTCTGACCAAATTGATCCGCAAAGCTGAAGATGTGGAAACCTTTATCAAGAGACTTGAAGACGCAAATGCTACTGCCCGGCAAAATCTGACGGAGAGTGAAAAGCTGGAAGCGACTAGGGCCAACGATAAAAAAGCTGCGGAAATAACCCTTGCTGAAGTAAAAGACAGTCTGGAGAGACATGAAATTGACTTTACTGGGTTAAAACAGGCAGTAGTCGGCAAACTTCACCCGCTGGGCATTTCAGAGATCCCAAAAACGCAAATTTCAGCACTATTGGCTTCCCTCAAAACCAGGTTGAACGCATGGCAGGTGCAAGTACATAAAAAGGCTGAAACCGAGAAACTAATTATGGCCTTCGATAGCGAAATAAAGCGTTTGGACGCGGTTATTGAAACCCAAAGCAGCGCTCTGAAAGAAAAGAGAGAACGTCTGGAGCGCTTAAATAGAGAACTTGCCACGGCAAATGAGGAACGCAAGACATTATACGGGGACAAAAACCCAGACACAGAGGAGTTCTACGCAAATGAAGCCGTTGCTGCTGCCGAGAACACGGAAAAACTTGCCCGCACTCAGCACAATAAACTGCTGCAAACATGGAACAGCGCAAACGTCCATGTTGAGTCGTTGCGCAAGCGCATCACACAGCGAGAACCGGAGTTAGTCAGGCTAAAAGATGAATTTCATGCAGCGCTCAGATCTTTGGACTTTGGCGATGAAGATCAGTTCCTTGTAGCCAGATTGAACCCTTGGCAAAGAGATGCGCTGGCGGCAAAAGCAAAGGAGCTAGATGACAGACAAACGGAGCTGAAGGCCAGACAGAATGATCGAAAAACACGCTTAGCCACGGAAACAGCTAAAAACATTACCCACAAAGCCCTCGATGAACTGGAGACACAATTCAGTGAGGGTGAAGAGTCCCTGAAGGAGCTGCGGAATAACATTGCCGCTCTTAAACATCGGTTAAGTGAGAACAGCGCCGCAAAAGAACGAATAAAAGAAAAGCAGGGTGCTATCGAGGCGCAGAAAAAAGAGTGTCGACGTTGGGAAAAGCTGCATGGTCTCATCGGATCAGCCGACGGGAAAAAATATCGTAACTTTGCCCAAGGATTGACCTTTGAGTTGATGGTTTCCCATGCCAATCGCCAGCTGGTAAAGATGAGCGACCGCTATTTGTTGATTCGCGATGAGCAGCAACCGCTGGAGTTGAATGTCATTGATAATTATCAGGCAGGTGAAATCAGATCAACCAAGAATCTATCCGGCGGCGAAAGCTTTATCGTCAGCCTTACTTTGGCCCTGGGGCTTTCTAAAATGGCTAGTCGCAAAGTGCGGGTGGATTCGCTGTTTCTGGATGAAGGCTTCGGCACCTTGGACGAGGAATCCCTCGACACCGCACTAGAAACTCTTGCGGGGCTGCAACAGGACGGCAAGCTAATCGGTGTAATCTCTCACGTATCTGCCTTGAAGGAGCGAATCAGTGCTCAGATCCAGGTAACACCTCAGAGCGGGGGCAAAAGCCAGATATCCGGACCCGGATGCAGCAAGATGCCTGTATCGGAAACCTAAACGGCCTTTAGCTGTTACTGGTTTCGTCGCAACAACGTTGCGAGTACTTATCCACCAGAACGACATACTCTGCCAGGATGGGATCATAGTACTTTAACTGCCCCGTAAAGATGTTGTAATACCAGCCATGCAGACTGAGCCTGCCACTGGCAACGCGATCTTTGACCCATGGGAACGTGAGCAAATTACGCAGCGACACCAGAATAGCCTCCTTTTCACACGCTCGCGCCTGCTGTTCCGGTGTTGCGGTAGGCATCTCCCGCAATACTTTATCGCGTGCGGATGCCGCGATATTGACCCAGGTACCGATAAACTCTCCCACCTTTTTCCCTTGGGCCGATTCAAGCAGGGCGTCGATTCCCCCGCAATTGGAATGTCCCATAACTATAATATCTGACACTCCAAGATGACATACGGCATATTCGATGGTGGAACTTACCCCATGATAGTCATCGTTCTTTACATATGGAGGCACCAGATTAGCTATATTACGCAAGACAAACAAATCCCCTGGATTACACGCGGTCAGCAACGCTGGATCCACACGGGAATCACAGCAACCGATAAGTAGCGCCTGCGGATTTTGTCCTTGACGCAAACGCTCTGCCAGATCGGAACTGGCACCAAAATACTGCTTCTGAAAATCGGTAAACCCTGTAATCAAGTGGGTTACATCAGCCATTAAAGGTTTTCCCCCTTGGAAATATATATATGTTTTTTACGGGCGTGCATTTTACCTGCGGTTGCGCTAAATTCAAAGCTCAAATCAATCTTTCTCCCTTGGACCCCGAGGACAACCAAGCGCACCTCGACACACAGGTCCGCTTCCACTATACTGACAAGATGCGGTTTATTCCTTTACACTTCCGTTATCTCCAATCCGCAACGGCAGGAAGAAAGATACTATGCTGGAATCCACCCCGTACCAACGCCAAATTTGGCTCATATTCTTTTTTTTGGGCATGGTAATGCTGAATTTCCCGTTTTTGCAGATTTTCAACCGCCTGGAGACTGTTTTTGGCATTCCCCTGCTGGTTCTATATTTTCTGCTTGGGTGGCCGGCTTCCATAGGGGTTGTCTATCTTTTCAGCCGAACCCTGGAGCATAATGACCATTATCCTGAAGGCTAACGCTTCTACAAGGGATTCTGTATGAGTGTGCAAGTTGCGAGCACAGTTTTTTTCCTATACTTCCTGTTGCTGTTCGCCATAGCGGGATACGC
>Ga0265295_1009018_pt1 | contig 10842 bp, 10 predicted proteins | sample Munlansysbiofilm_FD_192503 | JGI IMG/M metagenome (GOLD analysis project Ga0265295, IMG submission 192503) | Leachate microbial communities from a municipal landfill in Southern Ontario, Canada - Methane capture system biofilm | ecosystem: Engineered > Solid waste > Landfill > Unclassified ... | reverse complement strand
CAATTGCAATCATGATCATCGCGATTTCAAAGTGGAACGTGAACCCTTTCCTGGCTCTTATGGGGATTTCACTCATCCTTGCCATTGTTGTCGGAATTCCGTTGGCGGATATCCCGAATACCATCGGTTCCGGCTTTAGCGGCATATTCAGCAGTATCGGTATTGTCATCATCCTCGGTGCCCTTATCGGGACTATCCTTGAAAAGACGGGAGCGGCCTTGAAGCTTGCTGAAATGGTAGTGCGGCTGGTCGGGCAGAAACGCCCTCAGCTAGCCATGGAGATTATGGGTTGGGTCGTATCCATTCCCGTGTTTTGTGACAGTGGATTTGTCATCCTTGACCCCATACGCAGGGCATTGAGGAAGAAGACCCAATTCTCTTCCGTTGCCATGACCGTGGCACTCTCGGCAGGACTCTACACATCCCATGTGTTCATCCCTCCCACTCCGGGTCCGATCGCAGCAGCGGGAACCTTAGGAATCGGCGACAATCTTTTTATGGTCATTGTAATGGGTGCGATTGTCTCGATACCGACACTGATCGTGGCCTACTTTTATGCAAACTACATAGGAAAGAGGATCAAAAGTGCTGACGAAGAGCATGAAGACCTTACTGGCCAGGATTACGATGAGCTGCTCAAAAGCTTTGGGAAACTTCCCAACGGCTTTATGGCTATAGCCCCGATTCTTATTCCAATCCTCTGCATGGCTTTAGGATCTCTCGCCAGCGCCCTGGGGTGGAGCGGCAATATGGCCACATTGAGCAAATTCGTCGGAAGCCCGATAATCGCCCTTACCATCGGTCTCATCTTCGGTATTATCCTGCTTGGCCAGAGCGGCAAGATGCGCTCTTTCAATGTGATGACTACCGATACCCTCAAAGTGGTCGGACCGATCCTCTTCATCACCGCAGCAGGAGGTGTGCTAGGCAAGGTCATCTCAAGTGCAGGTTTTGTGGGGTATATGAAGGAGAATGCCGCAGCGTTGAGCATGGTAGGTATCTTCTTCCCCTTCCTTATCTCCGCAATCCTCAAGTCGGCTCAAGGATCATCCACAGTAGCCATCACGACCACTGCAGGGATCATGGGCAGTTTTGTGGACAGCGGTTCAATGATGACAGGCCTTGGCCTCACCTCGCCGATAGCTGCCGTACTGACAGTCATGGCCATTGGAGCCGGGGCGATGACGGTTTCCCATGCAAATGACAGCTATTTCTGGGTTGTCACCAACTTTGGCGAAATGACACCGGCTGATGGGTATAAGACGCAAACCATGGTCACATTGCTCATGGGTCTGACATCAATGATTTTCATCTGGATTATTTCCCTATTTTTACTGTAAGATAGGACAAAGGCCAGAAGCGAGAGCTCATGGCATCATCATAGCAGCTATCCTTGTAAGGACAGCTGCTAGTATTTATAGGAGCCGAAGATGAAAAACATCCTCTTGATCCCCGATTCATTTAAAGGAACCATGAGTTCCGAAGAGATCTGCAGCATCATGGACAAAGCCATCAAGACCCACTACCCCGATGCAGAAGTAAAACAGATTCCCGTAGCCGATGGCGGAGAAGGGAGTGTAGATGCATTTTTGCAGGCCCTAGGCGGAGAGAAACGGTCTTTGACAGTACAAGGGCCTTTCGGCAAACCCATGGAGAGCTTTTATGGTGTGGTGAAAGGAAATACCGCCATAGTAGAGATGGCCGCCTGTGCAGGGCTCCCTCTTGTAGGGGATGACCTTTTCCCAGATCGTACTACCACCTATGGGGTCGGAGAACTGATCCTCGCTGCAGCTAAGAGCGGATGTAAGGAAATTATTGTCGGACTCGGCGGAAGTGCGACCAATGATGGCGGTTGTGGTGCTGCCGCAGCTTGTGGCGTCGTATTCAAGGACAAGGATGGGAGCAAGTTCATCCCTACAGGAGGCACACTCAACAAGGTCGCATCCATAGATTGCTCGGGTCTCGACAAGACATTGGAAGGGGTGTCAATCACCACCATGTGTGATATCGACAACCCCTTTTACGGAACCAAGGGCGCTGCCTATATTTTCGGACCTCAGAAAGGTGCCGACCCTGAGATGGTAAAGGTCCTCAACGCAAATCTGGAGAGCTTGGCAGAGGTTATCAAGAGGGATTGTTCCCTTGATGTTCAGTCAATTCCAGGCTCCGGTGCCGCAGGCGGCATGGGAGGCGGCATGGCGGCCTTCTTCGGCTCCACGCTGCAAATGGGCATTGAGACGGTCCTCGATACCGTCAACTTTGGCAAGCTGCTGGAAAAGGCGGACCTGGTGCTTACAGGCGAAGGCAAGATCGACAGCCAGTCCCTCAGGGGTAAAGTGGTCATCGGTGTAGCCAGAAGGGCCAAGAAAGCCAACGTCCCTGTAGTAGCGATAGTGGGTGACATCTCCGACGACATCGAAGGGGCCTACGAAGAGGGTGTCAGCGGCATCTTCTCCATCAATCGCCTCGCCGTTGATTTCAAGATAGCCAAGAAACGCGCCTACAAGGATATGGAATTGACAGTCGACAACCTCATGCGCTTTGTCAAACGTATGGGCCTATGAAGCAACACGATCTCTTAGGAAGGCTCACAGCGATGAGCGAGCCTTCCTATGCCAAGTTTACAGAAGACCTCAAGGCATCCCAACGCCCGATATTGGGCGTCAGGATGCCTCGGTTGACAACCTTGGCAAAAGAGCTGGCCCGAACAGAGGGCTTGGCCTTCCTTGATGATTTTTTCCTTTATCCCTCCAGCTGCTATGAAGAGGTCCTCCTGGCCTATAAGGTATTTGGCTTCCTCGATCTGGACCTGCAAACCAATACCCGCTATCTGGCGAGGCTGCTGACGTACAATGACAGCTGGGCTACCAATGACTGCTTATGTTCCAGTTTCACTGCCCCCAGATCAGAGCAAAGGGAGTATTGGCCACTGGTCAAGAGCTATCTTGATTCGACCGATCCTTGGGACATTCGTTTCTCAACCATTGCGATGATGACAAACTATCTTACAGACGAGTATGTCAAAGAGGTACTCGCTCTTCTCAAGGCAGTGCACAGCGATCATTACTATGTGAATATGGGCCTTGCCTGGGCTTTTGCAACTGCAGTGGCAAAACATAGGGATGAGGCTATAGCCTATTTGGAGAAGGGCATCCTCGCTGAGAAGGTACGGAAAAAAGCAATCCAGAAGTGCGTCGAATCCTATAGGGTAAGCGCTGATGACAAGGATTTGCTGCGCTCTATGCGCTAAGCACCCGCAAAGCGTTCTTTCGCCACATCCCTTCTAGCTCTGTCTGGGTGAAGCCGGCATGGGACAGAGCATCCCATAGCATCTCCATTCCGGAGATATCCTCAATGGCAAGCTTTCCCCCGATACCGTCAAAATCAGTCCCTATTGCCAAAATATCCCGACCACCCTTGTTTCGCATATGCTTTGCATGCCTGACAATATCGGAGAGACGACTCTTCTTGTTGTCCGCTGAAAGAAAGGAAGGACAGAAATTCAAGCCTGCGACACCTCCTGCCTCTCCAAGACAACGAAGCATCTCATCACTGAGATTCCTAGAGACAGCAGTACATGCGCGACAGTTGGAGTGTGAGGCTATAAAAGGCTTCCTTGCGTGTTCCATCACCGAAAAGAAACCTTCATCACTGAGGTGGGATACATCAACGATGATGCCCAACCTCTCCATTTCAGAGACCGCCTCCAAGCCAAGGCCCTTGAGCCCCTTCGTTGGCATCGAGTGCGGATAACCCAGATCATTCTCATAATTCCAAGTGAGGCTCGCTATCCTGACACCCCAGCTCCTGAGTACAGAGAGGCGACAGAGATCCCCTTCCAGGATCTGGCCCTCCTCACAGCTGAGCATGGCCCCTACAAGAGGATTGTCCACTATCTCCTCTGATGAGCTTACCTGCCTCAGACGGCCCTCATTTGCTTGCAGTGAGGAGAGGAACAGGGAGTGGAGATCACAGGCTGCCTCCCAAGGCGATGGGGACTCTTCACTGTCCACAAAGATTGCAAAGCATGAAGTCACATGGGCGGCCCTCTCCATCCTCTCAATATCGACATGAAGGGAATTTGCAAGCAGGGTCCCTGCCTGAGGCTTGTTATGCAGGGCATAGAGAGTATCACAATGGAGATCCAGAAGGGGGTACATAGATTTTCCTTAGAAGTAGTTGCCATTATCAAATAAAAGTATTACTTTATCTATACGATAAGAGATATTATTTGTATAGTATATATCATAGGAGATGAAAATGATTAAACACGTAACACAGAAGACATATGAAGCAGAAGTATTGAAAAGCTCTGTTCCTGTAGTAGTTGATTTCTGGGCAGCATGGTGTGGCCCTTGCAAGATGCAAGGAACCATCCTCGAAAATTTAGCCAAGGAGATCACCGAAGACCAAGCGAAGATCTGTAAGGTCAACGTTGACGAAGAGGGCGAGCTCGCCGCTACCTTTGGCGTTCAGTCCATTCCTACCCTCTTGTTCTACAAAGATGGCAAGGTAGTCGACAAGGCTGTCGGCGTTCGCGACGTAAACGCTTTGAAGAGTTCCCTAGGTCTCTAATACTTCATTAAAAATTCAGTACCCGTTGGGCCTGCAATGTACGTTGCGGGCCCAATTTCTATCTCCTTGCATCCAAAGGACCTAGGGAATTGCGATTGGTAAAAGCCAGATAATAATACTATAAACAGAAACAAATCTTCAAAATATGAAGCTTTTATATTGACATTGTGTTTCTGTATACAGTAACATAGCAAAATCATAAGGAGCACACCCCATGCAAAATGCTATAACCAAAGAGATCGATACCACCAATCTTCCTGACAGGAATGGAAACTTCGGAGAGTTTGGAGGAGCATTCATACCCCCTCACCTCCAACAAGTCATGCATGACGTCAACAAGGCGTATGAGGAGATAGTGAAAGACCCTGTATTCCTCGAGGAACTGAGTGACCTGCAAATCCATTATGTCGGACGTCCCTCCCCAGTCTACTACGCGAAACGCCTTTCTGAGAGCGTTGGGGGAGCTCAGATATACTTGAAGAGGGAAGACCTGAACCATACAGGATCCCATAAGATAAACCACTGTATCGGTGAGGTGCTCCTAGCCAAGAAAATGGGCAAGAAAAAAGTAATCGCTGAGACAGGAGCAGGCCAGCATGGCGTCGCTCTCGCTACAGCCGCGGCCCTGCTCGGTCTTGAATGTGATATCTACATGGGATCGGTAGACATCAAGAAGGAAGCCCCGAACGTAAGCAGGATGAAGATACTCGGTGCCAAGGTCATAGAAGTGACCCGTGGGACCAAGACGCTCAAGGATGCTGTCGATGCTGCTTTTGAGGCATACCTCGAAGATCCCATCACCCAGATCTACTGCATAGGCTCCGTTGTAGGGCCACACCCCTTCCCCATGATGGTCCGTGATTTCCAGTCCATTGTTGGAGTGGAGGCAAAAAAGCAGTTCAAGGCAATGACAGGAGACCTTCCTGATGCAATTGTAGCCTGTGTGGGCGGAGGCTCGAATGCCATGGGCATCTTCAGCGCCTTCCTCTTTGACAAAGATGTTGATCTCTATGGAGTGGAACCTGCTGGAAAAGGCCTGGACACTCCAGACAATGCAGCGACTCTAACCTTAGGGAAAGTAGGGATCCTCCATGGATTCAAGAGCTACCTGCTGCAGGACGAGAGTGGAGAACCCCTGCCTGTCTACTCGATCGCAAGTGGCTTGGACTACCCTGGCGTAGGCCCCCAGCACAGCTACCTGAAGACCATCGGACGGGTAAACTACCAGAGCGCAACCGACAGGGAGGCTGTCGAGGCATTCTACGGCTTGAGCAGGATGGAAGGGATCATCCCAGCCTTGGAGTCAGCTCATGCTGTTGCCTATGCGATCGAGCTTGCTCAGACCATGCCCAAGGATAGTAAGATATTGGTAAACCTCTCAGGACGCGGAGATAAGGACATAGACTACGTCATGGAGCACTACCCTCTGGTTGATTATGAGCCACAGGAACAAGAGACTGGCTTTGATGAATTCCTGACCCACATCAGGGGAAAGTAAAAAGGCAAATCCCGACGAGAAGGGCAAACCCAACCATGCCTCTTTATCAAACATCCCACTACCCTATGGTAGTGGGATGTTTCATGAAAAAAACATACAGGGATATTTTCCAACTCTAGTTACAAACAAGCAAAAGCTTATTTATAATACTAAGATGATGAGAGATGCTGCTGAAACTCCCTTTTTTGCTTGCTCTACAAGCTCACCTGCAGAGCCACACTCGGCCCTATCATAAGAGTCGGTGCATTCTCCTTCTCCCTGAAGATAAGATGGGTCAGGTAGGGTCCTGCAAATCCGAGGGCGCTTCCTATCGCGGCACCAGCCAGGACATCAGTAACAAAGTGATTTCCACTGGCAACCCTCAAGATAGCTGTGGTGGCAGCTAAGGCCCAAGTGGTCAGGGTGACTGCACTCTTGTAAGGCGAGTCGGGATATTTCAACGAGAATTGTGTCTGTGTGAATGCAGCCGAGCTGAAGGCCATCAGGGTATGCCCGGAAGGAAATGATTGATTGAAATCAGAATTGTCCGAAGGTTGTTTCTGGTCGTTGCCAGGAAGTTGATAGGGCCTTTCGCGTGTGATGGTCCCCTTCAGAAGCGTCCTCACCCCATAGGAGACGAGAAATGTCGGGGCATAGGTAAGACCTATCCCAACCCAGTCCGAAGAGGGGGCAACAAAGGCAAATGCAGCAGGTGCGGCCATGGTTAAAGCAGAGGTTATATCACTCGCCAGGGAGATGTTGTCATTGTAGGGGTAGACAAACTGACCATCAAGCCAGTTGGTAGCCAGAAGAGGAGACGACACTAAAGCTATCAAGACGGACATTATCAGAAAGAGACCCAGTTTGCTTGTTTTTTCCATATGCTTCACTTCCCTCTTCGTAGTGCAAGTGTATAAGGGAACGCTCCTTTGCTCAAGAAGAACATTTTCGCTGCCTTTCCCCGACTCTCGCCACCGTTCTCTTACATTTTGGTTCCATTCCCTAGTCTTCCATTCGCTCGAAGGCGAATCGCAATTCAGATTGGGTAAAGCCTCGGCTGAGCAGTTTCTGCTTGGCAACATCTGCTCCGAATTTACGAAGAGCCACGGAATATGCCTTACTGACGGCTTCAATGAGAAGTTCTTCGGTAAAGGCTTCTTCCAATGCACGTTCAGCATCTACCCTGTTCACACCTTTTGCAAGGAGCCTCTGTCTGAGAAGCATCTTCCCTTCCGGGTTTTTTCTCTGCCTGCTGAGAATGAAGGAGTGGGCATAGCGGTATTCGCTAAGCAGGTTCTGCCGGGCTAGAGCCTCCAGGGTCAGGTCGATGTGATCTTGGCTGTAGTTTTTTTTCAGCAGTTTCTGCTTCAGTTCAAAAGCCGTATGCTCCCGTCTAGAGAGGTACTGCAGGGCCTGTTCCCGACAGTTGAGCAAGAGCTGCTCATCCCGTAAGGAATTTGCAACCTCTTCTGATATGGGCTGGCCTAGGGGCAGGTCCTTAGAGATAAAAAGTCTCTCTGAGATAAAAAAAGGGGAAAGCCCCTCTTGAAGGATAAAATATCCCTCGCCGGAGGCTTTCCGCTCGATCGTTGCAAACACAGTTTAGCGCTTGGAGAACTGGAACTTGCGTCTTGCACCGGGCTGACCATATTTCTTACGCTCAACCATGCGGGAGTCACGAGTCATGAATCCACTGGTGTGCAGAACAGGACGGTAAGCTTCATCATGGGAAACCAGAGCTCTGGAAATACCATGACGGATAGCACCTGCCTGGCCTGAGGGACCACCACCAACTACGTTGATGAGCATGTCGAACTTTGTAACAGTATCGGTAGCCTGAAGAGGCTGTTTGACGATGAAGGTCAGCATTGGGCTGCCAAAGTATGCGTCAACGTCCCTTCCATTAACAATTATCTTGCCCTCACCTTCTCTGAGGTGGACACGAGCGATAGCTGTCTTACGACGACCTACGCCATGACCAAGATCTACAACTTTCTTTACTTCTTTCTTTGCCATATTTCGTTCCTACCTTAGATTTCAACCGTTATGGGCTGTTGAGCTTCCTGCGGGTGTTTTGCACCGGCATACACTTTCATGTGGGTGAACAACTTGCGACCGAGCGGCCCGCGGGGGAGCATTCCCCTGACTGCATGTTCCATTGGGAACACGGGATTGCGCTTGATCATATCCGCATAGTTGGTTTGGCGAAGACCGCCGGGGTAGTTGGAGTGATGGTAGTACATCTTATCCTCGTACTTGTTACCGGTAAGGGCTGCTTTTTCAGCATTGATGATAATTACGAAATCGCCCATGTCCTGGTGAGGAACATACTCGGGTTTGTTCTTTCCACGGAGGATACGTGCTGCGGCAACAGCTACTCTACCGAGTTCCTTTCCCTCCGCATCTATCAGATACCATTTCTTCTGAACTGTCAGCGGTTTTACAAAAATAGTTTTCATCTATTCATCCTGTTCTGCAAGGCTCTTGCCCTGCTGTAGTGTTTTGGTTCATGGCCAGCAAAAAACATACTTCCATACACAAGGACTCCTGTCAAGCTATGCTCAACAAGCAGCCGATGGAACATGCCGTACCGCCATCTGTCTATCCATTGGTCAGGGCATACTGTTCTGCCAGCTTCAGGAATAAGGCGACATCTCCCTTGGAGTACTCTCCTGGGGTGATAAACGGAATATCCGCTGAAGGCGGAAGGACTACCTTGAGGCCTAAGGCCTCCCGGGCGAACTCCCTGTAGCGCGAAGAAGAGAGGTGCGTAATTCCGTACGGACCCCGCGTCTCAAACAAGCCTGCAAGAGGATTGCTTTTGCGCTTGGCAACTGCTTCGTCCGACTCAAGGCTCCGAATCAAGGTCGCTACAGTCTTGATGAGCAAATCAAGCAACAGCGGTGAAACAGGGTCTGAAGGCGGCATTTCATCTGCCAGTGCTTGTTCCTTAATGCATACGACCTGAGGTATGAAACTCCCTGGGAAAGGTAGGATAGGGAAGAGCAACTCGGAATCTGCCCCGCCGACCTCTAGGTACGGACGCCAAATGGACACTGGATGATGATCTGTTAGAGGTGAGCATGCAGGGTCGTAGATTGGATCTGACGAAACCTCCATAGCCACCTGTCGGACTACTTGGGCATCGGCATACAACCGAAACTCAGCATAGTCTGGAAACAGTCTAGCCAGTAGCTTTTCGAGCCTTCCTTCAAAAACCGAAGGGTATTCACTGATCAAGCCCCGACTCGCAGTGCTCTTTATGGAACGCTGCAACAGTTCAGGTCTGTGACCAAGGACGGCTCTGCCATGGTTTTGAAAAAAATCGACATATCGAAGTCCGTAGCGATCATACAAGTAGAACGATCGTGCACGGACAACGATAGGCATTGTATAGCGTTCGCCCTCAACATGTCTAGTATCTTTCACCCCTTCAAGCATATCAATCACCCCCAATTTTCTCAAGTTGGGCAAATTTGCTGATGAAAGTCGCCTTAGTCCCCCCTACGAAACGCACATCGATGACTTCCCTGTCCCCGCTTTTCTTCAGATTCACCACTTCCCCTTCACCATATTTGTCGCTGTAGACCTTCTGCCCAAGGGGGAACAGGCTCACTCCTTCCTCTTCTGTGTGGAGAGCCTCCATTGTGAAGGCCTTCGCTTTGGAGCCGAAACCCTTTTGGATGAGTGCTCCTGCCGAACCTCCCCACCCGGTGCTGTTCAGCGATTCATTGCTGCCATAGGATTTTGCCCGTTTTTCACCAAGGCTTCCAAATCCACGGTAGCCTCCCCCTTCAGTGAGGGCATCTATCGTCCCAGGCCTGATTCCGTTTACCGCGACCAGGTGGGTAGGTATCTCATCGATGAAGCGGCTCGGATGCTGAAAGCTTGTTTTTCCCCAGATCTTTCTTGCCTTCGCACACATCAGGTAGAGTTGTTTCCTTGCACGGGTTACGGCCACATAGAAGATTCTTCGCTCTTCTTCAATGTCGTCATCACTCTCCTTGGCACGACCGGGGAAAAGCTCTTCCTCCAGACCGGCAATAAATACCCGGTCGAATTCGAGTCCCTTGGTATTGTGCATGGTGATGAGGGTCACCCCTCTCTTGTCCCTGGGGTCATCCCGGCCCAAGGTGGTAGGGTCGAGGCATAGCTGCTCAAGAAAAAGCAACAGGCCGTCCCGGGATGAGTCGTAGGAGGCAAGGGCGTTGACCAATGCCTCCAAGTTGTCGACCTTACCGGTACTGTTCTGGTTGTCAATCTTCTGGTAGAGCTCAAGCACACCAGACTCCCTGATCATGAAATTGACACAGTCCACCAGCTCCTCACTGTCCATCATGCGATTCGCATGCTTGTACAGCTCCAGAAATGCCGTTGCGCCGCTCTTGGCCTTCTTCGACAGGGCGCCCGACTGTATTGCAAGCTCAAGCATACGAAATATCTCGCCGTCCGCTTGGATCGAATAGGAGAGGATGGTCTCAAGACTGCTTGCCCCGATTCCTCGCGCGGGCTTGTTTATCATCCGCTTGAAGTTCACTTCATCCTTGCTGTTGGTCAAGAGGAACAACAGGGCCAGCACATCCTTCACTTCCTCGCGGTCATAGAACTGCAGGGCTCCCACTACCTTATAGGGTATGCGCAGCCGCTTGAATGTCGTCTCAAACGCCACCGACTGGGCATTGGTCCTGTAGAGGACGGCGCTGCCGTCATAATTCTTATCCTGTTGCAGGATCCTGCCTACACGCTGGGCCTCATCTATTTCGTCCTGCACATACATCAGATTTGGCTTT
>Ga0265295_1009015_pt1 | contig 10845 bp, 4 predicted proteins | sample Munlansysbiofilm_FD_192503 | JGI IMG/M metagenome (GOLD analysis project Ga0265295, IMG submission 192503) | Leachate microbial communities from a municipal landfill in Southern Ontario, Canada - Methane capture system biofilm | ecosystem: Engineered > Solid waste > Landfill > Unclassified ... | reverse complement strand
AGGGTAAAAGAAACGGTAAAGATCCTGAACGATTATAGATGGTGATTCTGCAAAAAATATCAAAAAAACAGTGCTGCGAGAGGGATCCGAACCCCCGACCTCGGGATTATGAGTCCCGCGCCCTAACAGACTCCGATTCGGAAAAGAGTCCAAAATCTGACGAATCAGAAAATTTTGGGGGGCACGCGGAAATTAACAAAAGCCATTAAATCAAATGATTCTGTAAATGTTGAGAACTTTGATTTAACAGCATCGTTTCACCCCTCGACCACGTCCCTACACAGCGCACGATCGGCTCCGCTTAGCCGGGACTGCGGAACGAAAAATGCGGGAAGACCCGCGTTGAGGATGTTGCTCACTATTATCCTTACGTTCTGGTCCGCTTCATCGGATGAGTACCTACCTAGAATCGGACGTCGTCTGGAAATATGCGATTCAAGCGAGGGTCAAAGACCCGTGTCAGAGAGCAAATAAAGATTTGTGGTTCGTGGTTGTTTTTTATCTCTTATGTATGCACATTGCACAACTCTCAGATGTATCTCTGTTTATCGCGGTCGATCACACACCTCGTAACTCCGAAATAAAAAAAGTGAGGGGAGACCCCATCAGGCAGTCAGCCCGATAACGGTGCTTTCCGTGTCGACGTATACCCAGTAGCCGTTTCCAAGCGTCATCAGCCGGTCGGGGCTGTATGTGCCGGTTCCGCCGTTGATAATTGCAGGATCATACATCCCGCCTTCCAGATTCCATGGGATCACGGTTTTCCAGGAACTGCCAAGACAGGCAAGAGCATTATCTGCCGTCGTATTCTCACCTGAGGAGAGACCTACGGCGTTCCATCCAGGATAAAGCGTTTTCTCCGGTAGGGAGGTTGACGTTGACGGATAGGTAAGATCGATCGCGGTTTCGGCTGCTGCATAGATCCAGTAGCCGTTCAATGGCTGGATGATATCTTCTTCAGTTATCGAAGTCCATGTTTTGGTCTGGGTGTTGTAGGCAAGGATGCTTTTCTCACCGGTGTCCACACTGCTGAAAAGCGTGCTGGCGTTGTTATTGGATGCGCTCAGGGTTTTTGGAACAGAGATGAAGTTCCAGCCCCGGGAGAGAGTGATCGCCGGGGAGACGACGGACGTCACCGTGATATTCTGTCTTGCAGAGTTGCTCCCGGCGGCGTTCGAGACGGTGAGGTTCACGGTGTGGTTACCCGGGGTTGTGTAGGTGTGGACCGGGTTCTGGACCGTAGTGTTGGTGTCGTCGCCGAAATCCCAAGCCCATGCGGTCGGGTTGCCGGTCGAGGTATCGGTGAACCCCACGGTGAGCGGAGCTGTGCCGCTGGTGATGTTGGCAGTGAAGGAGGCGACCGGTGCTGGCGGCCCCTCCTGCACCGGTGCTGTGACGGTGACGTATCTGGACTTTGTTTCGGTATTGCTCCCACCGCTGTTGCTCGCGGTGAGACTGACGTTATAGGTTCCCGGCACTGTATAGGTGTGGACAGGGTTCTGCTCGGCCGAGGTTGCACCATCACCGAAGTCCCATGACCACACTGTCGGATCGCAGGTAGAGGCATCGACGAACTGTACCGCGAGCGGGATGGGGGCCGTGGTAACGTTGGCGGCGAAGCTCGCTCCGATAGGGGGGAGCGTACCGTTGAATTCACCAATCAAGCCGCTAATTAAAAAGTGCTTACTGATTAAGTTTTTTGACCCGCTCCAGAAACCCGATGCACAGTATATCACTGAATGTGGTCCAACAACGATATCGCGAGGCCATCCATACTTATCAGCTTCTAAAACAATTCCTGATACTATCGAGCCAGTTGGGGACAGGATTTTAAAGCCCGACTCACATGCAACATAAATAGTTCCATCATCATCCACATAGATACCGCGTGGATCGTAATTGATCGGTCCGATTTCTCCAATCAGCTCTCCTTCCAAAGTGTATTTTAATATTTTATTATATCCATTGACATAGACGATATCGTGTGAATCAACAAAGATCGTTTTCACCGGCCATCTGGTATCATCAGTATCCCATTTTCGCAGAAAATTGAGATCTGAGTCAAATGTGGCCACATAACTATTACTACCAGCAGACATGGCAACCAGAATGTTTCCACTACTGTCAATGGCAACATCCATCGGTTGCCACAGCGAGTAGACGGTGTCGTTTACCCTCCACGTTCTCAATTGAGTGATATACGTCCCATTTGATGAGAATACCTGGAGTCTGGAATTGTGTGTATCGGCTACGTATACCTTCCCATCAGGGCTTACGGCCAGCCCCCAAGGTCCGTTCATGCTATCTCCCCCAAATTCGCCGGCACCACTGCCGTAACTTCCCCACCTCCGTATGGGTGTCCCATTTGTTGCAAAAACCTGCACCTGGTAATTGCATTCATCAAGAACGTATAGAAACCCGTCGGCACCAAACTCTATATCTTTGGGATTGAGTAATTGTATTCCAAGGAATTTTAGAGTAAAGTAGGAATCAGGGCTAGCGGAACTCCACCCGGTTGTTGCGTTGTATGATGCCACGTTCCACCGGTAATTTCCATTCGCCAAACTGGACGATCGGGTGTATGAAGGCCATCTTAGTTCATTGACAGTATTAGTGGAACTGTAGGGTTCCTTGCTGTAGTTGAGGCAATAATAATCTGCGCCCTCAACGGGAGACCAGGTGAAGGTAGGAGTGTCGTCATCGATGGTAGACCCGTTCGCCGGAGAGAGAAGCGTGGGTGGACGAAGTGTGGTTGTTTCATTTGGATTACTTGCCCGACCTATCCCCGGAAAGAGATTATTTATCTCATCTGTCTCATTAATTACGGCGTCACAATCCACCCACGCAATCACTGGATGTGATTCATTATCAGCGGGCCATACCACTGACCATCCGTTTACAACAAGAGATTCTTTTGCAGGGATTGAGGACACTTCTTTTGTGCCGATCAGGTTTGTTGTGCCATTGTGGAACCAGAGTCCCACGTTAAAAGGGCCTGTGGCAACATCGCCGTCATTGATAACCTCGACATTAAAATATGTCTGTTCGCCGCGGCGGATGGCGGTAGGGGTGAAGATTCTCTTTGCTATGAGATCTGTGAGCCCCGGATCGGGCATGGCGGCAGTTAGATTTATCGTATAATTATCTGTTTCTCCCAGTGTGATATTCACGACCTTCGTCGCATAGCCATATTTGGAGAACTGGATCTCCACTTTGTCGCCAAGTATATAGTCCTCTGAATCCATCCCGGAGGAGACAATTCCTGAAGGAAGTGGCTGTGAGAGATCCGCGATTGAGATGTTGAGTGGCGTCGTGCCTCTGTAAATATACACCTCGGAGGATTCAGCGTCCTGAAGGTCTTCAAAGTCGCCTCCAGATGCAGATAATGATGCTGTATGGGTACTTTCTTTTAGTTTAATTGAAACGGAAGTATACGGTTGTGTCGAGTCAAATAATATCTTTTTATCCTCAACTTCGCCGACGATATAATTCACCGGTTCGCTGAAGTCCGAGTATCCCTCTGAATATCCATATTGTTCATTTTCATCGAAGTGATAACGATATTTTACTGTGTATTCTCCGTCAGGGAGGGCGCTTCCCCAGATCTCCGAATCTGTGATCGTTAGCGGTAACGATGAGTATTCTTTAGACTTCTGGGTTTTCCCGTCCGAGAGTACCACTTCGTATTTGTCGGCGATATCGATGTTTTTCAGGTTAATCACGACGCAGACAGAATCGGAGTCGTATTGTGTACCCGCTTCAGGTGAGAGCACTTCGGGGATGTGAGAATCATCGAATACTGTAACTCTGATAGGAGTTTTCTCGCATGCCCAAGCACCGGAGTTGTCAACGACGTGTAGGCCATACCAGTATGTACCCGCTACTGAGGAGATAGTTTCAATTGTTCCGATTTCGGTGGTAGACTGTACCGACTGGATCAGTTCCCATTTATCATCTGCAATATTGCCATCGTCGTGTTTATCGGCATCGTTTACTCTCCAGAGTTCAACGCTGGATGCACCTTTTGGAGCTGATATCTTATAGTTAAAAGTAAATGTATCGCCAGTCTTTATGTTTGAGGAAGTGATCGTGAAACTATCGACTTTTGGAATATTTTTAATTACGTCTTCCGTTACTGTAGTACCAAGAGTACTGATCGGAAGTGCGTTTTGAGGATATTCTTTTTCTGTATTGTAGTCCCTGACAAAGATACATTTTAAATCGTGATTTTGGTCACTTTGGTTGTAATATGCCCAGATTTCCGTCCCCGTTTCACCAGATTCGGTCTGCATGTAATAGTACGTATTTTGGTTATTGTAGAGACGTTGAGATAACACCTGATAGGTCTCAAAGCAGCCATCGATATTGGTGCTGGTGATCTTCCAGTGCAAATTGCCTATTTTCCTGACAACATTGTGATAATCGTCCCATTCGCCACATACATTATCTCGTATGTCCTTTAATATGATATTCTGATCTTTTAGCAGGGTTCCGGTACTGTTGTTGCTTTCTTTTACTGAATCCCAGGTAGTACCAGTAACAGCATACCAGTCACCCTGAGTACTTTCTAAGTTTTTATCTAGAGGAACCCATAAACCCAAATTCCCCTCTGCTTCTGTGTGATATCCAAACCAAGTATTTTTAGTAGCGTTCCTCATATCCTCGATAGAATGTAATTCCCCTTCGTTGTGCTTTTTATCGAGGGTATAATATATTACGCTCAGCGACGATTCCAGGGAGGATTTCCAGTCCAATTTTTCAATTGTACTCCAGTTTTCCCACCCTTTTCCCAGTATTTCTGCCTTGCCACGATCTACCTGCATGGGGCCGACGCCCGTCGAGAAAACGAATTCTGAAACACTCGTATGTTTGTATGAATCTGAAGTTGCGCTGCTGTGGGCGGAGTACCCACACTTCCCCCCTTCAGCCCACATGCCAGCAAGAATCATAAGTTTATACTGTTGAGGGGTTATTTCCCAAGATCGATTATAATATTCACAATTACCATCATCTGGTAATAGTTGATCAAAATAATCGAGCAGATCTCTATCAATAGTCGCCTTTATTGACGATGTAACTCCCGGAGGTTCCATTCCCCATGTCTTAAAACTATTACAGTTCGACGCGTCAGGTATATATGGGTCTGAAATGCCCCCGATCGCTCTGAAAATGTATATTGTACCTGGTCGTAAATTCGCAATTGGTATCTCAAATACACAATTTCCTTTGACGTTTATTGGTTGAGAGAATTGTTTTCCATTATTTCCATCTATATTATATCTGAACCGGATCTGATAAACCGTGTTAGGATCGCCTCCTTTTATAGTTCCGGTGAGAATTGCACTGCTTTCGGTAACAAATTCAGCATCGCCTGTTGTTAAGGTCGGTGTTCCTGAGGATTGGTACATGGGGTTTTCTGTCAATATTTCCTCAAATTCTGATGTTTGTATCTCAACTGCAAGATTACTTTCCAAATCGGCCGGTGTGGGCGCTATTATAAATTCCAGTGCTGGTATCTGACTTGCCGATGTACTATGGGTTACTTCTTCCGTAGGCAAAAGAGTTGCTTCTTCTGTTAGAGATTGAGTCAGCGTTGACTCTTCTGGTGATTCGGCAGCAGAGTAGTTCGATCCTTGTTCACTACCAGAAACATCTATTGAGGTTACATTGTCGTGGATGGCGCTCTCATTCAGTGCCACACTCCCGATACTGGCCGCACCGGCAGGTGCAACCAGAAAAAGTAGAGACGCCACGGTGAGAATTACAACTGCGATAATGGTTAAAATGTCTGCACGGCGTCCATTTGTATATGCAATCTGTTTTCGAGGATCAGTTGCCGTCAATGTCATTTATCTATCCCTCCAAATCACTGCCACAATCCCTCAAAATGCCGGATCGGCTATCTGACTATGAACATTACTACTCTCCAGACAAAGAAAAAGATTTCCTTTATTTATCACCGGATGAAAGAAACCGTTTAACCTTAACCGGCCTCATGAAATGACTTTTTGCTCGAAGGGTGTATCCGGAAACCCCGCCAAATCACCTGGCCGGCTCCACTCCACCGCCTCCGCCTGCGCGCGCTGCCTGCCTTCGGGAAAGCCTGTCCGGGAACGCACTGCTTATCGGTACTGCTTGAAGTCTGCACAACGCCATACACAAAATTGAAGTACATTTCAGACGTATCTCAGTTTATCGCGGTTGAGAACACACCGCGTAACTCCGATAAGAAAAAAGTAAGGAGGGGGGGACCCGTCAGGCAGTCAGCCCAATAAGTGTGCTTTGTGCATCGACATACAGCCAGTACCCGTTTCCTAGCGTCATAAGACGGTCAGGACTGTTGGCATCCGATCCGCCGTTGACGATCGCTGAGTCATATTTTCCTTCTGCAAGGTTCCAGGGGATGAGGGACCGCCAGCTGGTTCCAGCAAGTGCCGATTTTGCGGAGACGGGTTCAGCTGCGGAGAGTCCGATGGCATTCCATCCGGGATAGAGGGTTTTCACGGAGGGAGCCGCAGGATCTGAGGGGTAGGTGAGGGTGATGACTGTTGGATCTGCCGAGTAAATCCAGTAGCCGTTCAAGGGCTGAACAATTGCGTTTCGATTCAGTATCGGGACCCAGGTCCAGGTCTGGGCGTCGTAGGCAAGGATGGTTTTGTTGTTGGTTTCGATACTGCTGAAGAGTGAACCGAAGGTGTTACTGGATGCGTTTAGTGTTTTTGGAACGGAGATGAAGTTCCAGCCTGTGGTCAGGGGTAGAGAGAAGTCAGGTGTGACTGGGGTTTCGCCCGGCGTCCAGACGGCATAGAGAATGAGAGTGGAATTATTACTATTCAGCAGATTTACGACGCTTTGTCCATCAGTGTAGATGACAGGGCCGTCTGCGGTCGTTGCCCATCCAGAAAATACACTTGAATTTTTGATGAATGTGTTGTTACTCAAGTTTTGCGTCTGGTTATAGGTGAATGTTTGATCGTCCATGCTCCCGGTGCCGCCGTTTGCGTCATATTTGATGAGATATGTGATCTCCTGCGTGGGTTTTCCCACAATGATACGGGTATTTGGAGCGTAGTAATTCGTTCCGTCAATAAACAATGCAGCTGCATCTTCGTCAGAAACATAAATGACACTGCCGGATTTCATGGCGTCATAAGATCCACAGCCAAAGGCATAATCTCCAACTGAAGATAAGATTGTCGTGTCACTCAAATCCACTACTTCTAAATCAGAGCAATAATTAAATGTCAAATCCCCTATAGAAGTGACACCATAAGGTATTGTCACGTTTTTGAGAGAATGGCAATCCCGAAATGCTGCATCTCCAATGAACGTTATATTGTCATGAAGGATAATAGAGGGGAGAGAAAAGCAACCAGCAAATGTCTCATTTCCAATGGACGTTACCCCCGTAGGAATAGTGATCGAGATGAGGGAATGGCAACCAGAAAATGCATTTTCACCAATGGAGGTTACTTTGTCCGGAAGGATAATAGAGGTCAAGGAACTGCACCCACTAAATGTATATGCTCCGATGGACGTTACGTTCTCAGGGATGACAACAGAGGTAAGGGAGCGGCATCCAAAGACAGTATAATTTCCAAGAGTCACGACGCTGTCAGGGAAGACAATATTGGTTAGGTTATAGCACAACTGAAATACACTATCTCCAATGGACGTTACGCTGTCAGGGATGGCAACAGAAGTGAGGGAACTGCAATCCCAAAATGCACCCTCTCCAATGGTGGTAACACCATTACCAATTGTGACATTTTTGAGGGAATTACAATTAGAAAATGCATAATTATCAATGGACGTTACGTTGTCGGGGATGAAAACAGAGGTAAGGGAAGTACAACCAGAAAATGCATATTCTCCAATGGACGTTACTTTGTTGGGGATGACAACAGAGGTAAGGGAAGTACAACCAGAAAATGCACGTTCTCCAATGGACGTTACTTTGTTGGGGATGACAACAGAGGTGAGAGAATGGCAATCCTGAAATGCATAATTTCCTATGGACGTTACGTTGTCGGGGATGACAACAGAGGTAAGGGAAGTACAACCAGAAAATACACTATTGCCAATGGATGTTATGCTTTCAGGTATGATGACAGATGTAAGAGAACTGCACCCGCTAAATGTACCATCACCAATCGATGTTATGCGTTCAGGTATGACGACAGATGTAAGAGAACTGCAACCATAAAATGCACCCCATTCAATGATAGTTACGCTCTCAGGGATGACAACAGAAGTGAGGGAACTGCAACCAGAAAATGCTTTATATCCAATGGACGTTACGTTCATGGGGATAAAAACCGAAGCAAGAGAGGTACAATCAGAGAATGTAGATGATTTAATGGATGTAACGCCATCAGGGATCACGATAGATGTCAAAGAATGACAACCCCAAAATGCAGCCGCTCCAATGACAGTTACGTTATTAGGAATAACGAAATAGGTAAGGGATGGGCACAGTGAAAATGCATGAGTTCCAATGGACGTTATGCTGTCATGGATGTTGATAGAGGTGAGGGTGGTACAGTTATGAAATGCATATGCTCCAATGGACGTTATACCAGAACCAACCGACACTGATGTAATAGTATCGCGATATGGATACCAATCAGTGTGTATATCATGCCAATAATCAGTCATCTCACCAGTACCCTCGATCACCAGGGCACCGGTATCTGTATCCAACGTCCAGGTCAGATTATCTCCGCACGTTCCGCTTTCTATCGCAGCCGCAGCGCCGCCCACGAACAGCAGTGCAGCCAGTAAAAATACGGCGATTATGATACGAAAGTTTACAACGGCATGATCAGACCTTTCGGTATGCATGCCGGTTTGTTGAATAGATTTTTTCTTCATTAATACCACACACGAGCCGTATCGATCCACGGCAGAATTTGAATTAGATAGGATCCAATGATTAACAATCCGATTGGAAGACAATAATAGTTTCGTAGATACTAGGACAATCCAGGGAGTTCTGTATCAATACATTCGAAGCCAAATGATACATCACTCCACGACAGGAGAAAAGGAGGGGTGCGCGTTGATGGGAGATAATTCGAGGTTAAATTATCTCTTGTGTTCCCACCTATCCATACACTTCCCGAATCTCACACCAATCACTCACCCCTCAGCCTTCTCTCCTTCAGTCACCAGCATCTCCCGTTCAAGAGCCCGCAGCTTCGCTGTCAGATACTTCGGTCGCAAATCAAAGATTTGCTCCGCTGAGGTCGGCCGCGTTCCGCGTCCAACCCACCTCATCGATCAGACGCTGCGAGCGGAGAAGAGTCTCTTTCGACGCCCCCTCCGGTTTCATTAGTTCGAGTTGCACTCTCCGGATCTCTTTCCCGTTCCGACATAACTTCTCGGCATAGTCATCCTTCTTAATAAACAACGGCTTCAGCCTATCCTGCAGCGTCGGAGGAATATCACTCATCATAACGTATCTCCTGTTCGGGTATCCCTGAACACATAAACAACCTAAGACGTCACGCATAATAAACTCCTGACCGCGCAGTGAGATAATGCCCCCAGTTTCGGCTATAACGGCCATCTCACTGAGTTATGATGGGGTTTGTAGATTCAAAAAACGGAAAATGGGGGGTGAAGACCGGGGTCTTCTCCACTCCGGAAGAACTACATTCAAACGGATAGGAGCACTGCAAATAGGATACTTTGATGGAGGATGTTCAGCCGTGCATGTATATAGACATGCGAGGGGGTCTTTAATTTGTAATCGAGTGCAAAGCGGCCCGCGGCGGAGATATCCTATTATTCCTGGAATTCCAGTGGATTTCCACCATTTCTGCAGGTAATTGCCGGTTATTACCGGCAATTACCAGTTTTTGCCAGTGTTTTACCATGGTGGAAAAACATATTCCACCTTTTCCACCGGTAATTACCAGATTTTACCAGTGATATTCCATGGTGGAAATACGTATTCAGCCTTTGTCCACTGGTAATTACTAGATATTACTGGGTTTTTCAGATAGAAGATTTACTCCCTACGACCTTCTAAGTGAAAGTTTTTGGACGTCCCACATATCCCCGAAGATGGAGGAAAAAGAGATTGGAAAAACATTTCCTGGAGAGGACACGTGGAAGACTGTCAATCCATGATCAGGTAGATGACTACACATGTAGAGCGCGGGATCCGGACCAGACCCGATCACATCACCCGCGGCGAGGTCCGGGTGAGATCCTGGTCCAGATTAAACACTTTGGTATTCGTTGCCACTGATTTGCACACTTTCTATGTGGCCTACCTGAATCTAACATATACACGCAGATTTATGCATAATGTTATGCAATGTTATGCATACGGAAAAAAAGACTTTAAAAATGTCAAAATCAAAAAATAAGTTAGAATTGAGCTCCGATAAATTTCAAGCGAATTTGTATCAGGATAAGGAATTAGTCTTATTTCGCGTAAAAGCGTCTAAAATAGCTCAGATTGCCAAAATAAGCTTTAAAATTAGTTTTATCATCGCAAATGTAAGTTTTGTGTTCAAATATACATAATTTCCATAGATTTTTGAGGAATGCCGTGAAAAATGTAAGAAAAAATCGCAAAAATGATGCTGCGAGAGGGATCCGAACCCCCGACCTCGGGATTATGAGTCCCGCGCCCTAACCAGCTAGGCCACCGCAGCAAATATGCATAATAAGAATGCTGTATCTCAATATATAGATTCCGAAACGCAGGAGGGAAAATAAAATCTGATAACACACATATTTTTTGTATCCGCTCAAACCCGCCCAAACCCAAAGGTGTAATACCTCACCGATGAAACGTATCTGAGAAGAATGTCCCGACCAAAGATACTC
>Ga0265295_1009013_pt1 | contig 10846 bp, 9 predicted proteins | sample Munlansysbiofilm_FD_192503 | JGI IMG/M metagenome (GOLD analysis project Ga0265295, IMG submission 192503) | Leachate microbial communities from a municipal landfill in Southern Ontario, Canada - Methane capture system biofilm | ecosystem: Engineered > Solid waste > Landfill > Unclassified ... | reverse complement strand
CCCCGGATGCCCGGTGGAGGCGCGAGATATCGCGGGCGATCATGGTAAAATTCTGAATCAGGGGCGGGGGCCGTTCACCGCGATGCGCAACGGCAAGGGCGACGCGCGGCGGCGCAGGGTTCAGATCGCGGAACACCACGCCGTTGATATGGAACGAACGCATCGACGCCGGCACCAGCGAGATACCCAGCTCGGCCGAAACCAGCGAAAGGATCGTGGCGATCTGCGGCGCGGGCTGGCCTAGGGTCGGCTCGAACCCGGCTGACCGGCAGGCGTTCACGGCCGCGTCGTGAAGGCTGGTGCCGGCTGAACGCGGGGTCAAAATCAGCGGAGCCCCCTTCATCATGGCCAAATTCAGCTTGCCGCGCCGGTGCGCGGCGGGGTGGGTGGACGGCATGGCGACCACCAGCGTTTCTTCGATCAAGGCGTGCTTTTGCAATTCGGCGGGGTCGGAATTGGTGGGGCGCAGGATGGCGACGTCCAGACGGCCCGCAAGCAAATTGGCCACCAAGGCGACCGAATTCGATTCCTCAAGCGTCAGTTCGGCGGCGGGATAGGCGCGCCGAAAGGCGCGGATGACCGACGAAACGATCGGGTTCAGCGCCGCCGTGCCGGTGACGCCCAGCGTCAGCCGGCCGGTTTCGCCGCGCGCCGCCCGCTGCGCGGCGAGAATGGCGCCGGCGGCATGGTCGGGAATGGAGCGCACGGCGTCCCGGAACGCCTGTCCGGCTTCGGTCAGTTCCGCGCCATGAGGCAGGCGGTGAAACAGCCTGGCGCCGATTTCCGCTTCCAGATCCTTGATCTGAAGGCTCAAGGGCGGCTGGCCGATGCCTAAGCGTGCAGCGGCGCGGGTGAAGTTTCCTTCCCCAGCCACGGCCAGGAAGTAACGGATATGCCGGAGTTCCATGGTATTTACATAACATATGGATTTTCTCGAATCCATATATTGGACATATCAAATTCCCAGGTCTATATCACCCCGGTCAAGAAAGCATGGGGCCATGGCCTATCACGTTCTCGCTCGCACGATCACCGCTCCCGAACCGGTTTCACCCAGGACGCCATCTGAAACGCTGTCTGTGGCTGGGATCGCCGAACCGGCGGTGCCCACCTGGATCAGCTATGGAACGAAGGATTACCGGAAAGCCGGTTTTGCGCTGTTCCTGCTCGGATTCGCCAGTTTCTCGCTGATCTATTGCGTGCAGCCGCTTCTGCCCGCTTTTGCAAAAAGTTTCGGCGTCAGTCCGGCGGAAAGCTCGCTGGCCTTGTCGCTGACGACGGGATTGCTCGCCTTCGCAATCGTTCTTGCCGGGGCGTTCTCCCAGGCTCTTGGCCGTCGCGGGCTGATTTTCGCCTCGACGACGCTGGCGGCCATATTGACCATCATCGCCGCGATCGTGCCAAGCTGGCACGCCCTGCTGGCCGCCAGAGCCCTGGAAGGTCTGGTGCTGGGCGGCGTGCCGGCGGTCGCCATGGCTTGGCTGGCCGAAGAGATCGATCCCCGCCATCTCGGCAAGGCCATGGGGCTTTATGTCGGCGGAACGGCGTTCGGCGCGATGATGGGCCGGGTCGGGATGGGATTGATGACCGAAATCGCCTCATGGCACGTGGCGATGATCGTGCTGGGTCTTTTCTGTCTCGCCTCGGCGGCGGGTTTCTTCTTTCTGCTGCCGCGATCGCGTAATTTCGTGCCCCGGCCGGGATTCGATCTGGCGTTCCATCTGGGGGCGTGGGCAGGCCATTTGCGTAATCGGGGGCTTTTGCGGCTTTACGCCATCGGTTTCCTGCTCACCAGCGTTTTTGTCACGCTTTTCAACTATTCGACCTTCCGTCTGTCCGGCGCGCCCTACAATCTCAGCCAGACCGCCGTCAGCATGATCTTTCTCGCCTTCGGATTCGGCATCGTCTCCTCTTCGGTCGCAGGAGCTCTTGCCGACCGCTTCGGTCGCCGGATTCTGCTCGTCACCGGTTTTCTGTCGATGGCCGCCGGCATCCTGTTGACCCTGTTTTCGTCGCTGATCGTCATCGGCGCGGGCATTGCCCTTGTCGCCACCGGTTTCTTCATCGGCCATTCGGTCGCCAGCAGTTCGGTCGGGCCGTTGGCCGGTGTTTCCAAGGGGCATGCCGCCTCGCTCTACCTGCTCTTCTATTATATGGGCTCCAGCATCATCGGCTCGGTCGGAGGCTGGTTCTGGCAGCAAGGCGGCTGGCCCGCGATCGCTTCGTTCACGGGCGCTTTCGCTCTTACCGGCGTGGCTCTTGCCGTCACCCTGCCCATGGCGCGGAAAACAGGGTGACGATTACCATCCATCATCCTGGCGGATAGGGTTTGAAGGATATCGGTTGACGGCGTTGGAGCCGATCGCCCCGCATGCTAGCCTTCTTGCGATCGATCCTGTCCAAAAAGAGCAATGCCCTCCTTCCGTACCCTGTTTTTCCCCAGACATGACCAAAGGCTGGCGCTGGCGACCGCGTCCGCCGAGGGCAAGGGCTTGCCCGCGCCGCGCCGTTATGTCGCGCTGGCGACGATTCTGCTGGGGCTGACGCTGGCCGTTTTGGACGGCACCATCGCCAATGTCGCTTTGCCCAGTATCGCCAGGCATTTCCATGCCGAAGCCGCCGAGTCGATCTGGATCGTCAATGGCTACCAATTGGCGATCGTGATGAGCTTGCTGCCGCTGGCGGCGCTGGCCGACATTTATGGCTACCGCACCGTCTATCTGGGAGGGGTGGTGCTGTTCACCGCCGCCTCGGTCGCTTGCATTCTGGCGGAATCGATGGAGGCGCTGACGGCGGCGCGCATCGCTCAGGGATTGGGCGCGGCAGGACTGATGGCGGTCAATATGTCGATGCTGCGCTTTAGCGTCGCGCGTGGGCGTTTCGGTGCGGCGATCGGGGTGAATGCGATGGTGGTCGCGGTCGCTTCGACCGTGGGGCCGGTTCTTGCCGGGGCGATTCTATCGGTCGCAAGCTGGCACTGGCTGTTCGCCATCAATATCCCGCTGGGATTGCTGACCTTGCTGATCGGGGTGCCCAGCCTGCCCGAAACGCTGCGCCGCAAGCGCCGCTTCGATTGGCTGAGTGCGCTTCTGAGCGCCATCGGGATCGGTCTCGTGATCATGGTGATCGACGGTATCGGCGCGAAACTGCCGCTTTATGTGACGGGATTGCAGATTCTGGGCTGTATCTTGTGTTTCGTCTTGCAGATCCGGCATGAACGAGGAAGCGACAGCCCGATGCTGCCGGTCGATCTGCTGCGGATTCCGATTTTTTCATTGTCGATCTGCACCTCGATTCTGTCGTTCACCACGCAGTTCCTGGCCTTTGTGTCGCTGCCCTTCCTGCTGCAAAGCGTCATGCATTTCAGCCCGACCATGGTCGGGATGCTGATGACGCCCTGGCCTTTGGCCGTGGCGGTGACCGCGCCCCTTTCTGGGCGGATGTCGGACCGCTATCCGCCCGCGATCCTAGGCGGCGTCGGGCTGCTCTGTCTGTCGGCGGGAATGCTGGCGCTCGGGCTGATGCAGGAGGACGCCCAGATCTGGGACATCGCCTGGCGGATGGCGCTGTGCGGAGCCGGATTCGGTCTGTTCCAAGCGCCCAACAACCGGGCGATGCAGGAAGCCACCCCGATGGAACGCACCGGAGCCGCCAGCGGCATGATGGGCACGGCGAGGCTGACCGGACAATCCGTCGGCGCGGCGCTGGTGGCGCTGATGCTGCACAAACTCGGTCTGTGGGGCGCGACGGGGGCGTTACTGCTGGGGTCCGTCTTCGCCTTTCTGGCGGCCATTGCGTCGATGAGCAGGCTCGTCGCCAGCAAAGCCAAGCCGAAGACGGGAGATTAGCGGAAGGTCCAGATCGCGTTCAGGGTGTAGTGCCAGAACAGCAGGAAGCCGGTCACGATGATTTGCGCCAGAAAATAGGGGATATGCACCAGATCGACGAAGATCGCCATCAATCCCGCATTCAAGATCAACCCGCTGCCCGCGACCGTCAGGAACTTGGTCGCGGCTTCCCGGTGCCGCTTGGCGCTGTGAAAGGTCACTCTATAGTTCAACACATAATTGACCATCGCCCCGACCAGAAACCCCATGACCGAGGCGAACACCGGATCAAGGCTGAATCCTTCGACCAGCGTGGCCAGGGTCGCGTAATGCGCGCCGGTCCCCACCAGTCCGACGGCGGCGAATGTCAGGAACGTCCGCCCCTGGCCGGCCAAGGTCACGATGCCGGGTCCAGCCCGCGCGTGATGGCGCGGCGATCCTTGACCAGACCGATGATGGCGCCCAAGCGTTCAATCGTGATCAGCTTTTTACCGGACAAGGTGTTTTCGCAGCCATCCTGGATCGGGGTGATGAAAAAATCGGCCGCCCGCCAGTTGGCGGTGAAACGGAAGGTTGGCGGCAGATATTCATCGCCCTGGATGGTTTCCGCGCAGACCGCGATCTGATAAGGCGGTCCCAGGCGCGGATCGCTTTTGCCTTTGCGGGCTTCCTCGGCCAGCAATTGTTCAAGCCGGATCGCGGCTTCGCGGATCGAGCTGCCGTGATAATCGAATTCATATTTGCCGACCGCGCCGCGAACGCCGCCGGCCAGGCTGTTATAGGCGACGGTTTCATAGGGGTGCAGCTCCGCCAGCATGGCGGCGTGATAGCTCCAGACGAAACCGCAGAGTGCTGCGAACGTCCAGGCCGGGGCGTTTCCCATCCGCCGGGTGATGGCGGCATGGGCTGCCCGCAGCCCCAGCGCCGCCAGCACCGCGATCGGCGGCAGCAGGAAGGTGTAATGGCGCAACCCGTTATAAAGCGCCGGTTCCGCGATGACGGCGTGCGACAACGGCACGGCGACGGCCAGAATCACCGGCAGAAGCAGCAAGGCGCGCGACCGGTCGATCTTGTGCCGGATGGCTGAAATCAGAGCGCCGGCGCTGCCCAGAACCAGGCCGACCAGGGTCAGCTCGTTCAGGCGCACGGCAAGATAGGTGGGCAGGTACCAGCGCGGCGCGTCGGCAGCCTTCATGACCACGCCGTCCAGGCGCGTCCGCAAATCGATCGGGAAACGCGAAAAAGTTTCGATCGCCTTTAAGATGTTGGTGGGTGAGAACACGGACCAGGGCCAGGCTACCGCCATGATGACCAGGGCCAGGATGCCCGCAGGCATCAGGCGGAGAACGCTGCCCCCAAGACGCTTAAGCGTGCCGCCGACGCCGCCATCGGGATCAATGGCCGCAATAGCGATCAGCAGAACTAGCTCCAGTCCGGCGTAGACGGCGACGATACGCAAGCCCAGCGCGCATCCCAGCGCCACGCCCAGGCCGATGACGTGGCGCGTCGATGGCCGTGGCAGTTCGGGCGCGATGCAGACGCTGTAATAGGTCACCCAGATCATCGCTGCGGCGAAAGAGATATCCTTGGTTTCATTGAACAGCGGCCCCCACCAAGCCCCGGTCGTCGCCAGCAGCAGCACCGCGACGCATCCCCACAGGCTGGATGACAGCAGACGGGTCAGCCGCCAGACACCCCACATGCCGATCAGGCCGACGATTGCCGACAACAGGTGCCGCCACTCATAGGTCGGCAGCGCGATATGCGGTCCGCCGGCGGCGGCGATCAAATCGAACAGTCCGCCATAGAGATAGAGATTGCGGAAATGGAAGGCGCTGTCGTCGGCAAGGCCGCTGGCATAGAAGCGCAGCAGCAATTCGCCGTAGATCTGCTGGACTTCCTCGTCGTTGGAGATGCCATAGCTCTGGAACGTCGTCAGAGCGATCGCAGCCAGCAGGATGAAAAGCGCTGTCGCGGCCAGACGTCCGGGGTCGGCGCGCAGGCGGTCCAAAAAGATCGTCATGCCGGATCCTCCGTCCGACCGGCGGCGGGGTTGCCGTCGAGGCCGATGCTATCGGCGACCAAATACATCGGACGCCTTTTCACCTCAAGAAATATCCGGCCGACATATTCGCCGAGAACGCCCAGCGAGATCAACTGAATGCCGCCCAGAAACAGGATCGAAACCATCAGTGAGGCGTAGCCCGGCAGGTCAATGCCGAAGATAAGCGTGCGGACCAGGAGCCACAAGCCGTAAGCGCCGGCCACACCGGCGATCATCGTCCCCAGCACCGACCATATCCGCAAGGGAACGGTGGAGAACGAGGTCACTCCGTCCCAGGCATAGCGGGTCAGGCTGAGGGGATTCCACGCGGAACGGCCGGCGGCGCGGTTGCCGACGTCGAAAGGCAGGCATTCCTGGCGGAATCCAACCCAACTGGTGATGCCTTTCATGAAACGGTTACGTTCGGGCAAGGCGAGGATGGCATCGACGACGCGGCGGTCGAACAGGCGGAAATCGCCTGCGCCCTGGGGGATGCGCACCTCGGACATCATCTCGAACAAATGGTAATAAGTGCGACTGGCCGCACGCCGGAGCCATGAATCGGTGGCGCGGTCGCGGCGCACGGCGATCACCATGTCGATTCCGTTCTGCCATCGCTGGACCATTTCGGGGATCGTCGCGGGGGGATGCTGCAGATCGGCGTCCATTAACACCACCGCATCGCCCCGCGCATGTTCGAGCCCGGCGGCGATGCCCGCTTCCTTGCCGAAATTGCGGGCGAAGCGGAGGGCCTTGACACGCGGATCAGTCATGCTCAACTGACGCGCGACGGCAAAGGTGGCGTCGCGGCTGCCGTCATCGACGAGGATGATCTCATGCTGCGACGTCAGCCCTTCGAGGACCGGGGTCAGCGCGGCGAGAAGCTTTTCCAGCCCGTCGGCCTCGTTGAAGCAGGGAATGACGACGGACAAAAGGCCGAGATGCCGGTCATCGGCGGTGTGCCGGGACGGTTGATTGGCTGAAGACAAAAATTGCGCGTGGCCCATCGTGGGGAACGTCTCCAATAGAATGCCGCGCATGATAATCGCGAATCTGTTCGCGGGGAAGGTGGGGAGATATGGCACACATCGTCATCTGCGCTGATGATTATGGTATGTCCGAGGGGGTTTGCGACGCAATCGATACCTTGATCGCCGAGGGGCGCATTCATGCGACCAGCGCGATGACGGTTTTCCCGGAATGGCGGCAAAGGGCGGTGTCGCTCCGCGCGCTGGCCGACCGGGCGGGAGCGGATGTCGGTCTGCATCTGACTCTGACCGACCATGAACCTTTGTCGTCTCCGGCAGGGCTGATTTCCGGCGGGTTTTTGCCGAAACTGACCAACCTGCTTCAAAACGCCATGCTGCGGCGATTACCGAAAGCCGATATCGCCCTTGAGATCAAAGCGCAGTTGGACGCTTTCGAGGACGCTTTCGGTGCTGCCCCCGCTTTTGTCGATGGCCATCAGCATGTCCACATCCTGCCCGGCATACGCGATCTTTTGATCGGAGAGATCAGGGCGCGCTATGGCCAGGATTGCGCGATGCGGGTCACGGTCGAACCGCTGGGCGCGATCATCCGCCGCGGCGTCGCCCCGGTAAAAGCGATGATTCTGAATGCGCTCGGCCTGCGGCATGCGCGGCTGGCCCGCGCGGCTGGCCTGGCCTGTAATGACAGCTTCCGTGGGGCCTATGATTTCGATGTCGGGCCGGGCTATGGCTCTTTGTTCCGGCGCTTTCTCGACGATGCGGGGATCGATCCCCATTGTCCCTTGATTTTCTGCCATCCCGGCCGTGCCGATGCGGTGCTGCGGTCCCGCTCAGGGCTGGCGGAAACGCGCGAGCATGAATTCGCCTATCTGGCTTCACCCGCTTATATCGAGGATTGCGCCCGGGCCGGACGCATAGCGGCCCGGCCCAGCGAGGTTCTGACGCGGATAGAGGGCAAAATCCGCTGAAAACCCGCCCGCCTATGACGGCGGGAGGGTGTGCAGATAGAACAAGGCGGGCAGGGTGGCGATCACCAGCAATTGGGAGGCGATGATGGCGATAGAGGATTCCGTCTCGAAAAACCCGTAGCGCGCGCCAAAGACATAGACCAGAACACCGACCGGCATCGACGCCATGATTATGGCGCTCATGAACCAGACATTGCCGAAATTGAAGCCGACGAACGGGACCATGATCAGGAAGGTCACCAGCGGAAACAGGATCGTCTTCAGCAGCACGACAGCGGATACGGCCTTCGCCGTTTTCGTGAGTTCGCCTGTGCGCAGCCTGATCTTGGAAAGGCCGAGTCCCATGGCGAAAAGGGCGGTAGGACCAGCGGCCGCGCCCAGCATGCGCGCGAAATTGGCCAGCGTGTCGGGCAAGGGGATGCGGAAGAACGAAAAACCGAGGCCAGCCAGGACCGCGAGCGTCAGGGGATTGCTGAAGGCCACGGTAAAGGCTTTGCCTCCCATGGACAGCAGCCCACGCCTTTTGCCATCCGCAAGATCATAAGTCAGGATCACGGCGACGAGGACCGGAATATTATGCATCACCCAGATTAGCGAAGCGGCAGGGGCGGCTTCATGCCCCAGAACGGCGGTGATCAGGGGGATGCCCATATAGCCCGTATTGCCGAAGCTGGCCCCCATGGCGACGATGCAGGAATTGGGACCGGTTATGCCGACGAGACGCGCGGCGAACAGGCCGCAGATATAGGTCACGATGACGCCGGCCAGGGCCGCTACAATATAGAATCCGTTCATCAATTCGGATGGATCGGTTCCGGCGACGGCTAGGAACAAATAGGCCGGAAAAGCGATATAGAGGGCGTAATCATTGATCAGCCTTTCCGCTTCCGATGAGTAACGGTTCTTGAGCCCGAAGACGAGCCCGATGAGAATGGCCAAGAAAACCGGCGCTATGGCCAGAAACATGAAATCCTCTCGCTCAGAATCAGACGGTCATGGCGCGCTTCACATCCGCCATCGGCGCGCGCTCTTTTATCGCATGATGTTTTACGCGATCCGGGCCGATTCCGTCTATATCGGCGCTGGGGGAGAAGACGAAACCGGCTCCGGCGCGCATCACCGCGCCAGAGCCGGCCTTTCCGATCGGTAACGCCCCTAGCGCGATGCGCGGGCGAAATCGAAATAGATGTCGCGCAGCCGTTTGCTCAGCGGACCCGGCACACCCGCGCCGATCGGTGCGCCGTCGATCATCACCACCGGGGTGACGAAGGACGAGGCCGAGGTGTAGAAGGCTTCCGCCGCGTCCAAGGCTTCGGCCACGGTGAACAGCCGTTCTTCGACGCGGATGTTCTTTTCGGCGGCCAGGGCCAGAAGCGCCTTGCGGGTGCAGCCCGGCAGCAAAGCGTGTGAATTGGGCCGGGCGATCAGCACATCGTTCTTGGTGATGATGAAGACGGAAGACGAGCCGCCCTCGGTCACATAACCGTCTTCGACCATCCAGGCTTCCTGGCAGCCGGCCTCGTGCGCCGCCTGCTTGGCCAGAACCTGGGCCAGCAGCGCGATGCTCTTGATGTCGCGCCGGGCCCAGCGGATGTCCTCCAGCGTCTTCACCTTGATGCCGGTTTTGGCGGCGGGCGAATCGCTGATGTTCTTGGTCTGAACGAACATCAGAAGGGTCGGTTTGACGGCATCGGGAAAGTGGAAATCGCGTGGTGCGACGCCTCGGGTCACCTGCATATAGACGATGCCTTCCTTCAGGCCGTTGCGGGTGATCAGCTCCTTTTCGATTTCCTCGATCCGGTCCAGCGTTTCGGGCAACGCCAGGGCGATTTCGCCCACCGAGCGTTGAAAACGCGCCAGATGGGACCGGTTATCGACCAGATGGCCGTCCAGGACCGCCGACACTTCATAGATGCCGTCGGCGAACAGGAAGCCGCGATCAAGGACCGATATCCGGGCCTGGTCGAGCGGCAGGAATTCTCCATTCAGGTAAGCGATAGAAGACATGATAGGGGTGTCCTGGTTTTCGTCGTCAATCAATGGGTAAGGATCTTGGACAGGAAGGTCTGGGCGCGGTCGCTGTGCGGTTTGCCGAAGAAATCTTCCTTGGGCACATCTTCGACGATCTCGCCATTGTCCATGAAAATCACACGGTCGGCCACCTGGCGGGCAAATCCCATTTCATGGGTGACCACCATCATGGTCATGCCGTCCTGGGCCAGTTCGATCATCACGTCCAGCACTTCTTTGATCATTTCCGGGTCCAAAGCCGATGTCGGCTCGTCGAAAAGCATCGCCACCGGGTCCATGGCCAGGGCGCGGGCGATGGCGACGCGCTGCTGCTGGCCGCCGGAAAGCTGGCCGGGGCGTTTCTCGGCCTGTTCCTTGAGCCCGACGCGCTCCAGCAGCGGCAGGCTTTTGGCCATCGCCTCCTCATGGCTTCGTCCCAGCACCTTTTCCTGAGCCAGGCACAGATTTTCAGTGATCTTGAGATGCGGAAACAGCTCGAAATGCTGGAACACCATGCCCACCCGGGCGCGCAGCCGGTTCAGATCGATCTTGGGGTCCGACAGATTGACGCCATCGACGATGATCCGTCCGCTTTGGAACGGGGCCAGCGCGTTGACGCACTGGATCAGCGTCGATTTTCCCGAACCCGAGGGGCCGCAGACCACCACCACTTCGCCTTTGCGGACCTTGGTGGTGCAATCCTTCAGGACCTGGAAGCTGCCGTAGAATTTATTGACCAGGGTAATGTCGATCATGGATGGAACGGGCATGAGGCACTCTCTTATCGGGCGTATTCGTTGCGGCGCTGAAGATGGCGGACCAGCATCGAGGCCAGGACGGACATGACGAAATAGACCAGGGCGGCGAACAGATACATCTCCACCAGGCGGCCATCGCGCTGTGCGACCTTGTCCGCCGCGCCCAGGAAGTCGGTGATCGACACCACATAGACCAGCGAGGTGTCCTGGAACAGGACGATGGTCTGGGTCAGGAGAAGCGGGATCATGT
>Ga0265295_1009011_pt1 | contig 10850 bp, 9 predicted proteins | sample Munlansysbiofilm_FD_192503 | JGI IMG/M metagenome (GOLD analysis project Ga0265295, IMG submission 192503) | Leachate microbial communities from a municipal landfill in Southern Ontario, Canada - Methane capture system biofilm | ecosystem: Engineered > Solid waste > Landfill > Unclassified ... | reverse complement strand
CTTTGTCGGCCGATATGTGGCGGATCAAGTCATTGGCAGAAAGAGTCCTTTTATTCAAGTGCTAAAATCTTATCTGCCCATAGTTATCGGGTATGCTGCTTTACTCGTTTTTGTATTTACCTTTGGGTTTATTACCTACTCGAAATGGCAAAAAGAAGAACCAGACCTCACTTGGCGAGTTGCTACCATCCAACATAGTGCTGATTCTTGGAAAGGTGGGTATGAAACCTATAAGCGAAACTTTAACAACCTGCGAAGTATGAGCTTACAGGCTCTCCAAGCAGACCCTGATATGATTCTTTGGTCTGAGACTGCCTTCGTACCTTCAGTACACTGGCATACTACCTACAAAACGGATGAAATCACAGCAACGTTGGTTGATGAATTTGTAGATTTTGGCAAGTCGCTACCAGTGCCACTTCTTACAGGGAACCCTGAAGGGGTCTTAGATGACGAGCAATTACCACCCTTGCATCCCGACGGTACTTGGAATCGAAAGGACTACAATACTGTCATCATGTTTGAAAATGGTGAGATTAAGAAAACCTATCGCAAACAACACTTGGTTCCATTTACTGAGCATTTTCCCTACGAAAAACAGCTACCTTGGTTATACAATCTTTTATTAGCGAATGATTATAACTGGTGGGAAACTGGGTATGATCCCGTAGTTTTTGAAACGGCTGAAGGGGTGCGGTTTTCGACTCCGATTTGTTTTGAAGATGTCTATGGGTACTTAACTGCAGGTTTTGTGCGAAATGGGGCAGATGTGATTGTTAACATGACCAACGATAGTTGGTCTGGCGCTGTTTCAGCAGAAATGCAGCATCTGGCAATGGCTGTTTTCCGCTCAGTCGAGACACGAAAATCGACTGTACGAGGAACAAACTCGGGGATGACAGCTGTTATTGAACCGACAGGTAAGATTGTCGACCCCATGGAGCCTTTTACCAAAGGCTGGCATATTTATGACGTTCCAGTGTATACTAGTGGTACAGATACCCTCTATACCAAGCATGCAGATACTGGAGCACAATATGTTGTATATCTCTCAATCGCTCTTTTGTTGCTTGGGGCAATACTGAGAATTATAGATTGGAAAAGAGAACGCTAAAATGACCCGCAGATATGTTACAGTCTCAATTTTTCTTATCGGAACAGAAATTACAAGAGGCATAATTGCTGACACTCATGGCCCGTTACTAGCACGAGAGTTGAGTATCCTGGGGTATCATATTAACCGAATCGTAATCATTCCTGACGATGGCTCGATTGAACCAATGTTGCGCCAGGCCTTACAAGATTCCGATATTATATTATTAACTGGTGGTTTAGGACCAACCAGTGATGATATAACTCGCCATGTTGTCGCTAAATTGGCAGGCGTCCCTTTAGTGCAAGATGAAGGCGCTTTTGCCGAACTATATACAAGAATTGGCTCTCGAATATATGGAGCCAATCAACGGCAGGTTTGTTTTCCCGAGGGATTTACGGTAATTAGTAACCCGAAAGGAACAGCTCCTGGATTTTGGGGAGAGATTGTCACTTCCCCTGAATCTAGATCTGTGCTCTGTTATGCAATGCCTGGACCTCCAGTGGAAATGCATGAAATGTTTTACCATCGAATTCTACCTGAGTTAGCACAATTAGCAGGACATGATGATACCGAGGTTACGGAGTTTTCTTGTTTTCTTACTCCTGAATCAAAACTAGAAGAGGTGTGTGGCGAGTGCGCGATGGGAGGGATTCAATGGGGAACCCGAGTTCAAGAACATCGTATTAGCCTCTATTTGCATGGAGGGACACAAGAATCTAGGGGATTCATGGCACAAGAAATTGGAAAACAGCTTGGATTTGGATTACTTGTAACAGGAGATGTTGAGGGAGTTGATTTATTGAGTAACCTCCTTGTTCAACAAAAGTTCAAGATGGTTTGTGCCGAGTCTTGTACAGGAGGATTGGTCAGCAAGTTAATGACTGATTTAGATGGCAGTTCTGCTTGGTTTTGGGGAGGGGTGGTCTCCTATGCTAATCAAGCTAAAGAGACCCTATTGGGGGTCTCCTCATCCACAATCGAAACTTGCGGAGCTGTCTCTGAAGAGTCTGTTCTAGAGATGGCTCAGGGGCTATTACGCCTCGCACAAGTTGATTTTTCTGTTTCTGTTTCCGGCATTGCGGGAAGCGGAGGTGGAACAAAGGAAAAACCAGTTGGTACCGTCTGGTTTGGTTTTGCTTCACCGACTATACCTGCAATTGCAGTTAAGCTGAACTTTAGCTCTTATGGGAGAGCTTCAGTACGCCGTCGAGCAGCTTTAGCTGCAATCTTACTTAGTTACTTTTATCTTAAAGGTGCTGATTTACTTGACATCGTCAGCACGTGGCAATATATTTAAGGTATCACGTGGGGTTGTCTTTTATTAAGCAGAGAAAAAAGACCCCGCGAAATCATTCAACAAGATAGCATTTACATCGATTTCACAACTGTGTGAATCCGATTCTTTGGAGATTATTAATGACATCAGAATATGAAAAAGGGCTCGATTTGTTCGAGCTTACCCCTGAACAGGGATCAGAGGCGCAGAAAACCTCTAAGCGCGTCGTGCGGCGTCGTACGGGAGATGCAACGGCTCAAGTAGTAGTAAAAGTGAAACCAGCCGAGCCAGTTTCCAAAAAATCTGTTGCCGTTGAGACACCCACAGAAGAAAAAAGTGCGAAACCAGCACCAAAGAAACGTGGTCGTCCTCCTCGCAAGCCTAAAGAAAGTTCTGGCACAGAGGAAACAAAACAAAAAACTGTCGAACCAGTTCCAGTACAACCAGCAGCTGTGCCTGCAACGCAACAAAATAATCCATCAAGTTCGTACTCCCCCCGTGCACAAACTTCCAGAAACCACCAACAGAACAATAAGCAAGGGGGCAGACCCAAACAAAATCATCAAAAAAATAATTATCAAAACCGCCAGTCCAATCGTTCTGTAACCCAAGTTGAAGATATACCGGTGGAAATTTATGTTGATGATCCGAACGCATCGCAACTTATGGTCAATGATCTTACCGTAAAGACTTTACCAGAATTACGGCAACAAGCTTCAGACTTCAATATTAGCCAAGATGTTATTTTGGATTTAAAACGGCAAGAACTTATTGTTGAGATATTAAAAGCACATGTAGCTAAGGGTGGTATTATTATGGCCTATGGGGCCTTGGAGGTACTCCCCGATGGATACGGGTTCCTCCGCTCGCCACAAAATAATTATATTAGTGGACCTGAAGATATTTATGTCTCTATTTCACAGATAAAGATGTTGAGCTTAAAAACAGGCGATACAGTTGAAGGCCAAATTAGGCCACCACGTGATGCCGAGCGCTACTTTGCTATGATTAAAGTGCAATCGATTAACTACGATGCACCTGAGGTAGCTCGTACACGCGCTAATTTTGATTCTCTGACCCCCCTATATCCCGATTCCAGACTTAATCTTGAAACAGAAAAGGGCGATATTTCTACTAGAATAATTGATTTGTTTAGTCCAATAGGGAAGGGGCAACGAGGTCTTATTGTTGCACCTCCTCGGGCTGGTAAAACCATCCTTATGCAAAAAATAGCCAATGCAATATCAGAAAATCATCCTGAAGTGATACTGATGGTGTTGCTAATCGATGAACGGCCTGAAGAAGTTACCGATATGCGTCGAACGGTTAAAGGCGAAGTTATTGCTTCTACTTTTGATGAACAAGCCACACGGCATGTTGCTGTTGCTGAGATGGTTATTGAAAAAGCCAAACGATTGGTCGAACATAAACATGACGTCGTCATTTTACTCGATAATATTACTCGTCTTGCTCGGGCCTATAATCAGACGGTACCAGCTTCAGGTAAAATTCTTTCTGGTGGTGTCGATTCAAATGCACTCCATAAACCTAAAAGATTTTTGGGGGCTGCTCGGAATATAGAACATGGTGGGAGCCTCACTATTATTGCTTCAGCCTTAATCGAAACTGGTTCACGCATGGACGAAGTCATCTTTGAAGAGTTCAAAGGGACTGGAAATAATGAGATTGTTTTGGATCGTAGAATGGCTGAACGACGATTGTATCCTGCTATTAATATTAAGAAATCGGGGACGAGAAGAGAAGACCTATTATTGACCGAAGAGGAAGCTGCGAAGATCTGGGCTTTACGTAATGCAATTAATCCAATGGAAGATATTGAGATGACAGAACTTCTCATTGACAAAATGAAGAAAACAAAGAATAATGAAGCGTTTCTACGTTCCATGAATACTGGCGCAGTATAATTGGGACACAACAGATTGAAGTCGTCCTTCTGTCAAGGTACAGCCGTAGCAGAAGGTAGCAGTATAGGCATGGAGGCTAAGAAATGAAACAGGGTATTCACCCCAAGTATGAATTAACAAAGGTTACCTGCGCATGCGGGAATGTTTTCACCACGAAATCTACAGTGAAGAATCTCGATATTGAAATTTGCAGTGCTTGTCACCCATTTTTTACCGGTACACAGAAACTGGTCGATACCACTGGTCGAGTTGAACGATTTAAGAGAAAATACGGACTTTCTGACAAATAATACTTTAAAACAGGTTGTCTGAAAAATAGCCGCTTCGTTGACCGAGGCGGTTTTTTATTGCATTCTACGCGTTGATGGCCTAATATTATTACATAAAGGAACATATGAAACAGATAGCGGAACTCCATCAACTAGAACATGAAGAAAAGCCAAAAGTAGTGGTGACTGTTCCCGGAGTGTATACATTTCTGGGGGAATTTGCTGACTACTGTAAAGGATATACCCTCTGCGGAGCAGCTCCTCTTGCTTTAGAAGTTGCAATTTCTCCACGAACGGATCAGAGTGTCCGCTTGTTTATGGCTCCGATGAAGGATCGTAAACGATTCAATTTGCAAAACATAAAGTTTAGACGAGAAGATCGCTGGGCTAACTTTATAAAAGGGGTTGTCTCTGTTTTAAATGGACGCGGTTTCACCACGGGTGCATTTAATGTAACATTAGCAGGAGATCTGCTATCTAAAGATGGCGCTATGGTGAATTCAGCAATAGCACTGGGAGTTACGCTGGCAATTCGTGGACAATATCATCATGATTTAACACTAGAAGACTGTGCCGCGATTGCCTATTCTGCTCTTTCCACATTTGCCAATGAAGATTGCCGTTTAGTGATGTTTTTGGCCATGCTACAGGTCCGTCACGATTCTTTGTTACTCTATGATGTGCATCATCTAACCTTTGAGCGGATTCCCTACGAAGTCTCCGCTAATTCTCATGTCGCGTTAATAGTTGAGAGTCGGATTTCACCACACGCTTTGCGTGAAGAATTAGCCATCCGTCGTCGAGAAAGTAAACTGGCCTTTGATCATTTACGGGCTATTTTCCCTTCAGGGTTGATTCGTGATATCAGTGAACAAGATATTAAAGAGACAGTGGGCACTCTCAGTGAAGAGGAAAAAAGAATTTGCCTTTATGTACTTTCTGAAAGCAAATTAGCGAAGGAAGGGGCCCGTTTGCTTGCACAAAAAGATATGGTGCTATATGGTAAGATTCTGAGCAGGGTGCAAGCAGGATTGCGAGATGTTTTTGAAGTTACCTGTCCGGAAATCGATTGGCTGACAAAACGTGCTATTGAGTTAAACGGTTGTCTTGGTGCTACTATGATTACCACAGGTTCTAGTGGAACCATCTTAGTGTTGCTTTCACGAGAATCCATTGCTCTGTATATAACTCGAATGGAGGAATACGAGCATATCTTTGGTTTTAGGCCTACGTGGAAACCCTATGTCCCGGTAGGGAGCCTTAAGATACACTCTTATAATAATGGTCATACTAGTAACAAATGATGATGGGTACCAAGCTGAAGGTATAATTACGCTAGAAACAGTCCTTGGCGAAGCAGGTCATGAGGTGTGGATGTGTGCGCCTACCGATGAACGGAGCGCCCAATCCCATGCGATGACCTTTAAAGGTAAGATTCGGTTTGTCCGTCATGATGCTAAACATTATCATTGTAGTGGAACCCCCGCTGATTGTATTTTATATGGTTTAAGTGGTAAAGCTCTGCCAGTTATTCCAGATGTGGTGATCTCGGGAATAAATCATGGTTATAATGCCAGTTCCGATATTCTCTATTCGGGTACCGTTGGGGCAGCTAGTGAAGCTGCAATCAGGGGTTACCCAGCGATTGCTATTTCAGCCCGGCGGGATCATGATACTGGCAGGTATCCATTCAGAGAAGCGGCTACCTTTTTAGCCGAAAACCTTGCACAATTAGTGCCACTGTGTAATCACAATGTTATTTTGAATATTAATGTCCCTCCTCGACCAAATGGCCAATGGCGTGTCGGAATGGTTGGGCAATTAGAATATTTTGATCTCGTTGAAAGCAGTTCAACAAAAAAATCTACTTCATACGATGTCTCTTCGTCAAAAATAGGATTAGCTTACGGTGATGATGCCAATGGCGTGGCAATTGGGGATGAAGTGACCCTTTCTTTGCGCCATGAAGTTCCCCCTGAATTGCGGCAGAGTAATCATGAGGTTGATTATCACCTATTGAGTGAAGGCTATATTTCTGTGACTCCGCTGGTTGTTCTTCCAGTTGTAGACTTGGAAACAGTCAAAGCTTTAAGCCAATTACAAGAAGGAGTCTAAAGAAATGAATAGATCTTCTTCAAATTGGGAAAAGAAATGTTTTCAGTGTGGACTTTGTTGTCATGAAAAAGTCATCGTAGGTAAAGATGTTATCTATAATCTTGATGCATACTGTGAATATTACGATCCCAAAACTCACCAATGCACGATTTATCTTGAACGATTAGAACGTAATGCAAGATGCCGGCGAGTGACTCGCTTTAAGGCTATGTTTGCCTCCTATTTGCCAGATACTTGTGCCTATGTCCAATGGGCCCGCTTGCATCACATCCGATTTGCTCCTCGGCGTCATATTCGATATGCTCGCGGAAATCTAGGAGCTTCTGACGATGCTGATGCCCCTGCTTCTCTCAATTCACTGTAAACTATTCACTAAAGTGACTTGACCACCAGGCCAAGCCTCCGTATTTTTTTAGAGAGAAGGTAGATGAAAACAATATATTTAGATAACAACGCTACGACACAGATGGCTCCGCAAGTTATAGAAATCATGCAAGAGAGTTATGCTCTCTATGGCAATGCTTCTAGCATGCATTCTCTGGGACGCGAATCAATGGTAGCAATAGAAGCAGCCCGTTCCAGTGTTGCTCGTATGATTGGGGCCGATGGAGCAGAAATAATTTTTACTAGTGGGGGTTCTGAATCTGATAACACCGTACTCATGTTAGCCCGTGATATGATTGATGAGGGTTCAAAACGCCATAGGATTGTCACTTCGACAATTGAACATCCCGCTATTATCGAGACTTGCCAATATTTGGAAAAGAAAGGGTATCACATTGATTATGTAAACGTTGATGCCTCTGGTAGGATAGATAGCGACTCATTTGCCCAGTTAATGGGTGATGATGTTCTCCTCGTATCGATTATGGCTGGTAATAATGAGACTGGGACAATCCAAGATATTCAAAAGCTCACACAGATTGCCCATGCTGCCGGTGCTCTTATGCACACCGACGCAGTCCAAGCAATTGGTAAAATGGAGACCGATGTACGCCAGTGGGGTGTTGACTATCTTAGTTTATCGGGGCATAAGTTTTACGGACCGAAAGGGGTTGGAGCTTTGTACGTGCGCAAGGGAGCCCCGTTTAAGGCTTTTGTGAAAGGTGGACATCAAGAAGACGGTAACCGAGCTGGAACCTATAATACAGCTGCGATCGTTGGGATGGGACGGGCTGCCGACTTGGTTTTTGAAACTAGTGTCCAAGAACGTCAGAATCTATGGTATTTACGGGAAAAATTACGGACTGGACTCCAAGCTGCAATTCCAAATGTAGTGGTGAATGGGCATCCAACACTATGTTTGCCCGGCACGCTTAATGTCTCTTTTGCTGGGGCAGAGGGGGAGTCAATTCTTTTAATGTTAGATTTTGAAGGAATCGCCGTCTCTACCGGCTCGGCTTGTGCCACCGGTTCGCTTGAACCCTCCTATGTCCTACTTGCTGGGGGTTTGGATGTCGAGTTAGCTCATGGTTCTATCCGATTTAGCCTTGGGCGTTACAATACAGAATCGGATATTGATTACGTTTTAGAAAAAATGCCGACAATTATTCGTCGATTAAGGGAGATTTCAACAAGATGAATACTAATTCACCTGTTTGGGTATATACAGATACAGTTAAAGAACATTTTATGAATCCACAGAATGTTTGGGAAGATGACAACTACGAACCTGATGGAGAAGGTCTCGTAGGTTCCATGGCCTGTGGAGATCAAATGAAAGTTGGGATTAAAGTCAAAGAAGATAAAATTATCGACTTGAAATGGCAGACCTATGGGTGTGCAAGTGCCATTGCCAGCACTTCGGTGATGTCGGTAATGGTGATTGGAATGACTTTGGAAGAGGCTTATACACTTACTCCAGTCATGATTACTGAAAAGCTTGGTGGGTTGCCAAAACATAAGTTCCACTGTTCAGTTCTTGGAGATAAGGCGCTACGTGCCGCCATTGATAATTATCTTGAAAATCAAGGACGTGATAATCCTTATCGAAAACTCGTCGCCAAAATTATCTGTGAGTGTAAAAACGTCACAGATCAACAAATTGAAGATTTAGTAAAGACTAAAAAAGCGACAACGTTAGAAGAATTACGCGAAATTACCGAATATGGTACGGTCTGTGGTAAATGCCAATTCAGAGTCCAGCGCTTGTTCGATGAGTATAAACATATTTATAATGTGTAATTAACACTCCAAGTAAAACTCACTGCCACCAATGAATTCGCGTAGTAGTGAGTCACTTGGAACAAGTCCAGCTGGTATAGGATACACATTTTCCAAGAACCTCAAAAGACGTCTAGCGGTAGGATAGGCCTCAAAAGCCTCTGGCTTTACCGTTTTAAGCAGTGGTTCGGCATAGAGCTTCAAGACCGCTAATTCATACTCTAAGGCTGAGTTGATCATCACATCGGCTTGGTTTTGGTAGGGGAAGATATTTAGTGTTTCCCCTCTTTCTATTGAAGGCCACATTTCTAAAGTTTGTTGAGCCGAAGTACTACGGGTGCGGTTGTCACGAACAATACGACGTAGAATGCGATTATCAGTTGTCGATATTCTATTATGATCATCAAGGTTTAATTGAGTAAGGGCTGAGATGTAAATTTTAAAGATCGTCGTTGGATCAAGATCTGGGATTAAAGTAGGATTCAAACCATGAATTCCTTCAATGACCAAAACGGTATTTTTAGTTAGACTTATTTTATCACCTTTGAAGTAGCGCCGACCGTCATCTTTGAAATCGAATCTTGGCAAATCGACCTCTTCACCTGCATAGAGTGACTCTAGGTTTTCTCTAAATAGTGCCAGATCCAAAGCTTCCAGTGCCTCTAAATTAGGCTTTCCATCGACATCTTTGGGCGCTAATGATTTAGATAGATAATAATTATCTAAAGATATCTGGATTGGGTTATACCCTAACAACCTTAGCTGAATTGCTAATCGAATAGAGAATGTTGTTTTTCCTGAAGAGGAGGGACCAGCGATGAAGACTACCTTTACAGAATCTTTTTGGTTAATCAAATCGGCAATTTTTGATATCTTGCGGTGGTGAAGATCTTCATTCATCCGAATAAAGGTACGTATCTCTTTAGAGCCACAGATTTGATTCATCGCTCCTAAGCAATCAACTTTTAAAATCTTGCCCCAGATCTTGTATTCATGGAATATTGAGAACAGGAGGGGGTTATCGGTAAAAGGGGCCATATGGAGAAAATCGCTCGAGAGGGGGAAACGTAGTAACATGCCGCGCTCTCCATAGGGGCGTAGTTCCCAAAGTGCTAGAAGTTTAGTCGAAGGTAGTAGTGGTTCATAGGTGATATCTAAAAAATCATTACAACGATAGAGCTCTAACTTGGGATCGTTACGATATGCTAACAACATTTCTGTTGCTCGATACCCTTTATCTTTGAAATGTTGCATGGCAGTGCCATAGGCGACAGGCTCTAACCTGATTGGCAAGTTTGCAGTTATTAATTCGAGCATCATCTGCGTTAATTGGGAAACATCTTGTGTGTCTAACGAATATTTTTCGTCATAAGTAAAATAAAAACCATCTCCTAAAGCATGTCCAATAACTAATCTTCTCTCTGGAAACAGGATTTCACTGGCGTAGGTCAGAAGATAACTTAGTGTATGGCGATACATTCGTTTTCCAATATCTGAAAAAAGATAGACGGGTACTATCTCGGCATCAACCATAAGTCTAGCATCAAATGCTAAGATCTCATTGTTCATCCGCAAAGCAACTATGGGGTTTTCCGCATACGTTGGAGATTGCTTCTGTAATTTAAGAATATTGACAACTATGTCTTCGACACTGAGGCCGGCATTGACTTGAAAAGTTTTTTCTCTATAGGTTAATGAAATGATACGATCCATAGTATTATCCTCTTTGGTATATAGTGTAATCTTGGTGTTCGCGATCTAAAGGATAGCCCCAGTAGGCCGCTTCCAATATTCGCAACATGTCTTGAAACGTAGGAGCTTGCTTGCTCGTAAGTATATCTAAAGAGCCACAAGCTGTCTCTGCTATTTGGTCTAGTTGGACAGGGAGTAGGGCTTGGCTCTCATATAAACGCAAAGGAATCGCCTGAGGTAGCGAATCAGTTAGAGAATTGAGGAAGTCAGAGATCTCTTGAATTGTGGCAAGAGCATCTGGTTCACTCATTGTG
>Ga0265295_1009010_pt1 | contig 10851 bp, 10 predicted proteins | sample Munlansysbiofilm_FD_192503 | JGI IMG/M metagenome (GOLD analysis project Ga0265295, IMG submission 192503) | Leachate microbial communities from a municipal landfill in Southern Ontario, Canada - Methane capture system biofilm | ecosystem: Engineered > Solid waste > Landfill > Unclassified ... | reverse complement strand
TCTTTAACATCTATTGGAGGATTAACCTGATTTAAGTTTTCATCAATCTTGGTTTCAATATTCTCTTTCAAAGGTTTATCCTCCTTAATCTTCCTCTTAGGCATACGAATCTTCCTAAGAAAGGAATATCTTACCCCAAAGAGAATCATAGGTAGAATAATGGTTGCAAAGAAAAGAAGTAAGCCTGCCCCAATTCTTCCTATCACACCATCTAACCAGGAGTTTAGAGCCATTCCAACTGCCCCTGAGTACATCTCAAACCTCTCTATATTGAGGTTATAAACAAGATACCCCGTAAGGGAACTAAGCCATAACATGGCAAGAATTACTGTTATAAGATGTTTTCTGAACTTAAATTCCAATGAAAATAACCTTAGCCCCAATATTACTAATATATATAGGTATCCAAACGAGGATATGCCGAAGGTTTTCGAGATAAGGACGTAGGCAAGGTAAGCTCCAAGGCTGCCACCCCAATTCTGGATATTCTTATCTCCTTTTATTATCTCGATGGGTGTAGCGTTTGAGATAATATTATAGTCTTTGAACCATGTTATAAAGAAGGAAACAAAGGAGAATAGTAGGAATAATGATACTAAAATAAGGAATAGCCCCGATATTCTGAGGAATGCCTCACTTCTAACTGCATTAGAGAGTAATTTAAAGAAACTCTCATCAGAAGAAGACTTAGATTTGATATCTTTTTTATAACTATTATCGTCCTTTGTTTTCCTTTTCGCCACTGATAAATCCTTTTATTGGTTAAATATCATCTCCACCCCCACCGATGGCTTCAAATATTATCTTGATTATTTCTTCGAATTCTTCCTGTGATTGTTCCTCATATCCAGTTGGAACTAACATATCAGCTTCCTTAATCTTACCCTCAGTAATCTCACTTACCGTAAAGGTGATTTTAAACTTCTCTGCATCAACAGGGAATTCAAAAGGCATTCCCTTTAATCCTGGGTAAAATACCAAGTCTAAGCTAGGTCCAATCTCGTCACACATCCATATAGTCTCTTGAGTCTGGGTTCCGTCTTCCTTATTAAAGGTTACATTTACCTTCTTAGCTGTTTTCCCTGCAATAAGTTTTGTTTCTGAGGTGATATCATAAACATTCTTCTTAATATCTTCTTCGTCTAATTTTGTTCTTATGTACCATTTGCCTGTTACTCCTTCGATTGGCACCTGCGAAAAGTCAAAAAGAGAATAAGAAAACTTACCTTCAGCATTAGTGATAGTAGGTTCCCCAAACATTGAAAGTATATTATTGAAGGATGATTTCTCCTCATATATCTTTACTTCTAAGGATGTAGGTACTCCAGGAGGGACTTCACCTTCCCAAGCTAAGGTATATTTTACTGTACCCTTGAATTTACCTTGCTGAGCATAGGTGTTAATGCTAATAATACTTATTATTAATAGCACAAAAATTGAAATAAACGTTCTTTTCATTTTGTTTTAGTATTATGTTTCTTTATATTGTTTGCTTTAAGGTTACAAAAGTACATTTTTTTTTCTAATAACAAAAATGTATTTTTGCATATTATTAGAACAAAAGTAAATCTCAAGGAAAATGAAAGGAAATAATAAAGTATTTATATTAGCATCCACCGCTATTACAATCTTACTTCTCACCCAGATATTCCCCCCTTTATGGGTCTTAGACTCCACATCGCTAAAGCATTTCTTCTTTTCCGTAACACTATTAGGGGTTTTATCATTCCTAAGCTTCTTTTCACTTAAAGGGGAAATTAGTTTTAATACTCGATTACTTAATAATAGGATAACAATTTCCTGGTTCATACTTCTATCCTTTATGCTTATTTCCTTCTTACAAGCAATTAATGTACCAGAAAGTATTTTAACCTTAAATAGATGGGTGATTATTCTTATTCTATACTTAGTTCTATCCCTATTAATCGAGAATAAACCACGACTATTTCAAGCTATCCTTACCCTAAGTCTAATTATCGCCACCTTCAATGTTCTTTCCTGCATACTTCCCTATTACTATTTTGAGGTTTATTCTAACCCTCGCAAGAATTTATACCTTAATGGATTCTACGGAAACAAGAATATATTTGCAGCAGCTATTCTTTTCAAGCTGCCCTTTCTTTATTATATAGTATTTTTTCGCAAGAAAGCTCTTCGCATTTTCGCCCTTATACTTATATTCTCACTAAGCTTCACCCTTGTAATCCTTAGTGCCAGAACAAGCTTCCTTGGTCTTATAATGCAGGGAGTAATTCTTATTGGCTTTATAACCTACTATCATATAAAACACAAGCCAAATATAAAACTAATAAAACCAAGTATTATCATCCTCTTAGCAATAGGCAGCGGATTATTAGCAGGAGACGGGTTTGTGAAATTTAATTTTGAACATTTCGCACGTCATTCCAAGGCTGCAGAAGTTTATGACTTTGATACGAATAACTATACTGTTGCAAGTAGACTTAGGAGTATAGAAGAGGGGAACTCTAAGGGCAGGCTGATAATTTGGAAGAATACAATAGAAATAATTAAAAGTAAGCCAATACTTGGTTATGGTGTGGGGAATCATAAGGTTGCCATAATGAAAGTTGAAGCTAAGCAAAAGCCAAACTTTGTTGTCTCCGACCATGCCCACAATGATTATCTTGAAATGTTCTCTGAGCTTGGTATATTTGGACTTCTATCCTATCTATTCTTATTCCTGTCCTCAGGAATCCTCTTTTTAAAGACCCAAATCAAGAAAAGAATAAGAACTAACTCTCGATTTATCTCCCTAACAGGGTTTTTGGGTATGGTTACTTATATGAATGATGCAATGTTTAACTTCCCTTTAGAGAGAGCAGATATGCAGTTATACCTTGCACTTTCCCTTTCCCTAATCCTGATAGCTTATCTCAGGGAGATGAAACAAGATACCAAGCCAACGAAACTTCCTTTCTATATCCTATTACTAATTTTCATCCCCGTAACTCTTCTTGAGACCATGCATTTTACTTCTTCTATTATGCAGAAAGAGAAGATTCTCCAGACCAATGGTAACAAAAGGATAAATTACACCGCCGAACAATGGGCAAGGAGATTTCCTCCTATTCCAACAATAGACGAAAGTACCAACCCAATAGCTCTAACCATTGGGATGAGATTTGATATTGAGAAGAAATATCGCCAAGCTATTGATATTATAATTAACGATAAGTCCAATCCATACTACGGTTTAAGGGAGTTTAGACTTTCTAATTACTACCTTAAACTTGGAAAACTCGACTCAGCTGAGTTCTATGCAAGGCGGTGTATTGAGATGAAGCCAATTTGTTACGACCCTGTAAGGACACTATATTATAAGTATAGGAATTTAAAAGAGTATAATACGGCGGAGGCAATTATAGATAATTTCCTAAAAAGGTATAAGGATGAGCCAAAAGCGTGGATTGATATAATAGATATTAATAAGAGGAAAAAAGATCTTAGTAAGATGGAAATATTACTTGATTCCGCTCTGTTTTACCATCCAGACAACAAAGAATTACTTAAGTTTCAAGCCGAATTAAGTGGAATTTCAAATTAATTATACAAGATTTCACCACCATATAACACTGTTACACTGCCACATAACTACTTTATAAAAATAATTATTATCTTTTTTATCACGTATAATGTTTTTTATAGTATCTTTGCATCGTTAAAACAAATGAATTGTCAAACCTTAAAACAAAAGAAAAAATGAAAAAAGCATTGTTTTTATTAGCTGTTGCTGCAGTATTCGCAGCTTGTGGTGGAAAAACTGAAACTCCAACTGAAACTGTAGTTGAAGAACAAGTTGAAACTGTAGTTGAAACTCCAACTGAAACTGTTGCTGAAACACCAGCTATGTAATTGAAAGCAGATATAATCTGCTGACAAAACAAGAGTAGTCCCAATCCTGAGACTACTTTTTTTTGTGTCATTTTCAAATTTATTAGCCATTGAATTAATAAAAGAATTAAATAATAGAATCACAGAAAAAAGAAATGAATCAAGAAAACGTATACACTGTTAAAAGTCAAGTTGCAGACCCTACAACCTTGGGTCTTTTCGGATTAGCTATCGTAACTATGGTGGCAGCTTCAAATAAATTAGGAATAACCTCAGATGTTTCAGGAATAATACCTTGGGCAATATTCTTAGGAGGAATTGCACAAATTATTGCAAGTATCTTCGACTTTAAACATAATAATCTATTCGGAGCAACAGCATTCTCAGCCTATGGACTGTTTTGGTTAGGGGTATCATTTACTTGGATGACTAAATTAGGATATTTCGGTATTCCAATGCAGGAAAGTCTTGATATGGGACAGTTTGGTTTTGCATTATTAGGCTATGTAATCTTCTCAATAATCCTAACTGTTTCAACGCTTAAGATGAATCCAGCAATGTTTTTATTGCTTATCCTTATCGATATCTTGCTAATAGCATTAATGATTTACACCTTTACACATTCAAGCACTTGGGGATTTATCGCAGGACTTGCAGAAGCAGGAACATCATTAGTAACTTTCTATGTATTAGGAGCAAAATACCTAAACACATTCTTTCAAAAGACAATATTACCTGTTGGTAAACCAATGATAAAATAAGATTAGACAAGATAATCTCTTGATTTGAAATTTAGATCTGCTTATTCTATATTATAATCAAGTTATTTCGCACTAAGACTTCAATACTACATTTCTAAAGCCGCTTTACAGACCCGTAAAGCGGCTTTAGAAGTCTGTAAAGCCGGTTTACAAGTCTGTAAAGCGGCTTTGCAAATATGATTACGAAGTCTTGTTATCAAAACATCAAGTTATAGGACGAGAACATCAAGTAATTGGACGAGAATATCAAGTTTTAGTATATTTATTGAAGAAATATTATTCTTATTGGCAGATTATAATATAATAATTCTTCTTTCCCTTTTGAACTAAAATGTATTTATCGTTTAATAAATCCTTATTGTCAATAATATAGTCCTCAGACACCTTCTCCTTATTTATACTTAGAGCATTTTCTTTTAATGTTCTTCTTACCTCACCTTTTGATGGGAAAACGCCTGCAATATCGGTTAGTAAATCAACAATATTTACTCCATTTTCAATACTTGCCATAGGGCAATTAAAGCTTGGAACTCCTTCAAATATTGATAAAAAAGTTCTTTCATCTATATTTTTCAAACTTTCTGTAGTAGATTTACCAAAGAGAATTGAAGATGCCTCAAGAGCTGAATTATATTCCTTCTCTCCATGAACTCTTATGGTTAAATCCTTTGCAAGAGTCTTTTGAATAAGTCTTTGATGTGGTTCTAAATCATGTTCTATTATCAAATTATCAATTTCTTCTTTTGAAAAAAGAGTAAATATCTTAATAAATTTCTTTGCATCATCGTCAGAAACATTAAACCAAAATTGATAGAAAGAATATGGAGAGGTTTTCTCAGGATCCAACCAGATATTTCCTTGTTCTGTCTTGCCGAATTTTCCTCCATCAGCCTTGGTAATTAAAGGGCAGGTCAATGCAAATGCTTCTCCCTTAGACATCCTTCTAATTAGCTCTGTTCCTGTTGTAATATTCCCCCATTGGTCAGAGCCTCCCATTTGTAATCTGCAATTATAATTATCAAATAGGTATTTAAAATCATATCCTTGTAATAATTGGTAAGAAAACTCTGTAAAGCTAATTCCTGTTTCTAATCTCTTCTTAACGCTATCCTTACTCATCATATAGTTTACAGTGATATGCTTTCCAATATCTCTGATAAAATCAAGGAAGGACCAATCCTTTGTCCAATTATAATTATTTAAAATCTCAGCACCAATTTCTGAAGAGGAATCAAAGTCTAAGAATTTTGACAATTGTTGTTTTATCTTTGATTGATTATGACTTATCTCGTCAATTGAAAGAAGTTTTCTCTCCTGAGTTTTAAATGAAGGGTCGCCAATCATTGCTGTTGCACCACCTAAAACGACCAAGGGTTTATGTCCACATCTTTGAAAATGTGTAAGCATCATTACGCTTACTAAATGTCCAATATGCAATGAATCAGCAGTTGGGTCTATTCCCACATAAGCTGTTGTTATTTCTTTCTTTAGTTGTTCTTCTGCCCCAGGCATTATATCGTGAATCATTCCTCTCCACGAAAGTTCTTCGACAAAGTTATTCATTATCTAATTATTTTGTAGTTCTTATATTCTCCTATTCTCCAACCCGTCAATAGTTCAATTCTATGTAAAAATCTTGATTTAAAACTAAGTTTCTTTTTAGAAGGGTCAAAATCAAAGCTCCAATTCTTATTCATTAACCTATTATTCATAACAAGGGGATGAGTCCCGTCGAAATGTCTTAATGAATCTATTTTAGAATAATCAAATTCCTCATCAGAGCCAATCTTCTTCTCAACCCAAGAATCATCATGCCAAAGTTTATTAAAACTTTTTTGTTTATCTTGCTGTGATTTTGGAGATTTAACCCATCCATAATGGTGGATACGAGCTTTTAATTGAATCACCCTTAATTTTCTTCCATCTATTCTAAAACCTTGGGCATCTTTATATGAAGAAATATTAGACCAAGGTCTTATAATTCTAATTTCTTTTCTATACCAACGTCTTGAATCTCCAACAAAATCATAGGAGCCATAAAAATGAGTATAATTGAAAAGAAAACCCTCTACTTTCTTATTATCCTTATACTTAGCCATAGCTTGAGTAATCTCATAAAGACCATCCTCATGCAAAACCTCATCACCCTGAATATAGAAAGCCCAATCCACATCCTTAGAAATTTCTTTAAATGCCTTATCTGTTTCCATTGCTAAAACCCTTCCTCCCTCTCTAAGGCTATCATCCCATTTTGTCTTAATAATCCTAATCTTCTCGCTATTGATTGAGCGAATTAACTCTTCTGTTTCATCCTCACTCTCTCCAACTGCAATAATAAACTCATCACAAATTGGGAGGACTGAATTAATTGCCTCAACTATTGGATAATCAAATTTGACTGCATTTCTAATAAATGAAAAACCTGCTACTTTCATAATTGCAAAGTTAGGAATAATTGATAAAAGAAAACTATATGATACAAAAAAAGGAGGATATTACGTCCTCCTTTTACTTTTGCTCCCCCTCTAGGACTTGAACCTAGGACCCCATGATTAACAGTCATGTGCTCTAACCAACTGAGCTAAGGAGGAATACTTTTATGTGTCTCAAAAAGCAGTGCAAAGATACTACCATTTTTGAAATACACAAATTTTTATTGTTTTTTTTTCAAAGAAAAATATCATTATTCTGGTTTTCAATGTAATTAATTTTGATATTTTTTATTGCGAAATAGCTTATTTCCCTATTTTAATTACCTTTTCAATATAAAATCTGTTATAGTTTGGTGTTTTATACAAGGAAAAGCAGTTATTATATGCAATGGTTATTACTCTATTTAGTAATAAATTTATCTCTAATGGGAAGAAAATAATAATTTTATTGTATATTTGCATCTTAGTAATCTGAAAATAATTTGAGTATCTATATTAATATGAAAAAGATAATTTTATTTATAGTAGTATTCTTAGGAATCTATCTATCACCCAAAATAAACGCACAGCCAGTAATTTCAATGGACAGTGTTAATAGTATTTCCTTTGATAGAGCGAGGTTTTATGCGACATTATCTGATAAAGATGGGTGGATAATTAATGGTTATGGGTTCATATATGATACAATCTCTCCTCCAGCCAGACAAAATGGAGCGAAAATAAAACAAGTTGCTCCAAGCTCTCCTATTTTGAATGTACCCTTCAACACTACACCTACTGCAACTACTGAACTTTTAGCTTCAGGGAAAACATATTATGTAAGAGCATATGTTAAACGATCGAATCCAAATTCAGACACTGCATATTCAAATATTATTTCATTTGTAACACCAAATGCAATACCTCCTTCAATCACTACAAATATAGCTACCGATACAGGATTATTTTCAGCAACAATTCACGCCGAAATAACACAAAAAAATGATCCATCAATTTTAGTAAAAGGGTTTATTTATGATACTGCTGATAATCCTGTTCATGGTAATGGTGTTTTACTGAATATTAGTGGTAATATTCCTAGTTATCCTCATACAATGTCGAGAAATTTAACCGGATTAATATCAGGTAAAACATACTTTTATAGAGCATTTGTTATTGTTAAATATACTAATAAAACATTGAATGACACAATCTATGCCAATGTTCAATCTTTTAAAACAATTCATCCATGTGGGAATCCTCCATATGATGTAGGCACAGATGAAATTACTAGAACTACAGCAAAAATAGTCTGGACGAAGGCTCTTGGTCAAGTAAATTTCGAGATAGATTATGGTTTTGTAGGACACACACCAGGAGATGGGGTTATTGCTAATTCAAGTTTTGATACAATCACTATAACTAACCTCACTCCTGGAATGCAATATTCTGTATTTGTAAGAGCTGTTTGTGATGAATTATATAGCGACTGGTCTGTTGTTAAAACCTTTATGACAATTCCTCCTCTATGTGCACCTATCAGCAATTTATTTATTACTGGGATTGAGCATTCTTCAGCAATAGTATCATGGATACCTGGCTCCATGCTACAAGACAAGTGGGAAGTTTTATTTGCATTGTTTACCAATGACTTTCCGAGTTCAGGGACAATAATAAATCAATATCCTAACTTCTACCCTGTTGGGCTTTTACCTGCAACTAGATATAAAGTAAAGGTAAGAGCAGTATGTGAAAACGGATACGAAAGTGATTGGTCTGAAGATTTATTGTTCAATACTAAACCTGCGAGTATTGAAGATATTGATAGTAATAATATTGATTTTGATATTTTCCCAAATCCAAGTAAGGATATTGTAAACTTTAAATCTAATGATAATAATATCAATTTAATTGAAGTTTGGAATTCTCTTGGAGAGATTATTTACTCAAATAATAAGGTTCCTGAATCCTACTCTTTTACAAATCATGGAAAAGGAATGTACCTTATTAGAATCCATTCTAATAATAAGATAAAAACTAAAAAAGTAATTATTCAATAAACTAAACAAATAAAAATTATATGTTATCAAGTATCCTCTTACAAATTCAAGAAGCCTCAGGAGCTGCTATTGAGACCACTGGAGAGATTATTCAAACTGAAAAAACCTTAAATATAATTGAACTTGCCATCAAGGGAGGTTGGATTATGATTATTTTAGGAATCCTTTCGATAGTCGCTGTTTATATCTTTGTTGAAAGATACATTGCACTTAATAAGGCTGGTAAGGAAGATAAAAACTTTATGAATAACCTAAAAATGCAAATTCACCAAGGCAATTTGCAGGGAGCTAAACAGATTTGTGCTAATAATAAAACCCCAATTGGGTCAATGATTGACAAGGGATTATCTCGTTTGGGAAGACCACTAAACGATATTAATCAAGCTGTAGAAAACGTTGGTAAACTTGAAATTGCAAGACTTGAGAATGGAGCTTCAATATTAGGAACCATAGCTAATTTAGCCCCATCTATTGGGTTTCTTGGCACAGTAACAGGTATGGTTAGAGCTTTCTTCGATATGGCTATGGCTGGAAACAATATAGATATTCAAGTTCTCTCCGGTGGTATTTACGAAGCAATGGTAACAACCGTTGGAGGTTTAATTGTTGGACTTCTTGCAAGCTTTATGTATAGTGTAATAATTAGCAAGATTAATAAGATAGTGTTTTTATTGGAAGCAAGGACAATGGAGTTTATGGATGTATTGCACGAACCTGCATAATTAATTAAAAAAAGAATATGATTAAAGGTAGAAATAAAATAGATCCAAATTTCAACTCAGCTTCAATGAGCGATTTGGTATTCCTTTTGCTGATTTTCTTTATGATTACATCAACCCTGATAAGTCCTAATGCAATTAAACTACTATTGCCAAAGAGCAGTTCAGGTCAGACTATGGCAAAGCAAAATGTTGTGGTAGCTATTGACTCTAATAACAATTACTTTGTTGAAAACCAACCAACACCTCAAGACGAATTAGCCGCTACAATACTAAACTATATTCAAGGAGTTGAGGAAGGGACTATTAAACTTCATGCAGACAAAGAAGTTCCTGTTCAATATGTAGTAACAGTTATTGATGCAGTAAATAAGATAAATGCTCAAGAGAATAAAAAACATAAGGTAATATTAGCCACTCAATCAAGCAAGTAAATGGAATTAAAGGAAAAGGACACCAAGAACAGAGTTATAAGTTTAATATCTACAATAGTATTTCATATTCTTGTAGTAGTTTTACTTATGGCTATAGGTTTAAAATATCCTGACCCTCCTCCTCCCGAGCTTGGAGTAGAAATGGATATGGGAAGCCTTACCGATTATGGTAACGCATTTGCTGGAGAGCTTGGAGGTAGCGATGCTGCTAATCCTATTCATGAAGTGCCCAACTCAGAAGATGATATTATAAGTCAAGATACAGAGGATAGCCCAATTACTTCTAAAAAAACTGATAAGAAAACTACAAAGGAAAACATCAAAACCGAAAAACCAAAAGAAACCCAGGAAGCAAATAATTCTAACCGCTTATTCCAAAAAGGGAAAGTCAAAAATACTGGCTCAGGTGAGGGAGAAGGCAAGGGAAGTGGAAAAGGAGACGGAGAAGATGGTGGCGGAGGAACAGGTAACGATAATACAGGCTCCGGAGTAAGCTTTTCATTAGCCGGTAGAGGTAGCAAGTCTCTAAGTGAACCAAGTTCAATGACCAATGATGTTGGTTCTGTGGTAGTAACAATCATTGTTGATAGAGAAGGTAATGTAATTAGAGCTGT
>Ga0265295_1009009_pt1 | contig 10851 bp, 10 predicted proteins | sample Munlansysbiofilm_FD_192503 | JGI IMG/M metagenome (GOLD analysis project Ga0265295, IMG submission 192503) | Leachate microbial communities from a municipal landfill in Southern Ontario, Canada - Methane capture system biofilm | ecosystem: Engineered > Solid waste > Landfill > Unclassified ... | reverse complement strand
TCCGCCTGAGGCGCTTCGACCGCGTCATCAGGACTATGATTCAGGAACACGCATGAAAGAGAGAATAATCGGACGAGTCAAACGGGTGAACGGACCGGTGCTCATCATCAAGGACATCAAGGATGCCATGATGATGGAGATGGTCAAGATCGGTGAGCAGCGCCTCGTCGGCGAGGTCGTCAAGCTCTACGACGGGCTTGCCACCGTCCAGGTCTACGAGGATGCCACCGCCCTCAAGCCCGGTGACAACGTCTACGGCACCGGCATGAGCCTCTCGGTCGAGCTCGGCCCCGGACTCATCGGCACCATCTATGACGGCATCCAGCGCCCGCTTGAACACCTCATGGAAGCCAGCGGCGCCTTCATCGCCCGCGGCCTCTCCTTCGACGCCATCGACCATACCAAGCTCTGGCACTTCACCCCCACGCTGCAGGTCGGCGATGCCGTGAAGGCGGGCACCATCATCGGCAACGTCGAGGAGACGAGCATGATCGTCCACCGCATCATGATCCCTCCCCACGTCGGGGAAGGGGTGATCGTCTCCATCGCCAAGGCCGGCGGCTACACCGTCGAGCAGACGATGGCCACTATCGCGCTTCCCAGCGGCAAGCAGGTCGAGGTCTCGATGATGCAGCGGTGGCCCATCAGGGTGGGGCGGCCGGTCAAGGACCGTCGCCCGCTCGCCCAGCCGCTGATCACCGGCCTGCGGGTCATCGACACCCTCTTTCCCATCGCCAAGGGGGGGACGGTGGCGATTCCCGGCGGCTTCGGCACCGGCAAGACCATGACGCAGCACTCGATCGCACAGTGGTGCGATGCCGACCTGATCGTCTACATCGGATGCGGGGAGCGGGGCAATGAGATGACCGACGTCCTCAGGGAGTTCCCCGAGCTCATCGACCCGAGGACCGGCCACTCGCTGATGGAGCGGACCATCCTCATCGCCAATACCTCCAACATGCCCGTAAGCGCCCGTGAGGCATCGATCTATACAGGGATCACGATGGCCGAGTACTATCGTGACCAGGGGTACCACGTCGCCATCATGGCCGACTCTACCAGCCGATGGGCCGAGGCCCTTCGCGAGCTCTCCGGCCGTATGGAGGAGATGCCGGCAGAGGAGGGCTTCCCCGCCTACCTGCCCACCCGCATCGCCCAGTTCTACGAACGGGCCGGCTACATGGAGAACCTCAACGACACCAGCGGATCGGTCTCTGTCATCGGGGCGGTGAGCCCGCCGGGCGGAGACTTCTCCGAGCCGGTGACCCAGCACACCCGCCGCTTCGTGCGCTGCTTCTGGGGCCTGGATCGCCAGCTGGCAAGCGCCCGTCACTATCCGGCGATCAGCTGGCTCGACTCCTACAGCGAGTATCTTGTCGATGTGGAGCATTGGTGGCAGGATCACAGCGAGGGGTCGTGGCAGGAGAGCCGGCAGAAGATCATGGATCTCCTGCAGCGTGAGGTCCGCCTGCAGCAGATCGTCAAGCTCGTCGGTCCCGATGCACTGCCCGACACGCAGAACTTCATCCTCGAGGTCTGCTCCCTCTTCAAGACCGCCTTCTTGCAACAGAACGCCTTTGACGAGGTGGACCGGTACTGCCCGCCCGAAAAACAGGTGAAGATGCTCAATGCGATCCTCGCCTACTGGGAGCGGGGCAGCGATGCGATCGCCAAGGGGGTGCCGATGGTCAAGATCAGGCGCCTGAAGGCGGTGCAGGAGCTTGCCCGCATCCGTCTCTCGGTCCCCAACGACGAGCTCGAGCAGATCGATCGCATCCAGATGCGCCTTGAGCGCTCCATCGACCAGATCGGAGGAATCTATGAACACTAAGGCACACACGATCCTCGCCCAGGGCGACCGACGCCTCCTCTCCGGACGCGAATACCGCGGTGCGAGCCGGATCGATGGTCCGCTTGTCTATATGAGAAATACCCACCCCATCGGCTACGGAGAGCTGGTTGAGGTGGTGACGGCGGGGGGAGAGACCCGCTTCGGCCAGGTATTGGATACCAGCGATGAAGTGGTCGTCGTCCAGGTCTTCGAGGGTACCGATGGGCTGAGCATGCCCGATACCCGCATGCGCTTCATGGGGGAGCCCCTCTCCCTCGGCGTCAGCGAGCAGATGCTCGGGCGCGTCATGAACGGGCTCGGCCGGAGCCGTGACGGCGCCTCGACGATCACATCGACGGTCGAGCGTGACGTCAACGGCGAGCCGATGAACCCCACGGCCCGGGAGTATCCCCGTGACTTCATCCAGACCGGCATCAGTGTCATCGATGGGATGACCACCCTCATCCAGGGTCAGAAGCTGCCGATCTTCAGCGGCAACGGCCTCGACCACAACCACCTTGCAGCCCAGATCGCCCGCCAGGCGAAGGTGCTGGGCAGCGAGAGCGAGTTCTGCATCGTCTTTGCCGCCATGGGCGTCAAGTACGACGTGGCACGCTTCTTCATCGACAGCTTCGAGGAGACGGGGGTTCTTGACAACGTCGCCCTCTTCCTCTCGCTTGCCGATGACCCCTCCATCGAGCGGACCATTACCCCCAAGACGGCCCTCACCCTTGCCGAACACCTCGCCTTCGACAAGGGCAAGCATGTCCTGGTCATCATGACCGACATGACCAACTACTGTGAATCGCTGCGTGAGATCGCCACGATGCGGGGCGAGATCCCGTCCCGCAAGGGGTATCCCGGCTACCTCTATTCAAACCTCGCCGAGATCTACGAACGGTCGGGGAAGATCAGCGGGAGGCCGGGCTCGATCACCCAGCTGCCGATCCTCACCATGCCCAACGATGATATCAGCCACCCGGTCCCCGACCTCACCGGCTACATCACCGAAGGCCAGATCGTCTTCGACCGGTCGATGCAGGCGCGCGGCATCTATCCGCCGATCAACTGCCTCCCCTCGCTCTCGCGCCTGATGAAGGACGGGATCGGGGAGGGGATGACGAGAAGTGATCACCCCCACCTCGCCAACCAGCTCTTCGCCTCCTACAGCCACGTCAAGGACGTACAGAACCTTGCCAGCGTCATCGGGGAGGAGGAGCTTACTGCACTGGACCAGCAGTACCTTGAGTTTGGTACCTTCTTTGAGAACCGATTCGTCAAGCAGGGTTTCGATGAGGACCGATCCATCGACGAGACCCTCGACCTCGCCTGGGAAGCGCTCTCCAAGCTGCCTGCAGAGGAGCTGCAGCGCCTCACCGACGATGAGATCGCCGAACACTACGGCAAGTAAGGAGCGCTGTGAAGACCAACCTAGCACCGACTCGGAGCAACCTGCTCAAATTGGCCGATGACCTGAAGTTCGCCGAACTGGGGCATGAGCTGCTCGACCAGAAGCGCTCGATCCTCGTCGGGGAGTTGCTCACCCTCGTCGACCAGGCGGTCGACTACGAGGGTCGGGTCGTCACCGCGCTCGCCGAGGCGCAGAGCTCGCTCAGCGACGCCATCATGCAGATGGGGAGGTTGCGGGTGGGAAACCTCGCAGGGGCCGTGAACATCGACTACTCGATCAACCTCGGCTCGCGGCGTGTCATGGGGGTCTCGGTGCCCCGCGTCGAGACGACCTTCACCGACAACAGCCCCTACTTCAGCAGCGAGGATACCTCGATCCTCGCTGAGCTCTCCATCGATCGCTACCGCACGACGCTGCAGCTGATGGGCCGGCTTGCCGAATTGAAGGTCTCGATCATGCGCCTGGCGCGTGAGGTGAAGAAGACGATCCGTAAGGTCAACGCCCTCGAGAAGATTGTCATCCCCGACAACAAGGAGACGATGGCCTGGATGCGCGGGCGCATCGAGGAGCAGGAGCGGGAGAACTTCATCCTGCTCAAGGTGGTCAAGGACCGCATGGATCGAGTCGAAGAGGAGAGCAGGGCTTTGAAATCTCTGCAAAGTAATGATAGAGTGCATAAGGAGGACTTCCATGGGAGTTCCGTTTAAGCAGATTGTCGTGTATGTCGATGGGTCGGAGAGTTCGATGACCGCAATGATGTATGCGATCAAGTTGGCGAAGGAACATGAGGCGTCCCTCACCGCGGTCTATGTCATCAACACCCGCGCGCTCAGCGAGCTGGTCAAGGCAGGAATCTTCGTGGCGGTCGAACGGGATGAGTACCAACGAGACCTCGCCCTCGATGCCGATCGCTACCTCAACCACGCCTGCCGCCTCGCCGAACAGAAGGATGTCGAGATCGAGACCGTGAAGCTTGAGGGAACGGTACACGTGGTGGTGAAGGAGCTGCTCAAGGAGAAGGGCGCCGACCTCCTGGTCCTCGGAGGCATCACCGATATCCGCAGCCGCCGGGAGGAGCTTGCAAGCGAGACCGACCGGATGATGCGGACCGCCCCTTGCCCGGTATTGGTCGTCAGGGACGATGATGATATCTGGTATGAGTTTGAAGCGTAAGGAGCTGTGCATGAACGTACTTGATGTATTGGATAAGGATTTGGTCAAGGTGCCGCTTCTGAGCAGCGACAAGCACGGCATCATCGTCGAATTGGTCGATACCCTGGTGGACGCCAGGGGCTATTCCCCTGCCCAGGGGGACCAGATCCTCGATGCCGTCCTGGCCCGTGAGAGCCTGGGCTCCACCGGTATCGGCAATGGCATCGCGATCCCGCACGCCAAGAGCGATGTCATCGACCAGGTGACGATGGTCCTCGGCATCAGCCGCCTCCCCATCGACTTCGACTCCCCCGACGGCGAGATGAGCCGGATCTTCTTCCTGGTCCTGGCCCCGACCAAGCAGGCCTCTGCCCACGTCGAACTGCTCGCCTCCATCGCCCGCTCCTGTACCTCCAAGATCTTCCGCCGCCTTCTGGAGCAGGCCCGTGACAGCGAGGAGGTCGTCCACCTCTTCATGGAGTAGTCTTGCCCCGTCACCATCAACGATCGTGAATGTAACCATCACCATGCCATCCTTGCCTGTTGGGCCGATGGCATATTTTTTTACCCTCAGCGCCCCAGCCATCCAGACTGGACTTTTTTGCCATGAGGCCGTATGGTTTGACCATTACACGAAATTTGAGGTCCTGCTCTGTGAACTATATCATTGCATTTACTGCAGCTGAACGAGATACCCTGGAAAAGGGACGGGCGCTCCTGTCCTCAGAGCGCCTCGACTTTGTCCAGATCATCGATACCCGCGTCGAGGACCTGAAGAGCCTTGCCGCCATCGTGGGGCGGACCTCTTCATTGACGACCGACCTCGGCTTCTCCTCCTCTCCCCGCACCCTTGATACCCTGGCAGCCAAGCTCTCCAACCAGGGCATCGAGGAGGTGGTGAACCTTCCGGTCAAGGCATCGCTGGGGCGCTCGTTCACCGTCAGCAAGCTCCACCTCTTCGGCTTTCTCATCAAGCTCGCCCAGCAGGGGTGGCTCATCACCATCTACGAGGAGATCCTTGACTGCTACCACGCCATCCTCTTCTCCCTGATGGCCGAGGACCTCTACATCTCCATCATCAGTGACTCCGATGGAAAGGAGAGCTGGACGAGGAGGGCGACACGGGACCTGGTGGTGATGTGGGAGGAGCGCACCAACGCCGAGGCGACGTCGTTCGCCCCGCTCTTGCAGCAACTCTGGGATGTGCGCCATACGCTTGTCCCGACCCTCGGCACACTGCTGGGGACGGTGGAGCTGCTCAAGCTCTCCTTCCGCCTCCCCGATGAGTGGCACTCCTTCCTCGATGAGCATGGTGGGGAAGAGGAGGTGGTCTGGGCCCTCGATGAGTTCCTCTTCTCCCTCAGCTATGAGCAGCTCTCAAACCTCCATGAGATCATGGACGCCAAAGGGATTCAGACAGTGAGCCGCAGTGAAGCGCTGGACCTGCTCAAGTTGCGGTCAGGCCAGCTGCTTGAGGGCTCCGATAGTGAGGACCTGGCGGCGATCCGCCTCTATCGCTCCTTCTTGCGCCGCAACGGCCTGGCGCGCCTCAGGCGCGACGCGGACCGGAAGGGTCCCCGCCGGACACTGGAGCAGCAGTTGCTGCTCCACCTCTGGAAACATACCACTCAGGCGTGAGCAGCGTCGGTATAGATTGCGCGGATCTCGTCGTGGCCGAGGACCATCACATTCCCCAGGGTCCGTTTTCCGAAGAATGTCGCCTTGACCGTCATCTCCTCGATCTGCTCGGCTGTGGGGTGGATCCCGAGCTCGGCGAAGGTGGTCGGCATATCGACCTCCCTGAAGAAGTCCAGTAGCGCGGCGATGGCCGCCTTGGCATCAGAGAGATCATCCCCGCTTCTCTTCAGGCCCAGGACGCGCTCCCCGAATCGTGCGAAGCGGTCGGGACGCTCTTTGTAGACAAACCGAGCCCAACTGCCCCAGATGGCGGCAAGGCCCGCACCGTGGGCCACATCGAACATCCCGCCCATCTCATGCTCGAGCTGGTGGGGGGCCCAGTCGCCGCGGTACTCGTTCCCGCAGCCGGTGAGCCCGTTGTGGGAGAGGGAGCTCGCCCACATCAGGTTGGCCCGCGCATCATAGTCGTCACTCTTCACCTTCAATGTCCGTGCAGCGCCCATGACGACGCGCAGCAACGCCTCGGCCATCTCATCGGTGAGGGCCATGGTGTCCCCTGCGATGAAGTAGCGCTCGATGGTGTGCATCATGATGTCCACCACCCCGCTCATCGTCTGGTAGTAGGGCAGGGTGTAGGTCAGGGTGGGGTTCATGACAGCGAACTTGCATCGCGAGTAGTCGGTGTTGAGCCCCCGCTTCAAGTCCCCATCCTCGTTGGTGATGACACTTGAGTTGCTCATCTCGCTGCCGGCGGCCGCGATGGTGAGCACCGCCGCCACCGGAGTGCAGCCGGTGGGTGTGCGCTTTCCTGCATAGAAGTCCCAGACCTCGCCCTCGTTATGGAGGCCGTAGCCGATGGCCTTGGCGCTGTCGATGACCGAGCCGCCCCCTATGGCGAGCAGGAAGTCGACCCCTTCTCGCCGCCCAAGCTCGATGCCGGTGTGGACGAGGGAGAGGCGGGGGTTGGGTACCACGCCCCCCAGTTCGACCCATCCGATCCCCGCCTCTTCAAGCGACGCCTTGATGCGATCGAGCAGGCCACTTCGTTTGGCGCTCTGAGACCCATAGTGGAGGAGGACCTTCGTCCCCCCGTACTTCTTGATCAATGACCCGGCATTGGACTCGGTGTCCTTGCCGAAAACGACTTCAGTTGGTGCATAGTATTGAAATGATGCGCTCATGTATCTGGCTCCTTGCTGTTAGTATCCGAGGCTTTCGCCGACGATGAGGACCTTCATCCTCCCCTTGGTCTGCTGGCGTGAGAAGACGACGTAGTTTGAACAGATAGTGTGCTCGCACCCACCGCCGTCGAGGGCCATGAGATGGCGTCCATCGCAGACCGGACTGGTGCAGAGCCCCTCCTTGCTACAATGGGTTTGTACCCCCAGCCTCGCAGCGTTGGCCGGGGCGACCAGGGTCTTGACGCGTAGGATGGCGCTGACCAGGTCGGGGACGATCTTGTCCCAACTGGCGACCAGGATCACCTGGCGAGGCCCCCAGAGCATCGCTGCAGTGCGGTTGCTGCGTCCGTCGACGCAGTAGATCTCACCGTGCTCGGTGATGGCGTTTGCGCTGGCAAGATAGGTGTCGGCGTCAAAGCTCTCCAGGAAGACCGTACGTACGCCCTCGGGAGTCAGCCCCTCCGCGTACCGGTCAAGGAGCTTGAAGCGCCCCCCTCTGAGCCAGTCGAGGACCCCCGCCTCCTCCAGGGAGGCCGAACCTCCCAGTCCTACCGTGGAGCCGCTCTCCATCATCGATTCGAGGGTGGGGATGATCTCTGCAATCGTGGGGACGAAGTGCCCCTCGATGTTGTTCTTCCCCAGCTCCTCTATGGTGCGTTTGACGCGGAGTTCCTGTGTCCTCAGTTTTGCGTGGTCCATGGTGTGTGCCCCTCCTTGTTGCTGGTCTAAGGATACCCAATGGCCTCTCGATTTGCAAGCAAGACCTGTGTTCAGGGGCACTCCTTCGGGTCGAACGTGACCCGAGGAACTTTTTTGATAAGTTGCCAAGGCGGTTGGGAGGGCGTATCTTAATAGATGTAGGAGAGAGGCACATGCATATTACATTCTTTGGCTCGGCACAGATGGTCACCGGTAGCTGCTTCATGGTCGAAGCGGGGGAGAAGCGACTCCTTGTCGATTGCGGGCTGCCCCAGGGCAGTGATGAGAAGGAGTGCGGCACCAGTCTGGCCTTCGATGCCACCCGGGTGGATTATCTGGTGGTGACCCACGCCCACATCGACCATACCGGTCGCATCCCGCTTCTGGTGAAGAGTGGATTTAAGGGGCGGATTCTCGCCACCAGCGCCACCGTCGATCTCTGTGAGATCATGCTCGCCGACAGTGGGCATATCCAGGAGACGGAGGCGGAGTGGAAGAACCGCAAGGCACGGAGGGCCGGGGAGCCGGAGGTGGAGCCGCTCTACACTGTCGAGGATGCGCAAAAGGCGATGGCGTACTTCGAGAGCTGCTCCTACGAGGAGATGTACGAGATCGACGAACACTTCACGATCCGCTTCCAGGACGCCGGTCACCTGCTCGGCTCCGCCTCCGTCGAGGTGTGGGTGAGGGAGGGGGCAGAGGAGCGCAAGCTCGTCTTCAGCGGGGATATCGGAAACTTCGACCAGCCGTTGATCAAGGATCCCACCTATATAGAGGAAGCCGATTACGTGGTGATGGAGTCCACCTATGGCAACCGGGTCCACACCCTGCCTCCCCATGCGGTGGGCAGCAATGTGCCGACCAGGATCCGGGCCGAGGAGCTTGCCCAGATCATCGAGCGGACCTTCAAGCGTGGAGGCAACGTCATCGTCCCGGCCTTCGCCGTCGGGCGGACGCAGGAGATCCTCTACCTCCTGCGCGTCATCATCGAGGAGGGGCTCTGTCCCACGTTCAAGGAGATCCCGGTCTTCGTCGACAGCCCCCTGTCGGTGAAGGCGACACGGGTCTTTGCGGGCAATCTCTTCGGTTATATGGATGATGAGACGATGGAACTGGTGAACCGGGGCGTCAACCCGATCCTCTTCCCCTCGCTGGTGACCATCGTCGATGTGGCAGACTCGATCGCCCTCAACAGCCGCAAGGAGAGCTGTGTGATCATCAGCTCAAGCGGCATGTGTGAGGCGGGGCGCATCAAGCACCACCTCAAGCACAACCTCTGGAGAGCGGAGAGCACCGTCCTCTTCTCCGGATACCAGGCAGGAGGAACGTTGGGGCGCTCGATCCTCGATGGGGCACGCCACGTCACGATCTTCGGCGACCAGATCGACGTGCGCTGTGAGGTGGCCGAGCTTTCGGGTATCAGCGGGCATGCCGACCAAGAGGGGCTGATCACCTGGATCCAGGCGTTCAAGAAACCGATCACACGTGCCTTCATCGTCCATGGGGACAAGGATGTCGCGCCGTGGTTCGCCTCCTTCGTGACCCGGAGCCTCTCCATCGATGCCTATGCACCGAAGGTGCTGGAGCGCTTTGACCTCCTCGATGAGAGCTCCCTTCCCAACGCCCAGCCGGTCGATGATATCGTGGTGCCGTACATCCGACAGCTCAGGCAGGCCACTGCACTCTTGGAGCGGCAGCAACAGACGCTCCTGGATGTGGTGGCGCGGATGCAGGAGGCAGGCTCCGAGACATTGATGGAGCAGAAGCGGGCGGTCAGGTTGACCAATGCCATCAACAGGCTGGCCAGTGACCTGGAGTTCCTTGGGATCAAGTGGGGGGGTGATGACCGGTAGTTACGTCAGCTTCATGCCGAGGGTGGATCCCCAGCTCTGCTGCTCAAGGATGGTAAATCCCAGCTTCTCATAGAAGCCGAAGGCTCGCTCATTGCGTCCATCGACCCCCAGGTGGATGCCTTCGGCCCCACGCTTCTTCGCCGCCTTGATGAAGGTCTGCATCAGGCCCCTTCCGAGCCCCTTGCCCTGCAGCTCCTCAAGCAGGTCTACATGGAGGTGTGCCGGGTAGCCCAGATTCTGCCACAGGCCCTCACCGGGGCCTTTGAGCAGGGACTTTACAAGCTCCTGCTCCGTAGTGCTCTTGAATTCGCTCTGAGTGGCGTAGTGGCGCTGGAGCGGCGGGAGCCACACCTCCTGCAGCCAGGTGTTGAAGCGACGGGTGTCACTGGTGCCGACGATGTACCCGGCAGGTCTTGCGACCTCGTTCAGTGCCACGAAGCAGAGTTCGGGTTCAAAGAAGAAGTAGGGGGCTGCCCAGTAGTGCCCGACAAGGAATCGGTCGGTGTAGTAGTCACTTCCATCGAGGCCGGCAATTGCCGTCTTGAGGGCAATCTCGTAGATATACGGGATATCCTGCGCCACTGCTCGTCTGATATTATGCATGAAGGTGCTCCTGTCTTGTCCAGTTCTACAATAGTGCGATTCTGGATTTTTCTCAATCCTTAAAGTGCAAATAGTAATTTGTTTTCTTTGATAGAGATAAAACCTTTCGGAAAAATAATTCGAAAAGCGCTAGACAAAAAGCCTGCAACTGTGTAATATCCCCTCTTGTTGGCCTTGAGCATGAGTTGCTCACTCGGATAAGGGGCTCAGGTCCCTTGACGGAGCAGAAGCAAGTCGGGTATTATTAAAGGCCCTCCCCACCGGAAGGAAGGGAGCGATTGAGAAGGTTCTTTGTTGAGCCGGATGTTTTATGACAGTTGAGCGTAGGGAAGAATAGAGAGATTGGAATAGTGGAAGACCATCGAGGGCTTCCTAGTCAATTCGGGCATAGCGGGGCCAGCCTGCTGTGCCGTATTGCTGGGGCGAACTTTAAAGTTGATTGATCCGGTCCTTCGGGACCGGGATTGATATGACGGAGAGATT
>Ga0265295_1009006_pt1 | contig 10853 bp, 9 predicted proteins | sample Munlansysbiofilm_FD_192503 | JGI IMG/M metagenome (GOLD analysis project Ga0265295, IMG submission 192503) | Leachate microbial communities from a municipal landfill in Southern Ontario, Canada - Methane capture system biofilm | ecosystem: Engineered > Solid waste > Landfill > Unclassified ... | reverse complement strand
CTCCCGTATTAACAAGGTTATGCCATTTGCCGGCCGGAATCATAACAGAGAAGTCATCTTCCACATTTGCCTGGAATGATAGATTCTCTTTTTCGTCACCCATATAAACAACTCCGGTACCAGATTCTATACGAAGAAATTGATCCAATCCATTATGTTGCTCAAGACCGATATCTTCTCCGGGAAGTATCCTCATTAGCGTAAGCTGCATATTCTTTCCAGTCCAGAGTGCCTGCCTGAAAGCCTCGTTTTTTAAGGTGTATGCCTCAATATCAAAGACAAAAGGATCCGCACCATAGTCACGAAACTCCACTAAAGCTTCTGACTCAGCAATGATAACTTCTGCATTTTCCTTGTTGGGATTATTACAAGCTACCAGAATCGTCATAGTTGCAATTGTAAGTGTTAGTGTTAATCTCTTCATAATATTATGGTTTTGGTTTTCTTCAAAATCTGTATGAGCTTTTTAAACCGGTTCCGGTGAGTGAAACAACAGCAACCTCACCACTATTCTCAATATGAGGGTATTTTGTTACAGCAGCTAAAGCACTTGCAGAAGTTGGCTCAATATATACTCCTTGACTTGCAGATATTTTAATTGCCTTAATAATTTCTGAATCATCTACTGTTACAAAATCACCACCTGTTGATTGAACTGCTTCAATAATCTGTTTAAGCCTAACAGGCCTGTGTATTGCAATTCCCTCAGCAATTGATGGATTTCCAGAAGAGATGGGTGTCTCCTTACCCTCGATATAATCTTTAAGAGGAGAGCACTTATTACTTTGAACAGCCATCAATTTTGTCATCTTGTCAATGATTCCTGCCTCCTTCATCTCCAACAATCCTAAATATACACCAATTAATTGAGATCCGCTACCCACAGGGATGAAAATTGAGTCAGGAGCTCTCCATCCAAGCTGTTCAACAATCTCATATATAATTGTTTTGGTGCCGTGTACAAAAAATGGGTTCCAAGCGTGTGCAGCATAGTATGAACTCTTTGCAGCCTCAAGAGCAGCATTAGCGCAATCAATTCGATTTCCCTTAACAAGGTGAATTGTAGATCCATAGGATGCTGCTTGAATTGATTTTGCAGAGGAGTTTCCGGCAGGCATAAAAATATTTGCCTTTATTCCACCTCTTGCACAATAAGCAGATATAGAGCAGGCCGAGTTTCCGGAGGAGTCTTCAACCACCTCAGAAATTCCTAACTCCTTACATTTGCTTATCATTAAAGAGGCACCTCTGTCCTTAAAGGAGCCGGATGGCAGAGTAAAGTCCATTTTCCCCAAGATAGGTATTCCACTAATCTCCATTTTAACCAATGGAGTAGTTCCCTCGCCAAAAGTTATCGCATTTTTCATATCCATAAGAGGAAGAACCTCTCTGTAACGCCAGAAGCTTCTATCATCTGGATTAAGTTTATCTCTGTTAAGAATAGGATGGTAATCCAGGTCAAGGTAGTTACCACAGTTACAACGCCAGATCTCTTTAGAAACTGGATATTTAGCTCCGCACAAGGGGCAAATAAATGAGCAATTCATTTTAATATTACAAGTTTAAATTTTCACCTTCGCTGTGAGCTACAACCGCCGCACCCGTACAATCTCCCCAAACATTTACTGCAGATCTGATCATATCAAGAGGCTGTTGAACAACAAGAACCAGTCCTATCCCTTCAAGAGGGAGACCTACAGCATTAAGAACTACCGCAAGCATAACCAGACCGGCAAGAGGTATTCCTGCTGCCCCTACCGCCGCCAAAAGACTTGTAAGTACAATAATTATTTGCTGAGCTATTGTAAGATCAATTCCATAAGCCTGTGCAACAAATATTGCAGTGACGCTCTCAAAAAGGGCAGTTCCATTCATATTGACAGTATTCCCCAACGGGAGACAGAAACTTGCTATTTTTCTTGATACTCCCGTTTTCACGTGAATATCTTCCAGGTTTATAGGAAGCGAAGCCGCAGATGAAGCCGTTGCAAATGATGTAAGAAGGCCTGGACTCACCTGTTTCATAAATTTGAAAGGATTTTTCCTGGTTAGTGCTGCAAATAGAGCCGGAAGAGTTGCCACTCCGTGGAAAATACAACCTCCACCAATAATTGCCGCATAAATACCAAGGCTGCCAAATAGTGTAGCAAGAGCCTCAGTATCTCCTGCCTGAGCCCCAACAACTCCGGCAACAACTCCAAATAGACCTATTGGAGCAAACCTTATTACAAGGAATGTTAGTTTAATCATTACCTCGTAAATTCCATTAAAAAGATCTGTAAGCTGTATTCTGGTTTTGTCTTTAGAGACAGTAATAAAATAGCCAAACATTATGGCAAAGAAAATGATGGGTAACATATTACCATCTGCCATAGCTTTTACAATATTTTCCGGAACTATTCCCAGTAACTGATCTACAAAGGAAATTTTTGTACTGGAGATCTCGGTAACGGTTTCACTTAATTTGAGATCTACACCCACTCCAGGTTTAAATATGTTAACAAGTAGCAGTCCAAGCGTAGATGCTAGGGCAGTTGTTATAATATAATAGAGGAAAGTTTTCCCGGCAATTCTACCAAGATCCTTGCTCTCTCCAATACTTGAGACACCCATTATAAGTGCGCTGAACACCAGGGGTATCACTACCATTTTCAATCCGCGCAAGAAAAGGTCACCAAGCCATTTGACGTAATCTACGTACTCGTGCGCAAAAATTCCAAAAATTGCTCCCAAAGTTATTCCAATGAGAATTTGCCAGGGCAGAGCCAGTTTGAATCTTTTTTTCATTAAGGTTGCAAAATTAAATCTCTTAAATAGTTTATTATATAAGGCATAACAGCCCATCTCACCTCGCCGGTAAAATGGCCGCCGTAAATTTCGTGAAATTCGTGAGCTGCTTTTTTATTCTCAAGAATTCTTACAAGTTCACAATGAGCCTCTTTGAATGTTTTGAACTCATCGTGTGTCCCAATAGCCATAAAAATATATGGCAACTCAGAGGCCGATGACTCCCTTACAATCTTCATCACATCGTTCTCCGGATTATCTCCAAACTGAACTGCAATATTGCCCATTACAGGTTCAAGATATTTATCAGGAACTACATCTCTGAATGGTGCATTTACTGCCCCGCTTAGGTCGGCCACAAAGCAAAATCTATCAGGATTCCTTAAGCCGATTAGCATAGCTCCGTACCCACCCATAGAGGAGCCTCCAATTGCCTGTCTGTTTTTAATTGTCCTGTATTTATTGTCAATATGGTTAAAAAGTTCCTGTTCAATAAAATCTAGTTGTCTTTCACCATCATCTGCATTGCTGTTAATATACCAGCCGTTTCCCATAGCGGGAGTTACAACAATAACAGGTTTGTTGTCAAGAGATGAGAGAAGGTTCATATCAACATATGCATTATTATCCCCATCCCAATAGTGGAGAAGATAGAACACTATGTGCGGTTTGGAAGAGTCAAAATCTCTTGGGGTAATAACAGTAACGGGAATATCTCTCCTTAACAACGAGGATTTTATTGTGTCTGTTATTACTGTTTGTGCTGGAAGAGAAAAATAGAATGCCAGCAGCAAAACTGCAACTATAAACTGTTTCATACTAGATTCCCAGTTTTTCTCTTATCTGTTGCGGTATTGCCTCTTTGTGAACCACTATTGAAATAGTTTTAGACTCCACGAATTTCTTAGATAAGAAATTGTATCCGCCAAAAATATTAATTTCCGGCTTCCAAGAGTTTTTAACCTTATAGTAAATAGTTCCGTTCTGATCTGTAGCCTTTCCAATCAGGTGCATAAGATGTACGTCGGTAGTAACAAATCGCTCAAAGCCATCCTGACGACTTGACTGAGTAACATCTGCCTCTTTATATATTTTTTTGAATGAGAGCTCTTTACCCTCTTCGCTATTAAGCTCCTCCTCAGTCGCATTTACAGCAACCCCCATTTTATCTGAGTAGCTCTTTTCGCTCATATCACCATCCCAGCATACAGTATAGCCTTTTGAAAGAGAGTTGTCAATAACCTGTATAAACTCATCAAGTGGAAGATTATAAAATCTTCCCCCATCCCAGTTATCAGGAATCTCAAGAACAAAATTTGAATACCAGGGGTGGTGAGAAAAACTGGTAATCTCAACGTAGTCATCCATATCTACACCTAAACTTTTGAAAAAACTTACAGGGGTATACTCTTTTCCGTTGTAGTTAAATTTTTGTGGAATAGGACCCAGATAAATATCAAGAAGGTTATCAACTAACTTGTAATATTCAGGACTTCTTTTTTTCAGTTTAATCGGAACATCGGCAATTGCATTTACAAATCTGTTAAGTTCGTCGTGGTTGTGGTATGTCGATTTATAGTTTATTCCGTTGTAAACGCTTTCAGGAACAATCCCGTGACTCTTAACAATATTAAACATCATATGTGCAAGGCTGCCCTCACCGAGATTTCCGGCTCCTCTTTTTAGATAATTGTCCTGCAATCTGTTGATGTAGTTGTATCTTACGGTATGCATCTCCGAGAGATCATACTCCCCTTTGCCAATTCTGATGAGTTCAGACTCTAAGAAAGAGGTAGTTGTGAATGACCAACAAGTACCTGTTACTGCTTGATTTTTAACAGGTGTTGAGGGTAGAAGAATAGTCTCGTTAAATTCGTATCCGCCGGTTTTAAGGGTTTTTGTTTGCGCGGAGGAGCTCCAGGTGATTAGGAGCATTAGTGTTGAAAATAGAAGAGTTCTCATAGAATGTTAGGGTTTCATCAAAGTTAAGAATTTTTATAGAATCTATGAGCTTTAGTGCGCCTTTGCTATTGATATGGTCCGGATCTTCAAAAAAGCTATCGTCATTATGAAAAATATCTCTGAAATCATAAATTTTGATTCCGTTTGCAAATAAAATACTATCTGCTTCGTATGATTGCTCCCCAATAAGCTTGCTGTACTCATCTGCAAGAGGAAACTTAATTCCTATTAGAGTTATATTGTTTTTTTCACATAATTCCACAATATTTAATAGTGACTCTTCAAGGTCATCTGAACCATTCATATCCGGGAACTGTTCGGAAAAACGCTCCTCAGAAAGTGATACTCTCTCCTCCTCACTCAGTCTCTCCCAGGGCAGATCATCAACTTCTGCAACATTTTTATCAAAGCCGAGCAATCTTTCTGACTGTTCGTTAAAAAAATGGGAGATAATTGCTCTAATATTTGGGTCAAATAGAACCACATAGTGCTGTAATTTGTAAAGAGCAAAGTCAGAAATTTCATATTCGCCTTGCGTATACTCATATTTTACAGACTTGTATTCATTGTTTGAAAAATCCCTGTATGGGCTAAGAGTATGGTCGTCAGCAGATATATAAACAGTATCAATCTCACCCCTCCCAATTAAATAGTTCAGCTTTCTTTCTGTATCTATGTACGAGTCGCTGTAGTAAGAGAAATTTGTAACACCTATTCGTTCGGTTGCCTTTCCAAGGTACCAGCCGTGAGAATCGGCTAGCAGATAAGAGTTATTTTCAGTTGAGTGCTTATAGTAATCATTGAAAAGGAAAAATTTTACAATAAATATTAATCCATTGATTAATAGCATCAAAAGAACAAACCTTAATAATGATTTTTTAAATTTATCCATTTTTAAAATTGGAAGTAAATAAATTCAATATTGCTGGCAAAATTTCCAAACAGGTATATTGATAGCATTATAGCGACATACCAGGACCATCTCCAGGCTCTTCTCCTGTTTATTCCCATATCTCTGATTGCAAAATCTCTCTCCCGACCTCTCCACTCAACAATAATGAACACAATTAGCAGTAAAATTAATGGCAATGTTTTATCTACACCTACAAATGATGGTATAGTAAATAGTGATACGGAGAAGATTTCAGCAACAATATTTACTGCATCTCCTATACTCTCTGCTCTGAAGAAAATCCAGGCAAGTACAGTAAGAAAGAGTGTTAAAATTATCATCCCAAACTCCTTGAGACTTGGAAATCTTCTTCCTTTTGCAACAATCTCCAAATTACTTCTGTTTTTACCTGAAATCATTAGTGGGAGAAAATAAAGAGCATTTAATGCTCCCCAGGCTACATATGTCCAGTTTGCACCGTGCCAGAAGCCACTAAGTAAAAAAATAGCAAACGTATTCCTGATTTTCATCCACAGACCACCCCTACTTCCACCTAGCGGAATATATACATAGTCTCTAAACCAGGAAGATAGAGAGATGTGCCATCTTCGCCAGAACTCCGCAATATCTCTTGAAAAGTAGGGATAGGCAAAATTTCTTAATAGCTCTATCCCGAACAATCTGGATACCCCCAAGGCAATATCGGAATAACCCGAAAAGTCTCCATAGATCTGAAAGGTAAAGAGGAGTGCCCCAATTAGCAGAGTGCTTCCTGAGTGGTCCTGATGATTATTGAATATAATATTGGCATACTCTGCGCAGTTATCTGCAATAACAATTTTTTTAAAGAGTCCCCAGAGGATCTGTCTGAGTCCGTTAACTGCATTTGAATATTCAAATGTTCTTGATTTAGCAATTTGAGGAAGAAGGTGAGTTGCCCTCTCAATAGGACCAGCTACTAATAACGGAAAATAACTGACAAATAAGGAGTAGTTTACAAAGTCCTTTTCAGGTTGAATCTTCCTGTTGTATATATCAATAACATAAGATAGGCCGTGGAAAGTGTAAAAAGAGATACCTACAGGTAGAATAATATTTAGAGTGCTAACTCCTGCATTAATTCCCAGCATACTCAATGCTTCAGAGAAGGAGTCGGCAAAAAAGTTATAATATTTGAAGAAACCCAGAAATCCTAGATTCATTACTACGCTAACCCATAACCACAGTTTTCTGCGCCCCTCTTTCTGCGTGTTTGAAATGGCAACTCCGGAGATGTATCCCAGTAATATTGATATTAACAGAAGTAATAGAAATCTCCAATCCCAGCTAGCGTAAAAATAGAGACTGGCTGCAAGCAGTAGTATATTCTGAATCTTATGACCTCTTTTTGCAAGAGTCCAGTATAGTAAAAAGACTATGGGAAGGAATATAGCAAATGCAACAGAGTTGAATAACATAGGCGCAAAAATAACAAATTCCTGACTTTTTAAGTCACAAGTATTGCACAATAAAAATATTTAAACTTACTTTGCAAATAAAAGTACTTTCAAATGAAAGATGAAAAGGATTATATAAAGGAGATATCTGAGATACGCTCAATGATGGAGCGATCTTCAAGATTTCTGTCACTCTCGGGTCTCTCAGGGGTAATGGCCGGAATTTACGCTTTGGCAGGAGCGCTGGTTGCATACCTTGTTTTTGGGTTTAATCCGGATTCTATTACATATAGTATGACCGGATCTACTGGAACACTTGCAGATATATCAAGCGTAATAGTTGTTGCTTTGATTATTTTAGTCTTGGCTTTGGGTACTGTAGTTTATCTCTCCAGAAGAAATGCCGGGAGGAGGGGTGAGAAGATGTGGAGTGCTACAACTCGCCGTCTCCTTGCTAATATGATGGTGCCTCTCTCAACAGGAGGAGTCCTTATTCTAATTTTTATTGTAAATGGTCTCACCGGTCTTGTAGCTCCACTCTCTATGATCTTTTATGGTCTGGCCCTCTTTACAGCAAGCAAGATGACCCTTGAAGAGGTTAAGTTTATGGGAATAATACAGATTGTTCTGGGTTTAATCGCTGCCCTTATGATTCAGTACAGTCTCATTATATGGGCACTGGGATTTGGTGTAGTTAATATTGTTTACGGCATTTATATGCATTATAAATACGAACGGTGAAAATTTCCATTGAGGGTTTACATAAGGCGTTTGAGAGCAGGATACGTTTAGCAATAATGTCTGCACTTGCTGTGAATGAAACACTTGATTTCAATTCACTCAAAGAGTACCTTGACATAACAGATGGAAACCTTGCCAGCCATATTAAAGCCCTTGAGAAGGAGGAGTTCATAGGGGTTGAGAAGAGCTTTATAGGAAAAAAGCCAAATACACGATACTTTATAACAAAGGAGGGACAAAAGGCTTTTAGATTACATCTTGAGTCACTTGAAAAATTCCTCCAATCCAGTAAAATTCAATAATTAAATATTTTTTTAGCCATTAACTTTGAAATGCAAAGTACTATTAAAAAATAATAACCATAATAATTATAATATTTTAATGATGAAAGAAGAAATTATAGCATTTATAAATGACCCCGGTCAGCTTGAGAAGATGTACCGGTCAAACAAAGCGCTATTTAAAAAGGAGTTTACACTTATTTATCCTCAAGTAGCCGGAAACCAGGTTGCCGATACCTGGAATAAGAGGCTGAATTTTGAACAAGAGATGCAAAGCAAAGGCTCAGCAAAAGAGTTGCTTATCGTTATTGCCCTCGCCCTCTTTGCAGGATTTATAGCAAAAATACCATCCATTTTTTCACTGGATGAGGAGATTTTCTACCCCAGAAATATTGGATTCGTAATATTCCCAGTTCTGGCAGGATATTTTGCCTGGAAGAGTAATCTCTCAAAGGGTAAAATAGCAATAATTACCGGAGCGATTCTAACAGGACTGGTTTTTATTAATGCCCTTCCAAAACCAGAGACCGATACTCTCATACTCTCCTGTATCCACTTGATTTTCTTTCTCTGGGCGGTAACCGGATTTTCATTTGTCGGCTCCCTAACAAGGAGAGGAGAAAAAAGACTCGACTATCTCAAATATAATGGAGACCTTGTTGTAATGACAACTCTTATTGTGATAGCAGGGGGGCTTATGAGTGGAATAACAATCGCCCTTTTTGACCTTATTGGTTTTAATATTGAGGAGTTTTACTTCAATTATATAGGAATATTCGGTCTTGCAGCATCTCCAATTTTGGCCACATATCTTATTAGAACAAATCCCCAGCTTGTTGGAAGAGTCTCTCCGATAATTGCGAAGATATTTAGTCCTCTTGTTCTGATAATGCTTCTGGTCTTTATGGGGGCGATGATTTTCTCGGGAAAGGATCCGTATAACGACAGAGAGTTCCTAATAATATTTAATGCTCTTTTAGTAGGTGTAATGGCCATTATTTTCTTCTCCGTTGCTGAATCATCTGCCGGAGAGAAGAGGAGGGGAGAGATATGGATACTTCTACTGCTTTCAGTTACAACCATCATCGTAAATAGCGTTGCACTATCTGCAATTCTGTTCAGAATTTCTGAATGGGGACTATCTCCAAACAGAGCTGCTGTACTGGGTGCAAATCTTCTTATCCTTGTAAACCTAATAATGGTAACAGCTCAGCTATATAAAGTTATTAGAAAGAGAGGCTCTGCAACAGAAGTGGGCTTAGCAATTGCTCGTTATTTGCCTCTTTATGTAATATGGACTGCTATAGTAACCTTTACGTTTCCGTTTATTTTTTAAGGGCTATTTAGCGACTTTAATATATTTCTCACCGTTAAGAACAAGCTCTTTCCCTTCAAAACGCCACTCAATGACTGCTCCCATTGACAGGCTGTTAAATAACCAGATTCTACCGTCTCTTAACTCGTATGAAGTGTATCCGCCACCATCAGGAATCCACTGATTGCCCGGCACCCTCATACCTTTGCTGTAGCTCCAGTCTTTATTAAATACTACGCGGGTTGTGTAAACCTGACCCTCCATTTTTATTGACTTTTCCCAGATGCCTACTATCCCGGCGGTAATATTAGACTTGTCTGCAGCTTTGTCATATTTTTTAGCAGGATTTGCCCCTTTCGCCAGAAGAAGATCAGCAGATTTTGTGCGATTGTACCTTTGTGCCCAGTATAGCGCAGTGAATCCCTCCTTGTCTTCAACATCTATCTTAGCACCCTTTTCCAGGAGGATACTTAAAATATCAGTGTAAGTGCCGTATTTATTACCGAGTGCATTTACCCCTCCTGCAGCGTGCATAAGCGCTGTCTTACCCCAGATATCTTGTAAATTGATATCTGCACCCTTGCTAATCAGAAATTTAGTTGCATCTAAATATCCACCAACAACAGGAATTCCTCCTAATATTACTTTAATAAGACCACCTTTTACGGCGTACATAAGTGCCGTCTCTCCGTTCTTGTTCTGGATATTTACATCTGCGCCTTTTGCTATAAGAGCTTTTAGTGGCGTCATTTTTTGAACAGCATACATAAGTGGAGTGGCACCATTTCCATCTTGTGCATTAATATCTGCCCCTTTGTCAAACAGCATCTTTAAGATCTTGTCGCACTCTTTATCTTTGGCATCAGGTTTCATATAGTTACTTACAGCCTTATGCAGAGCTGTGTAGTTAAAATTGTTACGGGCATTAACATCTGCTCCTCTTGAGATTAGTAACTGAACCATTTCAGGCATAGAGGTCTCCATCAGAGGTGTGTACTTGCCATATTCATCGGTCCCGTCAACTAATGCCCCCTCATCCAGCAGGTATTTAGCCATTTCCAGCTGGTCGGCAATGACAGCCCAGTGTAACCCGGCGCTTATAATCTCTTTCTTAATTCCAAGCTCCTCTGCCCTCTTCAGGATTAACTTTGCTGCCTCAATATTACCCTCTTTAGCTGCATAGTCAAGTGCGTTGGGGGAGGAGGAGAATGTCGATTGCCTTAACTGTATGTTTGCACCCTTATCAATGAGAAGTTTTACCACTTCTGCGTACTTGCCGGCAGCAAGCATTAGGGCTGTTTCGCCGTGCTTTGTTCTCGTGTCCAGAGTTGCACCTTTATCAATTAGAATTTTTGAAACTTCCGTATTGTGTACACCGAGCATAAGTGCTGTATATCCCAGTCTGTTCTGAATATTAATTTTTGCCCCTTTGTCAATCA
>Ga0265295_1009005_pt1 | contig 10854 bp, 1 predicted proteins | sample Munlansysbiofilm_FD_192503 | JGI IMG/M metagenome (GOLD analysis project Ga0265295, IMG submission 192503) | Leachate microbial communities from a municipal landfill in Southern Ontario, Canada - Methane capture system biofilm | ecosystem: Engineered > Solid waste > Landfill > Unclassified ... | reverse complement strand
CGGCTTCGACAATAAGAGTGTCGACCCGTCCTTCTACTGCCGCTACGGCTATTTCTTTGTAGTCGTCACTGCCTTTGCCCTTTGCCCTTTCCTGTTCAAAGCGGTCAAGCAGATTGGCAAGCTTCAGCTTATATTCGGGCTCCATTATTTCCCAGGCCATAGTCGCCAGTTTTTCCGGGGTAACGGACCAGGGATTTATAGGAATTCCTTTCGAAATCAACAAGGGGTTTTTGTTTACCTTATGAAAGAGATTGTGATGTTCCGGCAAGGCAGCGAGGATAAGGGGCCAGCCTGAAGGCTTCGAAAAGTGCTCTTCGATCGCAGCTGCCACCGCACGGAAAAAGCTTTCCGTCTCTTTCTCAGTTTCCTCTTTTTTTCCACCATAACCGTGGAACATAGGCGTACGATCACCTCTGGTGCCGCCATAATTTGCCAGGGTGGAATGCTTGACGCTCGAATCATCACCAAGCGCTTCTATGATGGTTTTTGGAATATCAGCGTCAAGTTCAACTTCATAAAGCGAGCGACGGTTGCCTTCAAAAAGACGGATATCATGCAGGGTTAAACCCAAAACGTGGAAGTGGTCACCCGATTGTAAATATTTCCGTAGTGGCTTGGTATGGAAGCTGTCGGCCACCATGGCCAATTCCTCAACCGATGTATGCAATTCAACAACTTTAAAGATACCTTCTGCACTAAAAACAGCCAGCCCGTCTGAGGTGTGATTCCAAAGATCTCTGTCGCCCAAAAGGGCCTTTATTGGCTCAAGATGTTTCCGAGCTTCGGCGGCTGAATATTTCTGCATCAGCGAATCTTCCATTTGCTGAACCAGGTTTTTAAACAGAATGCTATCCTGAAGATTCTCAGGATGTCTTCTGTGCGTAGGCATATAAAGTGAGAGACAAATCGGTTGATCTACTGCCAGAAGCTCCTGGACCAGTTCATTTGTAAGTAATTCCATAATTATTTCCTTCCTTGCTTTATGCGTTATTGGTGTTTAGTTACTTCGCGTTCAAATTCTTTATTCAACACTAAAAAGTTAGTGCCATCGCCTGTGTCACTCAGATCGGCGATTCCTTTGTTATCAATATAGATATAATAGTTTGCAATAGGGGAAAAGCAAGGATATTTTGAGGATTGGGCCCATGGGAAGAACAAGCCTAAGCATCCGATAGAGCAGATAGTGGTACACTGGATGAAAGAGCTGTGCGATCTGGATCTTGCCGGCTGAAATGTAGACTTCAACCGGCACATAAGGGCAAACCATTTGCAAGCATCATCGCCGTCTGAAGACAGCGCTACGAATTGTTCAAGGCCTGCGGCCTTATCGATGCGAGACGCAAACGAATCCAGTATCGTCGCCGTCTGAAGACAGCGCTACTAAAGGCTGCAGCCAGTACTATTTCAGAGGAATTACCACGTCCACATAGTGTTCGATGTGATCGTCTATCAGCGAAATGAACTTTTGGGGCTGATCCATTCCATCCACGCTGACCCGCATCTGGCCAGATGCATCGGGCTTTTGGGCAATCGTGATGTGATAGACCGTTTCACGATAGCGGTAATGCAGCTTGTATTCAGACCAATCTTCTGGCAGACAGGGCTCTATGTATAGCTTATCCACTTCCAGTCTCATCCCCAGCAGGGATTCCGTGATCAGCCTGTACATCCAGGCAGCCGAGCCTGTGTACCAGGTCCAACCGCCACGCCCACCATGAGGTGCCACAGCATAGACATCGGCAGCCATCACATAAGGCTCCACCTTATAGGTCTCAGTTTCTTGCGGATTTCTGCTATGGTTTACCGGATTGATGAGTTTAAAGAGTTCCCAAGCCTTTTCATTATTGCCCATTTTGGCAAAGGCCATGACGGCCCAAGTGGCGGCATGGGTATATTGACCGCCATTTTCGCGCACTCCGGGGACGTAGCCTTTGATGTAGCCGGGATTCAAGGCTGACTTATCAAAGGGCGGATCAAAGAGCTGAATCAGGCCTAAGTCTCTGCGCACCAGATGCTGATCCAGAGAATTCATGGCCATAAGTGATTTATCCGGCTCGCCTCCGCCTGAAAGCACAGACCAGCTTTGAGCGATGGAATCGATCTTGCATTCGTCATTGGAGGCAGAGCCCAGGGGCGTGCCGTCATCGAAATAAGCGCGGCGATACCACTGCTCATCCCAGCCATCTTTATTCAGATTCTCACGCAGCTTGCGGGACTGTTCTAAACAGCGTTCTGCAAAAGCCTCATCGTTATATATTCTGGCGATTTCAGCAAAGCGAACCAGGACATCGTAGAGGAAGAATCCCAACCAAACGCTTTCGCCCTTTCCACCGAAGCCCACCAGGTTCATGCCGTCATTCCAATCTCCAGAGCCCATGAGAGGCAAGCCGTGCTCGCCAAATCTCAGGCTCAGCTCAATGGCGCGGACACAGTGTTCGTACAAAGTGCCCTTTTCTCTGGACCTTTCGGGAAGGTCATAATAGGAATCTTCATCGGGATTCACCGCGCGCCCTTCTAAGAAATGCATAGATTCAGAGAGCACGCCGGTGTCGCCTGTGGTATGCACATATTGGCTGGTAACAAAGGGAAGCCAGAGTAAATCGTCTGAACAGCGGGTACGCACTCCACGCCCTGAGGGTGGATGCCACCAATGCTGGACGTCACCTTCCACGAATTGCCGGCTGGCACTCTCCAGCAGTTGTGCACGGGCAAGCTCTGGTCTGGAAAAAAGCAGTGCCATCACATCCTGCAATTGATCGCGGAAACCAAAAGCACCACCGGATTGATAGAAGCCGGAGCGCCCCCAGAGGCGAGAAGCCAGGTTTTGATAGAGCAGCCAGCCATTGGCCAGTACATTCAGCGCCTGATCCGGAGTCTCGACATTCACCGCGCCCAAGGTGTGACCCCAGTGTTCCCACACTTTTTCCAGAGCGTCACGGGCAGCGTTTGGCCCCTGGAATCGGTTCGCGAGCCTGGAGGCATCCTCGGCATTTCTGCCCAGGCCCAGGCGGAAGATTACTTCATGCTGTTGATTCGGTGCCAAGGTAAAATCAACCATGATGGCCGTGCAAGGATCCAAGCCCGCTCCCATCTTTCCGGAAAGGCGGCTTCTGGACATAGCTGCAGGCTCTTCCAGGCTGCCATTGCGTCCCAAAAACTCAGCGCGGTCACAAGTTACCGAACGGTTTGTCCCCTTTGCGTCAAGACTGGTGTCATCCACATCGAAGAATGCTGTTCTATGTTTAAATTCGGTATTATATGAATTCCGCGCCATGATAGCGCCGCTGCTGGGGTCAATCTCAGTGACCACATGCATAGCAGATTTTGAGGATAGATCACCCAATACCCACTCTACAAATCCTGTAACAGAAAGCTTTCTGGCTTGATTGCTTTCGTTAAAGACTTTGATCACGACAAATTTGATGGAGGCATCCAGGGCTACATAGACCCAGACCTCGGTGCGGATGGAGTGTTCGGTGTGTTCAAATACGGTGTAGCCAAAGCCGTGACGGGTTACATAAGGAGAGGATCCACCAGAGGGCAGTGGAGTGGGTGACCAATAGTTTCCCCGCTCTTCATCGCGCAGATAAAAAGCTTCACCCCGGTTGTCACTTACTGGATCGTTATTCCAAGGAGTCAGGCGATATTCATGGGCATTCTCGGCCCAGGTGTAGCTCAGTCCGCTTTCGGAAATCACCGTGCCAAAATGCGGATTGGCCAGCACATTCGCCCAAGGGGCAGGCGTAAGCTGATCCTTGGTAGTAGTGATTACATATTCGCGGCCATCCTCAGTAAATCCGCCCAATCCATTGAAAAACAGCAGATCAAAGCGTGGTATGGCAGTAAAGGGTATGGATCTGAGACGTTTGGCACGTGAGGGGCTCAGAGTCGCTACGGAGGTCTCAGGCAGCCTGCGTCCTTCCACCTGTTCGGAGAGCGAACCTGCTGCGTCTGAGATGATGATGCGGGCAACCGTTTGGATCAGGATGCGATCATCTTCGGAAATCTGATCCAGAGAGCGGATAAAAATGCCACCCGGTTGATCCAGAATCCTGGGCTCAACGCCTGAAGTAACCAGCGCTACGATCTGGTCATGCAGCAATTGCCGGTAGCCGGCATGATCTTCGTTCCAGATCACCAAATCCACGATCAGCCCCTTGAGACGCCAGTAGGAGTGAGCTTGAATCATCTGACGCGCAAGCTCAATATTGGCAGGGTCTTCGATGCGCAGTAAAACTATGGGTAGATCACCGCTGATGGCGTATCCCCAGAGACCTGATTGCCCCTGATGGTTTTTGATTAAAACGCCGGGGTCTGCCCGCAGCGCTGCATTGGCATAGATAATGGAGCTGGCCAGATGTCCATAGAGCTGGGCATCTGCCTCTGAAATATTATATTGATGCAGGAGCACCTGATTGTGAGTCCAGGCCAGGTCAAAAACACGATTCGCCAGATGCCAATCCTGATACTTCTCCACCAAACTCATGACCTGCTCGCGTGAATTGCCCACTCCGGTGACGATATTGATTACGGCAGCTTGCTCGGGGTCCAAAGTGATCTGGTAGCGGATGCTCACGATGGGATCCAGCACAGAGCCACGACTACCGGAAAGTGCCGTGCTCTTGCCCACTGCAGGCGTGCTCAAAGCCCGAGGTTCGGCCACGGTATTGCCTCTGCCGATGAATTTGCTGCGGTCTGTTTCGTAGGATATTTCCTTGATCTTGGCTCCATAAACAGACATCAGATGAAAGAGCCAGGGCTCCATTTCGTTCTCGCTGCGAGGGCGCCTGGTGCAGAGTATGGCTTTTTGATGTTCGATGATCTCGGTTTGTATAAAAAGCTTGCTGAAGGCTGGATGCAGCGCGTCTGCCGCATGTGTATCCAGCACTACTTCCGCATAACTGGTGACGTCTATAGTCCTGCGGTTGGTAGAGCGGTTTGTGATGCGCACCCTACGCAGCTCCACATCGTCTTCCGGGGAAACTGCAATTTCCATATGGGTATCATAATCCTGCTTGCTACCCCGAAATTCCACCCTGTCTTCCGAGAAAATGGCTTCAAAACGCTTGACTGGCTTTAGGGTGGGCTGGTAGGCAGTTGACCAATAATCCATGGTTTCCAGATCACGAATATAACAGAAGGTGCCATGATTGTCCCGGATGCGGTCTTCCCGCCAACGCGTGATATCCAGATCATTCCAGCGGCTGTAGCTGGCGCCGGCATTGGTCACCATCAGATGATATCTGCCATTGGAGAGCAATTGGACTTCCAGCTTGGCAGTATTTGGATTCGTAAATACCCGGATGGGCGGAGCCAGCTCTGAAGAGGTGAGATGGTGCTCTTCCAGGCTGGTGGTGCGCGCATAATAGGCAGTTGCTTTGGGTACTTTTTCTTGCAAGAGCAGCATGATAGCCTGAAACTTGGAATCTGCTTCAAAGCGTTTTTGCATGGGACGATCCAGGAGCAGATAGGCCAGAGAAAGCAGGCTCATGCCTTGATGATGCGCCATAAAGGAGCGGACTACGGAGTGTTTCTGCCCTCTCGGGATTCTGGCACGGGTGTAATCTATCGCCTCGTAAAATCCGTAGCGGGCTTCAAAACCTTCGGCGGCCAGACGCTCAAGATTGGAGGCAGCGGCCTCTGGCATCACCATCAGCGCCAAAGCTGTAGCGTAAGGTGCGATCACCAGATCTTGTGCCAGGCCTCGCTTTAGACCCAGGCCAGGCACGCCAAAAGCACGGTATTGGTAATTCTGCTGCGCATCAATGGCATTATAGCCACTTTCGGAGATCCCCCAAGGTACTGAATTCCTCTTGCCATACTCTTTCTGTATCCTCACGGCAGCCTTGTAGGTCTCGTCCAATAAGGTGCCTTCATAATTCGGCATCACCAAGAGTGGCATCAGGTATTCAAACATGGAGCCACTCCAGGAAAGCAGGATCGGCTCTCCCCTCGCCGTGGTGAGTAGACGTCCCAAAGCAAACCAGCTTTCCTGAGGAAGCTTACCCTGCGCAATGCCCACGAAGGTGGCAAGTCTGGCCTCAGAAGCCAAAAGGTCGTAGTATCCGGAGTCCAGCCGTAGTTCACTGACATTATAGCCGATAGAAAACAGGTGACGCTTCTCATCATAGAGGAATCTAAGATCCACCTGGGCAAAAGTTTCTGCACTTGCGGCAAGTTCATGGATGAGGGCAATCCTGTCTTTGGCCTTCTGTCCGGCGGCTGTATCTGAGAGCCGGATTTCATCCAAAGTAGGTATTTCCTGAGTATCAGCCAATCTGGCAAAGCCTTCCTGCCCCAGGTTCGGCAAAAACAGGTTCAATTCCTGCAAAGCATCCTGACATTGACCCACAAAGGCTCTGGCCCACCAATTCAGGGGGCTGTCCTCGTCGCTATCCAGGCTCGCCATCTTTCGGGACAGGAGTCCGCCACTATGTAGCAGCCCTTCCAGACACTTTTGTGCGTCAAGAGGCGTGGTAGGGGGTGAAACCAGGATAGCTTTCAACTCTTCTTGCAAGGGCTCCAGGAAGTGATTAACTTTGATCTCCGGCATGGCAAGCGCTTCATCACTCAGGATACCAAGCACATCACTTAAACTCTCATACACCCGGTTATTTACAATCTTTTCATTGATCAAAGCCAGGAGGCCTTGCCTGAGTACATACAGATGCCCGCTTAGATTTCCGCTATCCACGGTAGAGATATACAGTGGATAAAGAGGCTGAAGAGACTGAGTATCATACCAATTAAAGAAGTGCCCTCTATGCTTGCGCATGCTCTGCATGGTCTGAAATGTTTTGGCGGTACGCTCTATCAGCCGTCCTGCCGATATAGTGCCAAAGTCATACGCGGTAAGGTTTGCCAGCAAGGACATCCCGATATTGGTGGGAGAGGTGCGGTGCGCCACTTTCGGTACAGGATGCTCCTGGAAGTTATCCGGAGCCAGCCAGTTATCTTCCGGACCTGCGAAGGTTTCAAAGAAGGCCCAGCTCTTGCGGGAAAGTTTGCGTAAGAAAGTGATCTGCGCCTGGCTCAGCCTGGCTTCACGTTCCAGAATAGGTTTGCTAAACCACCACGCCACCGCTGGAGAAACCAGCCACAAGGCCAGTACAGCAAGGGCATAAAATGACACCGGGCCCGGGAGAGCTATCATCACAAAGGCTGTGCTCACGGCCAGGAAGGGGGATACCCACATCCTGCGGAAAGTGCCCCATAGACTGGATTCGTCTCTGTTGGTATCTGCCGAAGGAGCCCATTCCAGCATGTTTTTGTGCGAGAAATGTGTGCGCCACAGGGTGCGCAAAATGGCATCTGAACTGTAATAAGCCTCATAAGGCATGGTAGCCAGATAAAAGGCAGTCTCAGTGAGCTTTTGCCCCACAGATTTCAGTTCAGAGCGCAGATGATCCAGTAGTTTCATATCCGCGGGTTTGCGCAAGACATCCACAATGGTCCCCAAGGCAGGGGGCAAAAGCAGAATAGTCAGCACCACCAGGCTCCAGAATAAGGGCTGGGAGAGTGCAAGCCAGCCCACCAGCAGCATGATGGTGAGTGACAGCGCCATTACGCTGCGCCTCAGGTTATCAAATACCTTCCAGCGCGAGAGCATCGAGATCGGATTCCTCTGCAGCTTGTTATCTTGATTGGGAATGAAGGGAAGCACCCACTGCGCTATCTGCCAATCTCCTCTGGTCCAGCGATGCCGGCGTTTGACATCGGCATGATAGCTGGAAGGGTATTCTTCATATAGCTCTGCATCAGTCAAAAGCCCGGATCTAGTGTAGCAACCCTCCAAAAGGTCGTGGCTCAAAATACGGTTATCAGGGAAGCAATCGCCCGAAGTTTGTTCGAATGCCTCTATGTCATAGATACCTTTGCCCACGAATGAGCCTTCGCCAAAGAGGTCTTGATAGACATCGGAAACAGCGCGGGTGTAAGGGTCTATCCCAGGATCGCTGGCACACATGGCAGAATAGCGGGATCCGCAACCCAGATCCATGCTGATGCCCACTCTGGGCTGCAAGATGCCATAGCCGGCCACGATGCGCTTGAGCTTTGGGTCATACTCCGGGCTATTCAGCGGATGCGCCATGGCCCCGATAAACTTTTGGGCAGAATCCAGCGGCAATTGGGTATCGGTATCCAGTGTAATGATATAGCGGATATTTTCCAGCTCTTTGGTATCCCCCACGATCAGAGAAAAGTCCTCTCTTTTCCCGTTCAGCAGAAATTGGTTCAGAGCAGAAAGCTTGCCACGTTTACGCTCAAAAGCCATCCAGATTTTGTCTATATCATTCCACAGCCTGGGTCGGTGAAAGAGGAAGAACAAATCGCCACCGTCTCCCGAGTACTTAGCATTTAAGGCTTTGATTCCAGCTTCAGCGATCGCCAGGAGCGATTCATCCTGCGGCAGGCTCTCCACCTGAGCATCAGCAAAATCCGTAAGCAGACAGAAGAACAAATTTTCCTGCCTGTTTGCCAAAAACCGTACTTCCAGGCCATTGATCAGACTCTCTGCGTTCTGGGGGCTGGTAAGCATGGTGGGGATCGTCACCAGAGTGCGCGCCGTATCTGGTACGCCTCGGGAGAAGTCCATGCGGGGCATGCGTTTGGGATTCACAAAGAGGGTCACCAGCCAGTTAACCAGCAAGACTGCCAGATGAGAGCTGCCGATAACGGTAAAGAGAGAAAATAGCCACAATTTCCAGCCGTGCAGACCTGCCCTGGAGGCGACGAAGGCCAATGAGTAGCCACTGACCAGGGTAATCATCAGGATTACGACGAGATAAGTCCACAGGGGGATTCTTTTGATCAGCTTGCGCAGGGCTTCATTTGATTTAAGCTGGACTTTTCCGATATGCTCCGTCTTGAAAAGCCCTTTATCCAACAGATAGTATCCTACATGTGCTTCTCTGTGAGATGCGCCCTTGCTGACAGCAGCTTTTTGGGCCAGACGCACTGCATGTTTCGCTATCTCGCTTTCGCTGTATTTGCTCCGCCGGGCCAGTTTTTCCACTACATGGCGGTAGCTGTCCCGGGTAGCAAAATCCATTTTGGCATATTGCCCTGCCGGATCTTGACAGAGGATCTCTTCTACCTCGCTGATGGACTCCACAAATAGTCGCCAGTCTGTATTACCCAAAAGGCGTAAACTGCTGATAGTATTACTGATGGATACCTGTTCCGTAGCTTGTTGCTGGTTTTCTACCCGCACCAATTGCTCAGTAGTTTGGACGGATTCTGCCAGACGCTGTTCGATCCAATTCAAGGGTAAAGACAGCCCCGGAGCCTGGCCTTGCAGCCTGCGCACCAGCTCTGCCACAAACGAGCTCACCAAAGGAGGGTCTGAACGCGCCATATCGGCTATGGTCAAGATCAAATTGCTGGGGTCTTTGGCGACTGTCTCCGTCATCCTGTCTGCCCAGTACACGGCTTTTTGCTTATCGCTCCTGGCTGAAGCCATTCGTACTGATGTCCTTCTCAGCTTTTCTATCAATGCCAAACGCAGCATGATGGGGATTGCCCATAGCTCACCCAGTTTCAAGGTGGCTACAGATTGGTAGGCAGAGATGAAATTGCCAAGGTTCTCTATATCGATCCTGCCGTCACCATGCGAGATGATCTGCAAGGCAATGTCATAAACCCTGGGGTAGCCAGCCAGGATGCCATTCTCCAAATGCGGCAGTTCCTTGCTATAAGCCTTGGGAAGGTGACGCTTGGCGATGCGTATTTGTTCTTCAATCAGGTAATAATTGTCGAGTAGCCATTCTCCCGCGGGATTCACGCCAATGTCCAGGCGCAGGTCTTCGCTCAGCAGATTGTAAACTTCCCAGAGTATGCTTTCATTTTCTGCCAGCCGGTCCAAAAGGCTTCTTTTCGATTTTCCCATACCCACAATGTGCCCTTTGGCCAAGATCTTTCCACGCTGAGTCATTTGCTCGGAGGATAAAATCTCAGCACGTAGGGGAAGATCTGTGGAGCTGTGTTTCAGTTTGCTTTTGGAGGCTCCCATCCAAGTGCTGTGCCGAGAGATGATCTGAGACAGTTCTTTTAAAGGTCCTATGTTTTTCAAGTGCATGATTTACGGCCTGTGCAAGATAAAGTTACGTGATTTACATGTCTATAGCTCGCCTCAGCAAAAGCGGAATTGATTCTCAAATATTTATATAAAGTCCCAATCATTGTTTTTTAGCTCCTTTGATGGCCGTCTATCCCAGCCTTATTTCTGCACAACAGCTGATCACTTTGATTCTATCAAGTTGCAGTTTAGCTTGTTATACTAATATAATTAAGCTCGATATGTTGTCAACTTGATTCTTTTACGGGCATCCCTCTTCTTGCCAGCAGAGCTTGATTTTGGGCTGCTCTGCTTCGCTGTAATTACCTCATCTCCATCCTTAATCTGTATTGACGCCCATAATCTCTTTATATTATACTGCCAGATAGTGGACAAATTGCGTGTTTCTTAGATTTTCTTTTACGGCCAGGCTCTTTCTCATAATAGCCAGATGAAAAAGTGCATTGTCTATCCCCTATACTGTTTCTATGTTTACACACTTTGCAAGATTTTACGTAGCCTCCCACAAATCTGCGCTTTCCCTTCTCAACCCTCTCAACTCTCTAAACCCACTAAAGCTAAAACTTCCAAATTATTAAGTTGACAGAAAATCGATATTTAAAATCAAGGTAATAGAATAAGATACAGAAAGAATATAGAGTGTGTCCACAAAAAAGATGTTGACAAAAACTGGTATGTCAAATTGATTGGCAAAACCTTATGCCGATGTAGCTCAATGGCAGAGCAATTGATTTGTAATCAATAGGTTGGGGGTTCAACTCCCTTCATCGGCTCCA
>Ga0265295_1009004_pt1 | contig 10855 bp, 7 predicted proteins | sample Munlansysbiofilm_FD_192503 | JGI IMG/M metagenome (GOLD analysis project Ga0265295, IMG submission 192503) | Leachate microbial communities from a municipal landfill in Southern Ontario, Canada - Methane capture system biofilm | ecosystem: Engineered > Solid waste > Landfill > Unclassified ... | reverse complement strand
GGAAAAACGGGGGCAGGAAAATCGACTTTGGCTTATTTATTAACTCGTCTTTACGATCCGACAAAAGGTCGAATTCTAATCGATGGCCAAGACATAACCGAAATCTCGCGTTCACACCTAAGACAAAATGTCGCTACTGTATTACAAGAACCCTTCCTTTTTTCGAAGACAATTATTAGCAATATTCGTATCGCCAATCCAAACGCCAGCGAAGAAGAAGTTTATAAAGCCGCGCGAATCGCTGATATTCACGACAATATTTTGACATTTAAGCAAGGATATGAGACACCGGTTGGCGAAAAAGGCGTCACTTTATCTGGTGGTCAAAGACAGCGCTTAGCCATTGCTAGAACCATCATTAACAAAGCACCAATTTTAATCTTCGATGACTCGTTGAGTGCTGTTGACACTGAAACGGACATTAACATAAGGACCGCTTTAAAGAAACGTTCGGAGGAGACGACGACGCTCATTATCACACATCGTATCGCCACGGCTAAGGATGCCGATTTAATCATTGTTTTAGAAAATGGGACAATCAGCGAACAAGGGACGCACGAACAATTAATCGCAAGAAAGGGTTTGTATCAACGCGTGTACGAGATACAAACAAAGCTTCAATAGTATGGCAAATTTTGCATTCGAAGAAGAAAAATTGCCAACCAAGTTTAATCTCGGCGTCTGGCGTAAGATGTTCCGCTATACTCTAAGAAACTGGCCTCTTTTAATCGTGCTTGCTTTATCAATGCTTTTAACAACTTTCTATGATTCAAGTTTTATGCCCTTGATGAATGCTGCGGCGATTGAAGCAATACCAACCATTGGTTTGTCGGGAAGTATCGTTAATATGGTTATTAATGTAAACTTAATTTTTGGAATAAGTTTCTCGGTTAATTTTTATCAATACGCCCTCATTTTTGGAAGTGGAATTATTATTCGCTCACTCAGCATTTTTGTAACTTTCTTTGTCACTAATTATTTCGATATGCTGATCAATACATCTTTAAGACGCGATGCTTTTAGACGCGTTCAGGAACTTAGTTTTTCCTATTTCGATCGTACTCCTTCTGGATGGTTAATTGCCCGTATGCAAAACGATACGGCATCAATCAGTGATATTTTATCGTGGGGCGTTATTCGTGTCGTTTGGATTACATTTGAACTTGCTTTTACGCTGACGACAATGTTTTCTCGCGATGTGATGTTATCGCTTGTCATCTTATCAACTGCACCGATATTGATTATTATTACGCCACTATTTCAAAGAGTGCTTCTTAAAGCTCATCGTCGGGCGCGCAACGCCTATTCGAACTTTGTTCGTTGGTTGGCCGAATGTATTAATGGTGTTAAAACAATCAAAACGTTAAATGTTGAAGAAAAAATGTATCGTGAGGCTAAAGAAGTTACCGATAATATTTACAATAGAAGACGCAAGGCTTTTAAAGTTCACGCGTTTTTTATGCCATCAATTATGCTTATTTCTTCAATGACGACAGCCTTAGTCATTCTTCTTGCAACATCGAATCTAGACTTAATTGATGCAAGTGATGCCACGGGTGTGGCAACTCTCGTGCTCTTTATTGGCTTTGTAACGCAAATATATAATCCTATTCAAGAGTTTTCCGAAGTGTCAAACGAGTTCATCGCAACGCAGGCGAGTGTTGAAAAGGTCTTGTCGTTAATTGAAACGGAATCGGAGATTGTTGATACCCCAGAAGTTATCGAAAAATATGGTTCTCTATTTGCCAATAAGAAAGAAAATTTCGAAATATTGCGAGGCGATATTCGTTTTGAAAACGTTAGTTTCTCATATATTAAAGGAACTGAGGTTATTCATAATATGAATTTACATATCGAGCAAGGGACATCGTTAGCTATTGTCGGCGAAACGGGATCGGGAAAATCAACAACGGCTAACTTGCTGTGCCGCTTCTATGAACCGACTTCGGGAAGGATTCTGATTGATGATGTCGATTATAAAGAGCGTTCGGTCGGTTGGCTTCGCAGTAATATCGGCTATGTTCAGCAAACACCGTTTGTCTTTCGTGGTACTTACTTTGATAATGTTCGTTACGGAAGAACCGATGCAAATCTAGATGAAGTAATTAAAGCGTGCCAGATTGTCGGAATTGATGATTTTATTAACGCTCAAAAAGATGGATATATGAGTGAGCTTGATGATGGTGGCAGCCAACTCTCCGGTGGACAAAAACAGCTTATTTCCTTTGCTCGCGCTTTGATACGCAATCCGCGTTTGCTAATTCTTGATGAAGCAACATCGAGCATCGACACCGAAAGCGAAGGCGTAATTCAAAAGGCAATGCACAAGATTTTAAAAGGACGCACAAGTATAATCATCGCACATCGTCTTTCGACGATTGTCCACTGCGACCGTATTCTTGTTATGTCTAACGGACTAGTGATCGAAGACGGAAGCCATTGTGAGCTGATGAATCGTAAAGGTCACTACTACCGCCTTTATATGAATCAATTCCGCGAATTAAATATCGAAACACAAATATCGACTTACGAAGAGCAAATCGAAAAAATGGATCTCAAGATGTAAAAAGGAGCAGTTTTTAGCTCCTTTTTACTTATTCGTTATCCGGATTAATATCAATCACTTGCGAGGAGTCGGTAATCTCTTTTGGTTTGTGTTCTTCGATATAATTTTTAGCTTTTTCAAAGTCCTTAATTAGGTTGCCCGAAGTAATATCGATTTTCTTAATATCTTCGGTAAGTTCTAAAACACGGTTCTTATGTTTTTCCCAACGATCGCCAAATAGTCGGAATTGATTGCCAATATCGTCGATAAGAGCCAAGATATTATCGGCATTATTTCTTCTTTGATAATCTTCAAGAATAAATTTAAGGATTTGGATAATTGTAATAATTAAGCTTGGTGAAGCAATAATAATCTTTTGCTTACGAGCTTCCTCGACAACATCAGGAAACTCTTTAAAAATATCGAGAAAAACAGCTTCAGCTGGTACGAACATAATAGCGTAAGGCGCTGTTTTACCTTCGATAATGTATTTGGTTACTTCCTTAATGCGCATTTTAACATCGATTTTGAACTTCTTCCGCGCTTCATCACGGGCCTCGGGAGAAATGTTTTCATCAATTAATGGTAAATAATTGGCGTAAGGAAACTTGGCGTCGATTGGAAGAGGAAGTGAACCGTGATCAGTCACTAGGTCATAAACAAAGTCAACGATGACATCACTTTTGTCTCCGAGTTTATCCTTGACTTGTCTTACACCAAATTCTTTGGTGAGGTTAACTTGCGTTCGATAAAATTTGTCGGCAGCATTCTCGCCAAAGACAGCCAAAAAGATATTTTCCAAAACGTCTTCTCCAAAATTACCGCGCGTTTTTTGATTGCTCAAGATGTTATTAAACTTATTAATTTCCTTACGCAATTCCTCGATTTGTCGAGTCGAGGCTTCAATTAAGGCTGTTTTTTGAATAAAATCCTGCATGGCTTTGTCATTTTTTTCGAAACCAGCTTCCAGCGACTTTGATACTTGTTCTTTTAAAATTTGGATTTGTTCGCTTATTTGTTTTTGTGTCTTAACATTTTGTTCATTAACGCTCTGATTGTTTTTGGCATTAACATCGTTGATCTCGGCGAGGATTTTCGATTTCAATTCATTGACATCTTTAGTCGTCTGGTTAATTAAATCTTTGATGTTAGTGACGTTTTGCTCTTTTACTTCTGCTGATTCCTTGTTGAAGTTAGTTTGAAGTTCATTCAATTTATTTTTGGTATCATCTAAAAATTTATACAAATCGCCTTGATTTGTTTTTTGGGCTTCATGCATGCCATTTACAATCGACTGTTTAAGAATGTCAATTTGCGTATTTTGCGACTTAACGCTCTCATTAAAATCCTTTAAAGAGCGAATTCGATTCTCTTCTAACAGGCGATGAATTTCATCACTGGAAACACCACCACCGCCATCAACTACCTTCTTTCTTGTCAAAAGAAGTATGACGACAACGATTAATAATATGAGTAAAGCGACAAGCAACGCTATCGCAATTGGCAGTAAAATATCATTCACAATAAATCCTCCCGTCCTTTTTGTCTTCTATAATTATACATTAATTATCACTTTGCATTGACTGACATTATCTTTTTTGTTTCCTCATGACGTCTCTATTCTTGAAGATTATAAAAGGATGTTTAATTATTTATGGCTATTTGTTAAAATAGGCAAAGCGTTTGTTATAAACAATATTGCTAAAAATTTATGAAACTCAAACAAATTCTTAAAAAGAAATTGATGCTTGCCATCTTAAAATCGAGCAATCGTAAAAACCCCTTTAATATCGACAAAGCCGACAATTTTCAACTTTTAGATAGTGCTGGCGAGAATATGACTGATAGTCATTATTTTTCCGCTCATAATCAAAGTGGTGAGAGTTTCTTCTTTCGCTACGCTAAGCGAAGCAACGACACAATTGAAGTGTGGTTTTGTTTAAAAAATAGTGATGGAGCAATCTATGTCAATAATCAGGAACTTTTTCAATCAAAACATTGCCCCGCCTCAGTAAAGTGCATCACTCCTGGTCAAAGTATAAACCTTACTTTTACAGGAAATGTTGTTTTAACTCAAAAAGGTGAGAACGATGTTCTATCTTTAGATAAGACATCCATCCCTGTTAAATGCGAAGCGCATTTTCAAGCTTCGATGCCGCCTTTTGACTTCACGACTGGCCTTGATCCGACTTATATCGCCGAGGCATTAAGCAAAGAAAGATGGACGAAAACCTTTTGGAATAATCTTCGCACTAATCGCCAAGTTCATTATGAGCAAGCTGGCGTTATCGAATTGACAATCGAGATGAATAATCAAAAGCAAGTAATCGTTTTTTCTGCTATGCGCGATCATTCATTTGGCTATCGCGACTGGAATTACATGAACCGCCATATTTGGCTAATGGTTATTTTTGAAGATGGCGAAATTCTTAATCTCAATATGGTTGATTATCCACATATGAGGAATTTGATGACAGGTTATCAAAGCGTTAATGGTATCCACACATCGCTCAAAGCAAACAGTAATCTCAAAGAATTGGGTAAAGATGGCCATGTTCCCGAAACTGTTATCGCGCCATTAACAATCAATCAACAAGAAGTCGAGCTTTGTGGTCAACGTGAATTCGCGATCGACTTTAGTTTTGAACAAGGCAAATATCACATTTTTGAAGGTGTAGGTACATACACAATGAATAATCGACGAGGACGGGGCATTCTTGAATTCGGTTTTAACAGCGATATATCGCGCTGGAAATAGGGGTCATTATGAAAATAGCTTGGTTAGACAAAATTCCGATAGACGATTTAAAAATGGTCGGTGGCAAGGCCAAAGGTTTATATTTACTAAACAATTTAGGTCTTAACGTCGCGCCAGGCTTTGTCGCTTATGGAATCCAATCTACTGAAGACGAACAAGCTATGCTTGATTATTGGAAACAATCGGGATTAGGTGAGGTAGCCGTTCGTTCCTCGGCAACGCTTGAAGATGGAATCGACTTATCACAAGCCGGCCAATACGCCACTTACACGTGTGTTGCTGATGAACAGCAATTTATAGATGCTGTTAAAGGTTGCCTCAGCAGCCTTAATCTTGTTAACGCCTCAAAGTATCGCCAATTCTTTGGGCAAGAACAAAGCGAAATGAATATTGTTGTTCAAAAAATGGTTCAAGCCAAAGCGGCCGGAGTAGTTTTTACCGTCAATCCCACCACTCGCGAAAACGACGTACGCGTTGAAGTAGTTGCCGGTTTGGGAGAAAACCTCGTTTCCGGAAAAATGGAATCACAAACTTTTTTAATTAAGCGAGCAAAACCCTCATTTGACATTATTACCACTCTTTTAACCAAGAATAATATCAAAACTATATTTCAGGATAGTCTTAATTCCGAAAAAATGATTAACTATCCCGCAGACTTAGAGTTTGCTGTTGATAAAAATGATCAGATCGTTTGGCTACAAGTTAGACCAATTACCACGCTTGAAGATCCAACTATCGATGAGTTAAACACTCCTTATTCAGCCGAAAACGACATTATCACAAATCACAATGTTGGCGAAATGCTTCCTGGTGCAATCACACCATTGAGTATTTCTACTGTCGTTTATGCGATTGATTATGGACTTCGGAAAATGTTAACTGAAGTCGGCGTTTTTAAGCGAATTGAAGATATTCCCGACGAGTTTCTCATTAGTCACTACTATGGACATCTCTTTTTTAATATGCGTTATTTATACCGCATCACGAAGGCCGTAACCGGAGCAACAAAACAAAACATCGACGTAGGTCTATGCGGACAAATGATTGATTACGAACAACCAGATGACTATCAAAAGCCAAACGGTTTTATCCGTCTTCGAAACGGGATTAAGTATGGTAAGTTTATGTCTGGCTATAAAAAAGCGATGAAAAGTATTAGAAGCATCGCTGATAAAATTGATATTGTGGGACATAACCCCGAGGAACTATACTCATCGATTTCCAAACATCTCGATTTATTAAATCGCGCTTTGTTAGACCATTATATAACCTCATCTTATTCCGGCGCGATGAGTACCGCCCTTTTCTATATTCTTGTCCGCGATAACCCCAATCAAGATGAAGTCAAAGGGCAAATTGCCTCCGTATTAGAAGATATTGATGACATTGAAAGTGCTGACATCATCAAATCTTTAAAAATCATCGCTGAATCTGTTTTAAAAGATAATCCTCAAGCAGAGTATTACTCTCACGAACAGCTCGTTGATTATTTAGCAAATGCGCCACAAGAAGTAAAAGAACTTGAACTGGCGTTTATGAGTCGTCATGGACATCGTTGCATTCGCGAATCAGAACTTCGTTCTCCAGGATGGAAAGATGACTTGAATGGCTTCGCATCACATTTGTTAACATTAATCAAATCGGTATCGACATATAAAGAAAAAGTAAAGCCTACTGGCCCAAATAATGTGGAACAGTTTTTAGGTAATTACTATGGATTAAAACGCATCTTTCTAAGAGTCTTTGTCAATGGTTCAAGAAAAGGATGTCGCAATCGTGAGTTTTCTAAATCAAAAATGATTCTTGCTGTTGATAAATTTAAAGTTGCCTATCGAACACTCGCGACGATGCTCGTCAACGAAGGCGCCTTACCTGAAGGTGATTTGATTTATTTTTTAACTCATAATGAATTGGGCGAATTATTATCAAAACGCGATGCCAAATACGTTAAGAAAGCTTTCATTAGAAAACGCTTATTAGCCGAACAAGAAAGATTAAAATTTGCTCATATCAATATCGGAACACCTGAACCTATTTCTTCAGTCTATGATTTCGCTATTAAGGGTGCAACCCTATCAGGAACACCCCTTTCTCGCGGACAGGTTGTCGGCAAGGCTCGTATTGTTACATGCGCTGAGGACGCCAAGAAACTACAAAAAGGGGAAATTATGGTCGCGGGATACACCGATATCGGCTGGTCGCCTTATTATGCCCTCATCGCTGGTCTTGTCACCGAAGTTGGAAGTGCTTTGTCACATGGTGCGGTTGTCGCTCGTGAATACGCTTTACCCCTTGTGTCAAATGTTCAAAATGCCACCGCCATCATTCGCGATGGCGACTTGATCTCGGTTGATGGCAATCTCGGAACGGTCGTCGTCATCGAATAAAAATTATTTATTAAAATTAAAAAATGGCGGAAACAACTCCGCCATTTAGTTTTAAAAAGAATAAATTTAGAAGAACTTTGCGCGAGCTTGGTCTTTTGTTTCTTTGCTAGCTGTAAAAGGAATTCTTGTCGAATAACCAGCCTTAGCAGCAACAATCATCTTGGTTGGCCAAGCAAAAATATCTTGGTTCCATCTTAAGACGGTGTCGTTATAGACTTCGCGAGCGGCAGTAATTTCTCTTTGCAAGTAACTATTTTGTTGCATTGCATCAGCAAGAGAACGATGAGCTTTGAGATCTGGATACGCTTCAAAAGCGACGCGGATACTGCTCATTGCTGTATCGAGTTGACCAGCAACTTCATTGCGGTTACCTTCGTTAGGATTAACACCGCCACGGAATTGAGCAACGGTCTTCATGACATCTTTGTCAAGATCGATTGATTTTTCGACAATCCCGACCACGTTTTGAAGAATTTGTACTCTTTGTTCAAGATAGTTATCGATTTGTGAAGCGTTGTGTTGTATTTTTTGTTGAAGCTGGCGCAAATAATTACGTGCGCTAATCTTCATGAATAAAAACACGACGCCAGGTATGATGCCTAAAACCCAAAGTATGATTTCAAACACCAATGATCCGGTACCCACTTTAACTGGGATTTGTTTTTCGATAACGTTAACATCTCTACCTGCTTCGTTGACTGGTCCAGTCATTTCGTCTAATTCGTTTGCCATTTAATTTACCTCCACCTTTATATTATATATATGAGTTGGCGAACTTCTACTTACTTTTTTTAATTATGTAGGCGAGGAACAAGCCGACAGTATAAACATCCTTGTCTTCAGCCAGTTTGCCTTTACGCATATTTTCAAACGCTTTTTTGAATTTTTCAGCATAGGTTTCTTCTTTTTCTTCGCCGACAACATTGACATTAACGTCAGTGCTTTGTGAAACAGGTAAATACTCAACCCAGTTAACAGGCACCATGTGTGAGCGACCATCACCACCCATGACCGGAATATAGTCGGTGCGATTAAAGGTTTGATAGCCATAAGCTGTCACGCGAATCGTATCGCAGAACTCACCGCTTTTAACTACCGAAGTCTTCAAAATATTAGGCGTAGCGGAAAGCGGATGTTTAAATTCGGTAGCGTTCATAGCATTGGCGATATGCTCATGCTCGTAAAAACTAACATAACTATCATACAAATCTTTGTAAATGTATTCATGTGGTTTGTGTTGTTGATATAACGGAATAGCAAGAATCGGAGCGAAGGCAAAAAAGACATGTTTGAAATAGGCATTCATATAGTCTAAAAAATTCTTGCGAATGACATCAAAATTAAAACCGTGAAAGAATTCAGACACAACATCAAGAGAAATTCGCCCTAAGTGCTCAGGATAAATGATATTAATCATTTTATGTTTGACAAAGTCAAAATCATCGCCGAAAGCAACTTCTTTATCTTTCATCAATTGCAGTAATTGTTTTTGCGCTAAAGGGGTGAAAAGAAGGCGGAATTGCAATTCGTCATTGCGGTTTGTAGCACCAAATAATACTTCAAATTCGCTATTGCCCATCACCGTAAAATCGCCACCTTTTTTGATACTTTTCTCCGACATTTTATTGAGTTTTTTTACTTCCTTATTAACTTTCTTCTCGATTTGTTTCTCATTTAAATGCTCAGCATCAGAGTCTTGGCGAGTGAAGATTAAATCTGGAGCGGCTTCATTACCGTAAACCAAATATGGTTCTTCGCGATAATAAGGGCATGGTTTGGTAACGCTGGCCCGTAGGGTTTGCGTATGATGATTTGTGACAAGACGACCATTAACATATGAAGTTGTTGTGTAATGAATCACTAACTCACCATAATAAGTTTTCGTGCCAAGATTATGCACTAGATCATTGGCAATAAAAAACGGATTGCCGATAATGTCGCCTGATTGGACATATAATGTCGAGCGATTAACATCGTGGACTTCGGCTAGACCAAATTTGTTTACCAAATAGTCTAGGCGTTTGCTATCAAACATCTTGTCCAAATTGATAATTGGAACAGTCTTTTTAAAAAGAAAAACATTCATTCCTCTTGTAAATAAAGCATTAAGAGGAGCCATCTGATTCCATGCTTCGGCTGTTAAATCAGCGATAATCTTATCGAGTTTTTCTTTCGCGCCTTTTAATTGTTTGATTTTGGGATTAACTTTTACTATAAGTAAAACGATAAGTAAAATTGGAAGGGTAAAACCGAAAACAATCATTAGGATTGGGGCGACCAGCGAATTGAGGCCTCCATTAACAATCATGACGATTCCGACAATTGCCGCCACTAATGCAGCAACAGTTAGGAAAATCATAAAACCTCTTAGAAAATTATTTTTGTTGATTTGCTTAATTAAGTCATTCCGTTCTGTTTCACTTTTTTTAATTTTGCGATTCGTTTCGCGATTAGCCTCGATATCGACCTGAGATTTTTCAACTAGCGAATCAATGTATTCGGTCGCGTTTTTATCAAATAAATCCTTATAGACGTTTTTATAGGCTAGGAGTGGCTCAAAAATATTTTCGCCATCAAAGCCTTCCATAGTTCCAAGATCGTTCATTGTTTTACCCCTTATTAGTTAATAATAGCCTTATAAGGCTTCATCTTTTTCATTTTAGCACAAGCCTAAGGCAAAAAATCACAATTTTCTAGATAGATGAAAGAAATGATTAGTGTTTTTCAACAGGTTTCTCGTTTTTTAAACGATAGAAAAATTCTCCTGCTGTCGAAAATTTTACCGGCAAATACTTTGTGTCCATGTAGAACTGATAAACCTCATAGTTATCATAGATTTGGACATCAGCGCCAATATCGACTGGTAAGTATTGTATACTTTTTGTTGCGAAACGGTACAAAACATTTTGATCCTTATCGCTTCCTTCATAAATATATTCATCGCGATTAAGTGTTAAACGACCGTGACCTACTTCAACTAAATTGTTGCCTTGATAGCGGACTAAGCGAACGGAAGTAGTAATAGTATAGCTATTATCGTCAGCAATTAAACTCTCCAAGGCAATCCGCTGCCATAGATGGAAACGGTTTCCATATATGTGCAACGGATGCGAGAACGCTTCGATATGCACGAATTTAAAAAGGTATTATGACTGTGTCGACGCC
>Ga0265295_1009003_pt1 | contig 10855 bp, 7 predicted proteins | sample Munlansysbiofilm_FD_192503 | JGI IMG/M metagenome (GOLD analysis project Ga0265295, IMG submission 192503) | Leachate microbial communities from a municipal landfill in Southern Ontario, Canada - Methane capture system biofilm | ecosystem: Engineered > Solid waste > Landfill > Unclassified ... | reverse complement strand
GGCGCAACCCCGCCTCGCGACCGATCTCCCGTGCGTGTTCGAGCGTGAGGATGGGGGTGGATGGCAGGTGCGATAGCTCGAGATACGGGAAGAAGCGTGTGACATGCCACGGTGTATCAGGGCCGAGTGCACGGGCCACCCATTCGGCGATGCCACGCATCGTCTCATCTCCATCGTTGATGGTCGGGATGACGTTGGTCACGACCTCGACGTGCATCCCCCACTGTTCTTTCGCCCTGACGGCACCGGCCAGCACAGGCGCCACCGAGCGGACCTTACACAGTGACCGATATATGGCATCGTCAAAGCCCTTCACATCGACGCGCCAGACATCGATAAGAGGACCTAAGAGATCGAGTCCCGCCTCCGTCACGTAGCCGTTGGTGACCATCACCGTATAGAGTCCGGCTGCCCTGGCTGCCCTGGCCACGTCAACCACGTACTCGATCCAGATCACCGGCTCGTTGTACGTGAACGCCACACCGGCACATCCGTGCTGGAGTGCTAGTTCGGGTACTGCAGAAGGGTCGAGTGCCTTCAGCGCGCCCTCGCCTGGAGCAGCGCGACTGATCTGCCAGTTCTGACAGTGCCCGCACCGCATCGAACAACCGACGCTGCCAAGCGAGAAGACGAGCGTTCCCGGGCGATAGTGAAAGACCGGCTTCTTCTCGATCGGGTCGACCGCGACCGAGGAGACCTGCCCGTAGGTCAGCGCGACAAGACGACCTGCGCGATTCTCGCGAACACCACAGGTGCCGCGACCTCCTACCGCAATACGGCAGTCGTTGGGACAGAGCAGACAGTGCACACGTTCTCCCGCAGGCTCCCAGAGCAGCGCATCGCGTACCATCGCCCCTCCCTAGCCCCGCGCCAGTCTCACTGTATCCCCACCGGCGCGCAGCGCTTCCAGAAGTGCCGCGTCGGCGACTTCGAAAAGCTCGAGAACATCGGTCGTCAGGGTCGCTGACGCGACTCCGATCGATGCGGTCACGGCTACGTCCTGTGTATACCCACCCTCGCCCGTGATGGTGAACACGGCGCAGATCGCCTCACGAAGCTTCTCTGCTACGACGAACGCCTCGGTCTTGTTGACACCGGGCAGTGCTACCACGAATCGGTCTCCGGTCCACCGGCCCAGAACGTCGGTCGTGCGCAGGTTCGCTCCGATCCGCCGGGCCACCTCCGCCAGCACGCGATCGCCGCCGTCACGCCCCAGGGCGCCGTTGACCTCTCCGAACGCATCAAGATCCAAGAGCACGAGACATAGCGGAGTCCCGTAGCGCGCGACACGCGCAAGCTCGATCGCCAGCCTGTCACCAAAGATGCGACGGTTCCATACTCCCGTGAGCCCATCGAGCGTCTGGGAGTTCTCTATCTGTGCACGATCCTCGGCTAGACGTCGGCGCTGGAGGGGTAAGCAGAGATCCCACGTCGACTCTGCGTTGTGCACGGCGACTGCATGCTCGACACACGTCGGCCAACCGCACGCCCCGCAGTCCAGAGCAGTCTCCCGCGTGATCTCACCTTCGGCAAGCGTCCTGTCTATCGTCTGTGCGTCGATCGGCGGGATAGAGACCGGCCGGGGCACAAAGGAACGCACGAGATCGATGCTCGGAAGCATACTGAGCATTGAGCGAGTGCTCACGCGCGTGGTTCCCGGCGTCCGCCGTGCTGCAGACTCGACATTGCGCTTTGCGAAGAGCGAGAGTCCGGGGTTGACGGTCGGTCCGTCGATGCAACCCTCACAGTTGAGCATATCTATCACCTGTGGTGCGGTCTCACCCGCCTCGATCGCGGTAAGCAGGCGATCGATGTCCTCTATGCCCCGGACGGTGCTGACCGTGCAGTCGGTGAGATCGTGCGAGGCAAGGGTGTGGCGAGGAAACCCGTCTGTGAGCGATATCTCCTTGAGCGCGGTCGGTCTGCTCGGCGCTGGTGTTGCCGAAGAGTTGCCGGTCACGCGCGAACGCCCTTCGACGATCATGCGCTTCAGCTCGGTGAAGTCGATAGCCACGTCGATCGCCCCGGCGAACTCGGGATCGCGGATCTCGTCTTTGCGGGCATAACACGGGCTGACGTAGACGATAGCGATGTCGGAAGGGTACATGCTACGGATGAGGCGCGCCTGCGCAAGATACGGTGGCACGAGCGGTGCGAGCGCCGGAACGAACGCCGGGTGGAACTTACAGATGTAGTCGACGACGACCGGACACGTGGAACGGATACTCATCGCACTCTCAGATCGGGCATGGATCTTCTCGTATGCCGAGGCCACAAGCTCCTCGCCGAGCAACGTCGTCTCGACCGACGAGAAGCCGATCGACTCGAGCGAACGCTCCACCTGTGAGACCGTCATCGGATAGAGCGCGGCGATGAACTCGCTTGCAAGCAGCGCTACGACCGGCCTATGAGACCTGAACAGCGCACGCACTGCGTGCGTATCGTCCCGGACAACGAACCCTTCACGGCTACACTCGCTGACGCACTGGCCACAACCGATACACTTCTCCTGGACGATCTCAGAACGACCACCGGTGATCCTTATGGCCCGAACTGGACAGCAGCGGACGCAGCACCAACACTCCGCACAGTCGTCCTTACGCTGCTCTATCAGCGGCCAGGACAGCATGCCATCGATCTCAGGCATCGTACCCCCCTTATCCATCCGTGCCGAAGCGGGATGCAGCGCCAAGCCGCCTGAGCGCGACGAGCAACGGCAGACCCAGACCGTACACGACGATAGCCTCCCCAAGCCCCACCGCCACCACACCGAACAAGTACATCGCCAGCCACGTGCCAGAGGCGTCGAGCCCTAAAACCTCGAACCGGTAGAAGTCTACCCCCACCACGCCCGCGAGCATCACCGGCAGATACGCCGGTACGATAAGCGCATTACTGATAACGGGTCCGGCTAGCGCGAGCGTCGGCCGCCGCCGATACCGCCAGGTCCACATCGCCCCGAGCAACGTGGCAAGCGAGCCGAACACGACGTCGAGCAGACCGAGGACACCCATGCTGGAGAGCATCCACGCGTTTGCAAGAAGTGTCCCCGCCCATAGCCCTGGCACGGCTGCTGGCGTAAGGCATGCAACCACTACCAGCGCCTCGGAAAGCCGCAGCTGTACGGGTCCGTAGCCCAACGGTGTCTGTATCACCACGAGCGTGAATGCAGCATATACGGCAGCTACGACACCGGCCTGAGCTATATGATGCGTTCGGGATAGTCCTGCCATCACTTGCCCCGCTGGCGCGGCAGCGAGACTTCGAAGACCGTGCCGTGGCCGATATCACTGAGTACGGTGATCGTTCCGCCACTGACATCCACGATGTGCTTCGCGATAGCCAGACCCAGCCCGAAACCACCGGTCTCCTGCGAACGTGAGAGATCGCTCCGGTAGAAGCGGGCAAAGACATTTGGAACATCTTCTTCAGGGATACCGACACCGGTGTCGGAGACCTCGATGATGATCCGATCGCGTGCGCGACGCGTCTTCAGTGAGACCTGCCCGCCTTCGTGCGTGTACTTGCAGGCGTTATCGACGAGGATCCCAAGCGCTTCCTCGATGCGATCCGGATCCCCGTATAACCACAGTGCCCCCTCACCAGGACCCGTGTATTCGTGGCTCTTCTCCAAGTACCTGGTCGCCGCGTTGGCGAGCACCTCACGACATACCGCATTGACGTCGTACCTCGTCTGGCGATATTCGATCTGCTCTTCACTGCGGATGAGGGACAGAAGGTCGCTGCAAAGCCTGGCCATCCGCCGCGACTCACGGTCGATCGCGCCTACCGCCTCCTCGCGCAACGCAGGATCCTCTGCACCCCAGGCACGCAAGATGTTCACATATCCCCTGATACCCGCCACAGGAGTCGCAAGCTCATGCGATGCATCTGCGATGAAGCGCGCCTGAGCTTCGTTTCGACGTTGGAGGTTATCGATAAGCCTGTTGAGAGACCGCGCAAGGTCGGTGACCTCATTCACTCCATCTTCGGGAAGTCTGATATCGAGCATGCCCACATCGACCAAGTCTGCCGTGCGCTTCAGGTTCTCGATGAGCGACATCGCCCAGTGTGTCGTCCCGGCTGCAGCCAGGAGCGAGCCCAGCAGCGCGACCACGCCGAGTGCATACATGGGGAGGCGGGTCGCGTCGAGGATCACTTCCTGGGAACGTGGAGGGTAGGACACATCGAGGACTGCAGCGCTGAAACCGGGGACCTGGACCGGCAGGTACGTCGTGTACTGGCCGAGATCAGCCTTCACGAACATACCCACGATAAGCGGCTGGACATCCGGCTCAAGATGCTGTGCTTCCCCGGTGCGAAACGCCTCCCCCCGAAGCTCGGGATCGACAGTCAGAGGATCACCGATCTCCCAGGCTAGCCGAGGTGGATCACCCGGAGTGTCGACGACGTACAGCGCAAAGGAGCCCTCATATGCAAGCCCCTCAGAGAACGGCGCAGGCGGCGCCCCCGCGACTCGCTCGGCGATAGCCTTCTGCGCTTGCAAGCCCTCGAGTCCCTGCGCCCTGACAGTGTCCTCGGCGGTACGAACGGCGTACGTCATGGCGTGCTCGGCAGCTCCGGTGAGACGATCCGCAGTCTCTGCCGCAGCCGATCGCATGCCGTTGGCCACGAGCACGTATGTGCCGACGGCCACACTCCCTACGAGCGTAAAGGCAAAAACGGCAGAAACGATGCCTACTCGCGCCCGGATCGATGAAAGCCGCACTCAGACTCAGCCCCTTGCGAAGAAGTACCCGACCCCGCGAATGGTCTGAATGATGCGGTTATCGTTATCCCCGATCTTATTGCGCAAATGGCAGACGAACACCTCGATCACGTTGGAGTCGGTCGAGCGCTGAGCGCCCCAGACCGCCTCGAGGATCTCATCGCGAGAGATCACACGACCGGCATTAGCCACAAGGAAGAACAGTAGATCGAACTCTTTGGCCGTGAGGTCGAGCGGCTCTCCCTGGCACGTGGCAAGGCGGCGTTCGGGGTCGATCGCGATACCCGAAGCCTCGGTCACACTCGGAGCGACTGAAGCCGTCGAACGTTTGAGCAGTGCACGGACCCGCGAGAGAAGCTCGGGGATCTCGAACGGCTTACGCAGATAGTCATCAGCACCTGCTTCGAATCCGGAGACGACATCGTGCGTCTCGGCACGAGCAGTGAGCATCAGGATCGGCATCTCGAGACCGCGCTTGCGGATGAACCTCGCCACATCGAGGCCATCGATCCCCGGCAACATGAGGTCGAGCAGAACAAGGTCTATGGGGTGCTCTGTGACCAGCTCGATGGCGGTAGCGCCATCGCCCGCCCGCAGCACCTCGAACCCGGCATGCTCGAGCTCGAGTTCGACGAAGCGGGCGATAGTGATATCGTCTTCAACGATCAATATGGTGTGCTCGGACATTCGGCATCCCCCGTCTATCGGTGGAGTATGTCACGGCCCCGCCAGGCGCGCGCGTCTGTAGCGATACTAACGTGACAGAAGCGCTTCTGCTATCTGGACCGTGTTGAGTGCTGCCCCTTTGCGCAGTTGATCAGCGACGATCCACAGCTGCAGACCGTGTTCGACACTGTCATCACGCCGGATCCGGCCGACGTAGCAATCGTCTGTGCCTTCGAGTAGCGCTGGCATCGGATAGAGACGATCAGCGGGCTCATCGAGCACCGTGACTCCCTGCGCCTCGGTGAGCGCCTCCCGGGCGGCCTGCAGCGAGATCGGCGATCCGAACTCGATCGCAAGCGCCTCCGAGTGACACCGCAAGACCGGCACACGGATGCACGTCACAGCGACCCCGATGTCCGGATCACCGAGGATCTTCCTGGTCTCGACGACCATCTTCCACTCTTCTTTTGTGGAGCCGTCCTCGAGGAACACGTCGATCTGCGGAATGCAGTTGAACGCGATCCGATGAGAGAACGCCAACGGTACTGTGCTGCGACCCGCCAGGAAGTCGCCCGTCTGATCGTAGAGCTCGTCCATCGCCGCCTGGCCCGCGCCCGAAGCCGCCTGATAGGTGGAGGCCACCACGCGAGCGATGGGAGCCAGCGACCGCAGGACATCGAGCACCACGACCATCTGAATCGTCGAGCAGTTCGGATTAGCGATCACGCCACTGTGCCATTCAAGGTCGTGTACGTTGACCTCCGGGACCACGAGCGGCACATCTTCGTCCATCCGGAACGCCGAGGAGTTGTCGATCATCACGCATCCCGCACCCGTGACAGCCTCGCGCATCTCGCGGGAGATCGCAGCGCCTGCCGAGAAGAGCGCGATATCAACACCCTGGAAACCGGACTCCGTCATCTCTTCGACAACGAGCTCGCCTCCAGCGAACGGCACTCGCGTGCCCGCAGATCGGTGGGACGCGAGCGCGATCACACGAGACGCCGGAAACTCACGCTGTTCGAGAACGGCCAGCATCTCACGGCCGACCGCACCCGTGGCTCCCGCTACCGCGACGACCGGACGCTCCGGCATGTCATAGCCCCAGCTCACTATTCGTCCCCCCCTCCGCAGCCTGACACCGACTCGATGGTGATCTCGTCATCTGCGAGCCCGAAGCTCGCGTGAAGCGCCCGGACTGCGGTATCCGCATCGGCACCACCCACCACACAGGTCACCCTGATCGTCGAAGTCGAGATAAGATCGATGTTGACCCCGGCCTCCGAAAGAGCGCGGAACATCTGTGCCGCGATGCCGGGGTGCGTCTTCATGCCGGCACCGATAAGTGAGATCTTGGCGATCGACTCATCGACGACCCACTCCCGGGCACCAAGCTCCGCTACGACCGCATCGACGATGCGACGGGCCCGCGGAAGATCGATCTCCGGTACCGTGAATGACATGTCGGTCGTTCCGGCCTCGGAGATGTTCTGGATGATCATGTCCACGTTGACATTGCCCTCGGCCATGCGGGTGAACACCGACGCCGCAACACCGGGGCGATCGGGCACGTCGCGGATCGTCACCTTCGCCTCGGATGCGTCGCACGTGACTCCCGAGATGATCGCCTGCTCCATGAAATCGTCCGCCTCCTTCACAATGGTCCCAGGGCTGTCCGTGAAACTAGAACGGCAGCCGATGACGACACCGTGGTTCCGGGCAAACTCGACAGCGCGCAGATTCAGCACACCGGCGCCGCTTGCCGCCAGCTCCAGCATCGCCTCGTACGATATCTCCTCGATCTTACGAGCATCCGGAACCACCCGTGGGTCGGCGGTATACACACCCTCGACATCTGTGTATATCTCACACATATCTGCGCCGATGCCCGATGCAAGCGCGACTGCGGTGGTGTCGGATCCACCGCGACCGAGCGTGGTGATCTGGCCGTCAGGCGTCGTTCCCTGAAACCCCGCGACGATCACGATCTGGCCGTCATCGAGCGCTGCGCGTAGGCGATCCACGCGCAGCTCAAGGATCTTCGCCTTCGTATAACCGTGATCGGTGACGATACCCACCTGCGGGCCGGTGAACGAGATGGCCCGGCGGCCAGCAGCATGGATCGCCATAGCGAGTAGGGCGATCGAGACCTGCTCCCCGGTCGCGAGCAGCATATCCATCTCGCGCTCGGGCGGCTCGGAGTCGATCTGCACCGCAAGTTCGATCAGTTCATCGGTGAAGTCACCCATCGCGGAGACGACCGCCACGACACTGTTTCCTGCATCGGCGGTCGTGACGATACGACGCGCGACCGCCCGCATGCGCTCGGGCGTACCGACCGACGTACCGCCGTACTTCTGAACGATGATGGCCATTCAAACCTTCCAGACCCCGGGCGGTCCAAACGACCGCACGTGCGAGTGGTAGCCAGTGTACCAACAAGCGACTCCTTCGCCGCCAGCTGTTCTCAGACTGTTGGCGAGAATCCGAGTCGCTCGGCGTGCGCCCTCATCCGCTCGGGCAACGCCTCGATCGCCTCACTCAGAAAGTGCTCGGCGAGCCCCGTCCCCGATGCCTCCTCGATACGCACACGCACGATACCAAGCGCTGCCTTCAGATGGCGGGCATACTCCTCGTCGTGGACCTCGGCGTCCGACCGTAACACGAGCCTGCCTGCCTCAAAGGTGAGCGAGCTGCTGCCCTCCGTGAGATCAGCGTTTATCTCGCGTTCGAGGTTACTCGCAAGCCGGGGACCACCCAGTCTGCGGAAGTTCGAGAACAGCCCATCAGCGATCGCGATGAAGACAGCTTGTGCCTCATCGTTGTCGATGAACACCTCATGGTCCACCATATCCTGCGGGCTGCCCTCTTGCGACTCGAGCGCGACGACGAACGCCTCGACTATTCGCGGATCGAACTGCGTCCCCGCGCAGCGCTCCAGCTCGAGGATCGCCTCCTGATGCGATCGGCTACGGCGATACGGACGATCCGCCACCATAGCTTCGAATGCATCCGCCACCGTCAGCACCCGTGCAAGCACCGGGATCTCATCGGTCTTCAGTCCCGCCGGATAACCGTTTCCGTCGTAGTGCTCGTGGTGATGCCGTACAACCGGTGCGATCGGCCAGGGGAACGTGACCGGTTTCAGGATGTTCGCGCCTATGAGCGGATGATGGCGCATCTGGCTCATCTCGGCATCGGTCAGCTTGCCGGGCTTGAGCAATATCTCCTCGCTGATACCGATCTTGCCGATGTCGTGCAGGTATGCCGCCATCTCAAGCGCGGTCATCTGCTCCTGCGAGAGACGGAGTTGCTCGCCGATCACGAGTGCGTACTTGGCGACGCCCTCCGAGTGACCTCGCGTATACGGGTCCTTGGCGTCCACCGCAGCCGCGAGCGCGCGAACGGTCGCCAGATAGGCCTCCTGGACGTTCGAGAACAGACCGATGTTGCCGATGACTATCGTCACATGGTTGGCGATCGTTGCAAGCAACCGGACGTCGTCACTCGTGAAACGCCGGCCAGGGTCGCGCGACCCGATGGTGACCGAACCGATCGGCCCATCGGCGGTCTGTAGCGGCACACAAAGGGCAGCATGCGCGTCGGAGAAAGACTCTAGTTGATGCCCATCGGCGTCGGCCCCCGAAGGATTGAATATCAACGGACGCCCTTCGCGGATGACCCACTCGGAAATCGAGTTGCTGGTGACCGGCTTGCCGGGACGCGCCGGGCCGACGCCCCGGGCAGCCTCGACGCTGAGAACGCCGGACTCGCCATCGCACATGATGATATAACCGACCTCCACCTCGAAGATCCGCAGGGCGGAGTCGAGCACCGAGTCGAGTAGCGTGCCGAGATCCATCGTCAGTCCAAGGGAGCGGCTCATCTCGTAGAGTGTCGCCAGTTCGAGCACCTTCTTGGTCAGCGACTCACTGCACTCGCTCAAAGAGTCGGTCATGCGATTGAAGTTCTCCGCAAGCTCGGTGATCTCGACCGGACCGGTGATATCGACCTTAGCGGTGAAGTCACCTTCAGCAAGCCGACGAGTACTGACAGTCAACGCATTGAGCGGAGTGGTGACCGAGCGGACCACCCACCAGTTCAGAACGATGAGGACGAGGATCGCCAGCGCAGACCAGGCGACCACGAGTTGTATCGTTGTAACGGCTGCATTGCGTGCGGGAGTCGCATCGACCCCACACGCGACGAGAAGATACTCGTCGGGCGCCGTCGCGATAGGGAGCGTATCGGCCGCGATCCGATAGTAGCCCGTGGAGGACTGATAGATCGCGCTCGTCGAAGGATCGACGATAAGTTCATCGAGCACTGCCATCAGCTTGCTGTCCGCAAGAAGTCCCGGAGCTCCCTCTGCGATGCCCTGATCGGGCCTCATGAGCGCAAGGGGCTCTCCCTGCGAGTCGGTGATGAGGATGCCGGTTCTGCCACCCACGGCAAGCGACGAGACAAGCTCGTCATCGATCTCGAGAAGGCTTCCCAACGCAAGCTTCCGCTGATCATCCATGGGGATGTCCACCTGAGCCCACAGCGCGTAGCCATCGCCGAAGGGAACGACCACCGGGCGTCCCACTGCCGAGGCAGCCTCCCACTCTGCTCGCGTCGGCACTGCAACATCGCGGGGACCGGACGCATCGGAGACGACCGCGACCAGCGTACCGGCCTGGTCGAGCAACACTATCGTGTCGACATCGATCGCCTCGTTGGCGAACCGCAGGTGTTCCTCTATCTCCATGGGATCGTTGCCCGACACCACACTCACGAACCCCGGACGAGCAGCCAGTACCCCGAGCGCCCGAACGGAGCTCGACGCGTGATGATCGAGATCCGAGATCACGTACTCGGCGGTGGTACGCGCGCTCTCCTCGCCAAGGGATCTTGTGAACTCACCCAGAACCCTGGCCGAGACGATGGTCGCCACGATACCGATGAGCACCGAGACAAGGATGAGCGGCCAGATGATCTGGCTACTCAGATGTCTACCGAACGGGCTTTGCTTCATGAAGCGCGACTCCGGAGTGGTCGGCGGTTGTGAGTTGCGCTCCCGCAAAACCGGGCAATGCGCTGTGCAGTCATTCTAGCATCGGAGGCTCCGATGACACGCATCGGAGCCTCCGCTTATCGCAGATATTCGAAGCACGCCCCTACTCGGCAGCGCAACGCTTCAGGACCGCGTCGTACGCACGATCCACATCGGCCTGGATCTCGACGAGCAGCGCCTCATTGCCAGCAGAGAACAGGTGCTTGAAGCGACCCTGCGGCTTGAGGAACTCCTCGATCGGCTTCTTGTTGGCGACCCGTACCGTCTGACGCCATACGCCGTCCTCGACCTCGTAGACCGGCCAGAAGCCTGTCTGCACCGCGAGTTTGGCGATCTCGATGGTCATAGACGACGGGATGCGCCAGCCACGCGGACACGGCGCGAACACGTTGAGAAACGCAGGG
>Ga0265295_1009002_pt1 | contig 10856 bp, 9 predicted proteins | sample Munlansysbiofilm_FD_192503 | JGI IMG/M metagenome (GOLD analysis project Ga0265295, IMG submission 192503) | Leachate microbial communities from a municipal landfill in Southern Ontario, Canada - Methane capture system biofilm | ecosystem: Engineered > Solid waste > Landfill > Unclassified ... | reverse complement strand
TGGGGGTCAAGGATTCCGGCACCATCCTGGCCGGTCATGGTGGCATCCTCGACCGGATTGACAGCCTTCTGCTCACCGCCCCTGTGCTCTACTACCTGCTCCACTTCGGCCTGCTCGAATGAAAACTCTGTCCCTGCTCGGCTCCACGGGTTCCATCGGCATGAACGTGCTCGCCGTGGTCCGTCAGTTCCCGGACCGGTTCCGCGTGGCCGGGCTGTCGGCGGGCCGGCGCATCGATCTGCTCGCCGAGCAGGTGCGGGAATTCCGCCCCGAGGTGGTGTCCATCGCCGACCCGACGCTTACGGACCGCCTCGCCGCCCTGTTGCCTCCCGATTGTCGGCCGGAAATCCTCAGCGGCGCCGAGGGCAACTGCCGGGTCGCCACCCTGCCGGCCGCCGACATGGTCGTGTCCGCGGTGGTCGGCGCGGTCGGTCTGCTGCCGGTACTTGCCGCCATCGAGGCTGGCAAGGATGTGGGGCTCGCCAACAAGGAAACCCTGGTCATGGCCGGCCGGCTGATCATGGCCGCGGTGCGCGCCCACGGGGTGCGTCTGTTGCCCATCGACTCGGAGCACAGTGCCATCTTCCAGGCCCTGGAGGCCGGGCGCCGCCAGGACGTGGCCCGCATCATTCTCACCGCCTCGGGCGGTCCGTTCCGCACCGCCAGCCCGGAGGTCCTGCGTACCGTGACCCCGGCCCAGGCCCTGGCCCACCCCAACTGGAGCATGGGTCCGAAGATCTCCATCGACTCGGCCACCCTGATGAACAAGGGGCTGGAGGTGATCGAGGCGCGCTGGTTGTTCGCCGTCGATCCCGAGCAGATCGAGGTGGTGGTCCACCCGCAGTCCATTGTTCACTCGCTTGTGGAGTTTCGTGACGGTTCGGTGGTTGCCCAGATGGGCATCCCGGACATGCGCATCCCCATCGCCTACGCCCTCTCGTACCCGGAGCGGCTCGATCTGGGGCTCGCCCGGCTGAATCTCGCGCAGTGCGGCGGGCTGGTGTTCGAACCGCCGGATGAGGAGCGCTTCCCGGCGCTGCGGCTGGCCTGCGATGCCCTGGCCGCGGGCGGGGTCAAGCCGGCGGTGCTCAACGCGGCCAATGAGGTGGCGGTCGCGGCCTTTCTCGATGGCCATATCACCTTTGCCGCCATTGCCGCCATTGTCGCCGCCGCCCTCGACCAGGTCGGTCAGGCGGACGACCTGGACCTGCAAGCCATCCTGGACGCGGACCGCGAGGCCCGCACCGTCGCGGCGCGCCTCATTCAGGACGCCTGACCCGCCCCGGCCACCGGTCGTGGCTCACTGTTCTCTCTTCCCGGGTTATTCCGAGCATCCCCATGAACTCCCTTCTCAGCTTCATCCTCGTTCTCGGCGTTCTTATTTTTGTCCATGAACTCGGCCATTTCCTGTTCGCCAAGCTCTTCGGGGTGAAGGTGCTGAAATTCTCCCTCGGCTTCGGCAACCGTGTCTACGGCCGCCAGTGGGGTGAGACTGAGTACCTGATCAGCGCCTTTCCGCTCGGCGGTTACGTGAAGATGTACGGCGAACAGGAGGGCGAGGAGGTGCAGGCGGCCGACCAGCACCGCTCCTTCTCGCACAAGCCGGTGTGGCAGCGGTTCGGCATCGTCTTCGGCGGGCCGCTGTTCAACCTGGTGTTCGCGGTGCTGCTGTTCTTTACCCTGTTCGTGTTTGTCGGCTTGCCCGAACCGGTGGATTCCACCAGGATCGGCGAGATCACCCCGGGCTCGGTGGCCGAGCAGGTCGGCCTCAAGACCGGGGACGAGATCCGCACCATCAACGATCGGGCCACCGCCACCTGGACCGAGGTTTCGGACGCCATCAAGGACAGCCAGGGCCGCCCCGTCACCCTTGCGGTCGAGCGCGCCGGCGAACAGTTGACCGTCACCGCCCAGCCCACCATGCAGAAGGTGAAGAACCTGTTCGGCGAGGAGGTGGGCGAGCGCTACATGCTCGGCATCGTGCGCAGCGACGAGGTCCGCTACCGGGCGGCCGGCCTCGCCGAATCGGCCCAGGCTGCCGTGGTCCAGACCTGGAATCTCAGCTACCTGACAGTCATGGGCATCGTCAAGATGGTGCAGCGGGTGATCCCGGCCAGCGAACTGGGCGGACCGATCCGTATCGCCGAGATCGCCGGCCAGCAGCTCGAGGCTGGGTGGATGAACCTGCTCTATTTCATGGGGCTTTTGAGCGTCAACCTGGGCATTCTCAACCTGCTGCCCATCCCTGTGCTCGACGGCGGCCACCTGGTCTTCCTCTCCCTGGAGGCGGTGCGTCGCCGGCCGCTGGGTGAGCGGACCATGGAGATCAGCCAGAAGATCGGCATCGCCGTGCTCGGCACCCTGATGGTGTTCGTCTTCTACAACGACATCGTCCGTTTGATCAAACGATGGCTGGTTTCCTGACCCTGGCCATCGAGACAGCCACCGGCTGCGGCAGTGTCGCCCTCACCAGGGGCGGGCTGGCCGCCGGCCGGGTGCTGGCCGAGTACACCCTGCAGCCGGAGGTGGTCCACTCGCGGCGTCTGCTTGGTCTGATCGAGCCCCTGATGACCGCGACCGGCACCGCCTGGGCCGACCTTGAGGCCGTGGCGGTCAGCCAGGGGCCAGGTTCGTTCACCGGTCTGCGCATCGGCATGGCCGCGGCCAAGGGCGTCGCCCTGGCCGCCGGACGGCCGCTTGTCGGTGTGCCCACCCTGGACGCGCTGGCGGCGCAGGCCTGGGGCGTGGGCGGCCAACTCTGCTGCGTGCTCGACGCGCGCAAAGGGCAGGTGTACGCCGCCTTCTACCGCTGTGACTTGCGCGGCAACCGACATCGCACCGGTGATTTCCTGGTGCTGTCGCCCGAGGCCCTGGCGGCGCGCATCACCGAGCCTACCCTGGTCCTCGGTCCGGGCGCAGCCATCTGCGCCCCCTGGCTGGCCGATTGCGCCGAGGCGCGAGTGGCGGTCTGCGCGGCCCTGCACCCGCGGGCGGCGCTGGTCGGCTTCTGCGCGGCCGATACCCTGGCCGCCGGAGCGACGGACGGGTGCGCGGACCTGGCCCCCCTGTATGTGCGCGCCTCCGAGGCGGAACTGGGTCTGGGCGCCAAGAGAAGTCAAGGAGAGCAGCCATGATCGAACGGAAAACGACCCGGCAGATCCATGTCGGCGGGGTGGCCGTGGGCGGCGGGGCGCCGATCGCGGTCCAGTCCATGACCAACACCCTGACCAGCGACGTGGAGGCCACGGTCCACCAGATCCACCAACTGGAGCAGGCCGGCTGCGAGATCATCCGCGTGGCCGTGCCCGATATGGCGGCGGCGCGGGCTATCACCGCCATCCGCGACCGCATCGCCATCCCGCTCATCGCGGACATCCATTTCGACTCCCGCCTGGCCGTGGCCGCGGTGGAGCACGGCGCCCAGTGCATCCGCATCAACCCCGGCAACCTCGGCGGGCCGGACAAACTCGCCCGGGTGGTGGCCGCGGCCCGCCTGCACATCGCGCCCATCCGCGTGGGGGTCAACTCCGGCTCCATCGAAAAGGGGCTCCTGCAGGAGTACGGCTACCCCACCCCGGAACGGCCGGACGCCCTGATCGAGAGCGCCTTGAACAATGTTCGCCTGCTCGAGCAGCAGGGGTTCGACCAGATCAAGATTTCTATCAAGAGTTCGGACACCCTGACCACCATCGCCGGCTACCGGCGGCTCGCCGCCCGGACCGACTACCCCCTGCACCTCGGGGTGACCGAGGCGGGCGGGCTCATCGCCGGCACGGTCAAATCGAGCGTGGCCCTGGGTATCCTCCTCTTCGAGGGCATCGGCGACACCTTCCGCATATCCCTCACCCGCGACCCGGTGGAGGAGATGCGCGTCGCCTGGGAACTGCTGCGCTCCCTGCGCATCCGCGAGCGCGGCCCGGAGTTGATCTCCTGTCCGACCTGCGGCCGCACCCGCATCGATCTGTTCAGCCTGGCGGAGCAGGTCGAGGCCCGTCTGCAGACCATGCGGGCGCCCATCAAGGTGGCGGTCATGGGCTGCGTGGTCAACGGCCCGGGCGAGGCCCGCGAGGCCGACATCGGCATCGCCGGCGGCCACGGGGTGGGCATCCTCTTCAAGAAGGGTGAGCTGTACCGCAAGGTTCCCGAGGCCCAGCTGCTTGCGGTCTTCCTCGAGGAACTGGAGCGGATCGAGGCCGAGTGGGGCGGCCTCCAGTCCTGACCCCCATCCACCTGACCATCGTTGTTTGCCTCCAAGCCGATACCAACCTGATCGGAGACCGGTTATGCGCTACGCCCAGATGTTGTTGCCCACCACCAAGGAAATGCCGTCCGAAGCCGATGTCATCAGCCACCAGCTGCTGGTCCGCGGCGGCTTCATCCGCAAGCTCACCTCCGGCATGTACACCTTTCTGCCGCTCGGCTTCCTCGCCCTGCAGCGGGTCACCGCCATCGTCCGCGAGGAGATGAACCGCGCCGGCGCCCAGGAGATCCTCATGCCCATGGTGCAGCCGGGCGACCTGTGGGAGGAGTCGGGTCGCTGGAAAAAGTACGGACCGGAACTGCTCCGCTTCCGCGATCGGCACGACCGCGATTACTGCCTGGGGCCGACCCACGAGGAGGTGGTCACGGACATCGCCCGTCGCGAACTGCAGTCCTACCGCCAGCTGCCCGTCAATCTCTACCAGATCCAGACCAAGTTCCGCGACGAGATCCGCCCGCGCTTCGGGCTCATGCGCGGCCGTGAGTTCGTCATGAAGGACGCCTACTCCTTTGACGAGGACGATGCCGGTGCGAGCCGCAGCTACGAGACCATGCGCGAGGCCTACAACCGCATCTTCACCCGCTGCGGGCTCGAGTTCCGCGCCGTGGAGGCGGACAGCGGTGCCATCGGCGGCTCGTTCTCGCACGAGTTCATGGTGCTGGCCGAAACCGGCGAGGACACCCTGGTCATCTGCGAGGCCTGCAGCTACGCGGCCAACGTCGAGAAGGCGGCGGTCCGGCTGGCGCCAGCCGAGCCTGCCCCGGCGGAACTGCGGGCCATGATGCCGGTGGAGACCCCGGGCATGAAGAAGGTGGCCACGGTCGCCGCCCACCTGGGCGTGCAGGCCAGCGACCTGATCAAGACCATGCTCTACCTGGCCGACGGCGAGCCGGTGGCGGCGCTGGTGCGCGGCGACCGCGAGGTGCAGACGGTCAAGCTGAAGAACCTGCTTGGCGCCACCGAGGTCGAGCCCCTGGACGAGGACCGGGTGTGGGAGCTGACTCGCCTGCCGGTGGGCTATCTCGGCCCGGTCAATCTCCCCATCCGCTCGGTGGCCGACCAGGAGGTCATGCGCATGGTCAACGCGGTGGCCGGCGCCAACGAGAAGGGTCGCCACCTGGTCGGGGTCAACCCGGGCCGCGATTTCCAGCCCGACCTGAGCGGCGATCTGCGCCAAGTGACCGGTGACGACCGCTGCCCGTTGTGCGGCGGTTCGGTGCGCCTCAAGGAGGGCATCGAGGTCGGCCACATTTTCAAGCTCGGCACCGGTTACTCCGAGGCCATGAACGCCACCTTCCAGGACAGCGACGGCCAGCAGCGGCCGTTTGTCATGGGCTGCTACGGCATCGGCGTGAGCCGGGTGGTGGCCGCGGCCATCGAGCAGAACCACGATGCCAAGGGCATCATTTGGCCGCTGCCGCTGGCGCCGTTCCAGGTGATCATCCTCAACCTCTCGCCCAAGGACGAGCGGTTCTCTGCGGCTGCGGAAACCCTCTACGCCGAACTGCGCGGCCGTGGCCTGGACGTGCTCCTGGATGACCGGGACGAGCGACCGGGCTCCAAGTTCAACGATGCCGACCTGATCGGCATCCCCTACCGGGTGACTGTGGGCAAAACCTTCGAAAAAGAAGGGCGGGTGGAATTGCGTGATCGCCGCAGCGGCGCGACCGAACTGCTCGACCCGGTCGCGGCCGTGGACCACATCGCCGACCTGGTGCGCCGCGGGCTGGCCTGAGGCCGCCCGCCACCCCCTGAACCCGCGGGAGGGCGCTTGTGCCCTCCCTGACCGGACACCGCAGCGATGGCAGACCTCAAGTACCTCCTCTCCCTGACCTCGGCCTACCTGCACGAGGTGGACCTCACGCCCCTGCACCGGGCCTACGAACTCGTCAGCGAACGCCACGCCGAGCATGTGCACGAGTCGGGCGAGCCCTACGTGGACCATCTGCTCGCCGTGGCCTCGACCCTGGCGTCCATGCGGCTCGACCTGGACACCATCGTCGCCGGCCTGCTCCACGGCACCCTCAAGGAGAACATCGCCACCCGCGAGGAACTGGAACGGTTGTTCGGCAGCCAGGTGGCCAACATCGTCGACGGCGCCACCCGCATCACCAACGTCCGCTACAATTCCCAACTCGCCCACCAGGCGGAGAACATCCGCAAGCTGCTGCTCGCCATTGGCGCGGACATCCGCGTGCTGCTGGTGCGGCTCGCCGACCGGCTGCAGGACATGCTCGCCCTGGACGCGGTCAGCCCCGAAGAACAGCGCTACAAGGCCCGCGAGACCATGGACCTGTACGCGCCGCTGGCCAGCCGCATCGGTATCGAGTGGCTCAAGCGGGAACTGGAGGACCTGGCCTTCCGCTACCTCCAGCCGGCGGAGTGGGCCGATCTGAGCCGCCGCCTGGAAAGCTCGCTGGGCGAGCGTCAGGCCTATGTCGATGAGGTGATCGATATCCTCCACCGCAAGCTCAAGGCGGCGGGGGTGGTGCCGGTGCGCATCATCGGTCGGCCCAAACACTTGTATTCCATCTACAAAAAGCTGGTGGTGCAAAAGATCCCGCTGGAGAGGGTTTACGACAAGGTCGCCTTCCGTATCATCGTGCGCTCGGTCAAGGAGTGCTACCAGGCCCTGGGCACGGTGCATGCCGACTGGACGCCGGTGCCGGGCCGCATCAAGGACTTCATCAGTGCGCCCAAGGCGAACAATTACCAGTCGCTGCACACCACCGTTTCCGGACCGCACGGTCATTTCATCGAGATCCAGATCCGCACCGAGGACATGGACCGGATCGCCCAGGAGGGCGTGGCCGCCCACTGGGCCTACAAGGAGGGGCAGCGGATCAGCAGCGGCGACGCCCGCCTGTTCAAGGACCTCAAGCGGCTGGTGCAGACCCTGCAGGACGTCGAGGATCCGGGCGAGTTCATGGACTCGCTCCGCGGCGAGCTGTTCGAGCCGGACATCTACGTGCTCACCCCCACCGGCGAGGTGCGCGAACTGCCCCGCGGCAGCACGCCCATCGACTTCGCCTTCGCCATCCACTCGGCCGTGGGCGACACCTGCGTGGGCGCCAAGGTCAACGGCCAGATGGTGCAGCTCCGCCACGAGCTGCAGAGCGGCGACATCGTCGAGATCCTCACCCAGAAGAACCAGCATCCCCGGCGGGCCTGGCTGCAGCTGGTCAAGACCGGCCGGGCGCGGACCCGCATCCGCCAGTACCTCCGCCAGGAGGAGCGGCAGCAGTCGCTCAAGCTCGGCCAGGAGATCTGCGATCGCGAGCTGAAGAAGTACGGCCTCAACCTGAGCGCCCTGCTCAAGAGCGGGCATCTCCGTCTGCTGCTCAAGGAACTTCACTGCGCCTCGCTCGACGACCTGATGGTGCGGGTGGGCAACGGCTCGGTGACCATGTCGACCCTGATCCGTATCCTCCAGCCCGAGGAGTTCCGCGAGGCCGAGGAAAAACGGCGGGCCGAGGAGATGCTCGAACGGGCGAAGCGGACCGCGCGGGACAGCCGCACCCAGGACAGGGGTGAGGGCATCAACATCGACGGCGTCGAGGGACTGCTCATCAAGATCAGCCAGTGCTGTCACCCGGTGCCGGGTGATGCGATCATCGGCTTCATCACCACCGGTTCGGGGGTATCCATCCACAAGGCCGACTGCATCAACCTGCTGGCCACCGACCCGAGCCGCTGGATCGAGGTCAACTGGTCGGGCGCGTCCCAGGCCACCCACCGCGCGGCGCTGCTCATCTGGGCGGAAAACCGCAAGAGTTTGCTCGCCGACATCAGCAGCACGATCAGCGCCGACGACGCCAATATCGTCGAGCTGAATGCCCGCACCACCGCGGAGAACAGGGCCGAACTCGAGGTGCTCCTCGAGGTGGTCGACCTCCAGCACCTCCAGCTGCTGCAGCAGCACCTGCTGCAGATGCCCGAGGTGATCGAGGTGCGCCGGCGCTGACCGGCCGCGACCCGGATCGGCGAGCGGCGGAGCAATGTGATGGCAGAGGCGGTCTGCGCGGTCTGCGGCAACGAGATCGACCCCGGCGTGGGGCAGTGCCCGTTCTGCGGGGCCGAGCGGGCCGCCACGGCCGCATCGGGCGGCGGCCCGTCGCACCGGGAGGTCAACCTGGAGCGGGGACTGCCGCCGGTGGCGCAGGCCCTGGACCGGCTGGACAAGGAGATCGCCCTGGCCGCGCTCCTGGGCATCCGTGTGCTCACCCTCATCCACGGCTATGGCTCGAGCGGCGAGGGCGGCGCCATCAAGACCGCGGTGCTGCGCCGGCTCGAGTTCCTCCGCCACACCGGCCGGGTGCGCGAGGTGGTGCCGGGTGAGGGGTTCGAGAACCGCTCCGGCCGCGGTCGTCAGCTGCTCCGCCGTTTTCCCTTTCTGAGCGCGCACCGCGATCTCAACCGGGCCAACCCCGGCATCACCCTGATTGTGCTCTAGGCCCTGCGGGCCGCCGCACGATCACCGTTTTTCCCTTCTGCACGAGGAATGTTTATGCGCGATGACAACCGCCCCGCCGACACCCTGCGGCCGGTCTCCCTGGAATACGGCGCCCAGCCCAACGCCGACGGTTCGGTGCTCATCAGGATGGGCCGCACCCACGTGCTCTGCGGGGTCACGGTCGAGGAGCGGCCACCGGCCTGGTGTCAGGGCACGGGCCGCGGCTGGATCACCGCCGAGTACGGCATGCTCCCCTGCGCCACCCACAGCCGCGGCCGGCGCGAGGCGGTGAGCGGCCCGTCGGCGCGCAGCCTGGAGATCCAGCGACTCATCGGCCGCTCCTTGCGCATGCTGGTCGATCTCGGCACCCTTGGTGAGCGCACCCTGCGGGTGGACTGCGATGTGCTCAACGCCGACGGCGGCACCCGCTGCGCCTCGATCACCGGCGGCGCCTTGGCAGTGCGGCAGGCGCTCGGCCGCATGGTGGAGCGCGGCCAGTTGGACGCCCTGCCGGCAATCCTGCCGGTGGCCGCGGTGAGTGTCGGCGTGGTCGACGGCCAACCGCTGCTCGACCTCGATTACCGCGAGGACTCGGGCGCGGACGTGGACGCGAACTTTGTCATGAGCGGGGACGGTCGCTGGATCGAGGTGCAGACCACGGCCGAGGGCGCACCCTTCCAGCCCGAGCAGTTCACGGCCATGGCCGCCCTGGCCACGGACGGCATCCAGCGGCTGTTCGATCTGTGGGACGGCCGGGAGCGGTTGTGAGGGGAGGGGAGATGCAGCGAACGGCAACCCTGACGGCCGTGCTGGTTCTCACCTGGGCCGTCTGCCTGCTGGCGGGCGGTGGTCGGGCCTGGGCCGGTGAGACCGCAGGGGGAGAGGATCTGCTGGTGGTGAACGCGGCCGGCGACTGCGCCCACCCGGTGCAGCACTACCGGGAAGAGCTGGCCGGGCTCGGCTACCGGGTGCACGAGGCGGTTCGGCCGATCCTGGCCCGCGGCAACCTGAACTTCGTCAACCTGGAGACGCCCATAACCGACCGGTCACCGGTGCTGGAGAAGATGTACGCCTTCAACGCGCCGGCCGCCTCGCTCGACGAGATGGTGCGGGCCGGCTTCAACCTGTTTTCGCTGGCCAACAACCACATGGCCGATGCCGGTGCGCCGGGGATCGCCGACACCGAGGCGCACCTGCGCCGGCTGGACGCAGCCACAGGCCCGCTTCACTGGGCCGGGGCCGGCAGCCGCCGGGGCGCGGTCCATTTCCGGGTGCCGGGCCACCCGCAGCGCATTGCCTTCCTCGCCTTGGGCAACGATGCCGGCGTGACCCGCTTCGAGGAGGGGGCGGCGTTGACGGCGGTGCGTGAGGCGGCGCAAAATGCCGATATCGTCCTCGTCTCCGTACACAAGGGGGTGGAGTACGAGCACCACCCGCCGCCCGAGCTGGTGCGCGGCTACCGCCGGTTGATCGAGGCCGGGGCCACGGTGGTCTTCGGCCACCACCCGCATGTGCTCCAGGGGATCGAGGCCCACCGTGGCGGACTCATCTTCTATTCGCTCGGCAACTACTCGCTCGCCTCCAAGACCGTGCGCCACCGCCGTACCGGGGCGAAACTGTTCGGCATGCTGCCGACCATCAGCTTCCGCGGCAGCCGGCCGGTGGCGGCCCGCATCACCCCGCTCTACGTGAACAACCTCGAACCGATGGTCCTCGACGGCGGCAACAAGGTACTCAAGCCCACCCCTTTCAAGCCCCAACTCGCCCGGGGCCCCTTCGCCGACCACATCCTCGCAAGCATTGTCCAATGGTCCGGGGAAATCCCCGGCAACACCACCCGTTTCAGCCGCGATGGCGACACCCTCTTGGTGGCACTGCCGAACCGAACCGCCCGCACGTCGCTCAGTCGATGAGCGCGGCGAAGCGGATCGCCTCCAGGTAGAGTTCGGCCACCTCTGCCCCGTTCACCCCCATGCGCTGCCAGTGCGGCGGGCAGTCCTGTGTCCGCGCCTCCTCCCAGGCGACCACCGCCTCGAGGAAAAAGGCGAGCGGCCCGGTGCGGCCGACAATCGCCTCCTTGACCTCGGCGGCGATGGGGAGGGCGGCCATGGTCGTCTCCATGGGCGCGTCGAGGATGGCGTC
>Ga0265295_1009000_pt1 | contig 10862 bp, 3 predicted proteins | sample Munlansysbiofilm_FD_192503 | JGI IMG/M metagenome (GOLD analysis project Ga0265295, IMG submission 192503) | Leachate microbial communities from a municipal landfill in Southern Ontario, Canada - Methane capture system biofilm | ecosystem: Engineered > Solid waste > Landfill > Unclassified ... | reverse complement strand
TATGATAGTGTGTCCTGAGAAAAATCACCGTTTGTTGTACATTTTAATTGTATATCAACTTCAGATCGTGAGCGCCTGCAATCTGTCAGATCTTTCATTTTCAGAGTAAGGTCAACGCTGTCATCGTCAACCTCTGGCTTAGCACTATTGCATCCTGCTTGCGCTGCAATGGCGGCAACATAGGCCCGGCTGAATTGTTCCTTTTGTGCGGTGCTATGCATGGACTACCTACTTAACATACTATTCGTGGGAAATATATTTTGTACCGCGTCTTCCACCTTCTGTACAAAGTCCGGCTCTATTTCGTATACCTCTTTCAATTCTTGAAAAGCCCAGCGTCCATAGGTACCCATACGGTTTATGCCAGGCAGCCAACTGGTTTCCATTGTGGCCTTTTTCTCTTTAGCATCTTCACCGCGAAAACCTTTCACTTCTAGCACTAAGTGCAATGGGTCTTCAGGGCCATGGGCATCATCTAGCAATACGAGAAAGTCAGGAATGTACGCTTTGGCCTTGCCGCCCATGCGGTAGGGAACCTCAAAGCCCAAGTTGTGGTTTTTCACATAGGCCAGCACTGGCTTGCCCTGCGTTTCCAGTACTCGGCATAGTTCCCCTTCCCATCCGCTGTCTAGAATGGCCCAGTTGATATGACACTTACGGGGGTCTGTCTGCCAGCGCCGGGTTTTGGTGGTGTTAAAATTGACATGGCGCGTGGAGCCTACCGGGTTGTATGGATCCAACAGTGCCTTGATTGGGCGAGAGTTGCCAAATGACCGAGTGACAGCGGCAGTGATGCGCTCGCATGCCATATCAGCTAGTTCCTGGTACATAAGCTGCGCCGGATAGGTCCCCCCCTTGCATACCAGATGATTGTCCAGCCATTGTGCCGAAATTTGTTTGAGTTGCCCAAAGAGGTGGAGCTTCGGTTCTTCTCCGGCATCGCGCCACTTTGTCATGAGCAAATGCTTTGTCAGGTGCATAAGCACCGTGTTACGTCGCACCTTGTCTAGGTGTTTGAGGCTAAGATCTACCTCTTCGCCAATTATCCCTGCGTTGCGCGTCACTGAGGGGCCAACGATATCCGGAGTCAGCTCCATAGTTGAGTCTTCATTAAAAGCAGCAGTGATGCGTTCCTCTGGTAATTCTACGCGATAGCCGACCACTCGGGGGAAGGTAATCTCCAAATGATCCCGTTCTGGGCGTACGGCATGGACGTTGATGGTCTCGCGTGGGGGTATGGGTTTGACCACCACGGGTTTGGCCGTAAAGTCAAATGGTATGCCCAGCACATCGGAATATTCCACGTTAAAACGGCCATGCTCATTCAAATCATAAGACTGTCGGCGAAGAGCACGTCCAATGACCTGTTCACACAAAAGCTGCGTGCCAAAGGCACGCACACCTAGCACGTGGGTTACGGTGTTGGCATCCCAACCTTCTGTAAGCATTGAGACAGAGACAACACAGCGTATGCTTTCACCAAGTTGGCCTGGCTTACCCACAGTATTCATGACTTCGCGCAACAGCGTTGCTTCGTTGATTTCCTTTCCTTGACGAAGTTCTTCAGCTTGCGGCCCACCACGCTGTAAGATCTCACGCTTAAAACGATTGATTTCGTCACTTGCCGCATTACGAAAGCCTGGATCAAGAGCATCTTCAGCTGCATCTAACTGCTGAGAGTCTATGAGAAGCGTGCGGGGTCTTGGCAAGGGTACATGATTTTCATCGAAATTGCGAAAAAGTGGCAGGCGACCATTTTCTAGTTTACGATCTCCGCCCTCGTTTTCTCGGTAAAAACCGGAAACATAATCATAAACCAACTTAGAAGTGGATGTGTTGTTGCACACGATAATAAAGCAAGGCGGGACGCTGATCCCCTCTTTTTGCCACGCAGCAAATGTGGCTTCGTAGTGCCCATAGAGCGCTTGCAGGGCTGTTTGTAGCCGAACAGGCAAAGCTAATGGATCAAGCCCACCAGCCTCAGATTTTCCCTTCTTAGGCATATCCTTGCGTATGTGTTCCCATAAGTTGCGGAACATGGGCATTTCATCGCTGGAGATATTCTGCGCCACAGGAACGCGAGGTAGTTTGACAATGCCACATTCAATAGCATCCATGAGGGAAAAATCACTCATGGTCCAGGGAAAAAGAGTCCCTTCGGCGTAGCCGGAACCCCGAAGGAAAAAAGGCGTCGCGGAAAGGTCAAAAATACGGGCTGCACCCAATTTACGCTGCACTATTTCTAAGCCAGAAATCCATACCCGTGCTGCTTCGCTATTTTTAGCGGCCTCATTGCGGGCATCCTTGCGTTCCGCACTGTCCAAAGCCTTCAATTCGGCCTCAAGTTCTGCCTGGGCTTCTGGCCGTTCTCGGTAACAATGATGTGCCTCATCATTGAACACGACAATACGTTTCAGCCCCATAAGCTCAGGCATAACACGCTGAAGCATTTCACCTTCCGTTTCCTGCGTGAGTAAGGTCTCACCGCGCCAACCCTCAATAGCTGAACGGGTACCCTTGGAAACATCAGTTTTTTCACGAAGTCGAAACGCATGAAAGTTAGTTATGACCACGCGGGCTTGCAGCATGTCCTGCAGCATATCCTGTGGAATTAGCTCGCGCCGGGCGTAGTAAGCATCGGGATCGTTCGGCTTGAGGACACGCAAACGATCTTTGATGGTAATGCCAGGAGCAACAATCAAGAAGCCTTTGCTAAAATTCTTTTTCAACGGGTTGCGGACGGCATTAAGTGTCTGCCATGCCATAAGCATCGCCATGACCGTAGTTTTACCTGCTCCCGTGGCGAGCTTGAGGGCTAGCCGCATAAGACCAGGATTGGCGTCACCATTAGCGGCCTCTAGATGATCAAAATATTTCTTAAATTTTTGCTGACTAGGAGCAACTTCTGTCAGCCAAATAGCCGTTTCTACAGCCTCTACTTGGCAAAAAAAAGGCCGGATGCCGCAAAAAGGATGATTGCGCCAGTGGGAAAGCAGGCGAGCGGTTTCTGGAGTGACACGCCATTGAGATGTGGGCAAGTTACGCCATTCGACTACATGGTGACGGATCTCATTTATCAGTGCCTTATGATATTCCTGTCCACCAGAGGAAAGAGCTATCGTCTGCGCGTCTTCTAATAAAGAACCCTGCCTTTGCCCTCGCCGCTTGGGCTTAGGTATAGGCGTAATAAAATCCGCAGGACGTCTGAAGGCCAAAATTTTTTGGGTGGGCTGGCCATCTTCCGCTAACTCCCAATGCCGATCTGGGCACTCATAGGGGGAGTTAAGGATGGGCTGCTCAAAAAATGGATTCTGCGGATGCATGGAGCTACCTTGGCTGAGATTGTAGAAGTGGCGCTAAAAAAGATTAATATATACTTTACACTTTGGCTAGATAGTGAAAACCCAAGTTACACTAGGTTGTCTGAATAGTTGGATAGTCGTTGTCTAAACCAGCTTTAGCATTTATGTGACGCCAGTTGCGCGTTGCATGGCGCAAATTAAGCCATTCTTCTCTGCATAGCCGATGCCGCTTGACTGGGTAAAAGCTCAACACAATCCCCAGAAATTATCCATGGACAGCAACTACGGCATGACCTTGAAAAAGGCTATCCTCACCCAATCTCCGCCCCAGAAGCGGGTGAAAATGTGGACGATATACCGGAGCTAGTGGAGAGGCTGTACAGAAAAGACATCACTGTGCATATCCCGACGCTAGCAAGACATCTCAATAAATTCAAACGCGAGGGAAGGAGGCAACTCAGACATCCCCCGCCGCTACAGGAATAAATTAGCTGGAAGGTGCATTCGACCATTCGCTTCTTGCACCCAAAACGTCGAGGACTTGTAGACTGTAAAAATTTGACGTAAAATTCTATAATTTAAGCACACGTCAATCCCGACTCGACACTGAAATGATAGCCCGGTGCAATTTCGGGAGAAAGTCACCCTAACGATGGTGCCTTATCACCCGTGACAAGGGGAAGCTTGCGATTACGTGTTGCATTACAAGCAGGCTACCTCGTAGCCTACCACCTCCAAACTTATATGAGCACTGGCGATCACTTGAATATTCAAAGGGATCATGGCTTCAGCCTCTTTCACTCGACACCTGACTTGTTCGAAATCACTGAAAAATTTGCACGAGGAGGACAGTCAAAAAATGGATGAAAAAGCCTTGTTTCATGGTGCGGTTGTGAAGCACCTCAGCGACATAGCCGGGCAGCTCGCCGTATTTTTGGATAGGATTTTACCTCCTCTATTTAATAATTGGTGGGATCAAGCAGTTGTAAATGCCCTGTCGTTCCAACAAAAAAGTCGTTTGGAACAACGCAACATCACATCACTGAGAGGTCTTGACCTCGCCGGACTTCTTCGGGTTCTTGACCAGAACTGGTATCAGATTTCCAACAGTCTGAACCTGGCATCCGAAGCCCGCCATTTTGTCAAAGAAATGCAAACGGTCCGCAACAGATGGGCGCATGCTGATACGAAAGGGTTTTCTGTTGACGATATATACCGAGACGTGGACACTCTCCAACGGTTTGCGGTCGTCATCGATGCGGATGAAAAATTGATCCAAGAGTTTCGCGAAACAAAAGCGTCTCTTCTTGCCGCGGAGTCTCAACCGTTAGTACACGGTAGAGCGGACGATGCTTCCACTCTCCTGGAACCCAAAAATGATGAGGCTGAATTCGAACCTGGACAGATCGTCTTCATCAAGTCAAACCCATCAAGCCGTGGCGCTGTGGTTGCCGTGTTGCCCAGCAAGCCTGAGAATCGGTTTAAGATTTTTATAGATGGCACGACCCAAACATTTTACGCGTCACAATTACAAGCCGAAGACCAGCGTGAAGAAAAGGCAGATGCCTTACCCTGTGACCAATTCCACGCCTATCTAACCGCGCTACAGATAAAGTACCCGGGGCTGTCCACCCTCTACTCACTCAACGCAGCGCGTGTAGACTTCATACCCTATCAATTCAGACCGGTATTGCGGTTTATCCGGTCGGACCGTCCGCGTTTGCTCATTGCCGACGGAGTTGGTGTAGGTAAGACCATAGAAGCAGGCCTCATCCTGCGCGAGCTTCAGGCGCGGCGTGATATACGTTCCGTGCTCATTGTCTGCCCGCGCCCGCTGGTTACTGAAAAAAAGTGGCAAAGTGAGATGAAGCGCTTCGAGGAACGGTTTACCCATCTTGATGGCGCAACCTTACGGTATTGCATTAACGAAATGGATCTAGATGGAGTCTGGCCTGAGCAGCATCAGAAAAGCATCGTCCCATACTCCCAGTTCGATGAAACACTCCTATATGGCACTGCTCCTGAAGGAAAACAGAAGCGAAAGAAAGGCCTCCTGGAGCTTGATCCACCACCCCGCTTCGATTTGGTTATTGTCGATGAGGCTCACCACATACGAAACCCGGATACATTCAGCCACAAGGCCGTGAAATTCTTCTGCGATAATGCGGAAGCGGTTGTGTTTTTGACGGCCACACCGATTCAGCTCGGCAGCAACGACCTCTTTGTTCTTCTGAATACGCTCCGCCCCGATCTCATCATAGATCAGGAGAGCTTCTCCCACATGGCTGAACCGAATCCGTTTATTAACCAGGCCGTGTCAGCAATGCGGTCTCAAACGCCAGCATGGCAAAACCCGGCGATGGAAGCTCTCGATCAGGCGGCGTCCACGCCATGGGGACAGGCCATACTCAGGCACAATCCGAATTTTTCTCGGATTCACTCTGAACTTATGGGGGGCGGGGTAACACCAGAAGAACGCATACGAATGATCTCCGACACTGAGGGGATGCACACCTTCGCCGGTATAATCAACAGAACCCGCCGCCGCGACATTGGAAATTTCACAGTCAGAAAACCCGAGACGGTTGTAGTACCATTTACTCCAGCTCAGCAGCATTTGCATGACGAGCTTTTGAGAATCCAGGCTGAAATATTCAGCCAGATTCACAATGGGGTTAATGTGAAGTTCATGATGACCACCATCAGGCGACAGGCGGCCAGTTGCCTCTTTGGCCTTGCCCCCGTTCTTGAGGATATCCTCAATCGGCATCTTGATGAACTGCCATGGGAAGAAGCTGATGACGCTGTCGCACCTGTGGACGAGGCCATCATTCCCATCCAAAGCCGAATCCAGAATCTACTGAAGGCGGCTCGCACCTTAGAGGCGAGCGACCCTAAATTCGAAGCTTTGCGCAACATCATCCGCGACAAGCAAAAACTTCCAAACAATAAAGTCATGCTGTTTAGCAGCTTCCGGCATACCTTGAGTTACCTCTTCGACCATCTCTGCAAAGACGGTCTTCGCGTCGGGTTGGTCCACGGGGGGACGCCGGATGAGGAGCGTGTGTCCCTTCGCGCCCGCTTTGAAAAGCCAAAGGAGGACACGGATTGTCTCGATTTGTTGCTGTTTTCCGAAATCGGCTGCGAAGGTCTTGATTACCAGTTCTGCGACTGCATAGTGAACTACGACCTTCCCTGGAATCCCATGCGGGTTGAACAACGCATCGGCCGTATCGACAGAAATGGGCAAAAAAGTGAGAGCGTCGCCATCGTCAACTTAATCACGCCGGGAACCGTGGATGCGGATATCTACGAGCGGTGCCTGGTGCGTATCGGTCTCTTCAATAGCGCTCTCGGTGGAAGCGAAGAAATACTCGGAGAAATCACTCGTGAGATCAAAAACATCGCGGAAAACTATGAACTGAGTGAAGAGGAGCGCCAGGGTAAGCTCCAACAGTTGGCCGACAATAAAATCCGGCTCATACAGGAGCAGGAAGATCTGGAGCAGAAGCAAGCGGAACTATTTGGCATTCGCCTTCCCCAAGAGCAGATGAACCGCGAAATTGCCGACGCGGCCAGTTTCTGGCTATCACCGACTTCACTCCGCAGAATGGTGACCCAATACCTGCAGCGCGTGTGCAGTAAAGACCAGGAGTTTATCCTGGGTGAAAAGCCGCTCAAAACCCTCCGGCTGGCCCAGGAATCCCGCGACCACCTTTTAAGGGATTTTCAACAAATCCCAAGGCAGAATACTTCTGCTTACCGCGAATGGGAAAATTGGCTCAAGTGTGGTAGCCAGCATTTGACCATCACCTTCGAATCTGATTGCGCCATGCAGCATCCCGAGGCCGCCTTCATCATGCCTCTCCATCCATTGGTTAAGCAGGCGGCTCAGGCATTTGACACCAAACAACGAGTCATTACCAATCTGGAGGTAGTGTCCAACGAGATGCCTATTGGGCAGTACGAATTCTCCATTTATCAGTGGCGCTTTCACGGCATCAAGGAAGACTTGGTTCTCAAACCAATCGCCTCAAATGCCATGATGAATGAGCATCTTGGTCGCCTATTGGAAAATGCGATTGATTTCTCGGGTGCTATGCCAGACAGCCTTGACTCTTTTGTTTGGGACGACTTGGACGCTCAGCATTACAGCTTGTGGAGGGACGCGAGAAATCAACACCGGCAAAAAACACAGGAACAGGCCGAATACCGGCGAGAAAGTCTGTCCACCAGCCACCGGGCGCGGATTTCTCTTTTGGAAGAACAACTCGGCCAAGCAACCAACGAGAAGATTCAGAAAATGCGTCGGTCTCAAATCGCCGCTGCAGAGGCGGACTACGCAAGGCGAATCCAAGAGCTGGACATCGCTCTGGAGAGAGCGGATATCGTCGCTGGCCCGGTTGCGTATGGTGTGATTCATATTTCTGGAAGGGGGGTATAATGCCAGACACAATTGAGATTCTCGCAAAGAAACGTCAGCGGTGGATTGATAGCAGTAAAGAAAATAATTTCGAGGAAGGGTTAAAAGGACTTCTAACAGAGTTGTACCCCGATAACGCACACTTTATTTATGAACTATTGCAAAATGCTGAAGATCCGTGTGCCAGCGTAGCACGTTTCACCCTGTCTAATGAAGAAATTGAATTTGAACATAACGGAGAACACCTATTTGATTTAAATGATGTAGAGTCGATTACAAGTATTGGCGCAAGCACTAAACGTGACGATCCGACAAGCATTGGTAAGTTTGGCGTTGGGTTTAAGTCAGTTTTCGCCTATACAAGTACACCAGAAATCCACTCGGGAAATTTCCATTTCCGTATTCAAAACCTCGTTGTCCCTATAACCAATGGCGTAAAAGTAATAGCTGCTGGCAAAAAAGAAACACGCTTCATCTTTCCATTTGACCATCCAACAAAGCGACCTCCCCAAGCTGTGGAAGAAATTAAACGTGGGTTGCAGGCATTAGGTGACAACACGCTGCTGTTCCTTAATAATATTCGCCTCATTGAATACCTGCTGCCGGACGGGACGTTAGGATCTCTGAAGCGGATTGAGCACAAAAATGGGCATATAGAAATTCACGCGTATCATTCTTGTGGCAAAAAAACCATTTCTCATTGGCTGCGATATCAGAAAGATATTGATGTAGTTGATGAAGATGGTAAGACCAAAACCTGTCGAATTTCCATCGCCTATAGCCTTCAGCAAGAAGACAAGAATCAAAATCATCCTAGATGGAAAATTGTCCCCATTGATCGCGGTCAGGTATCTATCTTTTTCCCAGCCGATAAAGAAACTTCCAGCCTGAGATTCCATATCCATGCACCGTTCGCCTCTACTGTAGCTCGCGATAGCGTCCGAGACTGTGAAGCAAACCGTCAACTACTTAATTGCATTGCCAAGCTCGTTGTAGATTCATTCACCGATATCCGTGATCGGGGCATGCTGACCATGGGGTTTCTTGCTGTCTTGCCTAATCAAACAGATTTCCTTTCACCGTTCTATGAACCAATTCGAGCGGCGGCTGTGTGTGCATTCAAAAAGGAATCATTCACACCAACACGGAGTGGGACCTATGCCCCGGCTGTGGGCCTCTATAGAGGTCCAGCAAAGATTGCTGACGTACTGAACGATGACGATTTATCGCTATTAACTAATTTTGCACCACCACTGTGGACCGCTAATCCACCTCAGCAGAACCAACGAGAGGACCGATTTTTAGATAGCCTCGAGATCAGCAACTGGGGATGGTCTGAGCTTTCTACCATGCTTAATCATCTTGGTAATATGCGAGAGACCTTTGAGACATGGATCGCTCAGAAAGACGATGCTTGGGTTATGCGTTTTTATGCCCTTTTGGGCGAGGCAGCTGAAGAGCACTACAAATTTGTGTACGCAGAAGACTTGCGTGTCGTCAGAGTTGAGATAGGCCAATCAAACGAACATGTGTCGCCTCAGGAAGCGTTCTTTCCACCAGAGCAGGAAACCGTCTCACCCCAGGATATTCATTTCGTGAAACCATCCGTATACAGAACCGGGCGCTCGGACGCACAAAAAAAATACGCATTTGCATTTCTTGAGCATATTGGGGTGCGTCCATTCGATGCAGAGGCCGTGATCGAGTTAAAGTTGAACAGCTACGATAACCAACCCGACAATATTGTTGATGCCTACTATGAAGATATTGCGAATTTTATAGCTTACTGGAAAAAAACTTCAGACGCAGCGCTTTTTAAGGGCCATCGTTTCCTCCTCGGGGAGTCGTCCAATGGTAAGCCGCACTGGTATAAACCAGAACAGCTTTGCATGGACTTACCATTTGAAAACACAGGACTCAGAGGGCTGACGGCTATTCATGGGAAAATTAATTTGTGGGATGGCTATAAAGACAAATTAGATGAGTCGCACTTAGCCTATTTTGCAGATTTTTTGAGTTCCGTGGGCATCATGTCGGGGCTGGAGATTGCTAAAGCAAGCATATGGAAGAACAGTCAACGTGACAGAATTATAAAAGATTATCTTGGAGGGGCAAGGGAACGATATGAAACTGTTATAAATATTGACTACTCCATTGAAAACTTAGACAGATACACAGAACTTAAATCTATCAATGCAAGCAAATTAGTCTGGAGAACCTTGATTGAAGCTGATTCTCAAGTAGCAATGGCACGCTACCGTCCAAACCAGCGTTATTCATCAAGATATACAGACTCACAGCTTGTCATACACTTACGAGAGTGCGCATGGATTCCTGACAAGTGGGGTATATTCCATAAAGCGCAGGATATGACAAGAGATAACTTGCATGCAGACTTTCCATATGACGATCACAATGGATTATTGACCGCGATTTGTTTTGGTGAGCGTGCCCAAAAACTTACTGAAGAATATGTATCACAGAACGTTGAAGCACAAAAAATGGGTTTTGAATCTGCAGCTGAAGCACAAAAAATGGCTCAGTTAGCGCAACTGATGAGAGAAAGCGGACATTCACCAGATAAATTATTTGAACAGATGCGGCCGACTTTAAAGCAGAAACAACCAACATTTCCCTCTAGGCCTGTCGCCAATCCGGAACGACGTCAAGAGCGTCTTGGCGAGCAGCTAAACGACGCGCCCAACAAGGAATACGAGAAACGCGAAAGAAGTGTTCGAACCACCAACGGAGCCATTGACCCGATCACATGGCTCCGAAACCAATACACGAACGAAGCCGACCAATTGATCTGCCAAATATGCGAAGAGGAGATGCCCTTCCGGAAGCGCGATGGAGCCTACTACTTCGAAAAAAAAGAAGTGCTCTCAAAAAAGTATCTGCCGAAGGAGCATGAAGCTCAGTATCTGGCTCTTTGCCCCCTTTGCGCCGCAAAATACGAAGAATTTGTAAAAACCGACGACGAAGTAATGGCCGATCTGAGGGAAGATATTGTCAGTGCGATGGACTATAAGATTCCAATATCACTCGGTGACGAGCAAACCAGCATCCGTTTCGTTGAGGCACACCTTCATGATTTGAAGGTCATTATAGATGATGTGGAATGACCATGGGGGGAT
>Ga0265295_1008999_pt1 | contig 10862 bp, 10 predicted proteins | sample Munlansysbiofilm_FD_192503 | JGI IMG/M metagenome (GOLD analysis project Ga0265295, IMG submission 192503) | Leachate microbial communities from a municipal landfill in Southern Ontario, Canada - Methane capture system biofilm | ecosystem: Engineered > Solid waste > Landfill > Unclassified ... | reverse complement strand
AGATTTGCCAGCTTCATCAACTATCAGCAGGACACCCGCAAAACCCGCCTTTTTTGACGCAATACCCAGTTTATCCATGGCTTGCAGCACAATCTGGGAATCATGCCATAATTCAGCTTTCAACTGTTCTTCAAGCTCGTTGAGCAGTTCCAGGTTGTCTTTCCTGCCTGGGAGCTGACGCAGAGCCTCGATTACGCTCTCCATGACCAGTTGGTTTATTGGTCTGCGTCTGCCGGTTACCAAGACCGGAAGATATGAGGACTTGTTTCTATCAGTCAGGAAGTTCTCAATCTTGGGATCGATGGCTTTGCCTCTTAGCAGTTCCCGAGCTTTCTGTCCCTGCCCGTTATCCATCGAGAGAAGCTGAGCCAAGTATACCGCAAAAGCTGATTTACCCGATCCGTACAAGCCAAACAGGCAATACGACTTCTGTCCACCCTTCTTGATCAGTCCGGAGAGGATTTGGGTTAAAGAAGAGAGCACATTTCCGGTGACGATGTATCCGTAGTCCTGGGTTTCCCTGCTGTAGTCGGCATTAAGGTTAACAGACCGGGTAAAGCGTGAAGCTACGCCAACATATTCATTGACCAGCGTCTTCATGCTTCCACAGCCTTTTTGTAATAGTGATCCAGGATATCATTTCCTTCCACAAGATTGCAGTGGATTAGGGCAACTCCCGCAGCCTCGCTGAAACCAAAGGCCTCTGACCATTTGGGTTCGTTACTTAGCTGTTCCACGGCTTCCACGATCGTATTCTCATCCAGCATGAATATCTGCCCCGGACTGTACTCACGGTACATGGCTTCGTTAATGGTGATAGCGATTTTTTTCTGTCTGCTCATGTAGTCCCAGAGAGCGTAACCAATGATCTCAGGGGCAAGGTTGCTTTTGCTTCCGATGTTGAAGTTGTACAGATCGCTGTCGTTTACTGACTGGATCAGGTTCAACTCCTGAAAGGGGCTGCCAATCTTCTCATCCTTTTGTTTATTGATTGACCTTCTGGTTCCGGCGTACAACCGTAAATAACAATCGATGTCTTTGGCCAGAATGCTGTCTGCGGGGCTTTTTTTGCCATGTGCATCTAGTAGCCTGATGGCGGCATCTATAACGTCTCTTTTATTGAACTCAGGTTTCCGCAAATGGGAATACAAAATCATCCCAGAGTGTATGTAATCAGGGTGGGTGTTCAGTTTCCAGTGTAAAAGCCAGTAGGAATTGTTATCTTCTAAATATGGGTCCCAACCAGTATTCTCGTCCAGCAGTTTCGTTCCAAATTCGCTTGTAGCTCCAGACTCAGTGACTCCGGTTAACTCAACCCAATAGCGAATGCTCTCCACCATGTTCTTGCCGACGCCCAGGTCCACAATGGCATCTTGGCTGCTAAAGCTCTTGCCGTCCCTAACAAATCTGTATCCCTTCTCGATCCATCCGTAGCGTGTCACAAAAGTCTGGTGCCCGGAGAATTTCGGTTTCCTATTTTTCATTCAATACCTTTTTCTATTTCTTCTCTTTAGCAATGTTATACCGTGCTTTAGAGGTGCTTCTCCATTATTGTTTCAATAAGAGTGGGATTCACTGTTTGATTACTTGGATGGCTTAGATTTTGTATTGGAAAACTGCTCTACCCATTTCTCCACATCAGCTTTGCGAAATTTCCACAATCTGCCGATTTTATGTGCGGGTAATCCTTTATCACTGACCCATTTGTACACAGTTTCCCTGTTCACCCCGAGGTAGATACTCACCTCTTCAACGGATAACCACCTGTCTTCCAATCTCCAACTCCTTGTCCTATATATCTGATATACATGAGATTAGCCCACATTCACTCTTGTGAATAAATGGGACAAAATCGAATAAAACCGACTATATTGGGAGTGGAATTTGTGTCAATGGGTAATCACTTCTGAACAGGAGATGACCATATTTATTAGTAATCAGCTGCATTGGAATTTTGTTTATTGACTCACATGGTTTACCGCAATGTTTAGACCTATATGCAGTGCTTTCTGAACCAAGATGGAGAAGCCATATTTCGAAATTTGTTTAACCTGTTATGGAAATGGCATGCACCAAGTCTTCTTTTGCATCCACATGGGCATATTTTCTTATTAGCAATCCTCTTTTTGATACCAAGAAGGTGTATTGCAGCAAGTACTTTAGTTTGGTTATCTAATCTTAAGAGATCGGCATAATCCTCCATTATCCCTTCATTGCCATGAGCTAATTCACCAAACTCAAACTGATCTCTGCCCCTGAGCCTCATTGTTACTGCTAATAGAAATGGTTCTAAGCAGTTTATTGCAAACCCTTTAACCGTCGGATCATTATGGATGATAGACAACAATCTTAAAGGTGATCCTAAACAAAGGGTCCCATCGGGATTAACATGATGGTTGCCATCCCTTGGAATTCTCTTTCCTAATTCCCATACAGAGGGTAAAACTTTGGGGAATAAAAAGGGTATTAAAACACGTAGTTGGTATGCGTCTTCTACGGTTTCTTGCTTATCAGTTGTAACTAGAAACCAAAATTTACCCTCCAAGATAATGTTATCATCGACAGATGGTTTGATCGACATTAGAGGGTATTCTTCGAGGAACTCCTCTATCAGTTTCTTAGTCACATTCCCACTAACCATTCTTCCAGGGTTTTGCTGGTGTATCTGAAATTAAGTGCTCTGTGGGCTTATATTGTTCGATAGCCAGTTTGCTTATTTTTACTTGTTCATTCAGAATCTGATGACTGACTACCGTTGAGAACTTTTGCTCAGCAAGAGATGCAATGAAAGATGTGTCATTACTGGCTAACAAGGACTTGAAATCCATTTTCACCTGAGACAACCATTGCCAGAAATTAGTCTCCAACCTCAAATGACTGTATTTTGGCATATGCCATTTATCTGCGAAATCTTCACCTGGGTCAACTGGATTAGGAACACGAGGAGTTTGACTTCGAACATAGCTTTCCATTCTATCAATTATGTTCATAAGTGCTGTAACTAAGTCTACCTCACCATTGTAGGCATGAGCGGCAAGAGTTGTGATTATAATTGAGATTGGCTTTGAATCTTTGTGATTTTGGAACATAACATCACGATGTCTCTTGAGTAACTGAATAACACGTTGTAAGGGGACTTTCCGTTTGTAATATGGAACATTGTCAACTTTAGCTGTCTTCTCTAACAATATGTGCTCTGTACCTAATTCCATCCTATTTGCGAACCAATTTGCATATCCTTCAGGATTGCTTATTTTCCAATCGTCGCACAGCGATTTAAATCTTGGGTGCCTATCATCAGTTATTAAAATTGTTGATTCTGACGCATCATGAGCAAAGCTCTCGTTAACTCCGTATTTTATCATAGACTCCATCATAACACGTTGTGTATTACTGTCCGCAGGAATACTCGGAACAATGTCCATATGGAACCTAACATCATCCAGATAAGAAATTCTTAGGCAGCGATGTTTTGGTTCAATACTATTTTCTATATGTCGAGCTTTAATATATTGCTCAAGCTCATTCTTGACAATCTCTTGTAGTTGTTGCTGCGAGTATTTATCGCAAGTAATTCCACTTCTTAGGACACAAGTGAGATCAAGGTCGTACTCATCAGTATCATTTAGTGGCCTTATTGCTGTTCCCAAGCAGAAAGATCCTTGGGAATAAATGTGCGGTTGATTATTGAGAACAGACGAATCGTCTCTGTCAAACCACTCTCCAAGGTTTTTATACCGATTAACAGCTTTCTCATAAATGAAGTCAGGTAGATCTAATTTATCAATCATCTCTGTCAGGATTACATTTTGTAATTTGGAATCTATCATGATTCGCCTCCAATTGTTATTGTTTTAATGAATCTACCATGTTTCCTATTATAGTCGTAGATAATCCAAGGCATGTCTGCCTTTGGCATTCTTGCACGTCCCATCTCGATCGATGTAGATACAGCCATAGCTGGAAAAACATTCAAAGCAGTATCAGCACCATGCTTGTTTTTGATTTGTATCATCAGATCCCTAATACACTTGCGCATCAACGACAATTGTGCCTTTGATCTTATGTTATCATTGCCTATGAATATGTCGTCAACTGTTAGTTCCCAAATCGAAGCGCTGTCTCCAACAATTGATTTTACGCGATCATGTGGAATCTTGTCACTTAACGATATTACTAAAGCGGGTTTCCCCTCGAATGTCGATGGGGGTTTGACAATAAACTCAAAACCATCTGGATATTCTTGCCATTTCCACCCCTTAGGCTCCCTAATTGGTTGATAAACATCAACATTAATCTTGTCAGTAAATAGTGATCCTAACTCGATCAAGAGAGGCATGGGAGCGAGCGAGAAGAGAGAAAAGTGTACATCAGGCGTAGTTTCAATAAGACTTAGGACTTTGTTTTGAAACTCTCTTTTAATATGCCTTGACTCCGTTGCCCAAAATTCTTGGTTTTTATCTTCATCGGAGCATTGCATAGAAAGGATTATTGGCATTTCTGAAGCAGGGTATCTCTCTGGAAACATGGCTAAACGAGCCTCAGTTTTGTGCAACTTTGTGGGAAGTTCTCCGATTTTACCTTCGTAGAAAACCACGTGAGACTTCTTGTTTGTCTCAATTCCTGTTACTATAGAGACTCTGTCTTCATGTTCTCGTTTCCATTTCTTGAGTAAACTGACTGGATAACCCTCACCTTTGTTTTGATCGATCGTGTGATGACATTGCTCACAAACCAAGATCAGATTATCTATTTCATTTAAATAGCTATCGCCTGCCTGTGTAAAATCTCTCCCACGTGGTCCCTTCTCAGCGAATGAGTAAATATGCGCCATTTCTGAAAAATTCCCTTGCTCTTGCGTGACAGAAGATTTATACAATGCTCTATTACAACCATTGAACTCACATCGTCCTGCTGCGCGCCCCCATAACTCAATTTCAACCCTTTTCTCAATTCTTCTTGCGATTGTTAAAGCCATACTACCTCCTATAGCTCAATATTTCCATTTAAATCACTTAGCTAAATGCTAAGATCGACGAAGCGATCATTCGACCTTCAGAAATCCCAAAATTAGCAGTCAATGGTCACGTGTGCCAATAATTACAGCCCCCTAAATTTGGTCAAGCAAATAATTCTATCGATATCTTACAATATGCTATAGAGTTAAGTGGTAGACATACGCTAAGTGATTAAAGTTATTGTTCAGCCCTAACTTCAACAGATGCACTAAGTTCCCAATACACATAAAAAATGCTATGAATTGCCGATGGCTTAAGAAAGTATGCCAGCACAGCTCAGGATATTGTTGTGTAGTTTATCCAGTGTGCTTTATGGTTATTTGTCCCATGTACAAACTATTTAGCAAGTAATCTATAGCACCCACTCCTATTCAAACTCCGGAGTTGACCCAATATACCTTTCTGGACTTTCCTGCCGATTTTGGGCACGTTGAGGCGGGAGATAACCACATAAATGTGCTGTCTCAGATCAACTACTTCAATTGATGCCAGTGCCTCCAGATAGATATAGACCCACTGTCTGGATTTACCAATGTCTTGAGCAATCTCTCGGATGGACTTGTAACTGCCCTGTTCCAGGATGTCCAGTAGCCTATGAGCATCTGCTAAGCTGAAAGTCCAGCCTTTATAGTGCTGATAACCGATCCTGGCTTGAAAGCGGTTGGCTCGGACGTAGATTGGAGGACTATCTTCTATCTGTTTGATTGCCTGGCTTTGGAGCAGTTCGGGAAGTAGCATTTCTATTGCTTCTCTGCTAACATTGGTCATCTGGGCGATAGATTCTGTATTGAAAGGGCGATCATATTGGCTAACGAAGTTGAGGATGAGTTCTTTGTCCGTCATATTTTCCTCAATCATCCAGATCTGCTTGTGATACTATTTCCAGGTTCTTGTATCTGCCTATCTCTTCGACTGAGCGGATAAGCTTCATAGCTTTGCGGACATTACCGCAGGAGTGGAAGTGGACATATTCCACAATATCAGGATGGAACTTGATCTCCAGGATCTCACTGCATAACTGGGCTATGTCCTTCTTGGGCAGGTCTTGGAATTCATAGAAGAAGTTGCATCTATCGAAGTAGTATTCATTGATCTGATTGAGCTTGTCCTTGGCATTCTGCATCCCAACCAGGATCACTATCGCTGTGGTTACATCCACGATATCCCTGATTGCACCTAAGAGCTGGGGATGTCGGAAGGCATAGTCTATCTCATCTACCACGATGATCGTATCCTTGTGATCCTCCAGAACCGTTATACACATCATGAAGAGGTTATTAGCTGTTCCGTATGGTATATACTCTCCCATACCAAATCTCTTGTATAAGGCTAAGAGCAGCTTGGAGGCAAACGCTTTAGGTGTGGTAGTGGCTTCCAGTCGTAGATAGACATAACCCTGACTGAAGGCTATCCGGCTGGCATAGGTGGTCTTTCCCAGTCCCGGTCTTCCATACAGGAGTCCAAGACCTACCATCTCCAGCTTGGGTCGGGTTAGCAGGTATTCGATGCATTTGTCTGCGGCTATAACGTTCTGCGTTCTGACAAGTGTTCCCTGTTTCATGTTATCCTCCTATTAGTTTATACCGATGCGTTTGAGGAGTTCTGCTCTGGAGAGGTGTGCGAAGGGTGACTGCCCGTTCTTGGCCTCATCCTGAGCTTTGTTATCATCTGGCAATTCTGCTGGGTTGGAGATCGTTTCCGCTGGATCATGATCTTCAGATTCTGTAACGGCATCAGCGGTTGTTGCGGTGGCAGTGGCAGATCTATCTTCATCTGATGCTTCTTGTTCTGCTTGGGCTCTTTGTTGGGCTTTGTAGTACTCCCTAGCCGTTTGACTAAAGCCTATCGCGAACTCCATGGGTGGTTTATCATTAACGGACTGGTATTCGAGCCCTATACGGTCGAATGATTCTTTGATTTCCTTAAGAATTATCCTATCCCTCTCCTGCTCTGCCAGTCTCACTTTCTCCTTGGGATCAAGCTGTTCCCGTTCTTCCGGACTCAGCATATCCTGATGTTTCGGCAATCTCATCATCATCTTTCTGGTCATTTCCTCTATGATCTCATCGCTATCCCTGGGTGGAGCTTCCAACATGGGAGGACTATTGAACAGCGCTTTGGCACCCTGATCCTCAAGCTTCTCCTGCTTAGATGTGGAGTTGCTCAGTATCTTATCAACTGCCTTCTGGGAGTTCACCACCCACTTCTTGGCATTACGTTCTTTCTCACGTTTTAAGCCTTTGATTTCGTTGTATTCTTTATTCAGTTCCTTATGCGATACTGCCTTGTCCATCGACACTTCAATGAACGGATGCTGTGTCTTTCGGAGTGCTGCCTGGCAGATAAATACGTCGTTCTTATCATAGACCACGATCCATCTGGCATCACTGTAGTCAAACCTGATGATACATGGCTGTCCCACATGGTTCACCAGTTCCCGGTGCCAATAGACCTTCTTGTCCAGTCTGATGCCTTCACTGCGGATGTTCTTGCGCTCCATCGCCATCATCAGGAAGTTGAGTCTGGAGATCTCGATTTGATACTTTGCCTCTATCCTGGCAGCGCTGAAGACTTCATAAGGAGTTCGTCTGTTAAGCGAGGTGTGTGGAGTCTCTCCATAGCAGAAGCGCACATAGAAGGCGATCATCTGCATCGTCTCTTCAATGGTCGGAGGCTTGCCGGTATAGAGCTTCTTTGCCCACTTCTCATTACGGCTCAAAGTAGATGGCTTATCATCCACCGATGCGCCTCTGAATGTGGTGATGAACCGCTCAAACTGCTCTTGGAAGGTCTTGAAGAAGCGTTCGATGATCTTAGCCTTGGCATTGTAACTCTCGGCGAACCGCACTCCGATGTTGAGCCGGGGAAAGATACCTCCCAGTTCTTTATTCAGATCATGTTCTTCCCACTGCTCATGAAAGAGCTTGGCTCGGAAGGCTTTGCCATTATCCAGATAGACATATTCAGGTATCACTGCCATGGTACCGCTATTGTTATCGGCGATCTGAGCGCAGTTGATGAAGCCGTTGCGGAAGGCTGTGAGGATATGCTGGCTATCTTCGGTAAAGGCGATTGAGGCTCCCACCGGATACCTGCTTGCCCAGTCCATCACCATGATCATCGTCATACGTTGGGCTCTGCCGGTCTGGGGATTGAGGATATCGAAGGATAGGGTATGTCCATCTGCCACCCAGACTTCACCTACCTTGAGAGTACTATCGTCTCTGCGGATGGACTTGATGATCCGCTCCGAGACGAACTTACTGCCGTCTCTGGCTTGATGCCACTCTGCCGGATGTCTGGCTGCCCATTCCTCACACCAACGTCTGAGCGTCCTTTCATTGGCCTGGGATTCGATAATCCCGTTTCTGGCCATCTGTTTGAGGTTAACGATAGCAGAGCCGATCTTGATGCGATTAGGGTTGAGCAGCAGATGCGTCAGGTATTGCTGTTCCTGATAGCTGATCTTGCGCTCTTTGTACTTGCCCTTACTCTTATGGATCAGGGCGTACATATCCAGATTGGTCTCGTGATAGACACGCAGCCACTCCCGCAGTGCCCGCTCTTTTCGAGGTCCTTTGAGATTGTAGAGTTCTGGCACCAGTCTCTTGGCGTTATAGTCACTGGTAATCCGTTTCCAGGCCAGGACCTTGGACTCAGCTCCATATACTCTACGCATCACTTCCTGGCAGAACCTGCCGTAGAGTTGGGCTTCATCCCTGTATAACAGCCTTTCCTCTTCCACCGGAGTCAGATCAAGAAAGTCACTGCCGAAGTCGATCACTACACCATTTTCCTTGGCTTCGTGGATTAGGGTGAGCTTACGTTCGAACTCCTGATAGTCCTCTAAAGTCTCATAGACCGTCTCAGACTCCAGATCGTATTCTGAACTATCATCTTTGGCCTTGGCATTGTATTGCTGGCGGTAGGCGAGTAGGAAGCTATAATCGACAGGCGCATCACCTTCACCACCAACCTTGCCGATTCCCGCCCTCACCTCGGGAGCTACTTTACATTTGCCACCGCTCTTGATCTCCAGCTTCAGTCCCTGGCTTTCCATCAGTTCTTGCAGCTCATTCAGCTTTCTGCGATACTCTCTCAGGAACTCCTCAGTCGGTCTGCCGCTATAGGGAAACATCTGAACCTCCTGATTTCTCGCTGACCTTAGCAGCTAGATCATAACCATTCTCGTAATAGACCAGAAACACGCTGGGATAACTATGCTCGCCCAGATCGATCATTTCCTCAAAGTACATCTCCGGTTTGCGCAGGCTATCTCTGAATCTGTCATACTCAGCTTGAATGATCTCTTCCGTAGCAAGCACAAAGGTCTTGATCGTTGCTCCGTTCTTAGTGGGGATCTGATGCTTGAGGGAACTTAGCTTCCCGGCATCCACCATCCGTCTGATCGTCTTCAGGTTCTTGTTCAGCAGCATCGCCACCCTGTCGATGGGTAACCAGATCAAATCCACATTCATGTCCATGTCCAAATCCTTTAAATACTGCGACCCACTTGGACATTTCAGCCGGGAATCTTGAAAAATGCGCTCAAGCGCTTGGACATTTTGACCTCTCATCATAGTTATCAATGAGTTAAGCCTCATGCCTACCCCCGCTTGGACAGGGGTACCCGCTTGGACATTGCCCTGGTTAGCCCGATTCTGCACTTCCGTTTGGCGTTGTTTCTTGGTAGTCATTCTACACCTCTCTTATGTATTAGTAGGGTGCTAACAACCACAAGAGCAGAACCTTGGGAAGTCCTTTCTGCGAGTTTGCCAGCTTTCTTACGCATTCTCCGGCAATACTTTATAATCCATCTGGGTCACACTATAATCTTTAGTATTGACTCCAAATATGCAACAAAATACTTTGATAGCATGATTATGGTGGAGGTATAATGCTTGATATTCGAAGACACAGAATCGATAAGAAATCGCGTAAGCAGATATTAGATGAACTTGAGATTGCAGCAAAACACTTTAATTACATTGAATTTGGATGGCGGGATTTCGAGAAACACTTTCATATCAGCAGAACTCCAGCCGTTAAGGAATTCGGTTCGTGGAGCAAAACTATGGAGGCTCTACGTGTCTCGTTAGCAGAAAAGGGAATCAGTCTCAATCCAAGACCTTATGCACCTCAGAGAATTTATTCAGATGCTGACATGTTTTCAGAAATGGAGCGGATTTGGGAGTTAGTCGGGCAACGACCGTCCAGGCAAGAATGGGAATCAACAGACTATCGAATCTCTTACGGGGCATACAAAAATAGGTTTGGCAGTTGGTTGAATGCTTGGATTAGATTTGTGGAGTTCAAAACTGGTACGGATATTCAATCGGATAGTTTCATCATCACAGAGGTTGTTGATGACTTTTCTATTGATGATACCTCTAATACTAAACCAAGGTCTCGATCTATTCCCTTAAGGACTCGTTTACTTGTCCTTGAACGCGATAAGTTTAGGTGTGTATACTGTGGTAGGAGCCCAGCATTAAATCATGGAATTTCACTCCATATCGACCACATCTACCCCTTTTCAAAAGGTGGCTCAAATGAATTAGACAATCTTCAGACACTATGTAATGAGTGTAATTTAGGGAAAGGAAACTTGTATCACTAATGACTTTCTAGTGTTCTCAAGTAACTCTTATTATTAAGGCCGTCTGGTCTGCAAACCCAGCATCAGGACATTGTGGTCATCAAGAGCAATCAAAGCTGGGAAGATGCAGACGAGAAAATTGCAGTTGTAAGGACTGACGATGGTCTCACCATCAAGAAGGTGCAGATCGACCACCACAGGCAACAGATTATCCTCCAACCATTTAATATAGACTACCCGGTTCT
>Ga0265295_1008998_pt1 | contig 10864 bp, 6 predicted proteins | sample Munlansysbiofilm_FD_192503 | JGI IMG/M metagenome (GOLD analysis project Ga0265295, IMG submission 192503) | Leachate microbial communities from a municipal landfill in Southern Ontario, Canada - Methane capture system biofilm | ecosystem: Engineered > Solid waste > Landfill > Unclassified ... | reverse complement strand
TTATGAGTCGACGGTCTACCCAGGGCTGACGGAAGAAATCTGCGTACCGCTGCTGGAAGAAAAATCCGGCCTGACCTGCGGCAGGGATTTCACGGTGGGCTATTCCCCGGAGCGCATCAATCCCGGCGACAAGGTCCACACCCTGGAGAGCATCGTCAAAGTGGTCGCAGGCCAGGATCAGGCCACGGCAGACCTGCTCGCCCGTTTCTACGCCTCCATCGTCAGGGCCGGCGTGCACCGCGCTTCGAGCATCAAGGTCGCGGAGGCCGCCAAGGTCATCGAGAACACCCAGCGCGATCTGAACATCGCCCTCATGAACGAACTGGCGCTCATTTTCGACCGCATGGGCATCGATACGAACGAAGTGCTTGAGGCCGCCGGCACCAAATGGAATTTCCTGCCCTTCCGGCCGGGTCTAGTCGGCGGGCACTGCATCGGAGTGGACCCGTACTACCTGACCTTCAAGGCCGAATCCATCGGCTTTCATCCGCAGGTCATCCTCGCCGGCAGGCGCATCAACGACGGCATGGGCAAATTCATCGCGGAGAAGACCATAAAAGCCATGATCGACGCAGGATGCCTGATCAAAGGCGCCCGCGTCGGGCTGCTCGGCCTGACCTTCAAGGAAGATGTGCCGGATCTGCGCAACAGCCGGGTGGAAGACATCATCCACGAACTTTCCGACTACCACGTCGATGTCCTGGTTCACGATCCTCTGGCCGACGCGAAGGAAGCCAAAGAGGAATACGGGGTGGACCTTTTGCCCTTGCCGGAACTCAATCAGCTCGACGCCCTCATCCTGGCGGTGTCGCATGCCGAATTCGCGCACCTTGACGCCGGCCGGATCGCGGCCATGTTCAAAAACCCGGAAAATGGGATCGTCATTGATGTCAAGGGGTTTCTGAACCGGGACGCCTTGTCGCGGGATTTTAGATACTGGCGGCTCTAACCCAAGGTTTCTTCATGATTCTCCTGGCCTGCGCAACCCGGCACGAATGCCTGAGCGCCGTGAACCACCCGGCGTCGTCGCCGACGTCTCGGTTCGAGCCCATGCGCATCCGCGGCCGCGACTTTCTGCTCTGCCTGGTGGGCATAGGGCCGGTGGCCGCGGCCATGAGCGTAGGAGCCGTGCTTGAGCGCCATCCCGAGGTGACAGGCATCTTGAATTTGGGCATTTGCGGCAGCTTCGACATCGCCCGCGCCCCCTTGGGCTCGACCTGTGTCGCCAGCGCCGAGATCTGGCCGGAGTACGGAGTGCGCCATTTTGCACCGACTGAGGAAGAGGTCTTCGGCCATCAGATGTTTGCGGATCTGAATCTTGACCCTGTCAACCGCCTTGATCTTGATCCCCTCACGCAAGCGACGGCCATGGGCATGACTCTTCATCACACATGGTTCACGGGGCCGAGCCTGACCGTGGCCGGAGTGAGCGGCGATCCGGAACGCGCGGAACAGCTCCGCGAGCGCCATCACGGCCTCACGGAAAACATGGAAGGATTCAGCCTGGCGCTGGCGGCCAAAAGGCAGGGCATACCGTTTCTGGAAATCCGCACGGTGTCCAACCCTGTCGGCGCCCAGGACAAACGTCTCTGGAACTTCCGGCTGGCCGTAAATGCCCTACAAAACATCCTCCCCGCTCTCACCGGAGATTCGCCGTGACCCCCTTGAGCATCGCCATTTCCCCCTGCCCCAACGACAGTTTCATCTTTGGCGCCTGGGTGCTCGGCCTCACCCCGTCCCCGGGCGGACGCGACTGCCGGTTTTTCTGGCATGACGTACAGGAACTCAACCAGGGGGCCTTCGCAGGCGCCTGGGACGTGATCAAGGTCAGCGCCGCCACGGCGCTGCGTCTTGGCGACACACACACCATCCTGCCTTGCGGCGGAGCTTTCGGCCTACAGCATGGGCCCAAGCTCGTGACCCGCAAGGATTTTTCCGGAACCCCGCGCACGATCGCCGTGCCGGGCCTCGACACCACCGCGGCCTGCGTCCTGCGTGCGGCCCTGGGCGGGGAATTCACCCAGGTACCCATGATCTTCCACGCCATCGTTGATGCCGTGCGAGCCGGAGATGTCGACGCTGGGCTGCTCATCCATGAAACCGCCCTGGTCTACGAGCGCTATGATCTTGCCCTGCGCCTCGACCTCGGGCATTGGTGGCGCAGGCACACAAACGCCCTGCCCTTTCCTCTGGGCTGCATCGTGGCGCGAAACGAACTCGGTGCAAACCTCCACGCCGGCATCGCGGACAGCATCCACGCGAGCATCCTGTTCGCCAGGACCCGGCAAGACTCCGTCATGCCATTTATCGCCGCTCTGGCAAGAGAGCTTGACGCGGCCACGCTGGAACAACATATTGCCGCCTACGTCAACGAATTCAGTCTGGCCATGGGCCCTGACGGACAGGCCGCTCTCAACACGCTGCAAACATTGCGGGATCTTTCATGAACGAAGCCTTTGCCCAACTTAAAGCAACTTTCCTCAAAGAGCTGCCGGCTATCAATGCCGCCATCGCGCAGGAGATTAACGCTTTGCCCGAACTGGTCAGGCCCGTGGCCGCGCACGTCATGGAGGCCGGCGGAAAGCGCCTGCGGCCCATGCTCACGCTTCTTTTTGCCCGCGCCCTCTCTTTCCGGGGAGACAATCTGCAAACCCTGGCCAGTGCCCTGGAATTTCTGCATTCGGCCACCCTCATGCACGACGATATCCTGGACAACGCGGAATTGCGCAGGGGCAAACGCGCAGCGCACACCCTTTTCGGCATCACTCCCACGGTGCTGGCCGGCGACGTGCTTCTGGCCCTGGCCAACGAAATCGTGGCCCGCACAAACAATCCGGCCCTGACTTCCTGCATCTCCAAGGCCATCATGCAAACGGCCACGGGCGAAATCATGGAAATCGCCGCCATCCGCAAGGCGCACATCACCCGGGCCGAATACATCGAGATCATCACCGGCAAAACGGCTTACCTGATCCAGTCGGCCTGCGAGTTCGGCGTCATCGCGGCAGAAGGCTCCGAGCGCGCACGGGCAGGAGCCAAGACCTTCGGCTTGAACCTTGGCATCGCCTTCCAGTTGGTGGACGACGCCCTGGACTACACATCGAGGGCCGACACCTCGGGCAAGCCCCTGGGCGGCGACCTGCGCGAAGGCAAATTCACCCTGCCCCTGCTTTTGTATCTTGAATCCCTGCCCAAAGACCAACGCGAAATCGTCACCCGGGAACTCACGGATGTAAACCTGCACCCCGTCAGACAGGATCAGATCATCGCCGATGTCGTGGGACAGGGCTTTGCCGAAAAAACCCGGGATGAAGCCCGATCCTATTTGGCACTAGCCAGTCAGGCTCTTGCCGTGCTACCCGAATGCCTGGAGAAAAAACTGCTCGGAGCCATGATCGAATTCGTCCTGACGCGGGATAAGTAGACATGCCAAACCAGGATCGCCTTCCCTCTCGCAATCTCGCAACCTCATTGCGCGCAAGCCTGAAAGCGACCTTTTCGCCAGCTACGGCCCAGCTCCTCCAGGAGGCTGTCAAATCCGAACCAAACTTCGGAGTCATCGCCTCCATCCTGAAACTCGATCCGGCCCTGGCCACTGCCATCCTCTCCCTGGTCAACTCACCCTACTACGGACAGACCAGCAAAATTTCCGACCTGCAACGAGCGGCGATCATCCTCGGCGACAATGAGATCCTGCGCATCGCCCTGTCATTGTCTTTGCAAAAAAACCTGAACGCAATTCTGGAAAAAAACGGATTCGACACCTTCGCCAACTGGCGCATCATCATCTGGGCGGCCCTGGGCGCGGAGCTCATCGCCAGGCAGCTGGCCCCGGAAGAAGCGGAAACCGCGTATATTTGCGCCCTGGTCAAAGACCTCTCCCTGCTCCTCTACGCCGCCAACTTTCCCGAACACCTCCTGCCGCATCTCAAGCAACCGGACTTCGTCAACACCGGCCCGACGTTCATGTCCTGGCAGGACCATCTTCCGGAGGATCACTCCAGCCTGACCGCCGAGCTGCTCACGCAGTGGAATTTTCCCGAGCCCATGATCGCGGCCATCATCGCGCACCACGACCTGGAACATGTCTTTGACTATCCCCCCCTGACCCAGGCGGTCATCCTCGGAACCAGATGGGCCGAGGCGGAGTTTCGCACCGACCCGGCCCCGGACAGCCTGAACCAGCTCAGTTTTCTCCTGGCCAAGGCCGGCGCCCTGCCCCCCGAAGGCATGGACGGTCTGCGCCGACAATGCGCGACTCTTTTTGCGGAACTCTCCACGGCCATGAACGTCAAGGACCTCGACCCCGAGGACAGGCTTTATGCCCACTCTTTGCAATCCATCCAGGACTTTCATCACCAGGCCAAGGAAATCGAGGGGCTGACCGGCGGCAACGCGGCCATCGCAGCCTGTATCGGCAGACACCTGCGCTGGAACTGGGGCTGCCGCAAAGCCGAGATCATCCTGCATGCGCCTGCCAACAGGCTCTGGGAAAGATTCGTTCTTAACGACGCCGGAGTGCACGGGCCCGACATTGCCCCGGCCCTCGAAAAACTTCGAACGTTTTCGGACTCCGCATTCCCTCTGGAAGCCGAGGGGCACGTGGTCGGGGAACTACGCGTGAACGACAGCAGCGAGTCCTGCCAAAACAACGCCGAGGCCACGCTCTACACGCGCCTCCTGGCCCGCAGCATCCGGCATCAGGCCAGCACCGTCGGCCAGCTTGAGATCAAGGCCGAACTGCTTGACATTCTTCCCACCGGAGTGGCGCTGCTCGACATGCACGGCCGCATTTTACGGGCCAACCCCACCTTCACCGATTTTCTTGGCGGGGCAGGTCAACTTGAAGACCGACTGGCCCAGGACAAGGACCCGGAGCAGGCGCGGCAAGCCGTGCAGGGCTGGCGCGATTTTCTGAGCGATCCCTCCCAGAGTGGCCATTGCGCCATCCATTGCCCGCTGGGCCCCGGCAGCGAGCCCGCAGCATCGTCCTTTTCCCTGGCCGGTTACAAAATCAGCCACGGCTCGCAAACGAACATTCTGGCCATGGTCCAAGATCTGGCCGAAATCCGGGTGCTGGAATTCGAGGCCTTGCATCAGCGGGACTTCCTGAACACGCTGCTCGGCTCCATGCAGGACCTGGTCCTCACCACGGACAAAAACGGGACCATCTCCTTCGCCTCCGGCCGTCACAATGCGTTCCTGACCGGTCGCAACCTCTTCCGTCTGACCCGCCCCATGAACGAACAGGAAGAGTCATGGGACATGGAATTTCTGGAGCAGAGCCCCACGGCGGTGGAAGTGCAGATCGTCCTTGACGACGAACACCTGCAGCTCGAACTCGTCTTTTCCCGCTTTTCGTTCGGCACCGACTACGGACTTGTCGTCGGCCGCAATATTTCGACCATCCGCAGGCTGGAGCGCAAGATCCGGGAACAGGCCCTTTTCGATTCCCTGACCCAGGTTTTCAACCGGCATCACCTCCAGCCACTTCTCGACAGGGAGATGTCCCGCGCCAGGCGCACCGAGACCCCGCTTGGACTGATCTTTTTCGACATCGACAAATTCAAGCTCTTCAACGATACCCACGGCCACCATGGCGGCGACAAGGCCTTGAAAGAGCTGGGGCAGCTTCTGCGACGCATACTGCGCAAAGGGCTGGACTTTCCCTGCCGCTTCGGAGGGGACGAATTCGTTGTCATCTCCAGCAACTCGACCGTCGACAACCTGCTGACAATTGCTGAAAGAATTCAGAAAGAATTCAGCATACTGCATCATGAGCAGGTCACATTGAGCATCGGCATGAGCATGCTTGAATCCGGGGACTCCTCGCAATCCCTTCTTGAACGCTGCGACAAAGCCAATTATCAAGCCAAGGCGCAAGGCGGAAACGCCATTGTGCGCCTGCAAACCGACCAAAACTTCTGAACCATAAGCGTCACCGTAGGAGAACAACATGCCGATCCGAGTCGAAGTGGCTCTGCGCAAGGCAGTTACCGATACCCAGGGCAACAAGACCGCCCACAAGATCAAGAACGAGCTCGGCCTGACCGTGGATCAAGTCCGGATCATCCGGATCTACACCGTCGACGGATTGAGCGAAGCACAGGTCGATCAGGCCATCGAAGCCGGTGCCCTGCACGACCCGGTCCTGCACACGGCCCACACGACTCCGGCGGCCACGGATTTCGACTGGATCATTGAAGTCGGCTTTCGCCCCGGCGTGACGGATAACGAGGGCCGCACCGCCCGCGAGACCCTGCGCACCGTGCTTGGAAACCGCGACGTAGGCATCGCGGTCTACACCTCCACGCAGTATCTGATCACCGGCAACCTGAACCGGTCCCAGATGGAACACATCGCAAGGGATCTCCTGGCCAACGAGCTGATCCAGCGCTTCCAGATCGCAGACAGGGCTGCCTGGACCGCCAGCCCCGGTTTTCCGGCCCGCACGGCGGCGGTCACCGGCGAAGCCTCCAGCACCGTCGAGATCGTTGATTTGAGCGCCATGGATGATGACGCCCTTCTGCGGCTGAGCCGCGAAAACATCCTGGCTCTGAACCTGGAAGAGATGCGCTGCATCCGCGACTATTATGCAAGCCCCGAGGTCAAAGCCCACCGCAAGGTCAAAAATCTCCCCGCCGCGCCCACGGATGCGGAACTCGAATGCCTGGCACAGACCTGGTCCGAGCACTGCAAACATAAAATCTTCAGCTCCCGCATCAGCTACGAAAACCGTGAAAACGGCACCACGGCGGAAATCAACAGCCTTTACAAGACCTATATCCAGGGCAGCACCAAGCAGCTGCGCCAGCGCATGGGCAAGGACGATTTCTGTCTGTCCGTATTCAAGGACAACGCCGGCGTGATCCGCTTCAGCGAAGACATAAACGTCTGCATCAAGGTCGAAACCCACAACAGCCCCTCGGCCCTGGACCCCTACGGCGGCGCCCTGACCGGCATCGTCGGCGTGAACCGCGACCCCATGGGCACGGGCATGGGCGCGAACCTACTGTGCAACACCAACGTGTTCTGCTTTGCCTCGCCCTTTCATGACGACGAATTGCCGCCCCGCCTGCTGCATCCGCGCCGCGTTTTCGAGGGCGTGCGCGAAGGCGTGGAACACGGCGGCAACAAGTCCGGCATCCCCACGGTCAACGGAGCCATTGTCTTCCACGAGCGTTTCCTGGGCAAGCCGCTGGTCTTCTGCGGCACCGTCGGCACCATGCCCGCCACCGTGGCCGGACATCCCAGCTATGAAAAGAAGGCTCTACCCGGCGACCGCATCATCATGACCGGCGGGCGCATCGGCAAGGACGGCATCCACGGCGCGACCTTTTCTTCCGAAGAGCTGCACGAAGGCTCTCCGGCCACGGCCGTGCAGATCGGCGACCCCATCACCCAGCGCCGCATGTACGATTTTCTCATGCGCGCCCGCGATCTGGGCCTCTACAATGCCATCACCGACAACGGCGCAGGAGGACTGAGTTCCTCGGTTGGCGAAATGGCCCAGGATTGCGGCGGCTGTGATATGGACCTGGCCAAGGCCCCCCTCAAGTACGACGGCCTGCGGCCCTGGGAGATCCTGGTCTCCGAGGCCCAGGAGCGCATGACCCTGGCCGTGCCCCCGTCCACATTGCAGGCCTTCATGGACCTGGCGAAGGAAATGAACGTCGAGGCCTCGGATCTGGGCTGCTTCACGGACACAGGCTACCTGCATGTGCGCTATGACGACACGATCGTGACCGATCTGGACATGCGCTTCCTGCATGACGGCTGCCCTCAGATGAAACTCCGCGCCATCTGGAATCAGCCGCAGGTCTGCTGCGGCTGTGAAACACCGCACCCCAAAGTGACCGATCATCAGGACTTTCTGCAGTCCATGCTCGGCCGCCTGAACATCTGCTCCCGCGAGTACGTCATCCGCCAGTACGACCATGAGGTTCAGGGCGGAAGCGTGATCAAGCCCCTCATCGGCGCCAAGAATGACGGTCCGGCCGACGCAGCCGTCATCCGCCCCCAGCTGGACAGCGACAAGGCCCTGGTCATCGCAAATGGCATCTGCCCGAAACTGAGCGATCTGGATACGTACTGGATGATGGCGGGGGCCATCGACGAAGGCGTGCGCAACGCCGTGGCCACCGGCGGAGACATCCGCCACATGGCCGGCGTGGACAACTTCTGCTGGTGCGACCCGGTCCAGTCCGAAAAGACTCCGGACGGAGAATACAAACTGGCTCAGCTGGTCCGCGCCAACCAGGCCCTGGCCCACTACTGCCTCGCCTACGGGGTGCCCTGCATCTCCGGCAAGGATTCCATGAAGAACGACTACACGGGCGGCGGCACAAAGATATCCATCCCGCCCACGGTCCTCTTCTCGGTCATGGGCGTGATAAGCGACTGCACCAAAACCATGACCTCCGACTTCAAGCGCCCGGACGAAACCGTCTATGTGCTGGGTCTGACCAAAAACGAGCTGGGCGGCTCGGAATATGCCGACACCCTGGGCGTATGCGGGGCGGTGCCGCAGGTCGACGCAGTATCTGCGCGCACCCGCTACGAACGCATGCACGAAGCCATCACCACTGGCCTTTTGAGCGCGGCCCACGACGTCTCCGACGGCGGACTGGCCGTGGCCGTGGCCGAAATGGCCCTGGCCGGACGCATCGGCGCGGACATCGACACGGACCTGATCCCGGCCCTTGATTGCCCGCTTCCCGAACAGCGCCTCTACAGCGAATCGGCCAGCCGCTTCGTGGTCACCGTACCTAAGGACAAACGCGCCGCCTTCGAAACCCTCTTCGCCGGCGACTTCATGGCCGCCATCGGCACGACCACGGCCGACGAGAAACTGACCCTGCGCGCCGGAAGCACCACCCTGGTCAGCTCCCCGGTCGAGGACCTGGCCGTGGCCTGGAAAAAGACGCTGGATTTTTAGAACAAGATGCCTCCGGCGGGCAGGGGACGCGTCCCCTGCACCCCATTCAACAGGTTATAATAAAAAAACGGGCGGCCCACTGGGTCGCCCGTTTTTTATTGCATCCACACTATGCCCCCAAACCCCTGCACCCCGGAGGCATCTTTACTTGTAGTACACCTTGATCTCGTTGGTCATGACGGTGCCCATGCCAGGGGTGGCCTGGCCGCTGGCGATGATGACGTTTTCGCCGGGGCGAAAGCCCGCGTACTCCTGCACGAATTTTTCCGCCCGCTTCTGGTGACTGCGCGGCTCCAGCGGACTCTCCACCGGGGTGATGGCCCAGAAGAAGTTCATCCAGCGCATGATACGCGCGTCCGTGGTCATGGCGTAGATAGGCTGAGCCGGACGGCGGGAGCTTATGTATCTGGCCGTAGCCCCGGTGGTCGAATGGCAGACGATGGCTGCGCTGTCGGCGTTGTCGGCCATGAGACAGGCGGAATAGGCAATGAATTTGGGTGGGTTCTTCTCGGCCTTGGGCACGTAGGGACCGCCCAGGCGCTCCAGGTAGTACGGTTCGGAATACTGGGCAATCTCGTTGATGAAACGCACCGCTTCCACCGGATAGCTGCCGATTGCCGTCTCTTCGGAGAGCATGACGCAGTCCGCGCCGTCGATCATGGCGTTGGAAACATCCGTTGATTCAGCCCGCGTGGGGATGGGGTTCTTGACCATGGACAGGAGCATCTGGGTCGCGACAATGGCCGGTTTTTGGGCGTGTCGGCAGGCGCGCAGGATCTTTTTCTGGATGATGGGCAGCTCGGCCGGGCTGCATTCCAGGCCCAGGTCGCCGCGCGCGACCATGATGGCGTCGGCCACTTCCAGGATGGACTCGAGCTTTTCCACGGCGTTCTTGCGCTCGACCTTGGCCACGACCGGAATCCAGGTCCCGTGCCGCGCAATCTCGGCCTTGATGTCTTCGATATCTTCCTTGCTCTGCACAAAGGACAGGGCCACCGCGTCAATGCCGATATCAAGGCCCTGATGCAGGTCGCGCCGATCCTTGTCGGTCATGGCTGCGACTTTAAGCGTCTTGCCGGGAAAGGCGATACCCTTGTTGGAAGTCAGGATGCCGCCGTTCAAGGCCTCCATCAGCACCAGCCGGTCCCGTTCGATGACCTTTACGACCTTGAACTGCAGCATGCCGTCGGACAGGGATACGGGCATGTCCGCCTCCAGGCCTTCCAGCAACTCCGGCGCATCGAGGCTTATGAAGATATCGCTTTCGGTCGTCCCCGACATGGCCGGAGAGCCCAGGCACACATAGGCCCCTTTACGAATCTGCAGGGGCGAACCCTTGACCTCGCCGATGCGGATCTTGGGACCGCACAGGTCGCCCATGACCGTCAGACAAATGCCGGTCTCCTTTTCCACCTGACGAATCTTCTGAATGACAGGCCCGAAATAGGCCGCGTCGGCGTGGGAGAAATTGAGACGAAAAACCCGCACCCCAAGCTGAACCATTTCCTTCATGACGTTCTGATCCATGGAAGCCGGACCCAGGGTAGCCACTATTTTTGTACGCATGTGCATATCCTCGTTCGTATTGTTTGGATGATTAGAGGATTCCATACAGAGGTCTTCCTGGCAGGGCAAGCTCGTCCACCTTTTTTTCGATTTCCGCCACATTGGACAGCGCCGGAGCGTGATAGGTCTTGAGCCGGGCATCGACGACCATGCTCGCGCAGCCCCAGTGCTTGCAATGCGTGAATCCGTTCAACCCGTAGGTGTCCGTGGCCGGGTCCGAGCGGGTGAAGGTCACCCACAGGAAATTATCCCAGGAATCCGCCGTGAAATCGGCGTCGTCCGCGACGACAATCAGCGGAAAGCCTTGCAGGTCCGCCCTCGCCAGGATCTGACACAGATTTTCCATGGCGGGATCGTGGG
>Ga0265295_1008997_pt1 | contig 10865 bp, 9 predicted proteins | sample Munlansysbiofilm_FD_192503 | JGI IMG/M metagenome (GOLD analysis project Ga0265295, IMG submission 192503) | Leachate microbial communities from a municipal landfill in Southern Ontario, Canada - Methane capture system biofilm | ecosystem: Engineered > Solid waste > Landfill > Unclassified ... | reverse complement strand
GGTCTGCCAAAGGACCGAATATGAGGATGGCAAGCGGAATGGAAGCTCCACTGAGAATCTGGACGATGGAAAATACCCTGCCCAGCTTCTCCTCGTCACACAGCTCTTGGATCATGACAATCTCTGCGGTGTTGAAGATGGGAACGAATATGCCTCCCAAGCCCATGATGATCAGGTAGGTCAAGAAGTTGGGAGCAACGCCCAACAAGGCAAAGCAGATGCCGAACGCAAGAATGGAACGGGCGATGACCTGCACCTTATTGGAGAACGTTCCCTTGAGCGAGACAAAAATGCCCCCCAGCAAGGCTCCTCCGGTCCAGACCATCTCATTGGCGGTGAGTCTCCACACCTCTCCGCCAAATGTCCGTTCAACCAAAAGCGGGGTGAGTATTGCTGCCGGGGTGATGAGGAAGAAGGCAAATCCATAGCAGATGAGCAAAGCCCGAAGGATGGGATGCGTGAAGGAGTAGGAAAGCCCTACTTTGATGTCATGCATCACACTCTGCTCCTGCACTTCCCGTTTGGGTTTCTCCACCTTGATGAAACTGAAAATAGCAACTGCCAGCGTAGCGGTGACCACATCGAGGAAGAAGGTTGAAACCAAGCCGAAGAGACCGAGCATCAGGCCACCTACTGCCGGTGAGAGGAGCATCAGAGCTGAGTTGAGGCTCTGGTTGATGCCTTGTATGCGCACCAGGTGCTTTTCCTCAACCAATTGGGGGATGATGGCGTTCACTGCCGGGCTTTGGATACCTCCCCCGATGCTGCGTACCACCGAAACAGAGAGCAAGGCATAGATGGAACCGGAACCAGCTGAGAACAACAGGGCAAGGATGAGCGTGGCAAAGGCGATGAAGCTGTCAGAGAGCATAATCAGGGCTTTCCTGCTGTACCGATCAGCCCACACTCCGCTGTAGAGGCTGATGAGAAGGTGCGGCACCATTTGCGTAAGGGTGGCAAGCATCAGGAAGATGCCTGAAGAGGTCTCCAGTGTTATGTACCAGATGATGGCGTATCCGACTACCGAGGAGCCGAATAGGGACAGGTTCTGGCTTATCAGGAAAAGGATGACCCGCTTGGTAAGCAAGCGATCGGAACCTTGAAGTGTATGGCGCATAGATATATATCCTGGTCGAGACGAAGAGGAGTGATGCTCCTCACTGCCATCCTACTCTATACATTGGTCACCAAGGTGTCCAGAGGGGATGTCTAGAAACGCACGCAGTTTCTCCCTTCCCGCTTTGCCTGATAGAGCAAGCTGTCAGCAAGCAGGTAGATCTGGTCGAAGGTCGGGTTGGTCAGGGAAGCCAACCCAGCGGAAATGGTTGCCTTAATCACTTTTCCCTCATGGATAAGATCCAATGAGGCAATACTGATGCGAAGTTCTTCTGCGAGTTCTTCCATCTTCTGACGGCTGAGAGTTGCCGAGAAAAGGGCAAACTCTTCTCCGCCCATCCGTCCTGCCACACATCCCGTCCGTTGGGAGAGCTTTCCCACCTCTGCAAGTAAGAGATCCCCCGCACGATGGCCATACCTGTCGTTGACCATCTTGAAGTGGTCGAGGTCGAAATAGAGCAGGTGTACCTCATTGAAGGTTCTTTCCAATGCTTGCTCCACCTTCTCAATGAAGGTCTGACGGTTGTACAGCCCAGTAAGGGAATCCTTCTCAGCCTTGCTTCTCAACCAGTCCGATCGATCCTTCAACACCGTGACATCCTTGATCAGGGTGACCGATCCCACCACTTCCTGGGCATCATTGGAGATGGGATAGAGATCAGCATGAAGATACTTATGTCCCAGATGAAACTCATACTCGGTTTGTTTGCCTGCTTGTACCAGTTGCTCCCAATAGGGAACTTTCTGCTTCAGTACCTGCTGTATTGTCTCAAGCTGCTCGCCAAGCAACTCATGAGCCTGGGGATTTGCATCCACCACTTCCGCATTGATACTGCAGATGATGATACCATCTCCGAGAAAGCGAAACACCTGCTGATGGGCAAGCGGGGCTATCTTGAGAAGATCATACCGGTTGATTCCGAGCAGCATGAAGAATCCGGAGAGAGCAAACACACTTGAGATCGGAAGCAGCTGCAAGAACTGTTCATTGCTGATTACCTTCAAGAGGGAATAGATGATGGGAATGACCATCCCCAGCAGAACACTGTAGATCTGCTCCCTGCTTGATTTGGTTGCGGTAAGGGATGCCATCAGAAGCATGAGGAAAGCAATGATAAGGAAAAGAAAATTCCCGGTGATCAAGAACTTTCCGAAGAGGGTGGTATCGACGGTTACGGTTCCCAAAAGCTCGCCTTGGACGAGTTGTACACTCTTTCGAACCAGATGATGGAATGAGTCAGTAAGCACCAAAAGCAATCCAATGGTTTGATAGGTATACAGTGCAACGGTAAGGTGCTTCTTCAGCCTTACCAGATATCCTGTGTACGATACAGAGAAAATGACGGATGCAACGGGAGTAAGAAACACCCCGATCTGGGTGAAATTTCGCCACAACAATTTTATCTCAAACGAGTCGCTCACCAATTCCAAGAAAGAACCAACGGCCCAGATGGTCATGAAGATTGAGGTTATGAAGAGCTCGGGCGCACCTTGTTTGGCCCTTACCCTCCAGCATGCCAAGAGGACAAGAGCCATCATGATGACAGCAAGCACATTGATGAACAGTACAGGGAAGGTGATCATCGCTTCTCCTAGGTGACGAGCCTCTGGAGTGCCTCATGCTCGCTATTGCAAAAGAAGATGTCCCTTCCTTGGTTGCTCTCGCGGATGAAGTCTCTCAGACTCTTACTGCCAACTTGGGAAAAATCTCCCACAATGGCAAGCTTCACCGAATAGGTGACAAATTTCTGCAGGATTTCTCCGGCAAGACGGGTACTCAAGTCAAAGAAACGCGGATCAATGGTAGCTGCATCAATGATGAGACTTCTTGACTTGGTTTGGTAGTGTACGTCAGCCATCAGGTCCAAAGCAGTGTCGACATCAGTGATCAATATGTGCTCACTCGTAACACGTGCGACAGTCTTTCCCTGATGTTCGATGATTTCCAGGCGCATGATCCGGTTCCTCCTTTCTTTCATAGTATACGCGGTACTCTCTACTGATATAGCCTAAAGGGAGGTTTTGTCTATCCTGTAGGGGGCCTGAATCTAGCTTTTCACTCCAAGGATAGGACAAATGAAGATAGCAAAAGGGCCTGAGCAGAATCCAAAGTTTGAAGACAAACAAATTTTTCGAATGCAATTCGATCTGCTTCAGTGGGGACATGAGGTTAGAAGGAGTACACCATGACCAGATCATCCCCATCCTCACGCACCAGAACAAAGCCCAGCCGCTCATAGAGATTACGGGCAGGATTTTCTTTCTGGACTGAGAGAGATACGCTTTGGTATCCAAGCTCAGAAAGCAGGTGCAGCATTGCCCTCAACAAGAGAGTCCCTACCCCTTGGTTGCGATACGTATCCAGAACAGAGATGGAGAGCTCGGGAATATCATCTGCTACGTGACCATACCCGTGGCTGAGAAACCTTGTCCACACAGCACCTACCAACGTTGTATTGTACTCTGCAACCAGACAGTGATCTCCAGGATGGGAAAAATCACTCCAGTACTGACTGAGCATCGGCTCATCAGCAAGAGCGGGATCAAGTGGCGGACTGCCAGGTTTCTGATAGACAGCTTCCAACAAGAACGATCTGAGTTGACCTCGTTCCTCTATCCGAAGGGGCCTGATAAGACACTCGCTTTTCATACGCTCTCCTCGTAGACAAAGCGTGCAATATCGGAGACCAGTACACGATCGAAATCCTTGGCAAATGGAAGTTGAATGGAACCTTTTCCCGTGATATACCCCACCAGACGGGCAGAGAAGTGTGTGAGCACCTCCTGACCTACATGCAGCGTTACATGGTTTGCATGCACACTGAAGTGCAAAAGATTGCCTTTCTTGTAGTAGGTTGGCATTCCCCAGGACATGCGCTCTTCAACCTCCCCCATCGAGGAGATGATGCATTGGTGCAAGGCATACAAGGCTGGTCTGTTGGCCTCTTGCTGGGTTTCTATGTACGCTGCAATAGTCTCTTGGCGAACCGTGCAGCTATGGCTCTGATTTGCTCTGGCAAACGTTCGGTTACAGTTGGGACATGTCCACATGGCTTCTCTCCTAGCGTTCGACAAAGGTAACGCTGACCACATCCCCGGCCTGCTTGCCTATCTGCAGGCGGATATCCTTTCTGATGCCGAGGATATAACAGACAGAACCATCTGCATGAGTAAGGCCCATATTCACGATGCTACCTTCGTAGGGTACACCATCAAAGGTAGCGTACACCTTCATCCTGCCCTTGCCAAACTCTTTCTTGAGATCGAAAGGAACTTCAACATAGGCGCCATCCTGGTCAGGAACCTTCTTGATGACTGCGCTAAAAGCGTACATGCTTCACTCCTCCTATACTGCATGATAAGGACATTCTCACTTTCTTGCACAGAGAATCGATACGTATGCATGTCAGACGTAGTGTAAGTATCACAATATCGTGATGTGCCTTTCATAGAGGAGCATACATTGCCAGCTCACAACAATCCGGCCCCACCTGTCGCCGGATTTCTTCTGGTATGTTTTTTCACACATGCATCATGCAACAGACATCCATTCCTTCCAAAAGACGAAGTTCTGCATTGAAATGAACATGCCTAACGGTGTTCCAGCCAGGATTCCTTCGTCAGAAGATTCGTATGACCTGTCCGTTTCTCGCCCATCAGCGGAACATCGATCCCCTCTGTTGTTCTGAAATAGGTAAAACCGCACTTCTCCTGGACACGCTTCGACTTGGTATTTCCTTCATAGTACCCGCACCAGATGGCTCGCATACCCAGGTCTTCGAACCCATGACGGATTATCTCTTTTACCGCTTCAGGAATAATACCTTGTCCCCAGAAGGGCTTTCCGATCCAATATCCGAGTTCACACTCATCATCCCTGTCCGTCATATCTGTGTGCCCGTTCAGTTTCAGTTCTATTGCTCCGATGGGCTTTCCGTCTGTTTTCAGACACACTGCATAGGCTTGGGGAGCACAGAGGACATGCTTGATGACAAATCTGCTCTCTTCAACACTTGTATGTGCCGGCCATCCGGCTATCGGACCGATGGCGCTGTCCTTTGCATACTCAAATAGGCTCTCCGAATCGCTCTCTTGCCAGGGACGAAGCACCAATCGTTCAGTTTCCAACACCATATCCAGAGTCCTCCTTTGAGGATTTTTGCTTCAGCGCGACAACAGCACAATCGTCTCAACGATAGTTTCGTTATTCAACTGAATGAAAACCATTGTGTTGCTATTCCCCATTCTACACTTCATGGGAAATTGGGGAATTCAGATTCACTTACCAAGCAACCAATCTGCCACATCAATTACACGTACACCATCTATCTCATATTCCGGCTGATAGGTTCGCGCAAGCAGAATTTTCGGATAATTATCTCTGATTTGCCTGAGAGGTGATAGTTCACGTTCAAGAGTCGATGGTTCAGAGATATCATAAGCAACCTGGATGTAGTTTGTCTTCCCGTTACGGATTGTCACAAAATCAATTTCTTTCTTATAGAGAACCCCTACATAGGTCTCAAATCCTCTGCGAAGTAATTCTATAGCAACAATGTTTTCCAAAATATGCCCGTAGTCCATATTCTTGATTCCAAGACGTGCATATCTGAAGCTTTGGTCAGATAGATAATACTTGTCATCTGACCTCAGATACTTTTTCCCTCTGATGTCATAGCGTCTGATTTTGTAGAATGCAAAAGAATTGCAGAGATAATCGATGTATTTGCCGATAGTTTTATGATCTGCCTTTGTCCTGTTTGATTCCAACGTATCAGTGATTGAACGAACTGAGGTGATACTGCCGACATTGTCCATCAAATAGTCGATTAGCTTATCAAGAAGCTGAACATTTCTGATTTTCTGTTTTCTGACTATATCGCGTACAATCAGGGCCTTAAGCACTTCATCATTAATGTACTTATACTTCTGTTCAGGAGCTCGATAAAGGTAGGAACCTGCCATTCCACCTTCTGTCAGGTATTGTGTCAAACCTGTATAGGGATTCTCAATAGCGTAGTACGTCGAGTATTCCCTGAAGGAAAATGGGAAAACATCAATTCTATATGTTCTTCCTACGAAGAGAGTCGCCAAATCACTGCTTTGCAGAAATGCATTTGAGCCTGTCACATAGATATCATACTTTTCCCTTGCATGTAGACTATTGATGGCTTTCTCAAAACCTTTGCACATTTGGATTTCATCAATCAATACAAAATTGTCGCAAGGCTCCTGATAGTGGTCTTCAACATACGCTTCAAGTCTATGGTATTCCTGCAGATCCTCAAAATCCGTTAGGTTGAAATTGATATGAATCACGTTAGCATTTTCGTTACGATTTTTCAAATCTTCCGCAAATCGATCCATTAGTTTGGATTTACCAGATCTCCGGACCCCAGTCAGAACTTTTATATCGGGAGTACCTTCAACTTCACGCATTTCTTTTAGATATTCGTCTCGTTCTATCAGCTTCATATCAAGTATCCTTAATGGCATTATACACATTATATTCCCCAAAATCTATATTTTTTTATTTTTGGGGAATATAACTAACATGGTAGTTTTGTTTCAGCATCTACTTCGACATGGCTATTACAGCTATCCCAATCACTCCAAGTGGTGCCGTTATGCATATCGAACCCACAGAGGTAAAAAGCAGGAGTTCAGACGCAAACCCATTATTCCGTAAAAATGGGACACGTTATTACAATAGGTACCAAAAGGTTCATTTTTGGTTCACTTCATCGAGCATGCAAATTCTTACCATTGAAACACACACTGACAGGACTATTCACGTACTCCCTAGCCAAAAGCACAATCGTCTCGATGTGATCGGTATGGGGGAACATATCCACCGGCTGGATGCCCTTCACCTGATAATCGCTGAAGCGCAACAGGTAGCGCACATCCCGGTCCAAAGTCCTCGGATTACAGGAGATGTAGACAATGCGCCTCGGCTCGAGCTTGATCGCTGCTGCCAGGAACCGCTCATCGCTGCCACTGCGGGGAGGATCGAGAAAGAGCACATCACAGCCCTTTTTCTCCTTGGCCAAATCCTTCAGGTAGGATGATGCATCGGCTGTGACGAAGTGTACGTTTTCCAAGTTGTTGCGCTCGGCATTGGCCTCTGCATCCCTGACTGCCGTTTCGTTGAGCTCGATACCCAACACTTCCCCTGCCCCGCTCTTTGCGGCAATGAGGGCTATGGTTCCTGTACCACAGTAGGCATCGATGACGAAGTCGGTACTCTCAAGGCGAGCCATTCTCATTGCAAGGGTATAGAGCACCTCAGCCTGGGTAGGATTGACCTGGAAGAAGGAGGTGGGAGAGATACGGAAGGTGAGAGAACAAAGCTCCTCCTCGATGTATCCCTTCCCCCAGAGAACCTGTACCGGTTCGTTGCCAAGCACCATGCTGGTCTTCTCTGCATTCAGCTGCTGGGCAACGGTGGTGATCTCGGGATGCTGCCCCTTCAAAGCGGCGATGAAGTCTGCTGAGGAAGGAAGCGGAGTGCGACCGCAGATGAGGACCACCATAGCTTCCCCTGTCTTGTTGCTGATCTTGATCAGCACATGTCTCAGGTAACCGAATCCCTCATCCTCATCGTAGGCTGAGATGCCAAAGCGGGTGGCGAGGTTGCGGATGCTCTTGAGAATCCTGTCTGCAAGTGGGTGCTGGACCATACAGGAACGAATGGGAACCAAGAGGTGAGTACCCTCTCGATAGATGCCGCTTACCAGACTTCCTTTCCAGTCATAGCCGAAAGTTGCCTGGATCTTGTTGCGGTAGCAGGTCGGATCTTCCATTCCCTGAATCGGAGCGATCGGGGCAAACTGCCCGAGCAGGTCCTCCAGATGGTGCATTTTCATGTCGAGTTGATGCTGGTAGGAGTAATCCATCAGCTGGCAGGCACCGCAGGTACGGGAGAGTGGGCATTTTGCATATCGTTTCATACTCTCTACGGTGCTGGGAAACGTCCTGTTTGTCAATTGTGTTTCCCGCTTCTCTTTGCTATGCTTGGGCTATGAAATACGTGCGATTCAGCTACCAAGACAAGGTAAGCTACGGCTTGCTCACCGACGATACCATCCAAGTGCTCGAAGGTTCACCTTTCAGCACCTATTCCATTACTGATGTCCAGGTGAAGGTATCCGAGGTCACCCTGCTCACCCCTTGCGACTACTCAAAAGCTATCTGCATCGGGTTGAACTACCGTGACCATGCCCAGGAGTTCCAGCTTCCCATCCCCACCGAGCCGGTGGTCTTCCTCAAGCCCTCCACGGCAGCGCTCGCTCCACTGGGAGTGATCGAATACCCAGCCATGTGCAAGCGGCTTGACTATGAGGCTGAGCTTGCCATTGTCATCGGCAAGAAGGCACGCAACATATCTGTCGAAGAAGTCGGTTCCTACATCCTCGGCTACACCTGTGCAAACGACATCACTGCCAGGGATCTGCAGCCGAAAACCGGCCAGTGGACGGTGGCCAAGAGCTTTGACACCTTCTGCCCCTTCGGCCCCTACATCTCGGACGAAGTCGACCCTTCCAATCTGACCATCGAGAGCAGGGTGAACGGGAAGACCATGCAGAAGTCCAACACGAAGAACCTCATCTTCGCAGTCCCCTTCCTGGTAAGCTATCTCTCCCAGATCATGACCCTGCTGCCCGGGGACATCATCCTCACAGGAACTCCGGGAGGCATCAGCGGGATGCACCACGGCGATACGGTGGAGATCCTCATCGAAGGCCTGGGAGTGTTGAAGAATACCATTGGTTGAGAAAAGGGGCTTGGGAGTTTCCCAAGCCCCACTCAGTACGCTTTCTTTCGCTTATTTCACCCGTATCGTCACTGCACGATCGGAAGCCTTGCAGGCTATCACCGCTCCTGCCTCGGTTTCCATGACGCTGCCGGCTGTGGTGTTTGCAACACCCTTCACATTGCGAAGACAGAGAGCCCAACGACCAAGCTCCCCAGTAACAGCCACTTCATACCCTTGCTTTGTATGGGTTACGATAACCTTGGCCTGCAATGAACCATCATGACGATGGATCGAACAGGAGGCCTCTTTTCCCTCCTCGAGGGCGAAGAGATGAAAACTGACCTGGTCGGAGAAGTCATAGTCGGTATGTTCCATCTCCCCTCCGATGGCTACAAGGCTTCCTTCCCGCACATAGAGCGGTAGGCTGAAGTAGTCGTAGGTGCACTCGTAATAGCGCCCACCAACAAGCTCCTCATTGTCCAAAAGTTGAGTCCATCTGCCTTCAGGAAGGTAGAACTGAACCTTCCCTTCCTCATTGAAGATCGGAGCAACCAATACCGAATCTCCCAGCAAGTACTGTCGGTCGAGCTGGGCACACACAGGATCGTTCGGATACTCAAGCACCATGGCCCGCATCATGGGAATTCCTTGCATATGGGTCTTGCATGCTTGGGCGAATAGATAGGGCATGAGCGAGCACTTCAGCCTGACGAAGTGTCTGAGAACCTCACTGGCCTGTTCATCATAGTTCCAAGGAACGCGGTAGGATTCGTTGCCATGGAGCCTGCTGTGGCTTGAGAGCAATCCGAAGGCCACCCAACGTTTGAACAAGTCAGGAGTTGCTGTCTTTTCAAAACCGCCGATATCATGGCTCCAATACCCAAAGCCAGAAAGACTGAGTGACAAACCTCCCCTGATGCTCTCCGCCATCGACTCATAGGTTGCCGAGCAGTCTCCTCCCCAGTGGACAGGAAACTTCTGTCCGCCTACCGTTGCTGAACGGGCAAAGACCACGGCATCATCTTTCCCTCGCTCCTTCTGCAAGAGTTCGAAGACCGTCTGGTTGTAGAGGTAGGTGTAGTAGTTGTGCATCTTGTTCGGATCGCTGTGGTCGTGGTAGACCACATTGGTGGGAATACGCTCACCAAAATCGGTCTTGAAGGCATCCACACCCATATCCAGCAGGAGCTTGAGCTTTCCTTGGTACCAGGCCACAGCCTCAGGATTGGTGAAGTCGACCAGACCCATGCCGGCCTGCCAGCGATCCCACTGCCAGACTCCCCCATCGGCAAGTTTGACCAGATAGCCGTTTGCCATTCCTTCGTCGAACATTACTGACTTCTGGGCAATATATGGGTTGATCCACACGCAGACCTTGAGACCCTTATCGTGCAAGCGCCTGAGCATTGCTTCAGGTTGGGGGAACATCCGCCTGTCCCAAAGAAGATCGCACCACTGGAACTCCTGCATCCAGAAGCAGTCGAAGTGGAAGACCTGCAAGGGAATCTTTCGCTCAGCCATCCCATCGATGAAGCTGTTCACTGTCTGTTCATCATAGTTGGTAACAAAGGAGGTGGTTAGCCAGAGTCCAAACGACCAGGGAGGTACCAGAGCAGGTCTTCCGCTGAGCAAGGTGTACGTTGAGAGAACATCCTTGAGGGAAGAGCCGGCAATGAGATAGTAATCGAGACACTGACCGGGAACTGAGAACTGGACCGAGGTGACCACCTCGGAGCAGAGTTCGAAAGAGACCTTTCCAGGGTTGTTCACCAACACCCCGTACCCCTTTGAGGAGAGGTAGAAGGGAATATTCTTGTACGCCTGCTCGCTGCTCGTTCCCCCATCCTCGTTCCAGATGTCCACCACCTGCCCGTTCTTTACAAATGGGGTGAATCGCTCTCCCAAGCCGTAGAGAGTCTCCCCCACCGAGAGATTGAGATATTCGAACTGGTAGGCATCGGTCTCATCAACCACTGCATGACCACCCATA
>Ga0265295_1008996_pt1 | contig 10870 bp, 10 predicted proteins | sample Munlansysbiofilm_FD_192503 | JGI IMG/M metagenome (GOLD analysis project Ga0265295, IMG submission 192503) | Leachate microbial communities from a municipal landfill in Southern Ontario, Canada - Methane capture system biofilm | ecosystem: Engineered > Solid waste > Landfill > Unclassified ... | reverse complement strand
TGGTGCATTCACTTTATAGGGGAACAGCCATTAAAGGCCCATTCAACAAAAAACGCCTATCCCACAGAAAGTGAAATTCAAAAACCAGATTGGTTTCTGTTGCAAGCTGGCTCTTTAGCTAAATTTATTGAGGGAAAGGATTGTGGAAATGGAATATTGATTAAATTGCGGGACGTTTAGAAAAATATAGTTCATTTTGGCAAAATGAAATTTAAGATTAAGTAATGAGACAGATGAGATTTTATTATTTAACATTTTCAATAATAGCAGAATAGAACCTTATGCCCAATCAAAACCCTGAACAAATAGCAAGAGATCATATCGACAGGCAGTTAATAGCTTGTGGTTGGATTATACAGGGATTGAAACAAGTGAACCTTCATGCGGGTGCTGGTGTGGCTGTTAAGGAGTATTCGACTGATGTTGGCCCCGCAGACTATGTTTTATTTGTTGATGGCAAACCTTGCGGTGTAATTGAAGCAAAGCAGGAAGAAGAAGGCCATAAGTTAAATGTACATGAAGATCAGGCCGAAGGGTATGCCACTGCAAGACTTAAATATCTGAAAAATGACCCATTGCCTTTTGCTTATGTCAGTACCGGAGACGTAACACGGTTCATCGATTTTACCGATTCCAAACCCCGGGCAAGAGCAGTATTTAGTTTCCATCGGCCTGAGGCCATACGGGATTGGCTGAAGAATGACAAATCGTTCAGAAGAAGGTTGCACGACCTTCCAGCCCTGCAGATTGAGGGATTAAGGGAGTGCCAGGTAACAGCAATCAATAAACTTGAAGTTTCATTTAAAGAGAATCGCCCGAAAGCACTGATTCAGATGGCCACAGGTTCAGGTAAAACATTTACGGCCATCACATCCGTTTATCGTTTGCTGAAGTTTGCCAAAGCCAAGCGTATCTTATTTTTAGTTGACACCAAAAATCTGGGTGAACAGGCCGAACAGGAATTCATGTCGTTTGTGCCGAATGACGACAATCGCAAATTCACCGAGCTTTATAGTGTTCAGCGGTTAAAATCAAGCTATATTGCCACAGATAGCCAGGTTTGCATCAGCACCATACAGCGGTTGTATGCCATTTTGAAGGGGCGTGAATTAGACGAGAAAGAAGAGGAGGAAAACCCGAACGAACGCAGATACCAGCCCAAAGAAATTCCACCGGTTGAATACGACCCGAAAATGCCCATTGAGTTTTTCGACTTTATTGTGATTGATGAGTGTCACCGCAGCATTTACAATCTGTGGAAGCAGGTGCTGGAATATTATGATGCTTTTGAAATAGGATTAACCGCAACACCAGACAAGCGTACCATCGGATATTTTAACCAAAATCTGGTAAGTGAATATTCGCACGAAATGGCCGTGGCTGATGGCGTTAATGTGGGATACGATGTTTTTATCATTGATACCAAAGTTTCACAGAAAGGTGCAACCCTGTGGAGAGGTGAATACATTGAACACCGGGAAAGACTGAGCCGAAAAAAACGCATGGAATTGCAGGATGAAGATGAAAATTACTCATCGCAGCAACTAGATAAGGATGTAGTAAATCCTAACCAGATCAGGACGATCATCAAAACATTTAAAGAGAACCTGCCAAAGATATTTCCGGATCGATTTTCTCCTTCCGGAGATGGAACGGGTGAGGTCTTTGAAGTGCCCAAAACACTCATCTTCGCCAAGACCGACAGCCATGCCGATGATATAATTCAGATTGTACGGGAAGAATTTGTTGAAGAGAACCGTTTTTGCAAAAAAATAACCTATAATTCGGAAAAAGACAGGAAAGATGCGGATGACAATGTAATTGAGCGAGGGGAAGACCCCAAAAGCACATTGGCTCAATTCCGCAACAGTTATTATCCGCGTATTGCTGTAACCGTAGATATGATAGCAACCGGCACCGATGTAAAGCCGCTTGAATGTTTGCTTTTTATGCGTGATGTTAAAAGCAAAAATTATTTTGAGCAGATGAAGGGTCGCGGAACGCGCACCATTGACCTTGACAGTCTGCGAAAAGTTACCCCTTCAGCCAAATACACCAAGGACCATTTTGTAATTGTTGATGCCATTGGAGTAACCAAAAGCTTAAAAACCGACAGCCGTCCCCTGGAAAAGAAACCGGGCGTGCCACTGAAAGACCTGCTGCAAGCCGTTGCCCTAGGAGCCCGAGACGAAGAGTTGTTTACTTCACTGGCGAACCGCCTGACGCGGCTTGATAAACAGATTTCGGAAAAAGAAAAAAAGCAGTTCGCTGAGAAAGCAAACGGGAAAAGCGTTTCGTTGGTAGTCAAAGAATTATTGAACGCCTACAATCCTGATGTAATTGAGGAGTTGACTGCAAATATTGAAAATAAGATGCGGGGTGAATCCCCCAATGCCATCCAATCCGAAATCCAAAATCAGCATGCTGCAATGCTGGCGGAAGCTGCCAGGGTATTTACCGGTGAACTAAATGAATGGATAGAAAATGTGCGCAAAGCACATGAACAGCGGATTGATATCGGCAACCCTGACGAAGTGCTACATGTGGGCTGGGATAAGGACAATATAATTCATGCCACAGCACTGATAGAGGACTTTAGCACCTGGATGTTTGCACATAAGGATGAGCTGACTGCGCTGCAGATTTTTTATAACCAGCCTTACCGCAGGCGCGAGCTCACCTACACCATGATAAGAGAGGTGCTGGAAAAACTGCAGAGCGACGAACCAATACTTGCACCCCTGAATGTATGGCGGGCCTATGATGCACTGGGGCAATGCAACGGATCTGCCCGAAATGAGTTAACAGCAATTGTTGCACTTATCCGAAAAATAAGTGGCCTTGATGATGTGCTTACAGCTTATGACAAGACCGTGGATAAAAATTTCAGGGAATGGGTATTTAAGAAACAGGCCGGTAATGCACCAAAATTCACCGAACCACAAATGAAATGGTTACGAATGATTAAGGATTATGTAGCCAACAGCTTCCATATTGAAAAAGACGATTTTGACCTAAACCCGTTCAATGCACAAGGCGGGCTGGGGCGCATGTGGCAATTGTTTGGAGTACAGACCGATGAGATTATCAGTGAATTGAATGAAGTGTTGGCAGCTTAAAGGAAACTTAAATATGAAATTTCTGATGATTGCCTGTTAACTATAAATTAAGCGGTTTAGTTGATAAGTGCTCTAAGGTGTTTGAAGAAAGTATAGATTTAAATTGAAGAAAAAGAGAAAATGATTGCGGGGTTGTACTATCAGGTTAATGCAAATACTAATATTTACCTATTAGTACAAATTATCTATTGACATTTACATAAAAAGTCGTATATTTGCAAATTATCTGATATGGAATTCAGGTTCGAAAACAAAGACCTTGAGAAACTTTATACTGACGGGAAATCCCGAAAGTATAAGCTGCAGGATGATATTGTGGACAAGTTCTTTGCCAGAATTCAGCAGATTGAAGCCGCTTCCGACATCTATGATTTATGGAAAGATAAAGGCCTGAACTTTGAAAAACTTCAAGGTTTTGATAACAGGTATTCGATGCGGCTTAAAAATAAATACCGGCTTGAGGTCAGCATAGAATGGCTGAACACGGAGAAAACAATCGGAGCGTTTGCAATTATTGAAGTCTCAAATCATTATGCCTGAAATAAAATACACATTTATGGGCGAAACATCCAAACTTAAACCCGCAAGGAAGTTCGGCCCCGGATACTTTATCCGGGAACAGATGGAGTATAGAAACTGGACACAGGATGACCTTTCGGAGGTTACCGGAATTACCATTAAACATCTGAACCGAATCCTTAAAGACAAACAGCCGGTAACCCTGGAAATGGCTAAGATTTTTGGTGGGGTATTCGATACTTCGCCTCAGTATTGGATGAACCTGGATGCCAACTACCGCTTATGGCTCGCAGGCGAAAAATCACGTAAGGAAATTGATGCTGACCTGCGGGCAAAAATCTATGAACGGATGCCGGTAAAAGATATGCTGGCAAAACGATGGATACTGCCTTTTGCCAATGCACAGGAGCTTGCTGCGCAGGTTACCGCTTTCTGGGGATGGGATAAACTGGATTTTGCGGTATTAGACAATCAATACATTCCTTTCTTATCGCGGAAATCAGAAGCATTTAACCAGTTTAATGCATCGTATGCCATTACCTGGTACCGAAAAGCGATGACCGTAGCAGAACAGATGCCACGACCTGCCTACAACAAGGGGAAACTCAAACACATCTTTGTTACCATCCATTCGTATTCCATTCAAAATGACGGAATCAACAATTTTATCCAGGATTTGTCTAATGCCGGTGTCCTCTTCTTTGTATTGCCACACCTGCAAAAGACCTACCTTGATGGCGCTGCTTTTTTCTCAGGTGACAATCCTGTAATTGTATTTACGGGTCGTTATAAACGAATTGATAATTTCTGGTTTACCGTTGCACATGAAATAGCCCACGTACTCTATCACCTGAATGAAGAAACTCCCTTCGTTCTGGATAATCTGAAAGATGGAGATACCAACCAAATGGAAACCGAAGCCAATACACTGGCCGCAGAAAAATTAAAGCACCCACAGATTCTGCAATATCTTGAACCTTACACGCATTACCTTACCTCACAGAAGGTGGAAGAGTGTTCCATCGAATACCAGGTTCATCCCGCAATCGTCATTGGCAAACTGGCACATGACAAGCTGATTTCTTACAGCAACCAGACATTGTACAATGAGGACGTATTGCAGTTAATACCGGAGCAATATCAATTTGGAAGGTTATGAATTTTGCAAGCACAGAAAGATTTGGACCGGAGATGGCAACTGTTTGGGGCGCAGGCCGAGGAAATATCAGCGAATTGAATGAAGTTTTGGCAGCATAAAGGAAGATAATAATTCTTAGATTTTAAATAATTAAGTATTTCTTAATGGATTATGGAAAAATTCAATTCACATATTCTTGTTGAACCTGATGGTAATTCAGTGCCTGAAGTCCGTGCATGGTCGCTTGAAAAATACAAACTAGTTGGAAGTTATTGCGATATCTTTACTTCTGGAATGAAAGGTAAGTGGGATCAATTGGTTTACATAGACTTGTTTGCAGGAGCTGGATATGCGACAATTCAGGAGACAGGAAAGACATATATGTCTTCATCATTAATAGCAATGTCAATTCCAATTCCATTTACAAAATATATTCTTTGCGAAGCGGATCCAATACGTTTTTCGGCTTTAAGCAAAAGGGTTAAAGCTCACTTTTCACATCTGGATGTTACGCTCCTAAATGGTGATAGTAACCAAATTGTTGATAAAATTTCAAAGGCAATACCTGTATATAGCAAAGGAAATACTCTGTTGCCATTTAGTTTTGTAGATCCGTTTTCACTAAATCTGCATTTCAGTACTATTGAAATGCTTGGTAAGAGAAATTTAATGGATTTTCTTATACTTCAAGCCTTACATATGGATGGTAATCGTAATATAGCAAAATACTTAAAGGACGAAAACGAAAAAATATCACTTTATTTAGGCAATCCTAATTGGAGAATGGATTTTCATGAAAGTTGTAAGGATAATTGTAATAACTTTGTTAAGTTCTTGGCGGATCAGTATAATGAAAAGATGAAATCAATGGGGTATCTTCCAGAAAAGAACATGCACCAGATCAGATCTAACCAAAAGAATCTTCCATTGTATTATCTTTCTTTTTACACCAAACATCCTAGAGGAATAGACTTTTACAAAAAAGTCGAAAAATATATGAATCCACAACTTAAACTTGAATTGTAACCATGGCAACCACAAAAATAGAATGGACCGAAAGCACCTGGAATCCCATTACCGGCTGTACGAAGATATCTTCGGGTTGTAAGTATTGTTATGCCGAAGTTATGTCGAGGCGATTAAAAGCCATGGGACAGGAGAAGTATAAAAATGGTTTTGAGCTTACCCTGCATCCCGAAGTACTTCAGGAGCCTTACTCATGGAAGAAGCCTAAAACTATCTTTGTTAACTCAATGAGCGACCTATTTCATAAAGATATTCCAGTGGAATATATTCAACAAATTTTCAAGGTAATTAAAGAAAATCCGCAACATATTTTCCAGGCATTAACCAAACGTGCTGATGTTTTAAGGTATTACGATAGCGAAGGTTGGCTCGAATGGCCACATAACTTGTGGATGGGCGTGACTGTTGAAAACAATGAGGTAACTCACCGTATTGAGAACCTGAGAAAGACCGGAGCAAGAGTTAAGTTTCTCTCTTGCGAACCGCTTTTGAGTCCTTTGCCAGAAATGGATTTAAAAGAGATTGATTGGGTAATTGTTGGTGGCGAAAGCGGCCGTACTCCCCGCCCGATAAAAGAAGAATGGGTAATTGATATTAAGGAACAATGCCAGAAAGCAAATGTGGCCTTTTACTTTAAACAATGGGGCGGTACCAATAAAAAGAAGACAGGGAAGATTCTGGAAGGCAAAGTGTACAATGCGATGCCTGTAAATGCTGAACCTAAATAAATGACTGTGAATAAGAATATACCGAAGCATTGGCAGGTAAAGAGGTTTGAAGATTTACTCGACTACCTACAACCAACTCCATTTATAGTAGATTCAACTGAATATTCTTCTGATTATAAGACACCTGTATTAACAGCTGGCAAGACTTTTATTCTTGGACATACGAATGAATCACAAGGGATTTTCAACTCCTTACCTGTAATTATTTTTGATGACTTTACTACAGCCAATAGGCTTGTTAATTTCCCATTTAAGGTGAAATCTTCTGCAATGAAGATTTTGAAACCTAAGGATGAATCTGTGAATTTGAAATTTGTATTCTATTATATGCAAACTGTAAAGATCACATTTGATACACATAAAAGATATTGGATTTCAGTTTTTTCAAAACTTCCAATATCTCTTCCCCCTCTCCCCGAACAACGCGCTATTGTCTCCAAAATAGAAGAACTCCTAAGCGATTTGGATAACGGCAAACAGCAACTGCTAACCGCGCAGCAGCAGTTAAAAGTTTACCGGCAAAGTTTGCTGAAAGCTGCATTTGAGGGGAAACTGACCGCAGGTTGGCGTGAATCCCATAAACAGGGAAATAGCAACAGCCTTGCTCTGGCTGCTGAGCCGGAAGAAAACTATGGAGAAAACGGGAAATTGCCGGAGGGGTGGAAGATATTAAACTTAAAGAGCATTTGCCATATTGTTGGAGGCGTTACTAAAGGAAAAGATTACAAAGGAAGGCAAACCATTTCTCTTCCTTATTTAAGGGTTGCCAACGTACAGGATGGCTATTTAGATTTGAAGGAAATAAAAAAGATTGAGGTTTTACCATCAGATCTAGACAAATATCGCCTTATTTCCGGCGACATTTTATATACTGAAGGTGGTGATAAAGATAAATTAGGGAGAGGAACAATCTGGAAAAATGAAATACCAGACTGCATCCATCAGAATCATATTTTCAGGGCAAGACCATTTTCAAAAAACATCAATCCCAGATACATTGCTTACTATTCACAAACAAAATCAGCAAAAAGCTACTTTTTTAAACATGGGAAGCAAACAACAAATCTTGCATCAATAAACCTTACAATATTATCAGGATTACCTTTGCCAATTTGTTCTACTGAAGAACAACAGCTACTTATTGATGAATTAGAATCTAAACTCACCATTTACGATAAAATGGAAGAAACCATCAGCCAGAGTTTGCTGCAAGCAGAGACTTTGAGACAGAGTATTTTGAAGAGGGCGTTTGAAGGTAGGTTGGTATAAACTCAAAAATTAAATGATATGTACAGATTAGAATATATAAAAGTCAGAGGGAATCCTCAACTTGGTGATTTGGAATTGCACTTTACTGAGGAAAATGAAATAGCAGTAGAGCTTTGTACCGCGATTTTTGTGCGCAACTAACTTTTGATAAAACAGACAAAGCAATAAGCCAATGTTTGTTGCAAGCAGCAACTTAAAGGCAAAAGATTTAAAAAAAATCGAATATAAAATTTTAAATTAAAACCATGATAGACATAATGATTCGTTGCAAAGATTTAGTGGTAATCGACCAAATAGGCAGTTTAAATGAATGGTTTTTAAAATGCCCGCCTCAGGGCAAAGAAAAACATTGGAAAGATGGCAGAAGTGCCAAAGAAACTGCCAAGCATTGGGTATATACAATACCACAACCCTATAAAGAAATATTGGAGTTGTGGAAGCTAAAATTCAATGTTTGTTCACCTGAGTATGTAACTACTTTTGATAAAAATGGTGGAAATGGCAGAAATCACGATTTATTAATCCTTGCTGAAAATGAAGACAAGGAATCAGTGGTTATTTCCGTAGAATCTAAAGTAGATGAACCTTTTGGCGATACAATATCTAAAACTATAAAGGCAGCTGAAAAAAGGAAAATGGACACACCAAATTCAAAAGGATTAAATAGAATAACTGATTTAAGGATGGCTCTTTTTGGAAAAGAAGATGACAACCAACTTGAATTGAAGTATCAATTACTAACTGCTGTTGCAGGAACAATTGCAGAGGCAAAAAAACATAAAGCTAAATCAGCCATTTTTCTGGTTCAAACATTTATTTCTGACGAAATACTTAAAAAAAAGCATTTACAGAATCAAAATGACCTGGATTCCTTTATCACACTTTTTTCAAATTCAAAATATACTGAAATCCCAAGCGATCAATTAATTGGGCCATTCAGAATCACATCAAAAACTAAGCATTTACCAGATGATATTGATTTGTGGATTGGGAAATTTGACGTAGAAATATAAATAAAATGAGAAGCAACACATCGAACATGGTAAGCGATGTATGGTTCTTCAACAACTCATTGAATGATGTGGGTGTCTGGTACGTCGATTTTGAAGAACAACTAAATTTAAATAAAATGGATGAAGCCAAAAGCCAGAGTTTACAGCAATCGGAAACATTAAGGCAGAGTATTTTGAAGAGGGCGTTTGAGGGGAAACTTAAATAAAAATCAATTGTCATGACAATTAAACAAATTGCAGAGAGATTGAATCAAAAAGCCATTTCCGATGGATATGAAATTTCACTCTTACCTGAATTACGGAAACAATACTTAAGTAAAAAGAGGCTCCCAAATCAAATTTTTACAGGGCAAACAATCAAAGATGGGAAAGAAAAATATGCTTTTCATCATGGTGGTAGAGATGAAATACAGTTTAATGTTGGTGAGGAATATTTTAAAGGTAAATCTGTAACGCGTTATGGATTGTGCTTTTCCTTAGAACCTAGCCCTAGCTTGCATCATCCTGTTGTGGTCTTAGAGCCATCCCGCATAAAGTTCAATGAATGTTTTGAAACGCAGCCTGAATTGTTTGGAGATTCTAAAATGTGGTATTATCAAAACGGGGTAAGGTCGGAAAATTATGAAGCGCAAGTAATACCTGATCACTGGTTTAAGCAGGGATCATTTATATGTCTAGGTTCTTTAATTAGAAAACCTCTATCAGATATAACAGAATTTGATCTAAAAAAAATCCTGAATGGTTTTGATACTCTACTGCCAATTTATAAGTATTGTGTTTTAGATAATTCCATATTGGTTAAAAAGACAAAAATCTTTACAAGATTAACCTCTAACGAGAATAATTGGGAATTGCCCAGCCCTCACAGGTGGAAAAAGGAGAATCAAGGGAAACACAATGTACCATTTGAGAACCAATACGGGTTCGGACATGAGGAGTGGTTATTCAATCCCAGATATAACTTAAATGGTTTTCAGTATGGATATATTCGTGGTATTCAGAATACTAAGGGAAGTATTTTAAAATATGACGAAGTACACCTCTATACTGTAAAAAAGGAGAAGTCAATGAATCTTGTATACTACTTGGGACATATCAAGAACGTATTCGTTATAAAAGACGATGAAGTGAATTCAGATTTATTATTTGGATTAATTCAGAACTTTAATGGTGAAATGATCAAAGAAGTTGAAAACATAAATGGTGATGTGAAAGGTATAATCAAATTTCCATTTAATCCGTCAGTTAAATTTAAGTTAAATGATGTCAATTTATTTGACGAACCAGTTTTTCAGCCTGATTTTGATTTGGATAAATATAAGAGATTTCAACCTTATAAATTATCATTTCCCATTGATGAGATTTTTGAAAATGCAGATGAAGATAATCATGTAGGATTTGTTTCAGGAAAGGCAACTCAAACTTCTGTTTATAACAGAAAGAATAAGGCTTCTTCAGTTACGATTACAAAATTACATAGTGAAATTGTTGACTCGCTTGAAGCTTTTTTGAAGCCGAAATTTAGTTTAAAAGCAAAGAATATCTCCATAGAAACAATGAAATTCAATGGAAATATTGCTGATATAGTAACCGAAGAGAATGACTCATCAATTTCAATATATGAAGTTAAAACATCTTCATCAGGCAGGAGAAATATCCGTGATGCCATAGCCCAATTATTGGATTATGCTTTACATGCTGGAAATTTAAGAATTAATAAACTAGTTATTGTCTCCCCATCTTCGCTTATCAATTCTGAAATTACTTTTATTGATGGTCTTAGAACGAAAATTAGTTTCCCTCTTGAATACTTGTGTTACAATAAAGACGAAGCAAATAAATTTATTCATCAATGAACAACAATACATCCTCCATCGTTTCCAAAGTCTGGTCCTTCTGCAACCCCCTGCGCGATGTGGGTGTGGGTTATGGCGATTACCTGGAACAACTGACCTACCTGCTGTTTTTAAAGATGGCTGACGAATATACCAAGCCACCTTACAAGCGGGAGATGAATATCCCAAAGGAATTTGATTGGGAAAGCCTGATCAGCAAAAA
>Ga0265295_1008993_pt1 | contig 10876 bp, 12 predicted proteins | sample Munlansysbiofilm_FD_192503 | JGI IMG/M metagenome (GOLD analysis project Ga0265295, IMG submission 192503) | Leachate microbial communities from a municipal landfill in Southern Ontario, Canada - Methane capture system biofilm | ecosystem: Engineered > Solid waste > Landfill > Unclassified ... | reverse complement strand
TGAGGCTAATGCTTTGACATGATTTGCATATTCCGAGCAACACTCCGGGCCAATAGCTCAATTGGTAGAGCATCTGACTCTTAATCAGCAGGTTCAAGGTTCGATTCCTTGTTGGCCCACCAGCGTGCCCACGGGGTTGCGGAAAGTATTTCCGCAACCCCTTTTTTGCGTTTTTGATTTGGTAAATTGGAAGCTGGAGCGGCTTGCGGCGGATAAGCGGAGTAAAATTGCGGGTCGATTCGGTGCCGGTTGCAAAGAAAAAGGCATGTGAGCGCGGAGAATTTCCGCGTTCCATGCCTTTGCGCTCATCGTGAATCGGGCCGTTTGGTCCGGCTTCTATGCCTTTGTTCGGCTCAATCTCGGCAACAGCAGCAGTACCAGCGAACTTGTGATCACGCCCACCAGGGCCATGGTCAGGATCTTGTTGTCCCAGGGCAGGGCGATGAACCACATGGCCGTGGCGCCGCACACGAAATAGGTGAACATGATCAGCGAGGCCGCCGAGCCTGCGTCGTTCTTGACCTGTTCGAGCAGGAAGTTGCTGCTCGGGGGACGGGTCAGCCCCAGGCTCATGGTCATGGCCGCCATGGGCAGGGCCATGCCCCAGGGGCCGAGTCCGGAGCACAGGACCAGGACCGTGGCGAAGATCAGAATCCCGGCATAGCCGATGAGGATGATGCGAAAGCCGGGCATGCGTTTGAGCAACTTTCCGCAGATCCAGAACCCGAGCATGAGCGCGGCGGAATTGAAGGCGAAGAAGTAGCTATATTCCTGCTCGCTCAGGCCGAAATAGGTCACGAAGATGAAGGACGACCCGCCGATGAAGCAGAAAAGCGGGGTCATGCCCAGCGCGATGAGGGTGCACAGGGTCATGAAGCGCGGATTGCACATCAGCCTCACGTAGCTGCCCATGACTTGTCCCAGGGTGCGCGTCGTGGCCGGGGCGGGCTCCTTGAGCCTCCAGACTCCGCAGATGGCCAGGGCGCCAAGGAGCATCTGGGCGTAAAAGATGGCCGACCAATGGGCGAAGGTGAGCATGAGGCCGCCGAGCACCGGCGCGAGCATGGGGGCCAGGGACACGATGACGGCCATGTGCGCCAAGGCCCGTTCCCGCTCCGCCCCTACGAAATAGTCCTTGGTCATGGCCAGGGACAGTGTCGCGGCAGAGGCCGCACCCATGCCCTGCAGGATGCGCCCCATGATCAGGGCCGTGGGACTTCCCGCCTGGGCGCAGACCAGGCAGGAGAGCACATAGAGTGATATGCCCCCCAAAAGGACCGGCTTGCGGCCATAACGGTCCGAAAGCGGGCCGTAGAAAAGCAAGGCCAGGCTGAAGCTTACGAAAAAACCGACCAGGGTCAGGTTGATGACCGCTTCCGTGGTCTGCCAGTTCTCGGTCATGGTGGGCAGCGCGGGCAGGTACATGTCCGTGGACAGGGGCGGAAAAGCCGCGAGCAGGGCCAGAATGAGCAGGGCTCGTATTTTTATGGGGGCTGGTATTGTCATGGTGCTTAGGGGTAAAAGGGTGAGGGGCACGCCTACTCCGGGCTCGGCGGACAGGCAAGAAAAACTCCGTAGATCATTTTTTTGGAATTTTTCGGCTCACGGTCTGGCTGTCCTTTCGGACGGAACAGTCTCTGCATCATGGGCATGCAGTAGGAAGTTTTTTCCCGGAGGTATCACATGAGCATCGCGCCCCTGGCCGCTCTCGGCATCGCCAAAACGGCATTTTCCATCATCGGTTCCCTGGTCGACGCAATGAAGCGTCCCGCAGCGGAATCCACCGGTTCCGCCATGGTCGCGGCGGCGCCGCAGGAATCCCTGTGGCATCAGATCGGCAAGGAAATAGATTTAAGTTCCATGACCAAAGATGACCTGGCCAAGGTCTCGTCGATGCTCTACGACAACGGGCTCATCAGCCTGCGAGATCACGCCACAATGAGTTTCGATCCAAGCTTCGCGGGTTCCTCGAATCTTTTGACGGCGGCCGACGGATCGGGCCGCGTGGACTGGATGGCGGAGTTTCAGGCCCGTCTGGCCAAACACCAAAAAGAGGGCGATACCCAGTCCGCCGCCCAGGATGGGCGCGTGCTCGACATCCTGTCCCGATTGCAGGCCGGAGCCAAGGGCGTCACTTCAATTCGGGTCTAACCCGGCAAGGACTGCCGCCCGAAGACTGCAAACACCCGATAGAGAGGCACTGCAAAATTCGCAATCCCTTTGAAGAAGGAGGTAAAGGCCTTTTTCAGCACGTGAAAATGCTGGAACATGGATTCCCGCCTACCCATGCTGGGCACACGAACGCGGGAATGACTTTGGTGCCTCGCGACTTTTTGCATTGCCGTCATAGCTGAAATTTTTTCACTTTATCAAGCTGTCATCTTCCGAATCTTCACTCGTGTTCCGGCTCCAAATCCGGGCCAGGGCGACTCCGGTCAGATTCTGCCAAAGGCTGAAAACGGCGCCCGCCAGGGCCGCCGTGGGGCCGAAAAACGTTCCGGCCAGGGCCACGGCCAATCCTGAATTCTGCATCCCCACTTCAATGGAAATGGTGCGGGCCGTTACGGTCCCGCCCCCCAGCATGCGCGTTCCCCAGAATCCGCACAGATAGCCCAGCGCGTTGTGCAGGATCACCGCGAGCATGATCAGCGCCGGAAATTCGAGAATCGTCTTTTGATTGAGGGCCACCACGCAGGCGATGACGGCGGAGATGGTCAGCACCGAAAGGGACGGGAAAATCCGGATCAGCGGCTTCAGCCGCTCGCGCAGCAGACGGCGCAGGATCAGGCCGTCCAGCAGCGGAAAGACCACGATCCAGAACACGGAGCGGACCATGGCCCAGAAATCCACGTCCACCCGTTCCCCGGCCAAAAGTTCCACCAGGGCCGGCGTGGCCAGGGGAGCGATAAGGGTGGACATGAGGGTCATGACCACGGACAGGGGCACGTCGGCGCGCGCGAAATAGGCGATGACATTGGAGGCCGTGCCCGACGGGCAGCACCCGACCAGAATGACGCCCAGGGCCGCCGCGGGCGGCAGACGCAGCGCCAGGCAGAGGATCCAGGCGATGAGCGGCATGATCAGGTACTGCAAACCCACGCCGAGCCCCGCCGTGCGCCACTCACGGCCCACCCGCGCGAAATCGCCGAAGTCCAGGGTCAGGCCCATGCCGAACATGATGATCCCAAGCCCCAGCGCGATGTGCGGCCTGATCCAGGTGAAGAGCGGGGGATGAAAGAGGGCCAGCAGGGAAAATCCCACGGCCAGGACCAAAAAATGGCGTTCGATCCATTGGGATAGCGTGCGCAGCATGAAAGGCTCCAACGTTCGTGTTCGGGGCGTCGGACTGTGCTCAAGAGTCGCGGCCAGTCATTGAGCGCGGTATGCCGGAAACATTCAAGCCGCGGGTGCTATGATGGCAGGATGCGCGCAGCCCCTTAAGATGGGCTGGTGAATGAATGTTCCGGCTCGGAAAAGTGCCGGGAATTCATCTCCAGTCTTTGCGCGGGGCCGTGGAGACGAGTTGGACCCCGGCCTGATAGAATCCCGACCAGCCGTCCGCGTCTTTTTTGCACCAGCGGATGAAGCCTGTCAGGAAGCTTGGGCTATCGTAGTCGACCGTCCCCCTGATCTCATCGGCAAGATAGATGTTCACGGGAATATCGCTTGGGGCGATCTCGCGATCCAGTTCCAGCAGGAGTCCGTCCGGACTTTGGTTGATGATCCTGGCCAGGCAGGAAATGCCCTGCGTTGGGGAAACGACGGCACAGCGTTGGAGGCTTGCAGTTCTGTTGTATTTTCTGTTTTCTGACATCAGATGCTCCGGATGTGGGAATTGGTGATACGATTATTCGTGCCGCGTCTGGTGGCTGCGTTAATGGCAACTTCTTGAAAGACCTCGATTTTGTCAAACTCCGTATTCGCTTTTTCCTGCGCTGCCAACAGCTTGCCTGATAATGTCCTGAAATGAATTCGCAGATGTTGCGTTTACAACGTTGATCTCATCAGGTACGGCCCCTCTGCATCTTTTGCCGGATGGATCAATCCAGGCTGTTGCGTGCCGTTTTTTCACCGCACGAAACTTTTTGAACCGAGTATCCATTTGAATTATGGGCGCGGTGACATTGTTTTTGGGGCTTCATTACGTGGAATTACGCCGAGTATTTTCGATAATATATTATTTTTTTCAAAACGTTGATTCTGAAGCGATAAGGAGAATGAGAGAATGGGTTCGGAACTGAACAAGAAATACGGACTTTTTACCGCCATCGCCATGGTCGTGGGCATCGTCATCGGCAGCGGCGTCTTCTTCAAGGCGGAAAAAATTCTCACCGCCACCGGCGGCAACCTGCCGCTGGGGATTCTGGCCTGGGTCATCGGCGGGTTCATCATGATCTCCTGCGCGTACACGTTTTCGCTCATGGCCACGAAATACGAGCGCGTGAACGGCATCGTCGATTACGCCGAGGCCGCCATGGGCAAGAAATACGGCTATTACGTCGGCTGGTTCATGGCGCTCATCTATTACCCGACCCTGACCTCGGTCCTGGCCTGGGTCTCGGCCCGCTACACGGCCGTGCTGTTCGGGTGGGACATCACCGGGGGCGAGTGCATGACCATTTCCGGCTTCTTCCTGGTGGCGAGCTATGCCTTGAACGCCCTTTCTCCAGTGCTGGCCGGAAAATTCCAGGTCACGACGACCGTGGTCAAGCTGATCCCGCTTTTGCTCATGGCTGTGGTCGGCACGGTGTTCGGCTTGGACAACGGCATGATCGTGCAGAACTTCACCACCTCCGTCACTGAAGTCGATCCGCTCATTGCCGTGTTCACCGCCGTCGTGGCCACGTCTTTCGCCTACGAGGGATGGATCATCGCCACCAGCATCAACGCCGAGCTCAAGGACTCCAAGAGAAACCTTCCCTTGGCGCTCATGGTGGGCACCTTCACGGTCATGGTCGTCTATATATTGTATTACGTCGGCCTAGCGGGCGCGGTCACCAACCAGACCCTGATGGAGGGCGGCCAGGAAGGGGCGAAGCTGGCTTTCGAGACCGTCTTTTCAAGCCTGGGCGGAACCCTCATCTTCGTCTTCGTCATCATTTCCTGCCTCGGCACCCTGAATGGCCTGATGCTCGGATGCACGCGCGGCATCTATTCCATCGCCGCCAGAAACCAGGGTCCCGACCCGTTCATGTTCAAACAGATCGACAACGCGACCAACATGCCCACGAACTCCGCCGTGCTGGGGCTTCTGCTGTCCGCCTTCTGGCTGGTGTATTTTTACGGGGCGAACCTCACCACGCCCTGGTTCGGCTTTTTCTGCTTCGACCCCTCGGAATTGCCCATCGTGACGATCTACGCCCTGTATATCCCGATTTTCGTGGTCTTCATGAAAAAGGAATCCGACTTTTCGGCGTTCAAACGCTTCATCATGCCCGCTTTGGCCATATTCGGCAGCCTGTTCATGATGTTCGCCGCCTGCTTTGCGCACGGCATGGCCGTGGTGGCGTATCTTGCCATCTTTGGCGCGGTCATGCTGGGCGGGGTTTTCTTTGCGCGTGAACGCGAGTTGTAGCGTGCTCTTGTAAGAGGCTTTTGTTTCGCAGATGAAAAATGCCGGGCGGCTGCGTGATTGCAGCCGCCCGGCTTCGTTTTTTAGCGTAAAGGGCGTGCAGCTCAGCGCAGCTCCACCGCCCATTTCTCAAGCTCAGGCACCGTGGTCACGATCTTTTCCTTCAGCAGAAAATCCGCGAACCGGGTGTAGCGTCTGTTGTCCAGCGCTCCGGGGCGCAGGGCGAAACGGGGCAGGGTGTCTCTCCAGGCGCGGCGGTTCAGTTCGTCGTCCAGGCTGGCGCGGTCGCCGGAGACGAAGAGCTTCCAGCTCTCGTCGGGATGGTTGATCAGGTACTGCACGCCTTCTTCCAAAGCGTCGACAAAGGCGCGCAGTTTTGGGTCGGAAAGTCTGTTCGAGGCGGCGACGAGGATCAGTTCGTCGTAGGCGGGCACGCCGTGCTCCTCCACGAAAAACGCCCGGCCGGGGCGTCCCTCGATGTCCATCTGGTTCAGTTCGAAATTGCGGAACGCGCCGATGACGGCGTCGGTCTGGCCTGTGAACAGGGACGGAGACAGGGAGAAGTTGACGTTGACGAGTTTTACGTCGCTTAAGGCCAATCCTTCTTTTTCAAGCATCACCTTAAGAAGGGCGGTCTCGAAGCCGCCCACGGAATAGCCCACGGTTTTGCCCTTCAGGTCCGCGATGGACTTGATGGGGCCGTCTTTGAGCACGACCAATGAATTGAGCGGCGTGGCCACGAGGGTGGCGATGCGGATCAGGGGCAGGCCCTCGCTGACCTGCATCTGGTGCTGATGCTGATAGGACACGGCGATGTCGGCCTGTCCGGCGGCCACGAGCTTGGGCGGGTCGTTGGGGTTGGAAGGGGCGATGAGCGTAACGTCCAGGCCGTGGTTTTTGAAGAAGCCTTTTTCCAGGGCCACGAAAAGGGGAGCATGGTCGGGGTTGACGAACCAGTCCAGAAGCACGGTCATTTTTTGGGCCTGGGCCGAGGTGGCGAAGAAAAGGAAGGTGGCGAGGAAGAGGGCGATTTTTTTCATTGGGCTATCCTTGGGTTGGGCGCAGTGCGCCGTGGTTTGAAGAATGGAAAATGGTTTGCGGCAGCGCGGCCGCGTGCCGGTTCGATGCGGCCCGCTGGGACGGCGATTTGAGAGGGGGCATCGCAAAGCATTTGCCTGTCTGTTCCTTGCGCAGCATTTCCTGATTACCTCAGTGTCATCCCCGCCTTCGCGGGGATGACACTGAGGTTCATGCGGTGTTGTTTGCCGAAGTCCGCCATGAGAGGTCATGAATCCTCTCCAATCGGTACACAAGCCGACCATCGCAGGAATGACAGCGGAATGTCGTGAAAATGCACGCTCACTGCATTCCCTGTCTCGGCTGCCAGAAGACAAGCTTGTCCAGCAGGCGGTCGATCAAAAAATAGAGGGCCAGGGACGTGACCGCCAGCACGGTCAGGGCCGCGAACATGACGTCGATCTGCATGCGGGCGTTGGCGTGCAGCATGTAGAAGCCAAGCCCCGCGCTGGACCCGACCCACTCCCCGACCACGGCCCCGATGGGCGCCACGGCCGTGGCCACGCGCAGGCCCGAGGCGAAGGCGGGCAGGGCCGAGGGGATGACTATGGTGCGCAGCACGGCCAGAGGCCCGGCTCCCATGATGCGGGCCAGCTCCAGCAGGTCGGGTTCGGTGCGCTGCATGCCCGAGTAGAAGGACGACGCCACCGGAAAAAAGATGATCAGCACCGCCATGCCCACCTTGGACGCCATACCGTAGCCCAGCCACAAGACCAGGATCGGGGCCAGGGCGAAGACCGGGATGGCCTGGCTGACCACCAGCACGGGCAGCATCCAGCGCTTGAGAAGCGGCGAGAGGATCATGATTAAGGCCGCGCCCGTGCCCAGGATCGTGCCCAGGGCCAGCCCCAGCAGGATTTCCGCGAGGGTCGTGCCCAGGTGGGAGAGCAGCAGCGGAAACTTGTCCATCAGGGCGTGGCCGACGGGCAGCGGTCCGGGCAGGATGTAGGGCGGGGCTCCGGTCAGGGTGACCAGGAGTTGCCACAGGACGAGAAAGCCTGCCGTCAGGATCAGGGGGCGCAGGATGTTCATGCAGTTTCCCCGTTCATGAGCCGTTTGAGCAGACTTCCATACAGGGCGGTCATTGCCGGGTCGCCCGCTTCGCGCGGGGGAAGGGCAGCAGGCTCGATGGTTTCAAGCACTCGCGCGGGCGTTCCGCCGAGCACGACAATGGTGTGCCCCAGGCGCAGCGCCTCCATGGGGTCGTGGGTGACCAGCACCACGGTCGCGCCAACGGTCAGGCGGGCGGACAGGTTCTGCAGGCGCACGCGGGTCAGGGCGTCGAGGGCCGAGAAGGGTTCGTCCATGAGGATGACGGGCCGCTCTTCCATGAGCGTGCGCAAAAGCGCCCCGCGCTGGCGCATGCCCCCGGACAGTGCCGTGGGCAGTTTTTCCTCGTAGCCGGTCAGGCCCGCCTCCCGGATCAGGGCCAGGGCCTTGGCGCGTTTTTCTGGCGACAGGGAGCCCCGCAGACGCGCTCCGAGTAGGACATTGTCCAGCAGCGTGAGCCAGGGCAGGAGGAGGTCGTTCTGGCTCATCCAGGCCACCTGGGCGGTGCTGTCCGGTGACGGCTCGAAACGAATCCGTCCCGTGAAATCAAGGTTCGGCGATCCGGCCATGAGCTTGAGCAGGGTCGACTTGCCGCATCCGCTCGGCCCCAGGATGCAGGTCGTACGGCCGCCTATGAGGGTCAGGGACAGATCCTCGAACAGCGGCTGACCGGCGAAATCGAGGCAAAGTTCCTCGATGGCGATGTCCGGGGCGGTGCGGATGGTGCCGGGCGTGTGCACGGCTATGCGAAGAACCGGTAGAAGTGATGCACCGGCCCATGGCCCTGGCCGATGACGTACGCGGCTCCGGCCCGGATGGCCCCGCTGATATACTCCTTGGCGTGGCGCACGGCCGTCTCCACGTCCTCGCCTCTGGCCAGGTTCGAAGCGATGGCCGAGGACAGGGTGCAGCCCGTGCCGTGGTTGTTGCGGGTCGGGATGCGCGCGCCGGGCAGGGTCACCACGCGATCCTCGGGGCCGAGGTAGAGGGTGTCGTCGCTGTCGCCCGATTCCAGATGCCCGCCCTTGACCAGCACATTGGCGCAGCCCAGGGCCGCAAGCTCCTTGAGCGCTTTGAGGGCCGCCTCCTGGGTGGCGATGTCCCGACCCAGCAGCACCGAGGCTTCGGGCAGGTTCGGCGTGATGAGCGTGGCCAGGGGGATGAGCTCGCTTTTCAGGGCTTCGATGGCCTCGTCCTGCAAGAGCTTGTCTCCGCTCTGGGCGACCATGACCGGGTCGAGGACAATGGCCCCCACTCCGTGCCGGATCAGGCCCCGGGCCACTGCGCGGATCAGTTCCGGGGAAAAGAGCATGCCGATCTTGACCGCGTCGGCCCCGATGTCGCCGAGCACCGCGTCCATCTGCGCGGTCACGAAATCCACGGGCACGGGGTGGATGCCGGTCACGCCGAGGGTGTTCTGGGCGGTCAAGGCGGTGATGACACTCGTCCCGTAGCAGCCGTGGGCCGCGATGGTCTTGAGGTCGGCCTGGATGCCGGCCCCGCCGCCGGAGTCGGACCCGGCGATGGTCAATACCCGGTGATATGCGCGCTGGTTCATGGCTGCTCCTTGGCATGGCGAATGATGGTTTTGAGTTCCGCGGCTGCGCGCTTCGGGTCCGAGGCCGAGACGATGGCCGAGACCACGGCGATCCCGTCGCATCCGGCGCGGATGACCGCGGCCGCGTTGCCGGGTTTGACGCCGCCGATGCCGACCAGGGGCAGGGACACGGCCGCTCGGATGAGGGCGATGCCGTCTAGGCCCAGCGCCGGGGCCGTGTCGGTCTTGGTCGGGGTGGAGAAGACAGGACTGATCCCTACATAATCCGCGCCTTCGGCCTGAGCGCGTACGGCGTCTGCCACGCATTCGGTCGAGATGCCGATGAGCATGGCGTTTCCGACCACGCGGCGGGCGTCGGCCATGAGCATGTCGGTCTGGCCCAGGTGCACGCCGTCCGCGCCCACGGCCAGGGCCACGTCGATGCGGTCGTTGATGATCAGCGGGATGCCGGTTCCGGCCAGCAGCTCCCGCACGGCCCGCGCCTCGGTTACGAACTGCCGCGTGGAGCACTCTTTTTCGCGCAGTTGCACGCAGGTCACGCCCCCGGCCACGGCGGCGCGGACGATGTCCACGGTGGATCGGCCTTTGGACAGGCCCCGGTCCGTGACCAGATACAGGGACAGATCAGGCATGATGTTCCTCGTGGATGCGGCAGCCTTTGGCCAGATCTTCGGGGGAGAGATTGTAGAGGGCGTCCAGAAGATGGATCTGGAAGGTGCCGGGGCCGTCGGCCTTGGTTCCGGCACCTTCTCCGGCCAGCCCGAAGAAGGCCAGAGCCGTGGCTGCGGCGGAGACGGGATCGGGGTCCACGGCGTGGAAGGCCCCGACCAGGGCCGTGGCCGAGCAGCCCGTGCCCGTGACGTAGGGCATGAGCCTGTGCCCGCCTTCGATGATCAGCGTGCGTCGTCCGTCGGTGACAATATCCGTGGGACCGGTGATGGCCAGGGTCGTGCCCAGTTCGCGGGCCAGGGCCCCGGCCGTTTTGGCCGCGTCCTCGATGGAGTCGGTGGCGTCCACGCCCTTGGTCGCGGAGCCCTGTCCGGCCAGGGACAGGATTTCCGAGGCGTTGCCGCGCACCACGCCGACCTTTGTCTGGGCCAGGATGGATTTGGCGGTTTCGGTGCGAAGCGTGGTCGCCCCGGAGCCCACCGGGTCAAGGATGATGGGCTTGCCCAGGGCCGTGGCCCTGCGTCCGGCCTTGAGCATGGCCGCGACCCAGGCGTCGGTCAGGGTGCCGATGTTGAGCACCAGCGCCCCGGCATAGGCGACCATTTCTTCGACTTCGTTCTCGGCGTGGGCCATGACCGGCGACGCGCCGCAGGCCAGGAGCACGTTGGCGGTGTAGTTCATGACCACGAAATTGGTGATGTTGTGGATCAGGGGCTTGGAACGCCTGACGGCACGCAGATTTTCGGCTGCTTTTTGGGACAGATCGGACATGGGGCACCTCGCACGAAGAGTGGTGGAGGCAGCGGAGGCGAGGAATGGTTTGTCGGCGATGGCGGCCAGTCTTGCACTTCCCTTCGCTGGCATGATCCAGATCAGGTTCAACGGGTATCATCTCAGGCTCCTCGCCACCCCTGCAAAAACTCGTCATTCGCTAGGATAAGCGGGGGGAG
>Ga0265295_1008992_pt1 | contig 10876 bp, 16 predicted proteins | sample Munlansysbiofilm_FD_192503 | JGI IMG/M metagenome (GOLD analysis project Ga0265295, IMG submission 192503) | Leachate microbial communities from a municipal landfill in Southern Ontario, Canada - Methane capture system biofilm | ecosystem: Engineered > Solid waste > Landfill > Unclassified ... | reverse complement strand
AACCTTATCCGGACTTCACGATGGCCACCCCCATCACCAGGGACGACCGGTGCGGTGAGCTGCTCCGGGCTACGCCCTTCGCAGCTCACCGCATCAAAGACTTACACCACGCCCGGGGACATTACCTGCGCCCCTGCACGGACTCTGCGGAGTGGGGACAACTGGTCATGGCCGCACCAAGCCAAGCGATCCAGAACCGCAAGGCAAGCGCCCCCCTCTGAGGTGTCAACACCCGCAGAACCGAAAAAAGGGAAGGGGGAAGGGTCAGGCGGTCGCTATCGCCTGCCGCGCCTGGTCGCGCAGCCGGTCCAGATACTCGGCCACGAGGCGGGTATCGGCGCAGCGCAGCTTTTCATCTACATACGTCGGCAAATCCAGCTTGCCTTGAGCGAGGCGGGCATGCAGCGTCCCGCTCGCCAGGCCCAGCGCAGCCCCGATCTGCTCCACTGACATGCGCGGCCCGTATTTCTCGAAAAGCATCATGGTGGTGAACATGCTCATGATCTGGCCCCCTCGTCGTCGCCGTATTGGCCTGCGCCGCATCCGATCGCGCTCGTCTCGCCGTCGATGGTGTCACGCAACTCCGCCAGTCGGTAGCCCAGATCACGCACGATCAGCGCCATGCCCTCGATGCGGAAAGCCACCTTGCGGCCCTTGCGGCCGCCGAACGAGGCCACGTCCTGCGCAATGAGCTTCATCACGTCCGCCGTGCAGATCGCAATCCACTCCATCGGGCGGGTTTCAGAGTCCACCACGTTCGCCATGTCGCTGATGACGACATCCAAGCCCCGGAAGTCCTGCGCCGCGGCTGTGGCGGGGGCAGGGCGGGGCGTCGGCTCCGGGCCAAGCGCAGGCGCATCCGGGCGCGATTCGAGCCACGAGACTGCCTCAGTACAGGCATCGGCGTACTCGTCGGCGGGATACACGCCTCCGCCGACCTCCGCCCCATCCTCAAGCAGACGCAAGCGCCATCCGCCGCCCAGATCGGCGCTGCGGGGTGTGATGGTGTATTCGTAGTGCCCGGCTTTGCCGGTGGTGACCGGAAAACCGTGGGAAACGTCGTCGGGCGCTTGGCCCGGCAGGCCCTTGCGGCCCTGTGGTGTGGTCATGGTGATGCTCCTAGCTTGACGGTATCGAACCGCCGCCCGCTGTCAAACGGGTGAGGCGGAACCTGACGGGTTGACAGACCGGGCTAGGACCGGCGAGCCTCGCGGCTCCCCATCAGGCCCGCCCCATAAGGGCAAAACCTGACGCGCAAAACAAAGGCCGCTGGGTGCTGTCGTTCAGACAATCACGGCGCGGCCTGCTGCTTGCGCCTAGCTTCCGGGCTGTCAAACCCGATCTCTTGCGAGACAACGCAAACATAAGCGAACCCCGGCGCGCTGTCAAGCGCCGGGTTCACTTCTGGAAAATATCGCCTTCCAGCGCCCGGTAAATCGCCATGTTGATGACGGCTGCGCGGGCCAGGCCGGTGCGTCTGGCTGCCTCATCGACCTGGCGCAGCAGGTCGGGCGCAATGGTCAAGGTGATCTGCCGCTTGCGGCCCTTGGGGACGCCCTTTTCATAGGCCAGCGGCGCAGCCTTGCCCGCGTCGGGTGCGCTCTGAATGAAGGCATCCTGCGCGGCGCTGGCCGGGACGGTCTTGGGCTTGGGCTGTATGGACATGAAAAGGCTCTCGTTAGGCGATTATTTGAATATTCTTTGGATATTAAAAAGAGATGAAACAAGCTGTTCCATCTCGGCTATCGCCTTCGGGTCGCGGGGTGTCTGCTCGGACACGGCCAGGCCCGCGCCCCCGGCATTGCTGAACGCCTTGCGCCGCCTGATCGGGGCAGCCAGATACTCGAACTGCGGCACATCGGCCACGGCTGCCGCCGCGTCAGCGTTGTCGGCTGAGTGCTCGCCGGGGTCGGCCTGGTTCATCACGGCGACGGCGCGCAGGCCGTCGCGGACGCTCCGAGCCTCATCCACCAGTGCGGCCATGTCATCGAGCGCCCACACGTCATAGGAACGCGGAGCGAACGGCACCAGCAGCACATCGGACAAGATCAGCGCTGCCCGTAGCGCGGTCGAATCACGCCCCCCGGCGTCGATGATGATCTCTTGCCACTTGCCCCGCTGCTGCTGTACCTGGCCGCGCAGGGCCGGGCCGTCGGCGTATTGCGCGCAGGCAACTCCCGGTTGCCGGGCGCTCTCGGCCCGTGCGGCAATGGCCGCCGCCGCCGTGCCCTGACGGTCGCCGTCGATCAGCCACACGTCGCGCCCGGCCAAGGCGCGGGCGATAGCAATCTGAACGGCCAGTGTCGTTTTGCCGACTCCGCCCTTGGTGTTGCCGACAGTAAGAATCACAGTTGCCCCTCGAAAGGATATTAAAAGGACATTAAAAGGATATTAAAAGACAGTGCAAACCACCTTGTCAGCGCTCCATGCCCCTGTCGCGCTGCCGCTCTTTCGCCGCCCCGCCCACCTCCTGCATGAACCCCGCATAGCGCCCGCCGAGCGCCTTACGGCTGTGCGCGTTCGCTGCGGCCACGTCCCCGCCCTGCTGCTCGATGCGCTCCATGCCCTGCATCCAGTCCTGCACGGCGCGGGTGCGCGCCGCGCCGGTCTGGGCCTGCTGCCAGGCGACCAGCGCCGCATCGACTGCCCGCATTTCGGGCGGGCCAGTCTCGGCCTGCGGATTCAAGGGCTTGGCGACTTCCCGGGCCGACTTCTCCACAGTCTGCGGGGACAACTGCTGCGGGCGCTGCATGCGTTGCTTTTCATCCTGCACCACGGCCTGCAAATCGGTATCCATGACCTCGATGCCCAGCCGCACCGCCTGCCGTGCCGCCCGTTCGCGGAACTCGCTGCTGCCGGTGATGTCCACCTTGCCGCCATACTTCTGCGCGGCCAGACGCAGGGCCGCTTCCAGACTGTCATCCCCCTTGTCGTGCATCACGATGCGCGGGCCGGTGTCGGTGAACCTGTCCCGCCCCTGTGCGTCGCGGTACAGCACGAGCTGCCGCTTGCGGTCGATCTCGGCTTCCAGTCCGGCCAGGGTGAGCTTGCGCAGTGGGTCGAGTTCTTCGCCCTCAATGCCGTCGATCTGCTGGTTCTTCTTGCGTTGCTCGCGGTAGCGGATGCCGCGCAGCGCAGCCTGCGCCGCTTCATCCCCCTGCGCTGCTTCTCGCTCCAGCCACTTGCGCCACACCTCCTGTTTGGGCAATTTGGCCGACAGCGCCTTGCGCTCTGCCGCCTGGCGCTTCTGCAAGGCTTCGCGCTGCTGCGCCGCTCTGAGCGCCCACAAGGATTGCCCTACAGCCTGTAGCTGCCCCCCTTGCCGCGCCTGCGCCGTCATCGCCTTGCGCTCCTCGCGCAACTGGACGGCCAGCGCCGCGCGCTCGGCGCGATGCTGCTGCACCAGGTCGGCCCTTTGCTTCGGCCTGTCCTGCCGCGCCGCCTCCTGCTCGGCCTTGAACCGCGCCGCCAGCGCCTTGCGCGCCGCTGACCGCTCCAATCGCCGCGCCATCCGATCATCAACGCTCAACCCGCGCACTGGCCCATCCGCCTGCGCCGACAACCGGCCCGCATCGAGTAACTTCTGATAGTTCACCGAGGCCGCAGGCAGTTTGTCCGGCGGGGGTTGCCAAGGGCCAAGGCGCTTTTCCAGTTCCGCCTTGCTCGCCCAGCGCCCCAGCTGAGACGCCTTGGCCGCAAGCGTGCGCCCATCATCGAGCCGGGTCGTGACCACCATCCCCGAACCCTTCGGCTCGATGCGTAGACCATACTTCGCCGCCTGCTGATGCAGCCGCTCCCACGTCACCCCCGGCGTATCGAGCGCGGCCTTGATCGCCTTGGCCGGCCCGCTCGCCGCCCATGCCTGAAACGAAGCCCCAGCCTCACGGTGCGCCGCATCCGCCGCGCCCGGTGAAATCTGCGGCCCTGCGGCCAGCAAGCCCCGCTCCCGCCGCTCGGCGCGGCTCATCCTCACCACTTCCGGCCCCTGCTCGGTGTCGAGCGTGACAAACGCGCCATCAGCGCGCCGCCATCCCTGCGCAATCTCAATCTCCCGCGCCGCCTTGTGCAGCTTCAACTTCGAGAAAGACGGCACTTCCGCCATGTGACGGCCATCCGGCTTCACCCGGTTGATGACCAGGTGCACGTGGTCATGGTCGGTGTCGCGGTGAATCGCCCAAGCCGCCTGATGGTCGGCCATGTCCAGAGCCTTCATCATGTGCGCGCACGCCTCCTGCGCCTGTTCTCCGGTCGGGTGCTCCCCGTCCTGCCATGACATGACCATGTGAAACACCGGGTTCCCGGCGCGCGCTGCATACCCGCTGCCCCGCTGCCGATACTCCAATTCCCGGTCATTCATCTCCCAAGTCAGTTCCTCGGCCAGTCCTGCCGCCTCATCGCGTATCGGGTCATAGTTCAGCGTCCCGAAAGTCAGATCAGCCCCCGGCTCATCGGCGCGCAGCACATAGCGCAGCACAGGCCCGAAGCCCTTGCTGCCCTTGGCCGAAATCTTGATCTGCTTGGGAATCACTGCTGCATCAAACGACTGCTCGCGCGCTCGATCTGCGCCAGTGCCGCAAAGAATCGTTCCGTTTGTTCCGCCGACCATCGGGCCGGGGGATTGCGCAGGAAATTCCTGAGCATCACACCGATGCGCCGCAACTCGGCCACGCCTTGCGCGTTGATCTGCGCAGGCGGTGGCCCGCCCGCCTCAATCAGACTGCGCACATACGCGCTGCGCGTCACGCCCGCCGCCTGCGCCCACTCATCGAGGCTGCGCGTCGCATCCGCGCCAACCCATGCCGTCACAATGCGCCGCTCAACGGAATTCATCGTTATCCCTTTTCTTGGCGATGCCGGACGCAAGAATCACTACGCCCAGCACAATGCCCCGTTTAAGACCCTGCACACGCCCCAAGCCCAGCCCGAAAGCAAACAGCCCGACACCGACGGCGGTCAAAAAGAACGCCAAAGCCAGCAATGCCAAATCATCGCCGTGCATCATTCTTCCCCCCTTTGTGCGCACTGCGCGCATCGTCTGCCGCAATCTGCTGATGCAATGCTGCGTTCTCTGCGCGCAGCGCGGCGATGGTGTTTGCCGTGCCGACATACACATGCACGGCGTAGCCCACACCGAGCGCACACACCACACCCGCAACAGTCGCCCACATCCAAGAAAACGATTCCCGCGCCGCCTTTTTGAGGCTGTCGAGCACGTCATAGTGCTGATGCACTTCCGCCTGCACGGTCGGCTGAATGCGCGCCGCGAACTGGCGGGCAAGCTCGGCGGTGTCGAGGGTCGGCAATGTCACCCGCGCAGCCACGGCCCGCGCAATGCCGTCCGTATCCACCTTGCCTGGCTGCGCATCCGCGTCAACCCGATCTGCCGCCAGTTGCGCGCCGAGCTGCTTCACCGTCTCGATGGTGCCCGCACGTATCGCGGCAAGCATCTGCGTGATGCGCTCATTGATGCGCTGTTCACGCTCATCCGCTTGGCTGTCCCGCGCCGCCGCCGTCGTCATCGCGCGCCAGTCTGCCGCCCAGATCACGGCCAGGGCCGACCACAACCCGGCATGTTGCGGGTCATCTTCATCAATCATGCCGCCCTGACTTACCGCATCAATGATCGCCCGCGCGTGCTGCTCGGTCAGCCCGTCAAACGGCCCGCGCCACGCCAGGCGAAAGACCTCAATCGCATGGCTCATATCGTGTCATCCCGCATCGGTGACACGTCCGCCGCCGACATTCCAAACCCGCCCGCTGTCGTGTCCTGCACCACCTCATCAGCGGCTTTGCGCTTGCGCGGTCTGCGCGCCGGTTTCTGCTCCGACACAGCGGCCAGCAACCCCGCATTGCGCATTGCCTGCCGTATCGTCTGCGCATCCGCGCCGGTATCGTCGCGCAGCGCCGCCACGATGCTTGCCACACTCGCGCCATTGCGCAGCAAAAGCGCAATGTGCTCGCTGCGCTGCGCCACATGCAGCGAAGCCACGTCATTCAAAAGTTCGTCGAGTTTGCCCATAGCCGACCGCCGGTAAGTTGAGACGGCGCGCAGAATAGGCGCGGAAAAACGCGGGCGCAAACTCCGAACAGCGGCGAACGAAAATGCGCAGCGCGCACCTATAAGCTTCGGACAACCCTGAGACAAGCGCAGCGCGGAACGGGGCAAAAATCGTTACCGGGTGTCGGGGCGCAGCCCTGACCAGATCGGCAAACTTTTAGGGGGAGGCCGAAGGCCGAATCCTATAAGTTTGCCACATCTTGCACGGACTAAATTAGCGGGAATTAGCAGCCTTTGCCTGCCCATCGAAAACCGTATCCGGGGTGACTTATAGGCCGCTCGAATCGGGCGCATTTTCAGGCCGTTCGATGCGTTCCCAGACCTCGCACCAGACCCGCCGACAAACGCGGTTTTCTGGTGTGCACGACCTCAACCCCGGTAGACCGCCTTGCGGTCGCCGATGCGCACCACGAGGATGCGCAAAGCGTCATCTTCGATGCTGGCAACAATGCGAAAGTCTCCGATGCGGTATTTCCAGAACGCGCCCAGCTTGGAACCTTTGAGCGCTTCACCAATGCTGCGCGGGTCGTCAAGTGTTGCAATACGCTCGCGCAAAAAGGTCGTGATGCGCTTGGCAATGGGCCTATCCAGATCGGCCAAATTCTTCTTGGCCTTATCGTCTAACTCAATCCGCCAAGCCAAGGTCGCGCTCCACTTCGTCCAGTGTGTAGGTGCGGCTCAGGCCCGCGCGAATATCCCTCAATTGTTGCTCTGCAAGATACAAATCTTCGAGGTCATCCAGATATTCAAGGATGGCTTCGCGGGCGTAAAAAGCCTTGGTGCGGCCCGTGGCTTTCGCCAGAGCATCAAGGCGGTTTTCCACTTCGGCGGGTAGTCGCAGGGCAAGCATGGCGGTTCCTTCATGGTGTGATGTTATACAAGTATAGCGCCCGTGCGCATCGTCTGTATTCTGTTGCGCGCGCCTTCGCCTTCACTGCGTTGCGGCCTGCCGCTGATGCCGTCCAGATAGTCCGCCCACGCCTGCATCATCTTCACCCGAGCGGGCCAGTGCTGCGTGCGGTTATAGGCCATGCCGAGACTGCCGGGCTTGGCGTGCGCAAGCTGTTCTTCGATCACGTCCGGGTCGAACTGCAAGACCTCATCGAGCAGTGTCCGCGCCGTCGCACGGAAGCCGTGCACGGTCATCAGATCGCCGCTGTAACCCAGCGACTTCAACGCGGCAATCAACGTGCCGCCGCTGATGCTCCGCCCGTTGCGCCGCGCGCTCGGAAACACATTGCGCCCATCGGACAACACCGCCACCTCGCGCAGAATCGCCACGGCCTGCCGCGACAAAGGCACACGCAAAGGTCGCTTCATCTTCATGATCTCTGCCGGTATCCGGGCTTCCGGCTGTTCTGCATCAAGGTCAATCCATGACCACTGCAACTGCCGCAACTCGCCCGGTCGCAGAAACAGCAAAGGGGCCAGACGCAGCGCCGCGCCGACAACCGGCCCGCCGCTGTAACCGTCGATGGCGCGCAGCAAGGTCGCCAGTTGCGCCGGGTCGGTGATGGCCGCAAAGTGCCGCTCCTTGGCCGCAGGCAAAGCCCGGACAAGAACCGTCGTCGGGTCGGCCTTGGCGCGTGAAGTCGCAACGGCATAGCGCATCACGCCGCTGCACAAAAACTTGACGCGGTGCGCCGTCTCCACGGTGCCGCGCTTGATGAGGCGTTCCAGCACGGCCAGCACGTCCGCCGCCTCGATCTTGTCAACCGGCATGCTGCCAATCCACGGAAACACATACAGTTCAAACCGCCGCAGATTGCGTGCCGCGTGCGATGGAACCCACTGATCGAGAAACCGCTGATGCCACTCGCGCGCAACAAACTCGAACGAGTTTTCAACCTGCGCAGGCAACACCCGGCGCAACTGGCGATGTGCGCTCGGGTCGATGCCGTCAAGCAGCTTCACCCGCTGCCGGTCGCGCTCATCACGCGCCGCCCTGATGCCCAGATCAGGAAAGCGGCCCAGCGCAATCAGCTTCTCCCGCCCGTTGAACTCATAGCGGTAGCGCCAGGCTTTGACGCCGGTCGGTGAAATCCAAAGATAAAGCCCGTTCCCGTCGTACAGCTTGTAAGGCTTTTCGGCTGCGGGCGATTCGAGGCATTGTCGGTCAGTGATGGGCATTGGGGTATCTCCTTTCGGAGTGGGGTATAGCGCCGAAAAGATACCCCATGCAAACGCCAAACACCGGCGAACAATGCCGCACAACTACAGACAACAAACCGAGCTAACCGCTTGATGCAAAAGACAAATACGCGCAACGGCGAACGGTCAAAAACAGGGTAATGGGCCGGGGTCTATCGCATAGATCGCCTAAGCAATTGAAAACACTAGATTTCACCATCAACAAAAAACCGGCATACCGTCTGAAATACCGTCAACCTGTGGTCGCTGGGGCTGTTATCTGCGCTCCGATCTGGCCTGCATCGGCGGGTGGTGAGTGTATCGGCTGGCGTTGCGCCATGCCGACATGACAGCGCAGGGATGGGGCCTTGTTTTCTGGAATGCCGGTTGTGTGGGCACTGCCAAAACTGTCAAAAGCCCCTTTTGGCACTTTTGGCAGTTCGTGCACAAGTGGTTTCCTGAAAACCGCATTCCCGGTTCGGGCTACCCCCCTGCCAAAACTCTGCGGCGCAAAAATCTGATGGGGCGCACGGTTTTGGCCGGGCGGCTTCAAACTTTTTGCACCCCCCCCGCGTCACCCAGGAAACACACACTTGCCGTCCTTCACCCGGTAGGCGCGCGTTTTTTCGGGCCGGGTCACGGTGCGCCAGGCGTATCCGCCTCCAGCCAGGGGGATCAGTTCATGCTCACTGGCGATATGGGGCAGTAGCTCCACGTCGGCAACGATGCGATGTGTGTGGCTTTTGCTCAGGCCGAATTGCCGGGCGATTTCCCAGATGGTGGCACAGCGCATGCGGGCATATCGCATGGCTTCGTCACGGCTGCGTCGTTCTTTGGGGGTCATGGTGGCGGGGGAATGGGAAAGCGGCTGTGGCGGGCTTTCAGGGATGGCAAGGGGGATAGGTGCAGGGCGCGGTGTTTTGCCCGCCTAGAGGCATTTTGGCGGGTTTGCGGGCAGGTTGTCACCTATGGGCGATTCCTGCCACTCTAGCGCTGCCTCGCGCCCGTTTCGCCACCCGCATGGAACCCCCCGGGGGAGTACCTTTTACGCCTTGCCGGGCTGTCCTGCACGCTCGTTGCAGTCCTGCACGATGCCCAGCATGACCTCACGCGCGGCGGCGTCGAGCACGGCGGCGATGGCGGGCAGGTCGCCTTTACAGGCAGCAACCTTGCGCACCAGCACGTCGGGCAGGTCGCGCAGCCGGTCGGTGACCAACTGGCGAATGACCTCCAGCACGGCGTGAAACTGCTCCACGCGGCCCAGACCTGCGGCCATGCGATCCCGCTTGATCTCAAGCATTTGGCGTCTGGATCGGGTCGATCTCAACACTTGCAGCCGGGTCGCAAGGGCCAGTGTGCGGGCGTCGCTTAAGTCTCTGCCGTCGAGATAGGCCTGCGCTTCGGCAATCAAGGTGTCGAGTTCAGGGTCGGTCATGGTGGTGTTCTCCGTAATGCGCCAGCAGCAGGGCCTCGGCGCGGTTGTGGTCTTTGATGCGGGTCAGGTCAACACCTGGAAACAGGCGGCTTGCCATTGCGCGGGCAGCTTCCTTGTCGCTGGGCAGGCGCAGGGCCTTCTTCCACACGGCAGGGGCTACCGGTTGCCAGGCGATGCCCAAGGCCGAGAGCACGGCGCAGATCGTGCCCAGGCTGTGGCCCAGACTGAACACACTCGCCACGCCTTGCCCAGGCCGGGCAGATACGGCCTCCACGAAAGCGGTGTCAATGTCCCAGGGGCGCAGCAGGTGGGCAAGACCGGCGGCGTCGAGTTCACGGCGCACGCGGGCCTTGCCGATACCGCGCTGCACGGTCGGCAGGTCTTTCACCCAGGCGGTGCGGCTGCCGGGGGCGTAGAAGGCCACAGCCCCCGTCAAACCCGGGTCGATGCCGACGATGCAGGGCGCGCTCACGCGGCGGCCTCCAGGCCCTGCATGATCCACCAGCAGGCGGCGCAGGCGGTCACGTCCGCAGCGTTGTAGCTCGCCAGCTTGCCATGCTCACCCGATAGCCACAGGTCGAGCACGTCCGCGCCGCTGGTGCCGTCGGCCTTCGGGCTGGGCACTCCCAGGGCGCGGCACAGCTTGTCCAGACTGATGCGGCCTCCGTATCCGGCGAACAGCGTCATGGTGTCGCCAAAGTCACGCGGCGCACGCGCGCCGGGCTTGGGCAGCCAACGGGGAACGCGGATGCGGTGTGCCCAGCAGCGGGCGCGCACAAAGCCCAGGTCGAAGTCGGCATTGTGGGCAACCACATAGGCGTCGTCGGCATAGGGCCACGGCGTGCCGTCGTTCTGCAAGGCGGGGGCGGTGTCGGCAAGGTGTTTGTCGATTACAGCCAGGGCGCGGCGCAGGAAGTCGCCTTCTGGCTCCACGCGGGCGCGCACGATGCTTTGCGCCGGGGTGTCGCTGGTGGCAAAGCCGATGGCACAGAGTTCGCCTTGCGCCGGGTCGAGCGCTTGCTTCCTCCAGGTGGTATCGATGGCGGCGGGGCCGTCCTCCTTCCACCAGGCGGCGATGCTTTCCGGTTTTTTCAGCGTGCCGGGCGGTTTGGTGTCGGCCTCGGCTTGCACGCGGGCGCAATCGGTTTGGCCGGGCAGGGTTTCTACGTCGATGAACAAGGTGGTCATGGCGGGCCTCTCAGAAGGGAATGTCGTCGGCTTCAAACTCGGCGGCGGGGGCGGGTTGCCGGGCG
>Ga0265295_1008990_pt1 | contig 10883 bp, 7 predicted proteins | sample Munlansysbiofilm_FD_192503 | JGI IMG/M metagenome (GOLD analysis project Ga0265295, IMG submission 192503) | Leachate microbial communities from a municipal landfill in Southern Ontario, Canada - Methane capture system biofilm | ecosystem: Engineered > Solid waste > Landfill > Unclassified ... | reverse complement strand
TACTGGAACGGCAAGCAGCTTTTATCAAAAAATGGTAATGCTTTTTTTCCGCCCAGGGCATTTGTCCAGGGGCTGCCTCCTTTTCCCGTGGAAGGAGAGATCTGGGGTGGACGGGGAAGTTTTGAGCAGACGGTCTCCATCGTTAAAAAAGAGAAGCCCCACGATGGATGGCTGAAACTGAAACTGGCAATCTTTGATGTGCCCGACGCACCCGGAGGTTTTACCGATCGAATAGCCAAAGCCGAGGGGTGGTTTGCGGCCCACCCATCTGTCTATGCCTTTGTCATACAACAGATCGTGATCAACAGCCCTGGCATGCTCGAACAACACCTGGCCCATGTTGAAGAGCTCGGTGGTGAAGGTTTGATCATCCGCAAGCCATATGCCCTGTATGCTTCAGGCCGCAGCACCGAAATCCTGAAAGTAAAAAAATACCAGGATGCAGAGGCGGTTGTTCTGGCCCACCTGCCGGGCAAGGGTAGAAATAAGGGAAGACTCGGCTCCATGGTGGTTGAGATGGACAACGGGATGAAATTTAAGATTGGCGGCGGCTTCAGCGATGCTGAAAGAGATTCACCCCCGCCAGTCGGCTCAGTTATCACTTTTAAATACTACGGCAAATATCAGTCCGGGATTCCTAAGTTCCCTTCATTTCTGCGCATTCGCAGTGATCGTGATTTATAATCTAAATTTGATCTTCGGGTGAAAGCTGCTGATGGGACAGGTTTCTAAGCGCATAAATCTGCATTCCTTTAAATCATCCGGCTTTTTTTTGGATTTTTTCGCCGATGATTTCCACATCCTCACCCACGCCCTTCATGGTGTTGCAGCTGAACGTCAGAAATCCCAGTGAAATAATCACCAAAATGACTATCATGCTTTTTAATCGTTTCATCCTACTTCTCCAGATTTAATGTTTTAGTGCAGCCTTCTGCCAGGTTACTCTTCGTCCCAGTGAATGCAATCACTCGGACAGCTTTCCATAGCCTCTTCAATGCAGTCTTTATCGCCTTTCGGATCGATAACTTTTGCTTTCTCAGTATCATCGTCAAATTCAAAAACGTCCGGACAAAGCTCCACGCAGCTTTCGCATCCCACACATTCCTCGGTGTCAATGTATACGCTTTTTCCCATAATCCTGCTCCTTTTTGTTAAATGTTGATCAGTGACGGGGTTACACAAACCATTATTTTTACATAATAGCAGATATAAACAAAAGGGGGTTACCTGTATTTTAATAAAATCATCCAGGTTCTCATCCTTGCTGTAATTGTTCTTCAAGTCATTAAGCATAAACATGCAGATGCTTTTAGGTAAGAACAGAAAGAGCAGAAGGGGTAGTTACTTCCAGAGAATACATAACAAACCCCTGGCCCTGCTCATGGCCACATAGTGGCTGGTCCTGTTGAAACCGCCATGGGAAATTTCAGGCTTATTTAAGTCAATCATTATGACAGCGTCATTTTCCAGGCCTTTAAAGTCTTTTATCCGGGCAAAAGATATGCAAGAAGGTGGAAAGGCTCTTACAGAATAATCGTCAAGCCTTACAATGTGTTTTTTAGCATGGCAGGACAGGCTTGACACGCTTGACTCGTGATAGCTGAATGGGGAGAGAATTGTTATGGAACCCGGGGGCACGCCGATTTCCAACAGATTTTCAATCATTCCTTCAAGGGCATTGGTGTATTCTTTGGCTTTGCCGGCGGCAACCTCCATAACCTCCGGACCATGGCCCGTTCCCGAAATTCCCATGTCAAGCCCCAGCGTGTCTTGTACCTTTTTTATTATGGGGGCACTGTTTCTGCAGTTCCTCGTGAGGAGAACCCTTGCGGGTTTGCAGTTTCCCAGCATTTCGAGAACCTTTGCGGCAGGTTTGGAAAAAAACCCAGCCTGATTATTGATGTCATGGAAGATATACCATTGTCCCTCCAGGAATCCGCCTTTGAGCATGGTGTTTAATCTTTCCATGTCATCAAGGTTAAAGAGGTCCTGGCCTTCATCCACGATCAGGATGTCGTACTGGTCAACGCCCGCCCGTTTTGTCTCTAAGGTTAAGGCATCTATTGTGGATATGACCATGAACTCATTGATGATTTTTGTTTCCAGGTATCTTTTAAGCCAGTTCGACTTGCAGACGAACACTATCTTTGTGTCTTCCCTGGCCAATCTTCTGACAAGTTCAGCGGCTAAAAAGGTCTTGCCGGTTCCGGCCCCGCCCGAGCATAACACCCTTGGGTTTGCGGCAACTGCATCAAGGAACCTGTACTGTTCCCGGGTCAGCTCTACAGTCGTCTGTTCCAGGTTTAAAAGGGTTGAATATAGAGACTTTAGAATTTCAAAATCGGGTCTTAAAAATTGTTTTAAAGCTCCAATGTTTTCGTTTGAAAGCCTGTGATGGTTGCCGGGCTTTTTTTGCCAGAAATCAAAGAAAGCTCCCAGCCATGATTCGAAGTTTCTCATGTTTTTCAAGTCGCAGATCATGCACATATCCCATTCTGAGCCCTGCTGTGACCACCTTACATCGGGGAAGATTACTCCATACCCTGTGGGGATTTTAAGCTGACTGAAACTGTCAGAGGCTGCAATTTTGTTTTTTATTGCATGGAGGGCGGTCTCGGCCTGCCTGAAGGGATTTTGAATTTGATACTCCTGGTCGTTCCCGTCAACCGTGTACCAGCAACCATCCTCCTGACGAACACCCCCGCCCTTTACCTCAAGCACAAAAACTCCGAATTTGCAGACAATGACAAAATCCGCCTCACCAAACTTTTTGGTCCTATGTCCGATCAGGTTTAACGAATGAAAGGCAAAAAAACCGTCATCGTCTGTAAAAGATTCTCCTAGGCGGTCAAATACACGGTATTCTGCCTTGCTGAGGGTCTTATATGGTGAGGCTGGAATCAACCTCATTGTTTTAATCTTTTATACTTTTTAAAATATTTCTCATGCTCTTTAATCTTATGATTCACCATAAAGGCAAAATATTTCTCTTGGATTAATTCAGCCGTTGGTGTTTTAACTATGCCGTCAACTGTTATTTCAATCCTGTTGTTTTCAATTTTTAACCTGTAATCTCCCCTTGGAACGGTTATTTTTGTTCTAAGCCAGGTCTCATCCTTTGCTGTTCTGGCAAACCACTTGCAAAACTCATTGTTCTTTATCATATCCATAATTGTCAATGGTTCTGGGGGAGCTTTAAACTGTACTTCACTCTTTAACTGCAAATGGGCATAGGCGGCCATCTGATGGGAGATATAGTTTTGCACACCCTCAAACTCCCTTATAAAGCCTGGGGACTTGATGAATTTGGCCCTTATGCCGAACACCATGGCAAACTGGCTGATAAGCTCTTCGGTGATGGTGTGATCGTTTAAAATGTCCATTTGGAATTTATAGTCGATCAGGGCGTCGCTATCTTCCCTGAGAAAAAGCATGAGTAAAGTTTTTTCCAACCCTGTTTCAGCCTCTTTAAATTGTTCTGAAACGGTTTTATCTGCGATTTTTTCGAAATTTCTCAGGGTGGCTGCCAAACCATGGACCCTTGGCTTGATCTTCTCGTCCCATTTGTCCGACTCTAGAAAATCGATGATGTCCTGTTTAAAATTTTCACTGTTTATTGCTATATCTATAAGGCCATAATATATCTGCTCGCCCGGGGGCAGGGGGGCAGGCTCTCTTTCAGGCTGCTTAAAGTGCTGGCCAATGAAACGGATTTCTTTGTCAACAGACTCTGACAGATCCCCGGAAGCGTTGATCCAATGATATACCTGATTGGTTGATTCGCCGTTCTTTGAAAAATAAAACATATTCAGCAAAAGGCCGCCAAAGGAGTATACTGTGTTGTAATTAACAATTGTTCGGTTTGGAATGCCGGGTAATTCCGGCTTCCCATTTTTCCCCGTCAGGTCAGTCGGCTTTAAGGACTTTTCTGAATCCTGCAGTGTCAACAGTTCCGGCTCAAATTCACCTGTGCTGCTGGAATTGAAGAGTTTTTGGTCCTGTTTTGTCGACTGAAGCTTTAATCCGGCAAGTATCACATTGGCACGCTGTTTGATAATATCCTTAAACTGTTTTTGATCCTCATCTGTTTTGAATAGAAGTTTCAAAAAACAGGATAGAGGCAGTGGTGCCAGAACATACAGGGAATCCGGGGTGAGCGCATTTATGTCGTCTATTTTAACATCACCCCATTCGCCATCCCGGTATGTTTTGCCGGTTCCCCCTATACCATTGATATTCACCTCGATTATACATTGGGTAAGATTTTTCCTTTCACTCACACATTTTTCCAGAACATCCCTGGGAATTTTGTTCCTGTATAGGGGAACCCACCCCGGCTGTAAATCCAGGGCATCTGCATAATATTTTTTAAATCCGTCAGGGGAGGCGAGCAGACCCTGGGCAAGTATCATTCTCAAATTGTTTGTATTGGTAGGAAATAACCAGCGATCTTTTTTCTTAGCCATCAATAACCCTTCTGTCTCTTCAGGACGCTCTCATCTTCTGGGAGAATCTGGATGATCCCGCCGTCATATCCCTTGCCTTTAACGAGAACCAGCTTTTTTATTGCCCTTGAACACATCACATAAAATCTCTTTTTCATCCCATCGATATCGTTGTTAAAAATCTGGAACCCGTCAACTATAATAAAAACAACATCAAACTCTAATCCCTTTATGGAGCGGTCATTGAGAACCACAACTCCGCCCCGGGTAAAGTCAAGGGTCACATCTTGTTTGTCTTTGCTCAAATATGTGGAAATCCTGGGGTGGGGATTATCAAGGGTGACATCCATGGAAAGGAGTGCATTGACATAGTTGTCCCTCTTGCTGTTATTTGCCACAACCACGCCTATGAGGTTCCTGTCATCCCTGTCTGCTTCTCTTAATATCATCCTTACACTGTCGTCAAAATGCTCATATTCATACAGTATCGGGGTTCCAAGGGCCGATTTTGATTCCGGGGGTAAGTCTGGGGCAGGGCTGGCGGGATCGGTAAAGAAATGGCTGGCTAACAGAGCTGTAGGGTAGGAATTCCTGAAGTTCTGAGTCAGCTCTATCACATCGTCTCTGTCAATCCCCAATATATCCATAAGCTCCTGTCTGCTTGAGTTCTCTTCGGTTATCTGCTGGTTCTGGTCGGCCACAACGAAAAAATTCTCATACCCTGCATGCATGAGTGACTCATAGAACTTTACAGGCATGTCCTGGCCCTCATCGATGATCAGATGGAGGGATCTTGGTTCCATTTCCAAAGATTGAAACTTTTTGATCACCCCGTTATAGTCATACTTGTAAGGTTGATCCTCGGGCACATCTTCACCTGTAAAATGGTGATACATTTTGCAAAACCAGGATTTAATGGTCAGGGTTGTTAAATCAAGGTTAACAAGCTGCTTTGTCGCACTGTTCAGGACATGGTTGTATGTCAGGAAAACATAGTTGTTGTTTTTGTGGAATTTCATGGCGCGCAGCAGGGCCACAACGGACTTACCCGTACCAGGACCCCCGACGATCAAAAACTGTCCGTTTTCCGGAAGATCGAGGATCCTGTCCTGATCCTTGTTCAGCTCCTCTTCTCCGGGCAGTTTGAATCTTCTTTCAGTCATCAGGATCCTTTAATGATAAACTCCAAAAAATTTGGAATGTTCAAATGATCGCTTCCCTTGATAAACACCCTGTCTAAAAATAGATTGTTGTACTGGCAGCCGGGCTCGGGGATCAAGGCGCAGGCGTGGCAGGCAGCCCGGTTCAGCCAGCCCGGCCCCTGTCCCTCATGCTCAGTACACACGGGATCAAGGGAACACCACCCGGCATGCTTGAACGCACCATCGAGCAACGCTAAAAATTCGTTTGGTTCTGCGCTTTCTATAATGCCTCCAAGGGAGCCTACAATATCGGCAACGGCGGTGTAGATCAAGATTCCCGCCATGTTTTTGTCACTGGCGCTGTTAATTGAGCAGTAGATCCTCTCCTTGAGCGATGCCGCAGGATATCCCGAGGTCGATTCAAGTTCCCTGATAAGCAGGTGGGACAGGGTGTGGAGCAATAAAAATCTCGGGGTTAGAGTAATGTCTTGAGCTAGCGCCACCTCGGATTTCTCATACCGTTCGGCTACCTCGTCGGCTCTTTTTTTGACTTCAGACAGTTTCTCCCATTTCAGGAGAATTGCTTCGTCCAATGTAAAAAACACTCCCTCTCCAAAGAGTTCGATTGCCGGAAGCCAGTCGGATTCTCCAACAATATCGGGCGGGACAAGATTTTTGTTCTCCTCGCCTGGATCACGGTAAAACCCTTTGAAAACCTGGATCTCCCTCAGCCTTTTTGCAATTATGTGGTGATCCACCATTTTAACAATTGCGGCCAGATCATCCGGCAGGTTATTCTTCAGCTCATCTGGTAAATCATCTGTTGGGTCATTTTTCCGGCCATCCCCCAGACTCTGTCTTAAAAGTCCCTTCCACTGATCAGTTCTATGGTCGGTTACAAAGTCCTCATCATCCCTCATATCATCCCAGAGCTTTAAAAATGCCCTGTATTCATCCTCAAACAGTTCACCCACCCTGATATTGTCTTCAAAAAACGGATACCCTGCGTCTATTTGTTTAAAGGCATTGTTTATCTCTTGAACACTGCACCTGAAGCGGGTTGCAAGGGCTCTTATCTTTCCGTTTCTGAGCAATGGGATTTTTATCCTGTCAATTTCCCTGCGAAGTTTTGAATTGTTGTAAAGCTTATCAACCAGATTGGCCTTGGTGATTCTTGATTCAGGCGGGATGACCAAGGCGTTTTCACGTAAGGGAAGATAGATGCGTGGATCGTTGACCTCGAGGATTCTTACACTGTCCTCCTCGTCCAGCTTTGGTGATTGCTGAAAGATCCAGGGTTGATACTTGTGAAGCGGGTATCTTTTGTTGTCACTTATGCCATAAAGATTAGAGCAGTTGCACCTGGTGCACATTACCTTTTTTCGGCCCCCTGCATCTGTGTCGATCCTCAAGTAAGAGGCTTCATAATCGATTCTACAGCCCCCGTCTGACTTTGAATGACAGAGATAATGCCATGGCACATCGTCCAGGTGCCCCCTGCTGCTGATGGCGCACCAGGTGACCTGTTCGAGGAGCCCCTTGCAATGTTCACATATTACCCGCTCGTTAAATTTTTTGGCCTGTTTTCTCCAGGGGTTGGGGTGTAGGAATCCGCAACTCTTACAAACGGCAAAGGTTGGGAATATAACGGCGGGCAGATAACTTCCCGTTAATCTCCCCTTGTCGTTCTCCTTTGCTGTGGGCGGCATCCTCAACTCTTTGTTAATACCCAGAGCCATGGAAACCCTTGCAACATAGGGTATGATCTGGGCTGAAATGGCCCCTGATCTATTCGTCCAATATCTTGTATCCACAACTGCCATGAGTTTATCCTCTGCACCCCTTACAATCGAACCTATTCCGGCAAAGGAGGTAAGATGGGAAAACCTGACCGGAGTATAGAGCTGTTTATTCTTCATTGTGAGATTTTATCCCGTCCAGAAGTTTCATCAACGCTGAATTTTCAACATTTCTCATGGACTGGAGGGTCTGCCACATACCATTCTGCTCGTCAAAATTACAGATCAGACTATCGAACCCCCTGTCCTTTGAATGGAAAACCAGTTTGATCCTGTTCCCACGGCAGAAATCAGCCCTCTGCTGCCACGCCTCAACCAGTTGATCGATGTGTCCATGGACCCCGTTGATCACATTTCGATCATTCCTGTTAATGGCAATTTCAGTTCGAGTCTTGAGCGTCTGTATGATCTTTTTAATCCTGCTGTTTCGGGCATCAAAATTTCCCGCAGAATCATTTTTTAAAAGCCCGACATTCCCGTATCTCAACGCAATGATCAATGCTGCATGCAGTGCACGGGATCTTGCCTGAAAGGTAAATGGTGTTAAACTTGAGGGTTCCACAAAACGATAAAATGAGTCATGGTAGGATCTGAAGTTTTCATAGTGGGACAGACTTCTTGCCTGGGTCTTGTAGTAGTTTACAAAAACAATCCCCGGGGTCTCTCCCCGGCCTACACGGCTGCTTGCCTGGATATACTCCGCCGTGGTCAGGGGTTGGCCATTGATGATCATCAGGGCAAGCCTTGGTACATCAAGGCCCACTGAAATCATATTGGTTGCAAGGGCCACATCAACCGCATCCTGTTCATCCCTTTGTTTTGCAAGGGCCTTGAATACAAGGCTGTTATCCTCGGCGCTTTGGTTGCTCGTGAGGATTTTGACATTTAACTCTCTAACCGGCAGGTGTTTTTCAACTATTCCCCTTATCTCCAGGTCATCGATCTTTTGAAAGTCTTCAATGTTTTTCATTCCCTTGTCCGGGATAAAGCCCGGCAGGACCTCTTCTATTTCAGCCTTGAGATTCTCAACGGTGAGGGTCTTAAAAAAAGATGCTATGCCGCTCTGATAAAGCGTGCGGCTGTTGCTGACACCCCTTAGGCTTCCATGGTAGATGATCTGGGTCCACCAGTTGTCCATATGCTCTTCCATATCCTTGAACAGTGCAACCGGCGCAGACAAAAGAGTGGAAGCAAGGGGAGTAAGGCTTCGCTGGGTAGAGAGTAAGGGGGCAAGATATCCCACGTACAGCCTGCCCGGCTTTTCATTAAGAGGGACCGTTCTGGCAAAATAAGAATCATCATACCTAATGCCCGGCGGCGGGAAGATAGCAGCCTCTCTTCCGAAAAGCGCCTTAATCTGTCGGTCTGCGTTTTTTATGGTGGCGGTTGAGGCAATATACTTGCCCCTCATTCCCCTTGCAATCAGAACCGTATCTATTGCAACCTCATAAAGGCCGACAATTGATCCTAATGCGTTGGAGATAAGGTGAAGCTCATCCTGGATAATCAGCTCAGGGGGCCTGCTGCTGTTCAGCCCAAAGAAACTTACCGCTCGTTCCTCCCAGGTCATCCTTGCAAATTTATCCACCGTTGCGATCAAAAGGCTTGGCGGATTTTCATAAAGCGCCTCATCAACAACGTTGCAGGGAATTATGTTTTTATGCTTTTTACCAAACTGACACGTGGAGTTGGTGCATGTAAAGTGAAATTTATCATCGTCTGCAACATAATTTTTCTTTGAAAACTCTTCATTGCACCAGGGGCATCTATTAAGGACAAGGTTGCTGAACCGACCTTGTTGAACCTCTTTTTTTGCCTGGTGAAATGTATTTGGCGAAGTTGCCCCGCCGACCCACAACCCAGTGGAAAAAGGTTCTTCGCCAAATAGCTCCTCGTTTTGCTGCCTTAACAGCTCCAGGGCCAGAACAACCTTGTTGGCCCTTAAAAACTGCTGGGAGGTGAGAAGCCTCAAGGTGTATCGCATAATGGCAGCTGTTCCGCGGTAACTTGCAGGATATGTAAGCCTGCGATGGATAAAAACAAATCCCATCAGCCCGAGATACGCCTCTGTTTTTCCTCCACCGGTTGGAAACCAGATCAGATCGAGGGTGTCCCTGTATTCGCTCTCCTCATTTACGGCAGATTCCAAAACCATCAGGATAAAAGCCAGCTGAAACGGTCTCCATTTATACTGGGAGGGTTCCTTTGTGATATTGTTGTTTCGATCGTTTGATATCCATTGCATGAGCATGGCTCTGTTCATTGTGGCAAAGGCAACTCTGACATTGTAGCTGTTTTTCAGAAGCTCCAGGCCCCTTTGCATTCTTTGTTCGGCCAGGTTCTGCCTTTCTAGGATTTTCTGTGCGGTTTTTTTATCCTCCAGGTCCTCCTCCTGATCGGCTTTTTCCCCTTGCCGTTTAATCCAGGCCGAATAATTTTTAACAAAAACGTTCAACTGCAGAAGTATCTCACCATGATCGTCCCTTTCTAAATTTTTTAAGTTTGAAAACTTCAAGGCCCCGTCATCATCCTTGCCGGTGTTTGCCGTCAGCTGGGGCACTTCAACCGTGGGAATGAAATCGATCCAGATTTCCATTCGCCTGTCTGATTTTTTATCGGTTTTTTTGTTTTTGCTTAAACCCCAGTCAACAGCAGTGCCATGGCCGACTGCATAGATGTGCAGATCCTTGTATCTTAACTCGATTTCCCTTTCTTCATCGGTCAGCAAGGCCTTGTCCTTTGAAGGATAGACCCCAATGGTCCCAGATTCCACGATACAGCGCAGCTCCACCTCAAAGAGAGTCTTTTTATTCTGATCCTCAACAAATTCTTTGCCCGCTGCTTCGCTGTCCATAGTCTGATTGTTTGACATGCTTATCGTGACGATGTAGCCGTTTTTATAATCTCGCCATAGGGCATCAATCCTTGCCCTTCCATCAAAGACCAGTCGTTTAACGGGACTTTTTGGAGTGAATTCTATCTCTTCTCCGCCGTCATCGCTAAATTTTTCTTTAGCCCAGGCATTCCCAATAAATTGTTGGGTTACACTGTCTCGAGACGCTCCAACTTTATAATGAACGGCATTATAAAAGATGCGTAATTTGATTGCATCCCCGGTAATAAAGAAAGAGAACCCGGCCGATGATGGCGGGATGTATCTTTTTTCTTTTTTTACCCTTATTAATTCAGATTCTTTTGCTTTAGAGTCAAAGTCTTCATCTTTACCATTGTCATTCTCATCATCAATACTGTCCAGGCCGCTTTCGCCCTTGATAACGGGAAACAGAAAACCGGTAAAACACCTATCCAGAGGCCTGTGTTTCTTTAAAAGAGCTTTATCGTCCTTCAACTCCAAGCTTAACCTGGCCCCGGTCAGCTGTCTCTTTGTATACTCTACAATTTTTTTTCTTGCTGAAGCTCTATCCAAATGACATATCTCTCTTTATTGCTAAACCATGCTGACCATTCAACTATTCAAATACATTCCAAGGTTCCAA
>Ga0265295_1008989_pt1 | contig 10884 bp, 9 predicted proteins | sample Munlansysbiofilm_FD_192503 | JGI IMG/M metagenome (GOLD analysis project Ga0265295, IMG submission 192503) | Leachate microbial communities from a municipal landfill in Southern Ontario, Canada - Methane capture system biofilm | ecosystem: Engineered > Solid waste > Landfill > Unclassified ... | reverse complement strand
GTCTTGCCAAAGAGACGCTTCAATCCTTGATCGAGGCGGAAGATAAAGTCTTAAAAGAGCCTGCACCTCTTGTCGCCGTAAGCGAGTTGGCACAAACGTGCGTGAAATTGACGGTTCGTTTTTGGGTTCAAAACGAAGACGCTGCTGCCGTTAGTTTTTCCTTGACCGAAAAAGTCAAACTGACGTTTGACGAGAAAAAGATCAGCATTCCTCATCCTCCTTTAAACCCTCAAACGTATTAAACCGATTATTTACCGAAGACTTGCTGAATAATCGAACTTCCGCTTGCTAAAGGATTGCTACGCAAAGCTTTCTCTTTTTCGGCAATCATGTAAAAAAGTCCGTCCAAGGTTTTACGACCGATATACGCTTCGATATTTTCGTCATTTTCCGGAACGACGTCCGTGATCCCGAACCCTTTTGCAATCGACGAGGCTTGTCCGACTAGCGCATTGTTTCCCAATTTCGACGAGGCATTCGTCGTACCCGAGAACTCTTTTAGGCTTTGATAAGAGCTCATAACTTTGTTTTGCGCTACGCTCTCTTTAATGATCGGCATCAACGCGTTTAAGAGCTTGTCTTGCGATTTGGCTTTAAAATAGTCCGTCGCCGCGGTGTTGGAGCCTTTGATGATCGCATTGGCGTCATCGACGCTCATGGACGAGATCGTATCGCTTAAGATAGAAGCCGTTTTAGGAATCGCCTTGCTAGCGGCGGTGTTCATCGTCGTTACGAAATCATCGACATAGCGTTTTCCTCCCACTTTTTCGGCCGCCGTCGCAATCGGTTTCAACGATGCGGGAAGCGGAATCTTAACGGCAGAGTTCTTTAAAAATCCGTCCTCTTTTCCCAAGAGCGATACGGCTTGATCGGCTCCCAGACTCAACGCTTCTTTGACGCCGGCAATCGAACTGCTCGATGATGCGGAAGAGGTGCTTTTTTGCGCCGAAGAGCTTGTACTCAGTGCCGAATTCAAGGTGTCTTGAAACGAAGCGGCGCACAGCAGTAGCGGGGCAATCAGTATCACACTTTTGGTTAACATGTATCTCCTTTTTAATGCTCTTGCGATTATAATAGTGCTTTACATGTAAAAGGATGATTAAGGTGAAAACAAAAACGATTTTATTTGATCTGGACGGAACGCTTATCGATTCGACCGAAGCTATTTTGGAAAGTTTCGGCGTTGCGTTCGAGACGTTCGGAACGAGCGTTCCCGAAGACGAGAGCATTAAAAAACTCATCGGGCACCCTTTGGATTTGATGTTTACGATGCTCGGCGTCGACGTATCGCAAGCCGATGCGTACGTGGGGGCGTACAAAGAACATTATCGCCTGATTTCGCGTCAAAAAACGACGTTGTTACCCTTGGCGTACGAAGCGATTACCTATGCGAGTCAAATCGCAACGCTCGGGATCGTCACGACCAAAACGGCACGGTATTCGCAAGACCTTTTGGAGCATATGGGCGTGATGCATCACTTTAAGGTTTTGATCGGACGCGAAAACGTGACTCACCCCAAACCGCACCCCGAACCGATACAAAAAGCCTTAGCCGCGCTCGGTAGCGATCCTTCGCGTACGTGGATGGTCGGCGATACGCCGATGGATATTCTATGCGCGAAAGAAGCGGGTGTTCAAAGCGTCGGCGTTTTGTGCGGATACGCAAGCCGTTACGACCTCCGTCCTCATACCGATTGTATCGTTCGCGATGCTTTGGATGCCGTTAAGCTTATTGCGCAAGTAAGCTAAGATTGTTATATCTTTATCATATTTTTAGACTATGATTTTGAGTAGAGCTTGGTTAAACTTTTATTAAATCATCGAAGCCGAAGTTTCATTTATGAGTTATTAAGAGAACGCCAAGTAGAATGAGATAATCATCGATTACAGCGTATGGTTGATGCTTCCAAAGCCTGATTCTTGGGAAGTTTTCTTAAATAAACGAAACTAAAAGTAAGGGGAATTTAATGGCTAAAGTCATGAAAACAATGGACGGTAACGAAGCTGCTGCGTATGCATCGTATGCGTTTACCGAAGTTGCCGGTATCTATCCGATAACGCCTTCTTCACCGATGGCGGATTTTACCGACGTATGGGCAGCACAGGGCAAAAAAAATCTTTTCGGAATGCCCGTTAAAGTGGTTGAGATGCAAAGTGAAGGCGGTGCTGCGGGTACCGTTCACGGTTCGCTTCAAGCCGGCGCGCTTACGACGACTTATACAGCCTCTCAAGGTTTGTTGCTTAAAATTCCTAACATGTACAAAATGGCAGGCGAATTGTTACCGAGCGTTATCCACGTGAGTGCTCGTACGCTTGCGACGCATGCGCTTTCGATCTTCGGCGATCACCAAGATATTTACGCCGCACGCCAAACCGGTTATGCGATGCTCTCAAGCGGTTCGGTTCAACAAGTCATGGATTTGGCCGGCGTTGCTCACTTATGCGCCATTAAAGGGCGTGTTCCGTTTTTACACTTCTTCGACGGTTTTAGAACTTCTCACGAAATTCAAAAAATCGAAGTGATGGATTACGCCGTTTTTGATCGTTTGCTCGACAAAGAAGCGGTTCAACGCTTCCGCGATAACGCCTTAAATCCTGAGTCTCCTAAAACGCGCGGTACGGCACAAAACGACGATATTTACTTCCAAGGCAGAGAAGCACAAAATAAATTTTACGACGCATTGCCCGATATCGTAGCGAACTATATGGACGAAATTTCCAAAGAGACGGGACGCGAGTACAAACCTTTTACCTACTACGGCGCGAAAGATGCCGATCGCATCGTCGTTGCAATGGGTTCCGTGACCGAATGTTTGAAAGAGACGATCGATTATTTAATCGGCAAAGGCGAAAAAGTAGGACTTATTACGCCGCACCTTTACCGACCGTTTAGCATCAAATACTTGATGGCGGTTATGCCCGATTCCGTTAAAAAAATTGCCGTATTGGATCGTACTAAAGAGGCAGGTTCTATCGGTGAGCCGTTGTATCTTGATATGCGTGCGGCTTTTTACGGACATACCAATGCTCCGATTATCGTCGGCGGACGTTACGGCCTTTCTTCAAAAGACGTCGATCCGGCACAGATGTTGGCCGTTTTTGAAAACCTTAAAGCGGATGCGCCTAAAAACGACTTTACGGTCGGTATCGTCGATGACGTAACGTTTAAGTCTTTGGACGTGAAAGAAAAAATCAGCCTCGGCGACCCCGAAACTAAAGAGTGCCTTTTCTACGGACTCGGTGCGGACGGTACGGTCGGCGCGAATAAAAGTTCGATTAAAATCATCGGTGACGAAACCGACATGTACGCCCAAGCCTATTTCGCTTACGACTCCAAAAAATCAGGCGGTTTTACGCGTTCTCACCTTCGCTTCGGTAAAAAACCGATTCGCTCGACGTATCTTGTTTCCAATCCACATTTCGTCGCCTGTTCGGTCGCCGCGTATTTGGAACTTTACGACGTGGTCGACGGTATTCGCGAGGGAGGAACATTCCTTCTTAACTCTATTTGGGATGCACAAGAGACGATCGCTCGAATCCCGAATAAAGTCAAACGTATTCTTGCCAAACGCAAAGCCAATTTTTATATCATCAATGCAACCAAACTAGCACGCGATATCGGACTCGGTAATCGAAGCAATACGATTATGCAATCGGCTTTCTTTAAACTTGCTAATATCATCGATTTTGAGCAGGCTCAAACGTTTATGAAAAAACAAGCCTACAAAACCTACAGTAAAAAAGGCGAACAAATCGTCGAGCTTAACTACAAAGCGATTGATGTGGGCGCTAACGGCTTGATTAAAGTCGACGTCGATCCGTCATGGGCTAATCTCGTCGACGAGGTTAAGGTTCAAGAAGAGGTTAAATATAAAGGCACTCCGTTTGTCGAAGCAATCGCAAAACCGGTCAATGCCGCACGCGGAGATACGCTTCCCGTTTCGGTCTTTAAAGGCTATGAAGACGGTACGTTTGAACACGGTACGACCGAGTATGAAAAACGCGGTATCGGCGTTACGGTACCAAAATGGATCGAAGAAAATTGTATTCAGTGTAATCAATGTGCGTTTGTCTGTCCGCACGCGGTTATCCGACCGTTTTTGATTAACGAGCAAGAGCTTTCCTTGGCACCTGAAGGCGTCAAAGTACATGCTTTAGATGCCAAAGGTAAAGAGTTCAAAGATCAAAACTTTAAATTTAAAATTCAAGTTTCCTCGCTCGATTGTACGGGATGTGAATTGTGTGCCGAAGCATGTCCTACCAAAGAAAAATCGCTTGTGATGGTTCCGCTTCAAGAGAGCCTTGATGCGGGTGAACAAGACAATGCCGATTACCTCTTCAAAAAAGTAAGCTATAAAGACGATATTTTAAGCAAAAGTAGCGTGAAGGGTTCTCAATTTGCGCAACCGCTCTTTGAATTCCACGCGGCATGCCCCGGTTGCGGCGAAACACCGTATATTACGCTTGCAACGCGATTGTTCGGCGAGAGTATGATGATCGCTAACGCGACGGGATGTTCGTCTATTTACGGCGGTTCGGCTCCATCGACTCCGTATCGCAAAAACGACAAAGGTCACGGTCCGGCATGGGGTAACTCTTTGTTTGAAGATAACGCCGAGTTCGGTTTGGGTATGCACGTTGCGGCTGAAACGCTTCGCCATCGTATTCAAATGATCATGGAAGCTTCTTTGGACAAAGCGCCCAACGCGATTGCGGCACTCTACAAAGATTGGTTAGAATTTAGAAACGACCGTGAAAAAAGCGCACAAATTCGCGACCTTCTCGTTCCTTTGTTGGAAGCTAATCCGACGGCGGCGGGTGCGGAAGTCATTTTAAGCCTTAAGCAGTATATCGCTAAAAAATCACAATGGATTTTCGGCGGCGACGGTTGGGCGTACGACATCGGTTACGGCGGACTTGACCACGTGATCGCTAGCGGCGAAGACGTCAATATTTTAGTCTTAGATACCGAGGTTTACTCCAATACCGGCGGACAAAGCTCTAAAGCTTCACGTACGGGTTCTATTGCGCAATTTACCGCTGCGGGAAAACCGGTTCAGAAAAAAGATTTGGGTTATATCGCGATGACGTACGGTAACGTTTTTGTCGCGCAAATTAACTCGAACGCTTCCGCGGCACAAGCGATTAAAGCGTTTGAAGCGGCTGAAGCGTATCCGGGCGTATCGTTGATTATTGCCTACTCTCCATGTATTGCACACGGTATCAAAGGCGGTCTAAGCCAAGCGGGCAATCAAGGCGAGCTTGCAACCAAATGCGGTTATTGGCCGATTTATACCTACGATCCGCGTCTTGAAGAAGAAGGTCAAAATCCAATCAAGATTACCGGAAAAGAGCCGGATTGGGATATGTACGATCACTTCTTGATGAACGAAGTACGCTATGCGGCTCTTAAAAAGTCAAATCCCGTCGAAGCGGAAGCGTTATTTGCACACAATAAAAAAGATGCGCAACGCAGATGGAGACAACTCAAACGTTTAGCAACAGCGGATTATTCCAACGAAAAAGAAGCTTAATTAAGCGAAACGAAGTAGAAGAGGAGGAGATTTTCCTCCTCCTTCATTGTGTAGTGTTTAATGATTTAACTCCGCCGCGACTTGGGCATTTGATTTGGCGACGTCGCCGCTTCCGTGAATGATATGCGGGATGCATCCCGTGCAAACGTGAATCTCTTCCCCGCCTTTCATTGCTTTAATAAATACGGCATTCGGGCTCTCTTCGCTCGTGCGTAAACAGACGTTACAGACTTGTACGTTATTGATTTCCATAAAAACTCCTTTGAAATTTGGCGTATTATAATGAAAAAAATGCCCGAAAAGGTTGAGCGAGATCAAGTTTTGGCTTAGCTCACTCAACGTGCTTGCGATCTAACGCTAAGATTTAATCTCTTTACAATTCAAACTCTTTATAATACGATCCTTCAACGTATAAGATTAAGGAATGCGCGTGATAACGAAAATAGATATGAACTCAGCCGAATTTATGGCGGAATTTGAACGAACGCAAGCTTTTAGCGATAAGGTATGCCAACAATTTTCTTTAACGTATACGCCGCTTCATGACGTAAAAGAGTCGATACAACAAGGCTTAACGCGTAATAAACTGATTTACGGTAAGCGCTATTGTCCCTGTTTTATGGTCATCGGAAATACGAAAGAAGAGAGAGCAAAAGCTGACAATCGTCTTTGCCCGTGCACGCCCGCACTCAATGAGGAGATTCCTCAAAGCGGCGCATGCCACTGTACGCTTTTTTGTACGCCCGAACATGCGCACGCCCTTGCCGAAGAAGAGCAACTCAAAGAGGTTTCGCATACGCATTCACAAGGCTTAAGTAAAGAAGCGTGCGAAGCGTTAATGCATCAAAAAGAGATTGACGCGGATGAGCTTGAGGCTTTATTGGAAGCGCGAAGCCGAGGCATCGTGCGTTTTAATTTGGTCGATACGCGCGAGTGGATGGAGTGGGCGCAATACCGCATTAAAGGGACGGATTATCTTGTGCCGACGACGAGTTTTTACGATGCTTTAGCACAGCTCAAAGGTCACGAAAAAACTCCGACGATCGTGTATTGTTACAGCGGAAGCCGCAGTGCGTATTGCCAACGCGTACTCAAACACTTAGGATACCAAACCGTCGTCAATCTCGGCAACGGAATTATGTCGTACAACGGTGAAATCGAAAGCGGCGAATAAAAAAGCCGATTTTCTACAAGAAAAAAACGAGGCTGATCATCGCGTCGATACCGATATCGACGGGCTCTTTTCCGACGAGGCGGGCACTGTTTTTGACGTGAAAGACGATTTGGCTTAGAAGCACCTCAAAATTGGCGTTGGAAGCATCGAAAAGACTCTCTTTACGGCTTTGAATGCTCGGAAGCGATTCGAGCATTTGCCATGAGGGTATTTGTCCGGCATTGAGGCGGTTTTGCAGTTCGATTTGCCAGTTGTTTTGCCATGTGAGAAAAAGATAGCGTCCTTTTTCGTCCTTGCCCGTTTTGATCTTCCATTTAATAACTTCAAGGTAGTAGTAAAGTTTTTTGAAACGCTCTTCGTCGTAGGAGAGCGTCGTGATTTGATGTCCGTCACCGATACGGTAACTCTCCCAAAGCAGTTTATACATACCTAAAATTAAAAAGTCGTTGCGTTCGGGAACCGTCGCGCTTTTGTCGAAAGCAATGCGTAAATAATCGTCGTAGGTGTGCAGCGTCACGCCGTTATAACTCAGCCGAATCGCGTTCGTGCGGTTTTTCATCTCCTTAAAAATCGTTTCTTGCGAGGATTTGCTATAGTTGGAAGGGTTTCGAAGATCGAGCTTTTCTTTGTACGCGATGAGGTTTTCGACGCTTTTTTTAAAGTCGTAATGCAAAGCGGTTGCTCCCTTGGTTTGCAAAACTTCCGAAACGTTTTCTTGGTTGGGGCTTGAACAGCCGGCAAAAACGATCAACGCAATCACAATCCCTCTAACCATCAACAAGGTCTTTCCCTTTTTTGATCTGTTTCTTGAGGATTTTGATGCTATCGCGAATCGATTCGCGTTTGAGAAGGTCGGTCTCGTTTTTCAGCTCTTGCTTGAGCAAAATACGGCGAAATTTGAGTTTTCTGAGCAGCTCTTTAATGGATTTTTTGTCGGTAGATTCCGCATTTTGAGGCATAAAGCCGAATAACTCTTTGATCGTTTGTATAAATTTAAAGCCGTTCATGAGGAACTCCTTTGGCTTGAGGCGTGGGTGAGGTCGTTCACTTCGTTTTCGTTTAAGATCAACGCTTCTTTGCTTTCACTCGATTCCGTATTTGCGTGAACGAAAAGAGCGTGGGCGACTTTGAAAAGTTCGGATGCTACGGTGTAGGCGTAGTTGGTATCGTTCATTAAAGACGTTGCCATCGTGTAGGTGATTTTGTTGGTACGAATCAGGTTATCGAGCGATTTATTGGCGGCAATGTCGTAGTTTTGTGCATCGAGTTTGAGTTTGCTTAAGAGCAAAACGGTGACGTCGTCTTCGGCGGTATTGAAGATCATTTGAACCGTTCTGAGGTATTTGATGAGGTTTTTGCGAATGTGGTTGTATTCGCTTTGGATGTATTCGTTGTCCGATTCAAGGTAGCGAAGCATGTTTTTTTGCATATGTTTGGCGGCTTTAAACGCTTCGACCATGCCGATGGTAGCATTTTTAATCGGGATAAATTGACGCTCGCTGATGTCGGAAAATTTGCCTTGCGCCATAATTGCAAATGTGATAATTTTGCCGTAAATCTCTTTAATGCGGCGTTCATAGTAGGCGTCCATATTGACGTAAAGGGGGTCTTTGCGATGCTTGAGAATATCTTCGATCTCCATACCTGAGCTAATGTCTTCTTTGGTGACGCTGATGCCTTGCGCGATGATGTCGCAAACATTGTTGTAGAGGTGTTTGGTCTCTTTAAAAAGGGTTTCGTACGCCGTATCGGGAAAATCGAGCGCGACGTCGTTAATAAACAAGACATCGTCCCGTGCGTTTTCTTCGGTCGCTTTTTGTTTGAAGAAATGATCGAGCAGGCGAACCAAGCCTTGTACGAGCGGAGCGAACAAAAGCACGCACGTGAAGTTAAAGTAGGTGTGGTAAAGGGCGAGTTTTAGCGTCTCGTCGTATGTTGAAATGCCGAACAGCGGTGCACTTATATCGATCAAACGGATAGATTGCGGAACAAAACCGACCAGAAGAAGTCCGGTAAGCGTATTGATCAAAAAGTGGGCGGTTGCCAGTTTCTTTCCGTCGTCTCCGGCACCCAGCGCTCCCAAAACGGCGGTTACCGTCGTGCCGATATTGGCTCCGATCGTCAGGGCAACGGCATTTTCGTAGGTAATTTGCGACGCCGAAAGAGCGGTTAAGATGAGCACCAGCGAAGCGTGCGAAGACTGCATAACGACGGTCATTCCCGCTCCGATCAGTGCAAAAAGCACGATGCCCGTATAGCCGTCGGCGGCGTATTGCGTCAGGTCGATCGTCTCCTTAAACGCGTCAAATCCGTCTTTCATGTACGCGATGCCCAAAAACGAAAATCCAAGGCCCGCAAGGGCGTAACCGATGCCTTTGAGCCGTTTGCTTTCTTGAAAAATAAAGAGCATTCCAAACACCAACATCGGAAGCGCATAGGTCGCGATGTTGATTTTGAGCCCCAGTCCCGCGATCAGCCAGATACCCGTCGTCGTGCCGATGTTGGCTCCTAAAATAATGCCGATACCTTGTGCGAGTCCTATGAGTCCGGCACTGATAAATGAGATGGCGATCACGGCGACCAAACCGCTTGATTGCATTAAGGTCGTAATGATCGTTCCGAAAAGAATATTTTTATAAAGCGTATCGCTCATCGTTTTAAGGAATTTATCGAGCATCCCGCCGATAAAAAAACGAAAACCCTCTTCAAGATTTTTCATCCCGAAAAGAAAAATCGCCACGCCCGCGGCAATGAGAAGCAGGTTTTTGCTTTGGAAAAATGTATAGGAAAGCAGAATAATTGCACCGAAAAGTAGCCAGCGTTTCACGAAATTTCCTTTACATGTCAAGGGTTGAAGCTCAAATTATTGTACACTTTTTTCGGTATAATTGCCCAAAAAAAGGACTTCAAATGCCATCACTCGATAGTTTTTGTGTAGATCACGTCAAAATGCCTGCCCCTGCGGTTAGAGTCGCCAAAACGATGAAAACGCCTCACGGCGATGCCATCACCGTATTTGATCTTCGTTTTTGCAAACCCAACCAAGCGATTCTTCCCGAGCGCGGGATTCACACGCTCGAGCATCTGTTTGCGGGCTTTATGCGCAACCATCTCAACGGAGAGGGCGTCGAGATCATCGACATTTCGCCGATGGGGTGTCGTACCGGTTTTTACATGAGTTTGATCGGCACGCCCGAACCTCAACGCGTGGTTGATGCATGGGCGGCGTCGATGCAGGACATCTTACATGTCAAGAGCGAAAACGATATTCCCGAACTCAACGTTTACCAATGCGGAACGTACAAAATGCACTCCTTGCAAGAAGCGCACGACATCGCAACAACGATTTTAAGTACGTCCATCGGCGTGATGGACAACGAAGCGTTGAAGCTCGACAGGTCGAAAATACAGTAATTTAACACATCCATAAGAACCTTTTTTATATGATTAGTCTCTTTTTTTAAAGAAAAACTTAGAGTACACACATTTTATGAGTAAGGAAGGTTTTTATGGAGCGTTTAGTCGCGCGGTACAAAGAGGGCAATCTGATTGTTCTCATTCTTTTAGGTATGGTTTTGGGCGTTATCATCGCGCTCATTTCTCCGACGGCGGCACAAGCCGTTTCGATTTTGGGCAAACTTTTCGTCGGAGCACTCAAAGCGGTGGCTCCTGTTCTTGTTTTGGTGCTCGTCTCTACGGCGATCGCAACCAAAGAGGTTGGGGCGCAGACGAACATTAAGCCCATCATTCTCCTCTATGCGATCGGTACGTTTTTATCGGCGTTGATCGCGGTGGTCGTCAGCTTTGCGTTTCCCGTAACGTTGGTGCTCTCTAGCGGCGTTGACGCGAGCTTAACACCGCCTCAAAGCATTATTGCGGTCATTAAAGGCTTTTTGGTCAGCATGGTGGACAATCCCGTTAACGCACTCGCTAAGGGCAATTATATCGGCGTGTTAACATGGGCGGTTGCCGCGGGTATCGCACTTCATCACAGCGGAGCTCAGACGAAAGCGGTTATGAAAGACGTCAGCGATGCCATGACCAAGATCGTTCAAGCGGTCATTCGTTTAGCACCGTTCGGTATTTTAGGATTGGTGGCGGAAACGTTTTCGGAAACGGGCTTTACGGCACTTTTAGGCTACGGTAAATTACTGATTATTTTGGTCGGAACGATGC
>Ga0265295_1008988_pt1 | contig 10884 bp, 6 predicted proteins | sample Munlansysbiofilm_FD_192503 | JGI IMG/M metagenome (GOLD analysis project Ga0265295, IMG submission 192503) | Leachate microbial communities from a municipal landfill in Southern Ontario, Canada - Methane capture system biofilm | ecosystem: Engineered > Solid waste > Landfill > Unclassified ... | reverse complement strand
GATGGGGTCTGAATTCAGAAAATATAGAATCAAACTTTAGCGCCGACAGAAGAAGTTTGAACAAACTCTTCTGCCGATTGTAAACGGAATGATATACTAAGAAAGATTAATGTTTGATATAAAGACCTAAAACTTCAAATTGGAGATACCAAACTGCAATTGAGACGACGTAGCCTATAAAAACCGTCCATGCCAAACGCATATGGGAGCCAAAAGTATACACCCCTTTGAGTTTCCCCATGACGCCTACTCCCGCTGCCGATCCGAAGCTAATGAGCGATCCGCCGACACCCGCGGTGAGCGTTACTAAAAGCCACTGAGAGAGTTCTAGGTCGGGAGAAGATTTTAAAACTGCGGACATGACAGGAACGTTGTCCACTACCGCAGAGAGGAAACCGACACCTATGTTCACAACCGTAGGATCGAACATCTCGTAAAGCTTCACGGCATGTGCCAAAAAGCCAGCAAAATGAAGCGCTCCTACCGCCGCCAAAATACCGAAGAAGAAAAGCAACGTATCGTTTTCGATTTTTGAAACCGATTTAAAAATCTGGATATCGTGGTCGTGATATTTTTTGAGTGAAATAGCATAGAGCTGCAAAAGAGAAAGCCCAAAAAGCATCCCCCACATCGGAGGCAGATGCATCAATTGTTTTCCCAATACGGCAATAGCGATCGTCGTAATACCTAAAACGATAATCACCTTCCCACCTTTATGGATAACGACAGGCTCGCCCCCCTCCACTTTCGGAGGTGTTGCATCGGGAACAAAACGGCTTAAAAGATATGCCGTTACCGCCCATCCCGTTATCGAAGCGGGGAAAAGGAAAAGGAAGTCTACAAACTCCCCTTTTCCTGCCGACCATGCCATAAGCGTGGTAATATCTCCAAAAGGAGACCATGCACCGCCCGCATTTGCCGCTACGACGATGTTGATCGCACCCGGAACCAAAAAGGCGATATTATGACGCTCTATCGTTACCAAAACGGTCGAGAGGATCAATGCCGTCGTCAAGTTGTCCGCAACGGGAGAGATAAAAAACGCCAACAACCCCGTTACCCAAAAAAGTTGTCTGTAGCTGTAGCCCGCTTTTAGGAGTTTCTCTTTGAGCGCGTCAAAAACGTTCCTCTCAATCAGTGCCTCGATGTAGGTCATTGCAACAAACAAGAAGAAGAAAATCTCGGCGATCTCCAAAATAAGGTGCGCCACCTCCGTATCGAACGCTCTAAAATCAAGACCGTTGAGCGCATAATAAGCTCCCAAGAGAATAAACATAAAAGTACCCGTGAACAAAGCAGGTTTTGCTTTATTGATATGGTACTTCTCCTCTGCGGCTATAAAATAATACCCGACTATAAAGATTGCCAAAAGCAACCATCCAAAAGGCTCTACGGCTAGATCTACCGCGACGGCCCCATCCTCCATTCTTGTCATCTATTCTCCTCTTTAAGTATGTAGTGATCTTACTCTGTTACGAACTTACGGTATCGTCGATAATCGTATGCACGCCGATCGATTCTTTTCTAGCCAATGCCGCCAAAACTATCTCTCTCGCCGTCAACAAACGAAATTTCAGAAGTTTACCGATTTTTTCTTTTAAAAGTCCATCAATTTGTTCCAAGGCATGTTGCAACCCGCTGCGAGTACGCACGATGGAGACATTCTCCCACATGATTTTTCGCAAAAGATTTTTTTTCTCTTTATCCTCTTTGTAGCTCATCACCTCATTCGCAACCTCGAACGATACAAACGGCTCTGTCTCTTTTTGTGCCAAGATGGTATCTACCGCTCTTTTGGCAAAAACAAGACCCTCTAAGAGTGAGTTTGAAGCAAGGCGGTTGGCGCCGTGAACTTTTGTAGAAGCGACTTCACCCACAGCGTAAAGGTGTTTCACGCTCGGCACCGCTCCCGCTAGATCGGTGCGGATCCCCCCGATGGCATAGTGGAACGCGGGGGAGATGGGTACTCGCTCGCGCGGCACGTCAAAGCCTAGAAGCTGCAGATTTTTATAGATATTGGGAAAACGGTGTACAAAATAGAGATGATCGAAATTATTCATATTCAAATAGACTTTCGAACCCGTTTTTTTCGTGTAATCGTAAATCGCATTGCTGACGATATCGCGAGAAGCAAGCTCACCCCTTTCGTCGTAATCGAACAAGAAGCGTCGCCCCTCCTCATCTTCAACCGTAGCACCTTCTCCGCGCAGTGCTTCGGTTAAAAGAAGCTTTTGCGCCGATTCGTTCGCTACAAAAACGGTAGGGTGAAACTGCATCATCTCCATGTCGGAGAGCTCTATCCCCTTCATCACGCACAACCCCTGCATATCGGCACTGATACACGGCGCATTCGTATGGTACGCAAAGAGCGATCCCACGCCCCCGCTTGCAATAATTACGTTTTTTGCGTAGATATTACGCACTTCGCGATGATCAAGCACGCTTACGCCGTAGCACTTGCCCTCTTTGATCAAAAGATCGACCACCCGCGCATTCGTAAGCATTGGATGGGGATTTTTCGAAAGCAGGTAAAAGTGGAGGTAACGTCCCGTCGCATCCCCTCCCGCATGTAAAATGCGCTCCCTTGAGTGTGCCGCTTCTTTGGTGTAGAGTAGGTTTCCCTCCTCGTCTTTGTCGAATTCAAAACCATCCGCTACGAGCTTATCGATAATCCCGCGCGAATTTTCGCTGAGCACTCGCACCGCCTTCTCATCGCACAATCCCGATCCCGCATCGAGGGTATCTTGGATATGGCATGGTACGTCCGCTTCATCGACCGCAAGAGCGATCCCCCCTTGTGCATAAAAACTGTTGCACTTAAAAGTTTCCCGTTTGTTGATAATAAGAACTTTTTTCTCTTTAGGGATATTGAGCGCGGCGTACAATCCTGCAACGCCTGCTCCGACGATAACGACGTCGTACTGTAAGGGTTGATTTTTATCTCTCATCTGTTTGATCCGTCTTTTTTAAAATAAACTCCACATCCGCCGAAGACTCTTCATAATAGGGATCCGCTTTATAGCCGCAGCCGCTCACACTTAACAAAAAAACAGTTATAATACTCCAATGAAAAATGCGAGCCAAATTATCACCTCTCTTCAAAACAAACCTCAATTTTCTAAGCTTTCGCGGTACAAATGTATCGGTAGAATACAATCGGCTTTCACCCCCGCTTTGCAGAAAATGATTAAATTCGGATACATCAAAAACGATATTCTTTTCTTTGTATTGACCCATCCTGCGGGGAAGCAAGAGTTTGATAATAGTATACAAACCATTAAAAGCGCTTTAAAGTTTCACATGCCAAAAGAGTGCGAAGGGTGCGTGTTACAAGATATCAGGGCTTTTGTAACCCATACTCCCCCCTCGGCGCAAAAAATCTTCGTAACCGATTCCTCTGCCGCCTACACGGAACGCTCTTTGGGTAACTTTGCCATAGAGATTCAAGACCAAAAACTTCATGCCCTCGTACAAACGATCCAAAAGATCATCCAATCCTCACATGCCAAGAGAGAAAACGGATGACACTCGAAGAAACGATCAAACAGCTGCCCTCCTCTGCGGGAATCTATCAGTATTTCAACAAAGAGGGGCGCCTGCTCTACGTCGGCAAAGCCAAAAACCTCTCTAATCGGGTGCGAAGCTATTTTCATTTTACCCCCGTTCTGCGTCCAAACAGTGCGCTCTCGATTCGCATCTCTAAAATGATCCAAGAGACCTTTTCGATGAGCTACATCGTCGTCAACACCGAACACGACGCGCTCATTTTGGAAAATTCTCTTATAAAGCAGCTCAAACCAAAATACAATATCCTTTTAAGGGACGACAAAACCTACCCCTATATCTACATCGATCGCAGCACACCCTACCCCCGATTTGAGATCACCAGAAAGGTGGTTCAAAGCTCTGAGATCAGCTATTTTGGTCCCTATTCCGTTGCTGCGAGAGATATTTTGGACTCCCTCTACGAACTTACAAAACTCGTACAAAAAAAGTCGTGCCTTAGCGGGAAAAAGCTTTGTTTGTTTTATCAGATCGACAAATGTCTAGGTCCATGCCAGCTCAAAATCTCCAAAGAGCGCTATGATGCAGAGGTGCAAAAAGCTGCCGAACTTATCAACGACAAACATCTCTTACTCGCAAAACTCACAGAAAAGATGGAGTTCTATGCCGAGAATTTGCGTTTTGAAGAGGCGGCACAACTGCGCGACAAAATCGAGAGGATCGGACGTTCTGAGATAAAAAGCGACATCGATTTCGCCAGCAAAGAGAATTACGATATTTTTGCCGTCGCCGACAACGGTCTGCGCTCAGTGATCGTGCGCGTTTTTATGCGCAACGGTAAAATCATCTCCTCCTCCCACGACTTTGTACCCATCAATGAGAGTTATGATGAAGAGGAGTTTTACAGACGTGCGATCATAGAGTTTTACGGTACTCTCCCGCCCCCCATCGTCGCACCGATCTTGTGTGCGAAGGAGTTTGGCGACCAAGAGGTTGTCCAAGAGCATCTTAGCCTCCTTTTTGGCAAAAAGGCTTCTCTCAAAACCCCAAAAACCGGAAAGAAAAAAGACCTCATAGAGCTTGCGCTTCTCAATGCAAACGAGCTTTTGCGCCAGCAGGTTCCAAAAGAGGAAACAACCCTTTTGCATGAACTCAAAGAACTTTTGAACCTCCAAAACCTCCCTCTTCGCGTAGAAGCTTTTGATAATTCCCACATGGCAGGAGAGGCAACGGTGGGTTCGATGATCGTTTACGAAAATAAAAAATTCGATAAAAAAAGCTACCGCACCTACCATCTCCATGCCAAAGACGAATATGCACAAATGAGGGAACTCCTCTCAAGAAGAGTCGAAAGTTTTCACAAAAATCCCCCTCCCGATCTTTGGGTGATTGACGGCGGGCGTACCTTGCTTACCTTGGCATGTGACATTCTCGATTCTTGCGGCGTCTCCATCGACGTCATCGCCCTTGCAAAAGAGAAAATCGATGCCAAAGCCCATCGTGCAAAAGGGAAAGCCGACGATATTATTTATACGAAAGAGGAAGTGTTCAAGCTTAAAAACAGCGACAAAAGGCTCCAATGGATTCAAAAACTTCGCGACGAAGCCCATCGAAATGCCCTGGCTTTTCACAAAAAAACAAAACTCAAAATCGACCGCCAAAGCGAGCTGCTTTCACTTCAAGGAATATCCCATGCCAAGATAAAAAAACTGCTCAACCATTTCGGCACTTTCGAGGCGATAAAAACCACGAGTTTTGACGAAATAAGCGCAGTTTTAAATAAAAAAGATGCAAAAACGATTAAAAATATTTACAAATAAGTTTTTCTTCAAAATATTATGATATATTTGTGACGATTATAGTTCTATATTTTATACAATTGAGGTAATTAATGAGCAAACCGACACCTGTGAATAAGGAATATACGTTTGAAGGAAGGGTGATCATAAGCCAGACGGACAATGAAGGTGTGATCACCTATGCAAATAGGAAATTCAGCGAAGTTTCCGGCTATTCTGTCAACGAACTCTTAGGGCAGCCCCACAGCATAGTGCGCCATCCCGACATGCCAAAAGCGGTATTTCAAAAGATATGGGAAACAATCAAAGGGGGACAGGCATGGAACGGACTCATTAAGAATATAAGAAAAGACGGTTTGTTCTACTGGGTCGATGCCGAAATCCTTCCCGTTCTCGATGAGCAGATGCAGATCACAGGTTATATTTCCGCTCAAAAAGCCGCATCGCGCAAAGATATAAAAGAGAACGAAGAGCTCTACAACAAAATGTTAGAAACACAAGCATAAGGATCAAAGAAAATGTTAATTTACAACCATAAAAAAGAGTTTATAGGTATCGATAAAACCGATGTAGAGGCACTCGGCTACGGCAATTTGGAACAACTTTTACAAGAATCCGCCGATTTTGCGGATCTGTTTGTCAAATCACCAGGATACATCCACAATTTCAAACATGTTCACTGGATCGACTTTATCGCTTGTGCGGAGAGCAATGAAGATGCAAAGGTGATCATCAATGCCAAGGGGAAAAACTACAAAGCGGTACTCACTATCGAAACGATCTTCCTCATACAAAATCCTGCTAAAAAATCTTATCTCATCCGACTCAACAACCTAAGAGCGTTGACGCAACAAGAAAACGAGCAAATTTCGGGCGATCTTATGGCGCGACCGCTTAAAAAGACCCCTGCGTTTATAGCCCCTCAAGCCCAAGAAGAGGAAGAGGAGGAACTACCGACTCCGATGCAAACCCCTGTAACACAGCCTCAACCGACGCCACAGGAAGTTGAAACACCGGTGTACAAAGAATCTCCGAATGTCGTACACGACCCTTACGACAGCGGTTATGAAGATATGTTTACGACACCGCAGAGTGAGCAAGAGGAGGTTTATACACAAGAGGAACCGGCACCGATCACACTCTCACAAGAGGATGAAGATCTTTTTACCGAGACCAAAGAACCTCAAATAGTAGAAGAAACAAAACCGCTTCACGTTGATCTGGAAGAGGATTTCAAACTTGATCTGGAAGAACTCGCCGAAGAGACTCCCGCACCTGCACAGCCTGAAGTCAAAACGACTGCACCCAAAGCCAAACCTAAAGCTGCGCCCGTAGCAGACGACGATTTTGACAACACCTATGTATACGATCCTAAAGTGGCATCCGAAGAACTCGGTCTTCCTATCGATCTCATTGAAGAGTTTATCCAAGATTTTATCGCACAAGCCAACGAATTTAAAGAACCTCTTTACAAATCGCTTGATGAAAACGATATCGACAATGTGCGTGTTCTTTCCCACAAACTCAAAGGGGTGGCGGCAAATCTACGCATAGAAGATGCCTTTAACGTACTAGTTACCATCAACACCTCACCCGACATCAATGTTATAAGCCTCAATCTCAACCGTTTCTACAAAATCATCGCAAAACTCTCGGGCGAAGAGGTTGCCGAGGTGCCTGTTGAAGAAGACGAAACAGAAGCAACCGACGATCTTTTTGAAACCCCGCAAATCGAAGAGGAGCTCCCGGAGACCCTTGAGAGCAACTTGGAAGACTTTTCAGACTCCCAAGTGCAAGAACCTCTTGAAACAGTCGCTTCTGAACCGCTAGAGGAGCCTGCGTCCTCTTACGATTTAGAAGAAGATCTCTATATGGATAGTTTTGAACCTAAAGAGATCGACACTATCGTAGATGAAGACGTCCCTTCCAAGATCAACGTTCCCGAGCTTGCAGACGACGATTACAACTTCGACGATGCTTTTGGCGAACCGAGTTTTAAAGAGGAACTTCCCGATACTTCAAACATCGAAATAGAAGAAACACCTCTGGATTTGGACTTTAAAGAGGATGATTTCGTACTTGATACGCAAACACCCCCTTCTCATGCCGAAAAAACACCACCCTCTTCGGCAAATGTGACCTATAACAAACTTGCTGCCGCTAGAGAGATTGGACTTGATCAAGAGAGTTTCAACGAACTTTTCCAAAACTATATGGAAGACAGTACGCATCTTTTAAAAACACTCAACACTGCAGCACTCAACAACGATCCGCAGATGTGGAAAAAAATAGCCATCAATCTAAAAGGGATGAGCGACAACATGCGTCTCAACGAGATTTCAAAGGATCTTGAGGCTATCATCACTTCGGACGATGCACATACCGTTACAAACATGATCAACAATATAAACCACAAACTTACTATGATTTCAAGTATAGAGGATTAATATGCAGCTGGGATTAAAAAACAGATTAAGGCTGATCAGTCTTTTTCCTATCTTTATTTTGTTTGCACTTGCAAGTTATTACGTATACGAATCATACTCCAATTATGCATCGGCACAAACCCTGCAAGATAAGCTTGCAGAAAATAAATATCTGAACGATCTTATCGGAAATATCTCTCGCGAGAGGGGTATGACGGTTATGTATCTCGGAAACTCGTCTGCTAATATTCGTAAATCGTTAAGTGAACAACGTAAGATAGTAGACAAAAAATTCAGTACCTACATGAGCGCTATCAACGATGCTGCCAATTTTACAAAAGAGAGCTCACAAACAGAAGCGCTCGAAAACAGCAAATATATCCAAAAAACCATGAACGACATCGTTAAAGTGAGAGCGATAGTCGATAAGGGACAAAGTGATTTTATCTCCATTTACGAAAAAGTTTACGGAAGTGGATTGCATAAAGCGATTTCACAACTTGAAGATATCACGAAAAACCAAATCGATCAAGAGATCAACGAACTCTCCTACACCTATCTCTCTCTCATCAAAGCAAAAGAGTTTACCGCTTCTGAACGCGACCTTATCTCTTATATGATTTCAGGTGCAAAAGAGATGGAAGATATGGAGATGAGCCGATGGATGGGGATCATGGCAAAAGCCGATTCTATCAGCTACACCTCGGTCAGAAATCCTCTTACGCATCAAAATCTCAAAAAACTTTTTGAAAACGAAGATACCGTGGAGCTTTTTGAAGATATCAACATGGAAAGATCCGCCGTTCTAGCCGGAGGTATCAGCGGCGAATACGAAACCGATCCGGGTATCTGGTTTACCATGCTCTCAGAAAAAACGAATATCCTCACCGAAGCCGAAAATGTACTATTACATGCCTTGGATGCGAGAGCACAAAAAGTTCAAGCCAATGCGTTGCAAATTCTCAGTATAGCGCTTAGTATTTGGTTCGTATCTATTATCTTAGGTCTTTTGGGTTACCTTCTTTCAAACGAAATTGCCAAAAACATTAAAAACCTTGAAGAGGTTCTTAAACGCGTTGCGGAAGATACGAAAGAAACCGACACGCAAAACCTCAGCATCAACCTCCATACCGCCGAAGGAACTGCGGAAGCGTACGACTTGCTTGAGAGAATTATCGAACAAACAAGAAAAGATAAAGAATCGGCGCAAGAAGCGAGTGAAGCAAAATCTATGTTCCTTGCAAACATGTCCCATGAGATCCGTACGCCGCTTAACGGTATCGTAGGGTTTACCGAACTACTTAAAGATACGGGATTAAAAGAGGAGCAGCAAGAGTTTGTCGAGATTATCGAAAAAAGCTCCGAAAACCTTCTTGAGATTATCAACAACATCCTCGACCTCTCTAAAATCGAAAGTAATAAACTTGAAATCGAAGATATTATCTTTAATCCGATCGAAGAGTTTGAAAGTGCCGTTGAAGTCTATGCGGTCCGTGCAAGTGAAAAACATATCAACCTCGGTTGTTTTGTCGATCCCGAACTTGAACATCCTATCAAAGGGGATCCGACAAAAATCAAAGAGGTTATTATCAACCTTCTCTCCAATGCGGTCAAGTTTACCAGCAGTGCAGGTTCTATCAACGTCGATATTCGCAAAATCGATTCAAACCAAGACGGCATTACACGTGTACGTTTTGAGATACAAGACAGCGGTATCGGTGTAACGAGTGAGCAAAAAGCAAGAATCTTTGAAGCTTTCTCCCAAGCAGACACCTCTATTACCCGTAAATACGGGGGAACGGGTCTGGGTCTTACGATCTCAAGCCGTTTCGTCGAACTTATGGGCGGGCATCTTGACCTTCACAGCGAACCGGGAGAGGGAACTACTTTCTTCTTTACACTCGATTTTGAAGAGGTTGAAACTCTTAACGAGAAATCCAAAGGTGCTTTCTCGAACCTCAACGCACTTATTTTGGAAAGTCCGCATAAAACAAAACGCCAAGAGGTCTATCTGCGTGAGTATTTAGACTACTACGGGGTAAGCTATACGCTCTTTAAAGATATTCACGAATTAGAGACTCTTCAACGCCAAGTCAGCTACGATTTGATCTATGTCGATTACGACTACACCGACGAAGAGAACCTTATCAAGTACTCCAAGTTGCCGCAAGCTCTTATGCTTTTAACAAAATCGTACTATATGAGAAAAATAGACTCGTTGGGTATCGATATCTTTAAAACGATATATGAGCCGTTAAACTCTTCGAAACTAAAACTTGCATTGGAAAACTACAACGCCGGAAACTTTAATGCGAAAAAATCGAAGAAAGTGAGCCGTAAGAAATTTGATGCCAAAACGTCGAAATTCCATGCCAATGTTCTGGTTGCCGAAGACAACATCATCAACCAAAAACTCATTAAGCGTACATTGGAAGACCTCGGCTTAACGGTCACCATAGCAAACAACGGTCTTGAAGCGTTCCAAAAAAGAAAAGACGGCAACTTTGACCTTATCTTTATGGATATCCAAATGCCGTTCCTCGACGGTGTTGAAGCAACCAACGAGATATTGGACTACGAATCCGATTACAATCAACCGCACGTCCCTGTCTTAGCGCTAACTGCGAATGCTCTCAAAGGGGACAGAGAGAGATTTTTAGAAGCAGGGCTTGATGAATACACTACAAAACCGCTTGTACGCTCTGAAATTATCTCGTTGCTCAACCACTTCTTGGCAGATCATATCGTAGAGGATACATCCGTACCAAAGAGTGCGAGCGATTTTGCAAAAACATCTGAAGAGAAGCTCCCGCAAACTCAAGATGAGGAGACGGCAGTTCAAGAGGATTTTGTCGCACAAGATGCCTCGGTAGAGCCCGAATACGATCCTTTTGATATTCCCGTTCCCCCTGCGGTAGCACCCGCGGTGGAAGAGAATGTTGCTATTCAAAAAGAGGAAGAACTCATAAAAGCACCGAGATCAAGCTATAAAGCAGATATTTTGCTTGCCAAAAAGAACAGCTTTGAATCTAAACTTTATATTCAGATTTTAAAAGCTTTAGGGTACACTTTCGACTCTGTAAACTCTTTGGAAGAGCTATTAGAGACGACGCAGAATAATAGCTATAAAATGATACTTTTCGATAAAGAGATTG
>Ga0265295_1008987_pt1 | contig 10885 bp, 8 predicted proteins | sample Munlansysbiofilm_FD_192503 | JGI IMG/M metagenome (GOLD analysis project Ga0265295, IMG submission 192503) | Leachate microbial communities from a municipal landfill in Southern Ontario, Canada - Methane capture system biofilm | ecosystem: Engineered > Solid waste > Landfill > Unclassified ... | reverse complement strand
TTTCCGATAGGAGTGACTCCACATGTTCGAGCGGTTCACCGAGAAGGCACGACGAGTCGTCGTGTACGCCCAGGAAGAGGCGAAGAAGCTCAACCAGAACTACATCGGTACCGAGCATCTTCTGCTCGGACTCATCCGCGAAGACGACGGCATCGCCGCGAAGGCACTCGAGAGCCTCGATGTCTCACTCGATGACGTGCGCGAGCAGGTCGAGGAGCTCATCGGGGAGGGTACGTACGTGCCCACCGGGCACATACCGTTCACGCCGCGCGCCAAGAAGGTCCTCGAGCTCTCGTTGCGCGAGGCCCTGCAGCTCGGTCACAACTACATCGGCACCGAGCACATACTCCTCGGCCTGATCAGGGAGGGCGAAGGGGTCGCCGCACAGGTGCTGCTCAACCTCGGCGCCGATCTCGAGAAGGTGCGCTCCGCCGTTCTCCAGCTGCTGTCCGGCTACTACGGCAAGCAGACCGAACCCGCCGAGGAGCGGCGGGGGAGTCGCGGCGGTGAGGGTTCGCTGCTCGACGAGTTCGGGCGCAATCTCACCGAGGCCGCAATGGGTGGCAAGCTCGACCCCGTCGTCGGGCGCGGCCAGGAGATCGAGCGGGTCATGCAGATCCTCTCGCGCCGGACGAAGAACAACCCGGTCCTCATCGGTGAGCCGGGTGTCGGCAAGACAGCAGTGGTGGAGGGCCTCGCCCAGCAGATCGCTGAGGGCCAGGTGCCGGAGACCATCACCGACAAACAGCTGTACACGCTCGACCTTGCCGCACTTGTCGCAGGGAGCAAGTACCGCGGTGAGTTCGAGGAGCGGCTCAAGAAGGTCATGAAGGAGATCCGCGAGCGCGGCGATGTGATCCTGTTCGTGGATGAGATGCATACGTTGGTCGGCGCGGGCGCCGCCGAGGGCGCAATCGACGCCGCGAGCATCGTGAAGCCGGCCCTTGCGCGCGGTGAGCTGCAGACCATCGGCGCCACCACCCTCGACGAGTACCGCAAGTACGTCGAGAAGGACCCGGCGCTCGAGCGTCGCTTCCAGCCGATCATGGTCGGCGAGCCGAGCGTGCCGGAGACCGTCGAGATCCTGCGCGGACTGCGTGACCGCTATGAAGATCATCACGGCGTGACGATCACCGACAGCGCCATCGAGGCCGCCGCTCAGCTTTCGGCGCGGTACATCTCGGACCGCTTCCTGCCCGACAAGGCCATCGACCTCATCGATGAGGCGGGCAGCAAGATGCGCATCAAGACGATGACCGCGCCTCCCGCCGTGCGCGCGATCGATGAGCGCCTCAAGCAGGCCCGGCGCGAGAAGGAAGCCGCTATCGAGGCGCAGGAGTTCGAGAAGGCCGCCGCCTTGCGCGACAAGGAGAAGCAGATCAGCGCTGAGAAGCGTTCGGCCGAAGAAGAGTGGCGCAAGCCGACCCCGCAGCGTGTCGTCGAGGTGACCGAGCAGGAGATTGCGGACATCGTCTCGATGTGGACCGGCATCCCGGTGACTAGCCTCACGGAAGAGGAGACCGCCAAGCTGCTGCGTATGGAAGCCAACCTCCACGAGCGCATCGTCGGTCAGGACGAAGCGGTGACCGCGGTGTCCAAGGCGATCCGTCGTACCCGGGCGGGACTCAAGGACCCATCACGCCCCGCAGGCTCGTTCATCTTCCTCGGCCCGTCGGGCGTCGGGAAGACGGAGTTGGCCAAGGCGTTGGCGGAGTTCCTCTTCGGCAGCGAGGAGGCGCTGATCTCCCTCGACATGAGCGAGTACATGGAGAAGCACACCGTGTCGCGCCTCGTGGGTTCGCCTCCCGGCTACGTCGGGTTCGATGAAGGCGGTCAGCTGACCGAGGCCGTCAGGCGTCGGCCCTACTCGGTGATCCTGTTCGATGAGATCGAGAAGGCGCATCCGGACGTGTTCAACGTCCTGCTCCAGATCTTCGAGGAGGGTCGACTGACCGATTCGCAGGGCCGCAAGGTCGACTTCAAGAATGCGATCATCATCCTGACGTCGAACCTCGGCGCGCGTGACATCGTCAAGGGGCAGACCATCGGCTTCTCTGCACAGGAGACCGGTGCGCTCGAGTACGACACGCTCAAGGAGCGAGTGACCGGTGAGCTCAAGAAGGTCTTCCGTCCCGAGTTGCTGAACCGTGTCGACGAGGTCATCGTCTTCCACGACCTCAAGGTCGAGGAGACCGAGCAGATCGTCGATCTGCTCATGGCCCGGTTGAGCGATCAGATGCTCGTCCAGGGACTCGGTATCCGCCTCACGCCGGCCGCACGGTCGCTGCTCGCGCGTAAGGGGTTCGACCCGGCGCTCGGCGCGCGTCCGCTCCGGCGCGCGATCCAGCGACTCGTGGAGGACCCGCTCTCCGAGCAGATCCTCGCGGGTTCATGGCTCACAGGGCAGACCGTGCTCGTAGACGTCGTGGACGGCGAGATCGCGTTCACCGCGACTGACGCTCCCGCCGTGGAGCAGGTCGCGGCGGCAGTGGACGGTCCCAAGTCCACGATGGTCCCTCGCGCGACCCGCCCGCGTCGGGGCGCCGGCACAGCCGGCGGCTCGGCCGCTCAGTAGGGGCACACATGGCCAAGCCGCGGTCGACCTGGCGCTGCCAGCAGTGCGGTCACACCGAGCCGCGGTGGGTCGGACGATGCCCCGAGTGCGGTGAGTTCGGCACCATCACCGAGGAAGCGTCACCGGCCTCCGTGCCGGGGCCTTCGTCGGTGGCGGGCATCGCGCGACGGGTCACCGCGTTGGCGGATGTGGCGATCGCGGATGAGCTGCGTTTCTCCACCGGCATCCGCGAGCTCGATACCGTCCTTGGTGGCGGCCTCGTGCGCGGTTCGGTCGTCCTGATCGGCGGCGAGCCGGGCATCGGGAAGTCGACACTGCTGCTCCAGGCGGCGGGCAGCCTCGGCGCCCGTGGTGTGGACGTGTTGTACGTGTGCGGCGAAGAGTCGGTGCAGCAGGTGCGCTCACGTGCGGACCGTGTGGGCGCGTCTGACGGCATCTCCCTGCTTCCCGAGGTCGACGCCTCGGTCGTTGAGGCGACGGTCCTCGCCGAGCGTCCGTCCGTTGTGATCGTCGACTCGATCCAGACGCTCTTCGATCCCGGTCTCGACGGCGTCCCGGGCAGTGTCGGGCAGGTGCGCGCTACGGCGGCCAGGCTCGTGCGGCTCGCCAAGACGCAGGACGTTACCGTGATCGTGGTCGGTCACGTCACCAAGGAGGGCTCGATCGCGGGGCCCCGTGTTCTCGAACACGTGGTCGACACGGTGCTGTACTTCGAGGGCGACGCCGATCACGCGTTCCGCATCGTGCGCGCGGCCAAGAACCGGTTCGGCTCGGTCGCCGAGGTGGGAATCTTCGAGATGGGCGCCGCCGGGCTTGCCGAGGTGGCACAGCCATCGAGCGCTCTTCTCGCCGGCCGTGATGGTGGTGTCTCCGGATCGGTCGTGATGGCTACGATGGAGGGGAGCCGATGCCTCCTGGTGGAGGTGCAGGCGCTCGTCACGCCGAGCTACCTGCAGATGCCGCGGCGGTTGTCGGTGGGTATCGATACCGCACGGGTCCTGCAGACGCTCGCGATCCTCGAGCGGCGTGCCGGGGTGGCGCTTGGCTCTCATGACGTGTACGTGTCCGTTGCAGGCGGTGTCCGGGTGGGCGAGCCAGCCGTTGACGTGCCGCTTGCGCTGGCGATCGCGTCCGCTTACCGGGATCGTCCGGTCGGCGTGGGGGCCGTCGCCTTCGGCGAGCTCGGCCTGACCGGTGATGTCCGTGGTGTGCCGCACGCCGAACCGCGTGTCAGGGAGGCCGGCCGGATGGGATTCACTCAGATCGTTGCCCCACCGGGCGCGAGGTCGGCATCCGGCTCGGTCACCGTCTCGGCGATCACGACCATCGCGGAGGCGGTTCAGAGAACGCTCGGGTGACGCTGTGTGGTGATGTGGGCGTCTACATGGCAGAATCAGGGAGTATCCCGATCGGCCGATGCAGGGAGGTGACATCGAGGTGGATCGCGAAGACGTGATGCTGGATGCCCTGGAATGCGTGGCGCCTGGTACCCCTCTGCGTGTGGCGCTCGATCACGTGATCGCCGGCAGGACCGGCGCGCTTCTGGTGATCGGTGACGAGAAGGGCGTGGACGCGCTCAGCAACGGTGGCTTCGAGATCGGCGCGGCGTTCACCCCGCAACGCCTGTTCGAGCTGGCCAAGATGGACGGCGCCATCCTCCTGGACGAGGCCGCGACGCGCATCCGGCGCGCGAACGTACACCTGATGCCTGACGCGGCTCTCCCCACCACGGAGACCGGCATGCGGCACCGCACCGCCGAGCGGGTCAGCAGGCAGACCGACGCGCTGGTCATCTCCGTTTCCCAGAGACGCGAAGTGGTCTCGCTGTACCGGCGGGGAACGCGTCTCAGCCTCCAGGACATCGATGTCGTGCTCGCACGAGCCAATCAGGCCCTGGCCACGCTCGAGCGCTATCGTGCGAGACTCGATGAGGTCTCGGCGCATCTCACCGCCCTGGAGTTCGAGGATATGGTGACGTTCCGCGACGTGGCGGTGGTGATCCAGCGTGCCGAGATGCTCCGGCGTGTCGCCCGGGAGCTGAGCAGGTCGATCATCGAACTTGGCACCGAAGGCAGGCTCGTCCGACTGCAGCAGGAGGAACTCACCGCGGGCACCGACGAGGACTACCTCATGCTCATCCGCGACTATGCGCCGGAGTCGGGCACGAAGAAGGCCTCCGCCTCGCTCGCGCGGATCGCCGCGCTTTCCACAGAACAGCTTCTAGAGCCGTCCGCTATCGCTGTCGCGCTCGGTCACGCTGGCAAGTCCGATGCGGGCGAACAGCAGGTGCGGCCGAGGGGCTATCGGATCCTGTACCGCATCCCCCAGATCCCGGGCACGGTGATCAACAGGCTGGTGGAGCACTTCGGCACGCTGTCGGCGCTGCTCGAGGCCGAGACGGCGGATCTGGACGCGGTCGAAGGTGTGGGGCTCCGGCGCGCACGCACAGTGGCCGACGGTCTGCGCCGGATGCGTGAGCGTGTGGCCGTGCCGTGAGCCGAATAGGCGTGGACGGCGTATCCTGTTCCCACCGCACCGGTGTCTTGATTCGAGAGGAGGTGGCGGCGCTCATCAGGCACGCGACCTGATGCTCGGGCGTCGGTACATATGATCGTACAGCTCGCACGGGCGATCCTCGTCACCGTCGGTGCGCTTAGCGGATTCGCTGTCTCACAGCAGATCGACTGGACGACCTCCACAGGCTACTCAGAGACCTTCGTCATCGTCATCTTCATCATACTGGGAGCCTCGATCGGGTACGTCCTGGGCGGTATCACGGGGCGCGAATTCAACACGGCGTGTCGCACCATCAGCGCTCGGCTGTCCGAGCTGGACACGCCGGCGCTTCTGCTCGGCGCGGTCGGCCTGTTGGTCGGCCTGCTCGTCGCGTTCATCCTCTCTTCGGCACTCCTTCGCTATATCGAACGACCGCTCTGGCTCGGGTTCGCCGCAACGGCGCTCCTCTTCATCCTATGTGCGTACGCGGGGATCGCGCTGTTCATGCTGCCCGCTCGCGAAGGAACGCTCCACCTCGGCCTCACCGGTGGGGCGCCGATCGACACCAGGCCCCCGAAGCTGCTCGACACCAGTGTCATCATCGACGGCCGGTTCGCCGATCTGGCGGCGGCGGGAGTGCTTGAGGGTCCTCTGCGTGTACCACGGTTCGTCCTGATGGAGCTGCAGACGCTCGCCGACTCCGCCGACGACGGCCGGCGGGCACGCGGGCGGCGTGGTCTTGACCTGCTGACGTCGTTGTCGGCGGGAGCCACGTCGGTGCAGGTCTTCGAGGCCGACTTCCCTGAGATCCCCACGGTAGATGCGAAGCTCGTGCGCCTGGCGCTCACTAGCGGCGGGACCCTGCTGACGGTCGACCACAACCTCACGAAGGTCGCCCGGGTCGAGGGGGCTACGGTGGTGAACATCCACGAGGTGGCCGACGCGTTGAAGCCGGTGCTGCTGCCGGGCGATGACCTGCGCATCGAGATCACCAGGGAGGGCAAGGAGCGCGATCAAGGTGTGGGTTACCTCGGTGATGGCACGATGGTCGTGGTCGCCGATGGCGTGCGTCGCGTGGGATCGACGGTCGACGTCCGCGTGACCACGGTCCTGCAGACCGCGGGTGGCAGGATGGTGTTCGCAAAGCCGGTGAGCGACGGGTGATCACCGCGGTCGTCGTTGCCGGAGGGACCGGCGAGCGGCTGGGCCGCGAGGGCGGCAAGCAGCTCGCACTCGTGGCGGGGTTGCCGGTGCTTGCGCACGCGTTGGACGCGTTCGTCAGGTGCGATCGCATCGACGCCGTCGTGGTCGTCGCGCATCCCCAACGCATCGCCGAGTACCGGCGCGCGGCCGTGGAGCCCCTCGACTCACCGAAGATCATCGCGGTCGTTCCGGGCGGTGAGACACGCATGGCGTCCGTGCGTGCCGGCCTGGAAGCCGTTCCCGCGGCGAGCGGGATCATCCTGGTGCACGACGGTGCCCGGCCGCTCGTGACCGCCGAACTTGTGGGGGCCGCCATCGCCGAGCTCGAACGGGAGCCCCGGCTTGCGGGCGTCGTCGTGGGCCACCCGTCGTATGACACTCTCAAGACGGTCGGTCCCGATCGAGAGGTCCTGTCGACTCCCGATCGCGCGGCGATCTGGGCCGCACAGACCCCGCAGGTGTTCCGGGCGGATGCGCTACGAGAGGCGTATCGGCGTGCCGAAGCCGAGGGCTGCACCGGTACCGACGACGCGTCGCTTGTGGAGCACGCGGGCGGACGGGTCCGGATGTTCGTAGGGCCGCGCGATAACATGAAGGTGACCGTACCGGAGGACCTGCCGGTCGTGGACAGGATCCTGAGGTCGCGGCGAGGGGAGTCGTTCGTGGATGACATCCGCGTGGGCTTGGGATACGACGTGCACGCGTTCGCCGAGGGTCGGCCGCTCGTGCTCGGCGGCGTGACCATACCGCACACACGGGGACTCGCGGGGCACTCGGACGCCGATGTGCTCGTGCACGCGCTCATGGACGCGATCCTCGGTGCTCTGCGTGAGGGCGATATCGGGAGGCTCTTCCCCGACACCGATCAGGCGTATGCGGGCATCTCGAGCATCGAGCTGCTGCGGCGGGTCGCCACACTGATGCGGGAGCGCGGATTCGCGCTTCTGGACGCCGACATGGTGCTCATACTGGAACAGCCCAAGATCGCTCCGCACCGTGAGGCGATGCGCGAGTGCGTCGCCCGTGCGCTCGGCGTGGACGTGACCGGCGTGGGCATCAAGGCCACCACCACCGAGCGGCTCGGCTTCACCGGGAGGGAGGAAGGCGTGGCCGCGCAGGCCGTGGTGCTGTTGCGGGGGCCCGGGCGGTGAGTCCCCGGCGGCCGCGCGTCCCTGTGGCTCCGTGCCGGTTGACACGCCCTTGAGGGTGACGTGATAGTTATGCGACCCGACGCCCGGACGCGAACGATGGGAGGACCCGGACACATGATCGCGCGTCTGCGTGCGGACATCATCGCGGTCAAGGAGCGCGATCCCGCGTGCACCTCGACCTTCTCCGCGCTCACCAACTACCCTGGTCTCTGGGCGGTCTGGTGGCATCGGCTCACGCATCGGCTGCACCGCGGTGGCCACGTCTGGCTGGCGCGTCGCATCAGCCAGCATGTCCGTCGTGCGACGGGGATCGAGATCCACCCCGGGGCCGCTATAGGTGACCGGTTCTTCATCGACCACGGGATGGGCGTCGTCATAGGTGAGACGACGGTCATCGGCAACGATGTGACGATCTACCAGGGTGTGACCCTCGGCGGAACCGGCAAGGAACACGGCAAGCGTCATCCCACGCTGGAGGACTTCGTCGTGGTGGGTGTCGGAGCCACGGTGCTCGGCGACATCCGCATCGGGCGTGGGACACGCGTCGGAGCGGGGGCGGTGGTGGTCTCGGAGGTCCCCGCCAACTGCACGGTCGTGGGAGTCCCGGGTCGGATCGTGGTCCGCGAGGGCAAGCGCGTGGACGCGATCGACTTGCACCACGAGGACCTTCCGGACCCCGTCGTCGAGATGTACCGCGCCCTTCAGCGCAGGATGGACAAGATCGAGCTTCGGCTCGCTCGAGATGAAGGCATGAGCGCCGAGGCGGCACCCGTGTCGCAGCCGGACAAGCTGCCAGGAAAGGACGACGATGGCGATCAGGGTCTATAACACCCTTACCCGCTGCAAGCAGGATTTCGTACCGCGCGAGCCTGGCGTGGTCGCGATGTATGTGTGCGGGCCGACGGTATACAACCACATCCACATCGGCAACGCGAGGACGTTCCTCACCTTCGACGTCATCAGGCGGTACCTGACCTTCCGCGGCTTCGAGGTGCGGTTCGTGCAGAACATCACCGATGTCGATGACAAGATCATCGCGCGTGCTATCGAAGAGGGGCGGGAACCCGCCGAGGTCGCCGCCGAGTACACCACAGCGTTCCGGGCCGCGATGGACGCACTCGGCGTGTTGCGCCCGACCGTGCAGCCCAAGGCGACAGAGACGATCGACGCTATGATCGAGATGACCGGGCGACTCATCGAGCGGGGCCACGCGTACGTCGTCGACGGGGACGTGTACTTCTCGGTCAGGAGCTTCCCGGGCTACGGCAAGCTCTCGGGACGCAACATCGATGAGCTGGAGAGTGGCTCCCGCGTCGATGTTGATGAGCGTAAGCGGGATCCGCTGGACTTCGCGCTGTGGAAATCCGCCAAACCCGGTGAGCCGCACTGGCCGAGCCCGTGGGGGGAGGGTCGTCCCGGGTGGCATCTCGAATGTTCGGTGATGTCCGAGCGTGAGCTCGGCCTGACGTTCGACATCCATGGTGGCGCGAGCGACCTGATCTTCCCGCATCACGAGAACGAGATCGCTCAGTCCGAGGCCGCCACCGGCGAGCCGTTCGTCCAGTACTGGCTCCATGGTGGCCTGCTGCAAGTGAACCAGGAGAAGATGAGCAAGTCGCTCGGAAACTTCCTGCTGCTCAAGGACGTGCTGGAGCGTTACCCCGCGCCTGTCGTCCGGCTGTTGATGCTGCAGACGCACTACCGCAGCCCTCTCGACTTCTCCACCGAGCGCCTCGACGAGGCGATGCGTGCGTATGAACGGCTGATCACCCCCGTCCGGAACTTCAACTGGGCCAAGCGCAACCGGGCTGTGGTCGACCTGCCGGAGGCGACAGGCTCGGTCATCGACGGACTCGAGGCCGCCCCCGCGGCCGCCCGCGCGGCGCTTGTCGAGGCGATGGATGACGACTTCAACACGGCCGGCGCTCTTGCCGCCATCTTCGACCTTGTCCGCGTTGTGAACGGGTTCCTCGAGGCGCATGGCATCGGCGGGAACGCGCGGTATGCGGCGCGTATCGAGGCCGCCACCGACACGATCACCGAGCTGCTCGGCGTGCTCGGCGTCGCAGTCGACTTGCGCGAGACCGAAAGCCAGTACCCGCTGGAAGTACTCGATTTGGCGCGCGACTTCGCTGGCTACGGGGGAAGCGACCCGGGTGCGGCGATGGAGGCCTTGCTCACCGCGCGTGCGGTGGCGCGCTCCGAGCGTAACTGGGCTGCGGCGGATGGTGTCCGCGACGGTCTGGCGGCGCTCGGCTTCGCGATCGAGGACACACCCTCGGGTGCGCGCGTATCCTATCGGGATCGCGGGTGACCTCGCCGTGGCCGACCTGATCGAGGGACGCAATGCGGTACTCGAGGCGCTCCGCTCAGGCGTGCGTCTCGAGCGCATCATGATCGCGGGCGGTCTCAAGCCGAACCCCGCGGTAGCCGAGATCCGTGCTCTCTCAGCCGACGCCGGAGTCGCCGTTGAGGAGGTGGCACGCGGGGTCCTTGATCAGCGGAGTGCCAGGGGAGCCCATCAAGGCGTCATGGCTGTTGCGGTTCCGTTCGTCTACACGGAGCTCGAGGAGGTCCTACGTGCGATCGAGGGCCGGCCGCGGGCGCTTGTCGCCGTGCTGGACCATGTGACCGATCCCGGCAACCTTGGTGCAATCATCCGGTCGGTGGAGGTGGCCGGCGGAAGCGCTGTGATCATCCCTAAGGACCGCTCGGCGAGCATCGGGCCGGTCGTCCACAAGGCGTCGGCGGGCGCCACAGCGCATCTTCCCGTCGTTCGCGTCCCAAACGTCGTACAGGCCCTCGGCGTGCTGGTCGACGCCGGCCTGTGGGTATGCGGTGCCGATGAGCGCGCCGAAGCCGACCTCTGGAGTGCGCCCCTGGAGGGGCGGCTCGCCCTCGTTCTCGGCGCGGAGGGGGCCGGCCTCTCGCGGCTCGTGCGCGAGCGGTGCGACTTCCTGGTCTCCATCCCGGTAGCCGGCCAGGTCACCTCGCTCAACGTTGCGCAGGCCGCGAGCGTGCTCGCATTCGAGTGGGTCCGACGCGGCTGATGGGGCGCCATCGGTTGATCATCGACGGCTACAACGTGCTGCATGCCCACCCGGAGTACGGTTCACTCGCGCGCGAGGACATCGACTCAGCGCGCGCACGCCTGGTGAGCGACCTGACCGCACTGGCGTCCGCGGATGAGCATGTCACGGTCGTGTTCGACGGGGGAGGAAACCCACATTCGGATGGCCTTCCGCACCACATAGGCCGCCTCACCGTGGTGTTCTCACCCGCCGGGACAACTGCCGACACCGTGATCGAAGCGCTTGCGCACAGGGCACGCGAGCGCGACGAGTCCCTCATGGTGGTGACGTCGGACGGCGCCACGCGCCACGCGGTGCGCGGGGGAAGCGTCACCGTACGCTCATCGGAGTCGTTCATCGATGATCTCCGGCAGGCAGGATCGGATACC
>Ga0265295_1008986_pt1 | contig 10886 bp, 9 predicted proteins | sample Munlansysbiofilm_FD_192503 | JGI IMG/M metagenome (GOLD analysis project Ga0265295, IMG submission 192503) | Leachate microbial communities from a municipal landfill in Southern Ontario, Canada - Methane capture system biofilm | ecosystem: Engineered > Solid waste > Landfill > Unclassified ... | reverse complement strand
GTCGCTACCCGCGCGAGCCCTTTCCCAGCCTGAGCCAGATCGGCGAGGCGGTTGGCCGGTCGCTGTGGGGCATGGGGTTGCCTGTGCTGCTGCTGGGCGGCATCTACACCGGACTGTTCACGCCCACGGAATCTGCCGCTGCGGCGTGTCTATATGGCTGGTTCGTAGGCGCCGTGGTCTATCGTTCGATTTCCTGGCGGGCGACCCTGACCATCCTGCGCAATACTGGCGTGCTGTCGGGCACTTTGTTGCTGATTACGGCAGGCGCGTCGGCATTTTCCTGGATCCTGGCCAGTACCGGTACACCGTCCAAGCTGGCAGCTGAAGTCTTGGCCGGAACAGATTCACCGGTCGTGATCCTGATGCTGTTCAATCTGATCATGCTGGTCGCAGGCATGTTCCTGGACAGCGCCTCGGCCATCATCGTGCTGGCGCCTCTGATGCAGCCGATCGCGGCCCAGGTCGGCGTGGATGCCATTCATTTTGGCGTCATCACGCTGGTGAACCTGTCGGTCGGTATGTTGACGCCGCCGGTCGGGTTGAATCTGTTCGTGGCCATGTCGATTTCGGGGATGACCCTGTTCCAGGTCTTCCGGGCCGCATTGCCGACCATTCTGCTGATGATCGTTGCGCTGATCATCATTACCTACGTGCCCTGGTTCAGCACGGTGCTGCCCAACCTGCTGTATTGAGCGTGATGCGCGCCGTGTCAGGCGCGCATCGACAGGAGAACTTCCCTTGATTGCAAAGATAGAAATCCGTGTTGCGGATTGCGCTCGTGACCCATTCTGCGGCGTGGCGTGGCATGCGGGGCGCAGCGGAGTTCTGCCAGAGGGTGACGCATGAAGCGCGTCGTTGTGTTGTCCACCGGCGGGACCATCGCCAGTCGCCCAGGCCCGGAAGGCCGCAACATCGCCGGCGCGCTGCCGGGCGCTGATCTGGTGCGTCGGGTGCCTGGCATCGAGGACATCCAGGTCGAGGTGCGTTCCTTGTTCCAGAAGGCCAGCAACGCCCTGTCGCCAGCAGATCTCCAGGTGCTGTGTGTCGAGTGCCAGCGTTTGATCGACGCGGGTGAAGCCGATGGCATTGTCGTCACCCATGGCACCGATACGCTGGAGGACACTGCGTATTTCCTGGAATGCAGCGTGCGTACGCGCGATGTCGTTCTGGTCGTCACGGGGTCGCAGCGCGTGCCGCATGCATCGGGCACTGATGCCTACACGAATCTGCGCGATGCCATTCGGGCCGCTGCTTCGTCTGCGTGCCGAGGGCTGGGGGTGCTGGTGGTCTTCAACGAAACCGTCCATGCCGCCGCCTTCGTGCGCAAGACCAGTAGTTTTCAGCTCAATGGCTTCGAGTCTCCGGGTCTGGGCTGCCTGGGTTTCGTCGATGGCAAGGATGTGCGGATCTATCAACAGCCCCGGCGTCAGCCGCTGTTGCAGCCGCCGGGCGGCGTCTTGCCTCAGGTCGAGATCGCAACCGCCAGCCTGGGCGCTGGCCCGCAGGTGCTGCGTGCTCTGGTCGATGCGCAGGTCGCGGGGATCGTGCTGGAAGGCGTTGGGCGCGGCCAGGTGCCGCCCTCCTGGGTGCCCGAGGTAGCGCTGGCCACGCAGGCCGGCATTGCAGTGCTGGTGTGCAGCGTGGCGCTGCATGGAGCGGTCCTGCCCTGCTACGAATACCCTGGTTCGCTGCACAACTTGCAGGAATCGGGCGCCTTGGGCGTCAGTGGCCTGTCCGCACGCAAGGTGCGCATGCGCCTGATGCTGGCGCTGGCCTGCCTGGGGGGCCAAGGTGATCGTGAGACCTTGCGGCTCCTGTTCGACTGGGGCGCCTGCCGCGACGCCTGAACGAGGCGGTGGCCGCCGCCTGAAGACAATCTGAGACTCATACGACATCATGCACACATTCAACATCGCCGTGATTCCCGGGGACGGGATCGGCAAGGAAGTCATGCCCGAAGCGCTGCGCGCACTGGACGCCCTGGAACGCCGCCACGGCCTGGGCTTGCGCTTCGAGCATCTGGATTGGGCCTGCGCCGACTATTGGCAGCGGCACGGCACCATGCTGCCGACCGACTGGTTCGACCATCTGAGAGGCTTCGATGCGATTCTGTTCGGCGCGGTCGGCTGGCCCGATGTGGTGCCCGACCATGTGTCCCTGTGGGGTTCGCTGCTGCAGTTTCGCCGAGGGTTCGACCAGTACATCAACCTGCGGCCCGTGCGGCAGATGCCCGGCGTGCCGGCACCTCTGGCAGGCCGCCAGCCCGGCGAAATCGATTTCCTGGTGGTGCGTGAGAACACCGAGGGTGAATACACCAACCTGGGAGGACGGATGTATGCGGGCACCGAGCGCGAAATCGTGATCCAGGAATCGGTGTTTTCCCGCCACGGGATCGATCGAGTCCTGAAATATGCGTTTGACCTGGCCCAGCGGCGGCCCCGGCATGTGCTGACTTCGGCGACGAAGTCCAATGGCGTGGCCATCAGCATGCCGTATTGGGACGAACGGCTTCAGGCCATGGCTGCGCAGTACCCGGACGTGACCTGGGACAAGCATCACATCGACATTCTGTGCGCGCGGTTCGTGCTGCAGCCGCAGCGTTTCGACGTGGTGGTGGCCTCGAACCTGTTCGGCGACATTCTGTCCGACCTGGGGCCGGCCTGCACCGGTACGATTGGCATTGCGCCGTCGGCCAACCTGAATCCCGAGCGGCGCTATCCGTCACTGTTCGAGCCCGTGCATGGATCGGCCCCCGATATCTATGGGCAGAATATCGCCAATCCGGTGGGCATGATCTGGTCGGCCCAGATGATGCTGGAATTCCTGGGTGAACGGGATGCCGGGTGCCGGATCGCTGCGGGCGAATTGATGACGGCCATCGAGCAAACGCTGGAACAGGGGCCGCGCACCCGCGATTTGGGGGGAACCGCAGATACGACCGGGATGGGTCGCGCCATCGCGGAACGCATCGACAGGCTGTGATATTCGATATCACCCTTGATATATAGATAAATCGCGCAGTCGGCACTATCCTTGCTGGGAAAGGCTTGTGCGACATCAATGCACATCTTTCGATATATAGATAACAATATAGCGATTTTTCCATAGGTTCTGGGGGGAATGGTTTCATGAGCATCATCCGGCAGTTGGGTATGCTGCCCGTTTGCGTTGCGTGCGCGATCGGGACGGCATGGGGGGCGGACAAGAACGTCTTCGAACTGGGCAGCGTGACGGTTCGGGGCGAACGCCAGGACACGCCAGGGGAAAGCCGGATCGACGGCGAGGATCTGCTGCGGTACGACACGTTCACCGTCGGTGCGGCAGTCAATACCCAGCCCGGCGTGACCCTGTCAAAGAACAGCCGCAACGAAGACATGGTGTACGTGCGGGGTTTCGACCCGCGTCAGGTGCCTCTGTTCCTGGACGGCATCCCGCTGTATGTGCCCTATGACGGGTATGTCGATTTTGGCCGCTTCACCACCTTCGATCTGTCCGAGATCCGGGTTGCCAAGGGCGCGGCCTCGCTGCTGTATGGACCGAACATCATGGGGGGCGCGATCAATCTGATTTCTCGTCGGCCTACCCGCGAACTGGAAGGGGATGTACGGCTGGGTTACGCATCGGGCCATGAAAAAATGGCGGCGCTGAACATGGGCACCAACCAGGGACTGTGGTACCTGCAGGCTGGTCTGTCGTATCTCGAAGCCGATACGTTCCGTCTGGGCAAGGGCTTCACGGATCACAAGACCACGCCGACCGACACCGGGCACTGGCGGGAAAATGCCGACCGCAAGGACACGCGCGCCTCGGTCAAGTTCGGCCTGACGCCCAATGCGACCGACGAATACGCCATTGGCTATGCGCACCAGGAAGGGCGCAAGGGGAATCCGGTCTATACCGGCCGCAGCGACAGCAAGCCGCGCTATTGGCGCTGGCCGTACTGGGACAAGGACAGCGTCTATTTCCTGAGCAGCACCGACATCGGGCAGCATCACACCCTGAAGACCCGGGTGTACTGGGACCAATACAAGAACGGCCTGGACATGTACAAGGATGACCGCTACGAGGTCACGACCGGGCCGAGGAGCACCTACGAGGATACGACGTATGGTGCCTCTGTGGAATTCATCACGCGCGCGTTTCGCGGCCATGAATTCCACGTGGCTGCGCACTACAAGGACGATCGCCACAAGGACCCGACTCCCGAGGCGACCAAGCGCTACCGCGACGTGACGACATCGATTGCTTTCGAGGACCTGATGGCGCTGGGCGATCGCTGGCGTTTGCGGGTGGGGGCTGACTACGAAAAACGCGAAGCACGAGAAGTCTATCACTGGCCGACCGGCTCCACCCATGCCGCCAATGGCCTGGCCGAGCTGATCTATGACTATTCCGAAAACCACGAATTCTTCGCCAGCGTGGCGCACAAAACGCGCTTTCCCACGATCAAGGACCGCTATTCCGCCAAGATGGGCACGGCGCTGCCCAACCCGGATCTGCGGCCCGAGGTCGCCCGCCATGTCGAACTGGGCTGGCGCGGCGTGCCCTGGCAGGACGGGCATGCAGAGGTCTCGCTGTTCTACAGCTCTGTGACAGACCTGATCCAGAACGAAATGGTCGTCGGCAATTGCGTGGACAGAAAGGGCAAGCCCGCACTGTGCGACCATGCGGTCAACATCGGTCGCGCCCGGGTGCGTGGGTTCGAAGTGGATTTCCGCCAGCAACTGGGGGAACGCTGGGAAGCCGGGCTCGCCTACACCTGGATTCAGCGTCATAATCTCAGCGATCCGGATGTGCCGCTTACCGATGTCCCCCGGCATCGGGTGTTTGCGCACCTGGGCTGGAAGCCGACGGCGCACTGGACTGCGCAGGCGACCCTGGAAGCCGAATCGGGCCGCAAGGTCGGCTTCGAGAAGTCCTATATCGACCTGCCCGGCTTTGCGGTCCTGGGCCTGAAAGCCACGTTCGAACCGCGCAAGGACATCAGCCTGGGCTTTGGTGTGCGCAATGTGATGGACAAGTACTACGAATTGGCTGACGGCTATCCGATGCCGGGCCGGACGTGGTTTGTGAATGGCATGTATCGTTTCTGATCCACTTGCAGGAGACCCCTCATGGATGCCCCGTTGCCACCGATTGCCGCCATCGTGCATGCGCACGAGGATGCTGCCGATGCCGTGATGCTGGATTTCGTGAACGATCTGCGCGCACGGGGCCGCTCGGTGCACGGCCTGCTCATGGCGCGCCGGCCCGATGGACGGCGACGGGGCGGGCGCTGCCTGCGGGATATTGATACGGGCGATATTTTCGAGATCTTCCAGGACCTGGGCGAGGGCTCCCAGGCCTGCTGTCTCGACATCTCATGCTTGGCGGCCGCTGCTTCCACGCTGCGCACGGCGGTCCAGGCGCGCCCCGATCTGGTGGTGGTGAACCGTTTCGGCCGCCAGGAGGCGGATGGGGCGGGATTTGCACAGGAATTTCTTACGCTGATGAGCGAGGATATCCCGGTGCTGACCATCGTGGCCGAGGAATTCCTGGGGGACTGGCGGCAGTTCACGGGGGGGCTGGGGGTCGAACTGTCGGCCGATATGAATCATCTCCGGGCCTGGGAAACCCAGGCGCTGAATGCATCCCGCAGGGCCGCCCATGCCGGGTAGCGCAACCTTGTGCGGGCGCCGCCGCCTGTTGCAGGCCCTGCTGCTGGCGCCCTGGGCCTGGCGGGCATCGGCCGGCGAGGTCCTGGCCGGGGTGTTCGGGGCGATCCCGGACCCGGCCCGGGTGACGCGCGTCCTGACGGCGGGCCCGCCCGCTGGCGTGCTGGTGTATTGCCTGGCGCCGGACAAACTGCTGGGCTGGTCTCAGCCCCTCGGGCCGCAGGCCCTGGCCTGGGTTGCGCCCCACATGAGAACACTGCCTTTCCTGGGCCGGCTGTCTGGCCGGGGCAGCACGCTGTCGGCGGAATCCTTGCTGGCCCTGGCGCCGGATCTGATCCTGGATGCCGGGACGGTCAACGATACCTACCGGTCAGCGGCCCGACGGGTACAGGAGCAGACCGGGGTGCCTTACGTCCTGGTCGATGGGCGGCTGGCGGATTCGGCTGCCCAGTTGCGCCAGGTCGGGCGTTTACTGGGCGTCGAACGGCGGGGCGAACAGCTGGCGGCCCATGCTCAGGCCGTGCTGGATCTGGCGCAGCGTCTGGCCAGCCGTGCTGCGGGGCCGCGCATTTACTTTGCGCGCGGCCGCGACGGCCTGGAAACAGGGTTGCGTGGCGCCATCCACACCGAAGTCCTGCAGGCCGCTGGCGGGCGCAATGTGGCGGATGCACTGGGCGATGGCGGCCTGGCCCGCGTTTCGCTGGAACAACTGCTGGCCTGGGATCCGGACATGATTCTGGGCCAGGACGCGGCCGTCCTGGCCCATATCCGATCAGACAGCGGCTGGCGGGCGCTGCGCGCCGTGCGCGAGGGGCAGGTGCATGGCGCGCCCGTGCTGCCTTTCGGCTGGCTGGACGGACCCCCGGGTGTCAATCGCCTGCTGGGTCTGCATTGGCTGCTGCCGCTGCTGTATCCGGACGTCGGCCTGCCGACGCCGGTCGCGGCAGCACGGGATTTTTTCTCGCTGTTCTATGGATTTACGCCAGAGGCGGGGGCGCTGGAGCGCTTGCTGGTGGAATCTGCGTGATGGGTGTTGTGCGCCGCGTGCTGCCGTCTGCCTGTCTGATTGCGGCTTGTCTGTGGGCGCTGCTGGCGGGCAAATATCCCGCCTCCACGGTTGAATTCCTGCGTGCGCTGCTGGCCGGGCCCCCCAGTGATGCGGCGGCTGATCCACTGGCGACGGTGTTGTGGCACTTGCGCATGCCCCGTGTGTTGGGCGCTGTGCTCGTGGGGGCCGGTTTGGCTGCGGCAGGTGCCGCTTATCAGGCCATGTTTCGCAATCCATTGGTCTCGCCGGATATCCTGGGCGTGTCCGCCGGTGCCGGGCTGGGCGCTGTGCTGGGCATTTATTTCGGCTTGCCGCTGGGGGCGGTCCAGGTCCTGGCGTTCCTGGGTGGTTCGGCGGCGGTCGCCCTGGTCTATCTGGTGAGCACCCGAGTGCAGGGCTATGAGCCGACCTTGGTGCTGGTGCTTGCCGGGGTGGCGCTGGCCTCGCTGCTGGGCGCGGGGATCTCGCTCATCAAGGTGCTGGCTGATCCCTACAGCCAGTTGCCGACGATTACGTTCTGGCTGCTGGGCGGGCTCAATGCCGTGACATTCCAGGACGTGGCCTATGCGCTGCCGGTCCTGGCACTGGGCCTGGTCGCCATGTTCCTGCTGCGCTGGCGCATCGATCTGCTCAGTCTGGGCGATGAAGAGGCGGTTGCTTTGGGCGTGCCGGTCGCGCGCATGCGCATGACGCTGGTGATTGCCGCGACCTTGGCGACGGCGGCCACGATTTCTTTCACCGGAATCATCGGTTGGGTGGGGCTGGTTGTGCCGCATATCGCCCGCCTGCTGGTGGGGCCTGCGTTTACCCGCCTGTTGCCGGCATCCCTGCTGGGCGGCGGCGTGTTCCTGCTGCTGGCCGATACTCTGGCCCGTACCGCGGCGAGCATCGAGATCCCGCTGGGGATCCTGACTTCACTGGTGGGGGCGCCCTTTTTCCTGTTCCTGTTGGCGCGCGGTCGACGGGATGGGGGGGGTAGGCCATGACCGGAACGGCCATCCTCCAGGCGCTGGATCTGACTGTGGGCCATGGGGGGCGACGTGTGGCCGGAGGGCTGAATCTGGATGTGCGCACGGGCGAAATTCTGTGCCTGCTCGGCCCCAACGGCAGCGGGAAGACGACACTGTTCAAGACCTTGCTGGGCCTGTTGCCCCCGCTGTCGGGCCGTGTGTTGGTTGACGGGCAGTTGATGTCGGATTGTTCCCGCGCCGAACTGGCCAGGCGGGTGGCCTATGTGCCGCAAGCGCATGTCGGTGTCTTTCCCTATACCGTAGAGCAGATCGTGTTGATGGGGCGTGCGGCCCACGTGGGCCGGTTTTCCCTGCCGTCACGAGCCGACCGCCGGATTGCGGCGGCCAGTCTGGACGCCGTGGGCCTGGCCGATCTGGCGGGGCGCCGTTATACCGAAATCAGCGGTGGTCAGCGGCAGTTGGCCCTGATCGCCCGTGCGCTGGCGCAGCAGGCCGATATCCTGATCATGGACGAACCGACCGCGAGCCTGGATTTTGGCAACCAGATTCGCATGCTGGAACGCATCGATCGCTTGAAGGCGCAAGGTGTGGGGGTGTTCCTGTCGACTCACCAGCCCGACCATGCGCTGCAGATCGCCGATCGCATCGCCGTGATTCGAGACGGTGTGCTGCATGGCCCCGGCCCGGCGACTACCGTTGCGACCCCGTCGCGTCTGGCCTGGCTGTATGGGCTGGATGCGCAGACCCTGGAACGCGCCCTGTCGGGCGCCGCCCGAGCCAGAATGGAGGAACCTGAAACATGACCGTCACCACCGATGCGCAGCAATGCGAGGCCATCACGATCGAGGATGTGGATTTCGCCCGGTTGTACCGCAATCACATGGTCCGCAGCGGCCGGGCGCCCAAGCCGGCCAGCGAATGGGACGCCCGTGTGCGTGCGGGCGGCATGTGTCGGTCGAAGTCGAGCGGTTATGCGGCCGCTTTCCTGTCCCGCATGGACTTGCGTGGCGCGCGCACGCTGCTGGACGTGGGCTGCGGCCCCGGCACCATCTGCTTGCCGCTGGCAGGCCGTCTGGAACGTGTCTATGGGCTGGATTACAGCGCAGCCATGCTGGAAGCCCTGTGTGGCGAGGCGGCGCAGCAAGGCATCGAAAACGCAGTGACGATTCACCGTGCCTGGGAAGACGACTGGTCTGATGTGCCGGTCTGCGACATTGCCGTGGCTTCGCGGGCATCCAATGTGGCCGATCTGGACGCCGCGCTGGACAAGCTTTCGGCCCATGCCCGCTTGCGGGTCTACATGACCCATCTGGTGGGCGGCCATTTCATGGATCCCGCCATTGCCGATGTCCTGGGGCGTCGCCATCAGGGGTTCCCGGACTACATCTATGTCCTCAACCTGCTCCACCGCAAGGGCATCCACCCCCGTGTGGACTACATCGAAATCCCCAGCCGTCTGGCAGGGACGGATTCGTTCGCGGCCTTTGCCGCGCGGGTGGCCTGGACCTACCCGGATCTGGAGCAGGCAGAACGGGACCGCCTGCGGGCTTGGTATGATGCCGATCCAGGGCGTGCCGCACAAGGCGGCGCACCGATGCGATGGGCTTTCATCCACTGGGAGAAAACGACATGAAAACGAGTGCGCGCAATACGTTCAATGGTACGGTTTCGAATCTGCAGCACGGCGCCGTCAATGACGAGGTCAGCATTGCGCTGGCGGGTGGCCGGTCGACGATCCATGCCATCATCACGTCCGGTAGCGCAAAGGCGCTGGGTCTGCAGGTGGGCAGCGAGGTCTTCGCGCTGGTGAAATCGTCGTCGGTGATTCTGGTTGCCGAAGAAGGTTCGGCCCGCTTTTCCGCACGCAACAATCTGCGCGGCAAGATCACGCGCCTGGAAACCGGGGCGGTCAACACCGAGGTCGTGCTCGATGCCGACGGCCTGACTCTGGTGGCGATCATTACCAACGAAAGCGCACGCGGGCTGGGCCTGGCCGTGGGCAGTTCCGTCCAGGCGATCTTCAAGGCTTCCAGCGTGATCGTCGGCGTGGCTGGCTGATCCGGCCAATGGGATCGCTGCTCCTGCGCGGCATTGACGCAGGTCGTCCGGCTGCGCCGGAAAACATGGTATGAATCAAGTTTCCATGACAGACGCGGGAGCGGTGCCATGCCAGAAAACACAATTGCAGCCGACAGGGACGCGATCAACCAGAACGTGCAGGGGCTGATGCAGTTCCTGCGGGAATATCCGCCATTCGATCAGATGGAACCGGCGCACGTGCGCCAGCTGATCGAGCGGATGCGACTGCGTTTCTTCGAAGCGGGACAGACCATCGCTGCGCCCGGTGACGGCGCTGCCGCTGCCTGGTATCTGATCCGCCAGGGCGCGGTCCAGGGGGACCGCCCTGATGCAGAGGACGGGCAGGGCGACCATTTCGTCCTGGGGCCGGCCGATGCCTTTCCGGTGGCTGCATTGTTGGGACAGCGGCCCACCCGCACGTGTTATCGCGCCTTGCAGGACACCTTCTGTCTGCAGGTGGATCGGTCGGATTTCGTCGCGATCCTGGAAAAATCAGAACCTTTTCGCGCATTTGCGCTGCGTGGCGCAGGCAGCCTGCTGGGGCGCTTGCATCAGCGCACGCGGCAAGAGGCCGTCGCGGCCCAGGGAGAAGGCTATGTCTTCGATCAGGCGCTGTCGATGATCATGGCGCGCGATCCGGTCGTGTGCGCGCCGGACTTGCCGCTGTCCCTGGCCGTGCGGCGCATGCACGAACGCCGGGTGGGCAGCATCGTCGTCACCGACGAACATCGCCGGCCTGTGGGGATTTTTACCTTGCGCGATCTGCGCCGCGAGGTGGCCGCTGCGGCAGTCGGGCTGGATGTGCCGATCGGGACGCTCATGACACCGGACCCGCAGGGCCTGCCGGCCGATGCCATGGCCTTCGAGGCGATTCTGCTGATGGCGCACCATCGCATCGGACATGTGTGCGTCGTGCAGGATGGCGCCCTGGTCGGCATGGTGTCCGAACGCGACCTGTTCACCTTGCAGCGAACCGGAATCGTGCATCTGGCCCGCGCCATGCGACAGGCCGAGGATTTCGAATCCCTGGCCGGATTGCGCGCGGACCTGGCCCAGGCGGTCTCGGGCATGTTGGCGCATGGTGTCGATGCCCTGCAGGTGCTGCGTTTGATCGCCCAGATGAATGATCACGCC
>Ga0265295_1008983_pt1 | contig 10889 bp, 8 predicted proteins | sample Munlansysbiofilm_FD_192503 | JGI IMG/M metagenome (GOLD analysis project Ga0265295, IMG submission 192503) | Leachate microbial communities from a municipal landfill in Southern Ontario, Canada - Methane capture system biofilm | ecosystem: Engineered > Solid waste > Landfill > Unclassified ... | reverse complement strand
TGTCGATGAGCACCATGCCCATCTGGGTGGCGACGAGGCTCGAAATGAAACGGGCGTTCTGGCGCGCCGCATCCAGGGTGGAGCGGTAGGAGGAACAGGCCATGACCACTACCAGGGCCAGCGTCGCGAGGGTCAGCCCGCTGGCCACGAGCACCACCAGTACGGTGTGTCCCCTGGATTTATGCGCTTCATGCAGGCTGTTCATGGAGTCGACTCCTGTTTTTTTTAAGATCATCGTGGATACTCGGGCTGTATTGCTGAGGTCGCTGCAGTTCGTGGTCTGGACTTATTTAGGTGAGATGAAGTCCGATATTTCCTACTAACGATACCATATCCGCAAATCCACGGTCAAACGTGATTACTTGTCCCGACTCTTCTCGCAGAGAATTGCCGATCACCGGGACAAGCCGAGGAGGGCACCTTGCCCGCGAATCAGATGTTGAAACGGCCGACCAACTCCCGCAGATGCTCCGCCAGCTTGGACAATTCAGTGGCGCTTTCCTGAACGGTTTGGCTGCTGGTGGTCATCTCTACGGAAGCGTTATGGACCTTCTGGATCTCAGCGCTGATCTCGTGGGTCATGGTGGAACTGATGCCGACGTTTTCATTGATTTCGGCAATGCCGGCGGAGGCCTGCCCGACGTTTTCGGCGATGTCTCTCGTGGTTACGGATTGCTCTTCCACGGACGCGGCGATGGTGGTCACGATTTCGTTCATCTGGCCGATCACCGAGGTGATATCGGCGATCTCGTTTACAGTCTCCGATGTCACGGACTGAATTCCAAAGATCCGCTTTCGGATGTTCTCGGTGGCGTTTGCGGTTTGCTGAGCCAGTTCTTTGATTTCATTGGCCACGACGGCAAAGCCGCGCCCTGCTTCCCCGGCTCTGGCCGCTTCAATGGTGGCATTCAAAGCCAGCAGATTGGTTTGCGACGAGATGGCGGTAATGGCTGCGGTTACCGTGCTGATCTCCTGCGCTGCCGCGCCCAATCTGTCGACCTTCTCGGAAGTGCCCCGAGCCTTTGTCACGGCGTTCTCGGTGGTGTTTTTTGCCCGTTCCGCATTTTGCGCGATTTCATGAATGGTTGCCGACATTTCTTCGGCGGCCGTGGCCACCGTGCCCATGTTTATGGCTGCCTCCTCCATGGCCGCTGAGATGGAATTCATATTGGTACTCACTTTTTCAGAGGAAGCGCTGACCAAATCCGCCATGTTCGCGGTGTCGGAAGAGCCATGGGTCATTTGCGCCGAAATGACGGAAAGTTCCGAGGAGGACGAGGCCAGCGCCTGGGTCGCGGCGATGATCTCACCAAGCATTTCCTTGCTTCGGGCGACCATGGTGTTCATGGCGTTGGACAGGTTGCCGATCGCATCCCGTGGCGTGTAGTTGAAGAAAACCGTATAGTCGCCATCGGCCACCTTGAGACTTTGCGCGGCCAGATGATTGAGAGGAGCGGTGATGGAGCGCATGACGATGCCAATGCCGCCAAGCGTCAGGGCCGAGAAGAAAATGACTCCAACTACGGAAACGGTGCGGGCATAGGCGCTTTCCTTTTCAAATATCAGTTTTGAACTTTCCGCCATCTCTTCGATCATGGGTTCAGTCGTTTGTACGATTTCACGAAAGCGATCCTGGTATTTCATGACATTCGTATGTGCCTCGACATAATTCGCAAATGATTTTGCGTAACCGTCCAATAACTCCGTCATCCTTCTTTTCTGGGCATCTTCATAGTTCTCTGCGCTTGAAATTTCGGCGAGCATTTTGCGCAAGTCGTTTTGAAACGACTCCAGATATTTTACGTCTCCGCGCAGCATGAAATCCTTTTCACGGCGGCGCAGCATGAGCATCTGCGCCAACAACGAGTTGTCGTTTTGTGCCTCAATGATTTTTTCCACGGCATGAACGCTCTCCCGCAACTCACCCGTATAGCCCTCATTTTCATTCAAGCCTTGACGTATCATGTTATCGACCACGGTGAAAAAGGCTTCCTGATACTGCTCGACGAGGCCCTTTGTCGTGATCACCTTGTCGCGCAACGCGTGATTCTTTTCGAGTAGTTGTAATGTAATTTGAATTTTCCCGACCGCATTTTTGACCATGTCCGGATATTTGAGATCCTTGCGTGCAAGAAAATCCTTCTCCGAACGCCTGGCCGTCAACATGTCGATTTTGACATTCATGGTGTTTTCATGAAGCTCCGACGCGGTATTCTTGAGCATGTTGCCGTATTCGTTAACGGCAAAAACACAAAAAAAACCGAAAATTGCGATTCCCGCAATAAGAAAGAGTTTTGTCCTTAAAGTCATGGCGTGCTCCACCCTGGAATTATTTATGGATTCGTGTTGTCAGTTAGCGTGAATACTATTCCTGCGCAATCTTCCTGGAGATTGTGGCAGGGGAAACTCTCTTGAAATTGGGGCGGGAAAAACTGAGGAGGGACGCGGAGCGGTTGGTACCGCTCCGCATTTCGGCTGGAATCAGATGGATATCGTTGCGCCGAGCAGGGCGGCGAATTTTGCGATCCAGTCGGGATGGGCGGGCCAGGCCGGGGCGGTGACGAGATTGCCGTCCACATGGGCCTTGTCGAGGGCAATATCCGCGTACGTGCCGCCGGCGCAGGTCACGTCCGGTCCGCAGGCGGGATAGGCCGCGCAGCTTTTGCCTTTCAGCACTCCGGCCGTGACCAAAACAAGCGGGCCGTGGCAGATGGCCGCGATGGGCTTGCCCGCCGCGTCGAACTCGCGCACGATCTCAAGGACCCTTGCGTTGAGACGGATGTATTCCGGGGCGCGTCCGCCGGGCACGACCAGGCCGACATAGTCGGCGGTGTTCACGGCGGCGAAATCCTTGTTCAGGGTGAAATTGTGACCTCTTTTTTCGCTGTAGGTCTGGTCGCCTTCGAAATCATGGATGGAGGTGCGTACGAATTCCCCGGACTTCTTGTCCGGGCAGACCGCCTCCACCGCATAGCCGAGCATGGTCAGGGCCTGAAACGGAACCATGACTTCGTAATCCTCTACATAATCACCGACCAGCATCAGTATTTTCTTGGACATGAGTGAGTCTCCTTCAATGTGCCCGGGCGCGAAACAATGCGTCGAAGGACGCTTGGCGCGCTCGTTTGTTTGCAGTTCCAGGGAGTGTTATGCACAAAGTGGGTGCTTGTCCATCCGGCTCATGAATTCGTGGAAACCATGCGCACCAATGGCCGGGCGCTTCGGTTTCAATCTTCAGCAGCCCGCTTTGGCGATGAGCAGGTCGATCAGCTCTGCCGGATCTGATGATACGGATATGGCCTCGCCGTAAGGCTGCTTCATGAATCCTTCCTGTTCGGCCTTGTCCAGCATCATCTTCAGAGGCTCGAAAAAACCGTTCACATCCAGAAGGCCGCAGGGTTTGGAATGAAATCCCAGTTGCCGCAGGGTATAGACTTCGAAGAATTCGTCGCAGGTTCCGATGCCGCCCGGGAGCACGGCAAAAGCGTCGGACAGGGCGATCATCATGGTCTTGCGCTCGTGCATGGTCGCCGCGACATGAAGCCGGGTCAGGCCGTTGTGGAATTCCTCCTTGTCCTTGAGCGCCTGCACGGTGACGCCGATGATCTCGCCTCCCTCCTCAAGCACGCTCTCGGCCAACTGGTTCATGAGCCCGGTGCGCGAGCCTCCATAGACGCAGGTGATGCCGCGTTTGGCCAGTTCGCGGCCAAGCGCGGCTGTGGTTTCCATGTAGGCGGGATGGGTTCCGGGGCTTGACCCCAGAAAGACGCAAATGGATTTCATATGAATGCGGCTCCGGTAATAAGAACGATGTCAGTGCTTTTTCTTGATGCTGCCTATGACGAGATCAACAACGTCATGGTAACCAGGCGGAAGTTGTGCTTCGCAGATCATGTCGACGACCTTGGCCAGACCTGACGCATAGGCTGATTTGCCTAACACCCGTGTTTCCAGGCGTATCTCCACTTCCGGAGCGCTGATCACGATTTCATGATACGCGTGACGATCCAGAAATTCAGGCGGGATTCCCAGAACCTCGTTTTGCACCTTGGGGTCCCGTTCCGAGCGGATCTGAGTCTCCGAAACGCCCAGCGACTGCGCCAGGTGGATGGCGGTGCCGGGTTTGGTGCTTTTGGATGCCTGATGGGATTCGGTGATGCGGATGTCCCGGCCCTCGAAATATCCCGCAGCCTGTTTGACCATCGCCATGAAGGAAAGCATCTGCATGTTCACGTTTGGACAGATGACGACAGGAAACGTGGGCGTGGCCGGGAACTGCGAGCCTCCCGTGGACAGATCGAGCAGAATGGAGCCGGTGGCGGAGCAGAATGCGATGACATCGTCGAGTTCTCGTCCGGAACCGGCATGCACCACCATGCACGGCTCTTCCCTCAAAGCGTCCCGTTCATCCCACTTGACCACGGCGGAAATCGTCGCGCTGCCGAGGCCATTCACCAGTTCCGCCGCCAGCTTGCCATGACCGACGATGAGTATCGCGAATTTTTCCATGACTTCCTTTCCTTGTCTTTGCGCTAGCTGCGCTTCTCGCTGAAAAATCCATTTGTAAGTCTGCTACATGAGAGGTTGCGGTCACGGCAAGTGCTTATTTTGTCGTATCTTCTTGTATCCATGAGTTTTTTTATTTTGACGCAGCGTTTGCAAAGCTCAAAAGAAAGCCACCCGGAGTTGGATGGCCTGTTCGTTGGATGAGTCGATAGCGGATTTTGATCATGGGCCGATAGCGCCCGCAAGCCGGACGTCCCGGTGCGCAATTTTCGCAGTGATATGAAAGAAGGTCTGGCAGGCCGTCATCAGTTCCGCATGGCCTGTCCAGCGACGCGGAGCATTTCACGGATATCGTGAGGCCTCGCGTCGCCGCCGGAGGTGCGCACATCACTCCAACGATTTTGATGCCCTAAAGCCCGCCGAAAGGTGGGGGATGTTAGGGGCGTCGGCATATGTTGCTCGTTGGTCTTTAAGGGCATGTTCTTTTTTGGGTATTTGTAAATTTGATTTGAAAAAAATCAGCAAATGGCGGAGGTATGAGCATCAAGAAAACCGGCAGCCTTGCCTGACGGCAATTTCGTATGCTGAAAAAGCACGGCACGTGTTTCAAGGCTTGCCTTGTAACGGATGCCGCTGCGAAAAGTCGCGAAAAAGCCTCCGCGTCATTCCAGCGAAGGCGTTAATTCCGTCTTTGCAGGTAGTTAGAAAGATATGGCTCCTCCTCTTCAAGGGGATCACGACTTATTGCACTGACACCTTTACGACAAGGATACTCGTCATGCTCAATATCACTCAAGAACCAAATGCGGACCTGCTTCTGCGGCGCGCCGCCCATCATATTGGCGAAAAGGTCCGGGACGTTCTGGGCAGGCGCGGCAGCGCGAATATTGCGGTGCCGGGTGGGAGAAGCGTCGCCACGATTTTTCAGATGTTGCGCCAGGTAAAGGTAGATTGGAGCCGGGTGCATTTTTTCGTCATCGACGAGAGGCTTGTTCCCCTTGATCATCCCGACAGCAACTACCAGCTGCTCAAGGACCATTTAATCGTCCCGCTGGCGAGAGAGGGGGCGATATCGCCGGAAAACGCCCATCCCTTCGTTGTGGATCCGGCCGTCCCGGACCGGGGGGCGCGGGCGTACGAGGCCGTGCTCGCGGACCATGGTTTCCGCTTTGATATAATCCTGCTGAGTTCCGGGGAGGACGGTCATGTGGGAGCCCTATTCCCCCGTCACCACTCCGTCCGGGACGCGCATCATGGCTTCATCGTCATGGATGACTCGCCCAAGCCTCCTGCGGAGCGGATGACTTCTTCCCTGTCCCTGATGCTGACCGCCGAGATCGGGGTTCTTCTTTTTGTCGGCGAGGCAAAGCGCGAAGCCTTCGCGAAGTTCAACGACCCCGCAATCCCGGCGACCGACTGCCCGGCGAAACTGGTCATCGGGATGAAAAGCGCCGCCGTGTTCACGGATCTTGATTGATATCGGGCATGTCTGTTCAAACAAACTGAGCGGTATACTCCAAAACGTTGAGGCGCTTTTCATGCTTTAAGGAGGTTTGGCGATGATACGCAACACATGGCTCGCGATCTGCCTTGCAACAATCCTGCTCATGGGTCCTTGCCCCTTATGGGGTCAATCGCAGCAGGGTGAATCCGCGGAAGTCAAGGCGAAGGTGCTGGAGCAAAGCGCAGCGTCCGAGGGCAATGCTACGCGCCCCTCTCCGTCCGATGCCATTACGAAACCTGAAGCGCAGGCGGTGGACCCGTCCGGGGAAAATCCTCTGGACGACGCGCTGACCTGCCTTGCGCGCACCATCTATTGGGAGGCACGGGGCGAAGAGGCTGTGGGTATCGAAGCGATAGCCAATGTCGTCATGAACCGCCTTGGCCATGAAGGCTTTCCGGACACTCTCTGCGAAGTTGTCAAGCAAGGCCTGGAACAAGGCGCCTGTCAGTTCTCATGGTGGTGCGATGGCCTCCCCGATGACGCGCAGGAGGAAGAAGCCTACTCTGCGGCCAAGGAAATAGCCCGGAAAGCCCTTAACAAACAATTGCAGGACAGAACCGGCGGAGCCTTCTATTTTCACCGAAAAGACCTTACGCCGCAATGGGTTGCAGAATACGTGAAGACGGTCGTTATCGGGAAACATGTATTCTACAAGCCTGAGGACGGTGCGGCAAAGTAGTCATCCTGAATGCCTGTTTCCGGGACTACGTCGCCCCTTTGAGTGTCTGGATCGTCATATTTAACAATTATACACTATCTGACGGCCTCCACTGACGGTATTTTTTGCACTTCCTTTGGATTGATTTGTATTTTGTCCGTATAATCAGCGTGTTATTTTTTTTCCGGCGAACATCATTACTCTGCTGGCACGCTCATTGCGGTGCTCCGTATGCCTACACACCGCATTTTTGGAGCACGTTCATGAAGATTCTCCTTCTCTACCCGCACTATCCGGACACGTTCTGGAGTTTCCGGCACGCCATGAAATTCATCGGAAGAAAGGCGAGTTTTCCTCCCTTGGGCCTGTTGACCGTGGCCGCAATGCTTCCTGCCGAATGGGATAAAAAGCTCGTCGATATGAACGTCCGGTCCCTGTCCGATGATGATCTGGAATGGGCGGATTATGTCTTTATCAGCGCCATGACCATTCAACGCGAATCGGTTCTGGAGATACTCTCTCGATGCCGTCGGATCGGAGTCAAAACGGTCGCCGGAGGCCCATTGTTCACCAGCGCCCCGGACGATTTTCCGGAAGTCGACCACTTGGTATTGGGTGAGGCGGAAGTCACGCTCGCTGGGTTTCTTCATGATCTGCAAACAGACACGGCCCGTCACCTCTACATGAACGAGCAACGCGCAAACCTGAGTACGACCCCTTTGCCGCTGTGGGAGTTGATCGACGTCAGAAATTATGCATCCATGAATATCCAGTATTCACGAGGCTGTCCCTTCGACTGCGAGTTTTGTGACATCACCGCCTTGTTCGGGCGCATATCCCGCTCCAAAGAAACATCGCAGCTCCTGGCCGAGCTTGAACGGCTCCGTGTTCAGGGCTGGCGCGGGGCGGTCTTTGTGGTCGATGACAATTTCATCGGGGATCGCGTCAAATTGAAGCAGGTACTCCTGCCGGCGCTGATCGAGTGGATGGAGGAGCATGCATATCCGTTCTATTTCTATACCGAGGCATCCATCAATCTTGCCGATGACAGCCACCTGATGGAGCTCATGGTCAAGGCCGGCTTCAAAGAGGTCTTCATCGGCATTGAAACGCCCAATGAGGAAAGTCTGGTCGAGAGCGGCAAGGTTCAAAACAGGCACCGCGACCTGCTTGACTCGGTCCATCGGATTCAAGTGGCCGGACTGCAGGTGCAGGGGGGCTTCATCGTTGGGTTCGACAGTGACCCGCCCGCAATTTTTGAAATGCAAATCAGCTTCATCGAGGAAAGCGGCATCGTAACAGCGATGGTCGGACTCCTGACCGCCTTGCGCGGCACGAGGCTCTATCAGCGTCTGAACCTGGAAGGGCGATTGGTAGGAGAGCCGAGCGGAAACAACACGGCCATCGCGCTTAATTTCACGCCCCATATGGATGCGGCGACACTCATCAGCGGCTATCAGTCGATTCTGAATGCCATATATTCACCAAAGAATTTTTATAAGCGCGCGCTCAAATTTTTAAAAATATATGATCCACTGTATTTTGGAAAATTCCATTACCAATATGGTTATCTCGGAGCATTTTTCAAATCAATTTTATATCTTGGAATACTTGGAAAAGAACGTTATTATTACTGGAAACTTATATTGTGGACGATTTTAAAGAAACCAAGACTGTTTCCACTGGCAATCACATATGCGATTTACGGATTTCACTTCAGAAAAATAGCGGAAGAAATCAATGGCCCGTCTGGAATTGCTGTGGAAAAGTGATATAATGTCCTTTCCTCGTGGCATCCGGCCCAACATCGTATCACCAAGAAGTTGAATTCTCAATTCATAGGAATAGCCCTTGCGCGGGAATATTCCCCGCAAGGGCTATTCATGTTGCGCCGCAGCAAACGAGTGCTTGGCGCCGATTTTTAAAACCGCAAAATCGCGGCCAGTAACTCGGGCACGGGCATTTCATCCTGCGGCAGCGCAAATATCACGCCACCCTTGGCCAATGCCTGGACCGCCGCAAGGTCAAGCAGGTCCCCGTCGTCACCGGTCTGGGAGTCGTGAACCTCGGCGATTTCCGACTGTGGATCAAACGTGCCCCACACTTGTACGCCCACAGCCACAAACAAGACTTCGATCCGTCCGCGATGGGCATAAACCAGGGTTTGGGACAAATCCGTGGATGTCTTCCCGCTCCCTTCCAACTGGCGAAAACGCGCGACTGCCTCTTCCCTGCTCTTTTTGAAAAAAGGTTCGACCAACCCCCATGCCCGGGCATGCAATTCTTCGGACTTGGAATTGTCCGCATTGCCAGAAATTCCTGATTCAATCAGGTTTTCAAGAGTGCTTGCTTCTCTGTAAATGGGAAAAAGAGAATCAACTCCGGCCAGCACAAGGGGAGAGCGTACGTCTACAACAAGATCTTTTACCCTGTCGTCGATCATGCGAAACCAACGCGACATTCTGTCTTTTGTTTCATTGCCTGCATCCTGGCCATGAAAAACCGCTGATCGTCCGTTGGATCCGGTTCCGGAAGGAGTGCCCGTATGGAACTGCAAATGCTTGTCAGTTGCTCCGTCCGGAATGGTTTCTTCGAGGTTCTGCGGAACGTCGCCGAGGTCGACTTCTTCTACGCTATGCTTCGTGCACTCCAAGAGACGGACATTATTCTGGCTGACCGTCAGAACGTAAAAAACACCGTCCGCGGTCTGTATCGGCAATAGCGGTTTGACATGGAACCGTGTGGAGACAACCGTCAGTTCTTCAAAAGTCAAAGGCAGCCTGAAAAAGCGAAATATTTCGGTTGAAAAAAACATAGCCAAGCCATCGCTTTGGTGATCCCAAAATGATCGATCCTGAAGCAGGGCTTCCGGTTGCGCGAGCATCTTCTGCCTTTTGGCATCTTCGACCCCATTTTCGACGAGTATTTTTTCAGCTTTTCGCAAAAGATTTTTGAAACGGATCGAATTCTGGTCCGTTTCTCTTCCGGCTCGAAATGTCGGCAGGAAAAGAGAAACACACCAGCCTGACTTTTCATTTAAAAATAGACGCTGCAAGTCATCAATCAATATTCTATCCATAAGTACCTCTCTTTGGTTTGTAGTTTGTATCTCTGGCAGAATAAATATATCCTCTCAGCAACCATCTTCAAAAGACTCGCTCCAATCTCTGCAATATAGCAATTAAATTGAAGTTTCTTTCAGAATACACGTCCTTCCTTGTTTTGGCAACGTTCGTTTTTTGAATTTGCGCTAGTCCATCGATCAGATCCGGCTAAGGCCCGGACAGCATTGCCATAGTGCATAATCTCGTCATCTGCGTTACCCTGGCCCGGGCCTCGGGCAGCAGGATGAACTCCCTCCTCGCGTAACCTTGAAAAGAATACAAATGTAATAGAGAATATAAAGATATGAAATTCATGGATTTTCTCAGCAATAACACGGTAACTTTGCAAGACTAAATAGTGTTAATATGCTTTAACTTTGTTTGACTGTTTTTGATCAATTTTAATTATAGAATTATGAAGTCGATTATGATTCCAAATGAGATAATAGTTCGGTGTTATAAAAATATTTTTTCTATTTTTTATTTTTATAATAACTTGTTAAAAGCATATCAGTGGATTTAAGCATACATGTAATTATCAATGGATGATAAAAACAGACGTGAGTATGAAATAAGACTAAGTGAAGAATCTACCGAACAATATTGAAGAGTGTAATGCTGAATAGACATGCTCAAAGCTAAGGCTGATTCAGCATATGCCGATGTTCAGTTGAAATATTATAAAAAAAATTACAATAGATGCACGATACAGCGAATGAAAATCTTAATGAACTAGAAGAAGCTCGTGACGATGGTTGAGAAGATCTCAAGGCCGGCGTCGAGAGCGCCTGGAATTCCCTCGGTAGTTCCCTCAAATCGGCTGCATCACATTTTCGTTGATACGTACAGAAATCGTCTCCTGCTGATGTGCATGACTCCTCCTGCGGTTGAAAACTGCGGTACGCCGCTTGGTCGCGCGAATGTATGCCTGGTGGATATTTTTTCGCCGTACATGAAATTCTGACCATATTCGAAAGGAGGGGGGCGACTTAGCCTCCAACGAGGGCCGTTCAAGGGGATCTGCGGTTCGGACGCCGCAGGCAGGGCTCCAGATCGATGTGGTCCCCACGCCTTTATTTCTCTACCAGCGCTCATCTCCTGTAAAAATCCGTGATAT
>Ga0265295_1008981_pt1 | contig 10892 bp, 8 predicted proteins | sample Munlansysbiofilm_FD_192503 | JGI IMG/M metagenome (GOLD analysis project Ga0265295, IMG submission 192503) | Leachate microbial communities from a municipal landfill in Southern Ontario, Canada - Methane capture system biofilm | ecosystem: Engineered > Solid waste > Landfill > Unclassified ... | reverse complement strand
ATCATTATTTTTTTCATATTATGCCTTATATCCCGAGAAATTCGTTGAAAGTTAGATTCCATTCAGATTTTCACGCACTTTTTTCAACACCGCCTTTACCCCGTCAATCTCCCCGACGGTCAGCCCTATATAGGCCAGACCGGTAATATCCCTTGCATGGACGGAAATCTTAGCCCAGATTTCCACGGCCTTGGGGGTCGGTGCGATAAGCTTGACCCGTCCATCTTCCGGGGCCGGAATTCGCTCGGCCCACCCGTCCCTTGTCAGCCGGTCCACAAGGCGGACTGTGGATGCCAATCTTTAAAATCATCTCATCACGATCTGCCCCCACATCCATTATTATTATGAGGTTATTCGTTGTTACCCGGGTCCAGGACAATTCTGCCGCCAGCCTCGTAGCCTGCCAGAAGATCCTGGACCTCGGACCAGCTCGACTCTTCCACCTCAAGGGTGTGGGTGGCAACGTCGGTATAGTCGGAATTGAGAATTTTAACCCTGTGGGCGGTTAAAAGGTGGAGAAGGGTGTCGTTAAAGGTGTAGGGAACTTTGACTGTAAACGATTTACAACGGACAAGCCTTACCAGGGGCCCAAGATCAACGGCAGCCTGGACCGCCCCGGCATAGGCCTCGATCAACCCCCTTATGCCAAGCTTCACCCCTCCGAAATAACGGGTCACAACCGCTGCCACCTGGGTCAGCCCGTTTGACTCAAGGACGTTGAGCATAGGTCTTCCCGCAGTGCCCGAAGGCTCGCCGCAGTCTGAACTGTGGCTCATTTCAGCCCTTTCCCCCACTCGATAGGCCCAGCAGTTGTGGGTGGCCTGGCGGTGCGCGCCTGCAACGGCCGAAATAAAATCCTTGGCACCCTCTACAGTCGTCACAGGTTCCAGGGTACAGATAAACTCGCTCCGCTTTATCTTGAGGGAGGTGGTTCTTCTCCGGCCGATATAAAAAAATCGATTCTGATCAGGAAGTATCTCTGTATTGCTGTCGTGGCTCACTGCTATTTAAAATCCCTCCTCTTTTGGGTAAGGAACCTTACCAGATTCAGTTCTGGATGCCAACTGGAAACAGACCTTCAAACAACACCACAGGCGACAGTGCGGGATAGGACCCGGCACGACCTCCAACGTTCAAAATGAACCCCACCCTGGGATGTCACCAAAATCATGGACGTTTTAATTTTGCCAATTATAACCTGAAACTGACTGGCTTTATACGGCCCAAAAATATTGCTTTTTTTTGAAAAGACACTTGACAAAAAAACCAGGAATACATATATTGACCACCAAGTCATTATTTGACTCATCGGTCATCAGGGATAAATCAGCCTGACAAACCAGACGTAAATACGGGTCATTCCGGCATTTTCGGAATGACCCGTAATGTTTAAACCCAAGGAGATTGACCCATGGCTAAGGTCAGCAGGAAAAAAAATTTGTTCGACGATATGGTCAGGCAGCAAATCGTAACAACAGTTCTGGACCTTATTGACAGGAACCAGCCAGTTACCATGGATGTAATTGCGGCAAACTGCGGGGTGGCCAAAGGCACCCTTTATAATTACTTCAAAAACAAACGAGAGTTGATCAACTATGTCCACCATACAATTGTAAATCCCAAAAACAATAAGCACTCGGCCATATTCGAGTCTGAGAAGTCACCCCGGGACAAACTGCACGATTTTGTCGATGCAACATTCGGCTTTCAGAAAACATATCCCCTTTATTTTAAATTTGTCCAGAGCCAGAGGACGGGATACGAGGCCGAAAGGGAAAAATTTGATCTTATAATCCAGCCCCTGATCAAGATCTGCAAAGAGGGAATCCAAAAGGGAGAATTTCTCGACCTCGATCCCTTTGTAATGGCTGAAATGATCTTCGGTACGGTAATAGGCCCGATGCAGACCCTGGAGGACAGGGAAGAGAAGACACCAAATTTAGAAAGAATAAAACAGGATATCACCTACCTTCTGGACAGGATGATAATCAAGCAATAGGAGATAGATCCATGAAAAAACTTATATCCGCAGCCATAATTGCAGCCATTCTGGGTACAGGCTATTTTTATTTTATAAATGGCGACCCCATGGCCCAGGAACAGAAACAGACAACAGCCCCACCTCCGCCGGTCGAGGTAACGGTCTACACTGCAAAAACCGAAGATATAGTGTTCACACAGGATCTTCCCGGTCGAACTTCAGCCTTTCAGACGGCCGAGATCCGGCCCCAGGTCACGGGCATAATTCTTGAACGCCTGTTCACAGAAGGAAGCCTTGTCAAAAAGGGACAGCAGCTTTACCAGATTGACCCCGCCACCTACCAGGCGGCCTATGACAGTGCAGCCGCAAGCCTGACAAAGGCCCAGGCAGACCTCAAGGCGGTTGAACCCAAGGTAAGACGGTATACCGAACTTGTAAAAATGGGCGGCGTCAGTCGCCAGGAGTACGACGATGCAGTGGCGTCCCTGGCCCAGGCCCAGGCTGGTGTGGCCGTGGCTCAGGCTAATCTTGCCACATCAAAAATCAACCTGGATTATACAAAAGTCTTTTCTCCTATTTCCGGCCGCATCGGCCGGTCTTCGGTCACCGAAGGCGCACTTGTCACGGCAAATCAGACCACAGCTCTGGCCGTGGTACAGAACCTCAACCAAATATATGTGGATGTCAACCAGTCAAGCCAGGAACTCATGGATCTGCGCAAGCAGATGAAGGATAAGACCCATGCCCCTGAGGCCACCCTTTTTATTGGAGATGATTCCGACACTTACAGCAGCAAGGGCGAAATCCTGTTTTCCGATGTAACCGTTGACCGGGGAACGGGTATGGTCCAGCTGAGAATCCTCTTTCCCAACCCCGAATATGAGCTTCTCCCCGGGCTATTTGTCCGGGCCCGGGTGGAACAGGCAAGGCAGAACAACGCCATCACCGTTCCCCAGAAGTCCGTGGTCAGAAATCCAGACGGCAGCGTATCCGTATGGATTGTGGATGAAGCAGATACGGTCCAGTCCCGGAAGATCACCGTGTCAAAGGTCGTGGGTGATCGGTGGTTGACCGAATCGGGCCTTGCAGCCGGTGACCGGGTTGTGGTGGAGGGCCTCCAGAAGATCGGGCCCCAGACTAAAGTAACCCCGGTGGAAACCAACGCTTCATAGACAACTCCCACTGAAAGCTGTTAGCTTTTAGTTCTTAACTATTAGCTAACAGCTAAAAGCGAACAGCTAACAAAACAGGAAAAAAGAATGCCTAAGTTTTTTATAAGCCGGCCCATATTTGCCTGGGTCATTGCCATAGTAATAATGCTGGCAGGAATTTTTGCCGTGGTCACCCTGCCCGTTCAGCAATACCCGAACATAGCTCCACCCAGCGTGAGGATATCCACAGCCTATCCAGGGGCTTCAGCCAAGACCCTGGAGAGCAGCGTCACCCAGGTCATCGAGCAGGCCCTGACGGGAATCGACTACCTTAGGTACTTTTCCTCCTCCAGTGATTCCTCCGGCCGGTTAAGCATAACCCTGACCTTTGAACCTGAGGCTGATCCCGATATTGCCCAGGTTCAGGTTCAGAACAAGGTCTCATCCGTTGAAAGCCTCCTGCCCCAGGCCGTCCAGACCCAGGGGATCAATGTGAGCAAGGCTGCAAAAAGTGAGCTCCTGCTGGTGGGTCTCTACTCTGAGGATGAGAGCATGACCTCCAATTACATCAGCGACTATCTCGAATCCAACCTGGTGGATCCCCTGAGCCGGGTTCTCGGAGTAGGAGATCTAACTGTATATGGCCGTCCCCACGCCATGAGGATCTGGCTCAACCCGGAAAAGCTGCATTCCTACAGTCTTGTGCCTTCGGATGTGCAGGCGGCCATTCGGGCCAGGAACGTAGATGTGACCTCGGGTCAGCTGGGCGGCGCACCCGCAGTCCAGGGCCAGCAGCTCAACGCCACCATATCTGTCCAGGCCAAGCTTCAAACGGTGGAAGAGTTTGAAAACATACTGATCAAGGTGAATTCAGACGGCTCCCAGGTCCGGCTAAGGGACGTGGCCCGGGTGGAACTTGGTGCTGCAGGCTATGGTGTTGAATCCCGGTACAATGGAAAACCTTCAGCAGCCATGTCCATAAGTCTCTCCACCGGTGCCAACGCCCTTGAAACAGCCGCCCGGATCAAGTCCAGGGTCAACGAGCTTTCCGCCTTCATGCCAAACGGGTTAAAGGTTGTCTATCCCTACGACACCACTCCCTTTATAAAAATCTCCATTCAATCTGTGGTCATGACTCTCATTGAGGCCATCGTGCTCGTTTTCTTTGTCATGTACCTCTTTCTGCAGAATTTCCGGGCCACCATCATCCCCACCATTGCCGTGCCTGTGGTACTGCTGGGAACCTTTGGGGTGCTGTCCGCCTTTGGATTTTCCATCAACGTGCTGACCATGTTCGCCATGGTGCTGGCCATCGGCCTTCTGGTGGACGACGCCATTGTTGTTGTTGAAAACGTGGAGCGGGTCATGGAGGAGACCGGTCTTCCTCCCAGGGAGGCCACCATCAAGTCCATGGAACAGATCACAGGGGCCCTCGTGGGTATCGGTGTGGTTCTGTCGGCCGTGTACGTCCCCATGGCCTTTTTCAGCGGATCCACCGGAGCCATTTACCGCCAGTTTTCCCTGACCATTGTTACTGCCATGGTCCTTTCGGTGATCGTGGCACTGGTGTTAACTCCGGCCATGTGCGCAACTTTCCTCAAACCTGTTAAAAAGGGACAGAACGAGGAAAAACGTGGGTTTTTCGGCTGGTTCAACCGCACCTTTAACCGGGGAAAAACCGCATATCGAAACAGCGTTAAATACTCGGCAACAAGAGTATTCAGATTCCTTCTCATCTATCTGGTCATTATCGGGGCCCTTGTGGGTATCCTGCGGACCCTGCCCACGGGATTTCTGCCCGATGAAGACCAGGGCATAATGATGATGATGATCTCGACCCCGCCCGGCGCCACCCTGGAGCGAACCATGGAGAGCGTAGACAGGGTGAGGGAGTACTTCCTGAACGAAGAGGCTGAAAATGTTAAAGACGTGTTTACCGTAGCCGGAATAAGCTTCGCAGGCCAGGGACAGAACGTCGGCATGGGCTTTATCCAGCTCAAGGACTGGAAGCAGCGGACCCGGCCGGATCAGCATGCGGACGCCATTGCCAGAAGGTCCATGGAGAAACTTTACACCATCAAGGATGCATCGGTATTTGCCTTTATTCCACCGGCCATCATTGAACTTGGTAACGCATCAGGGTTTAACCTTCAACTTGTGGACCAGGCAGGCCTTGGCCATCAGACCCTTATGGGAGCCCGAAACCAGATGCTCACCACGGCCGCCCAGAACCCAAAACTTGTGGGAGTCCGGCCCAACGGTCTGGATGACGTGCCCCAGTACAAGCTCTCCATCGATTATGAAAAGGCCGAAGCCCTGGGGGTGTCAACCTCGAACATCACCTCCATCCTGCAGACAGCCTGGGGTTCGACCTATATCAATGATTTCATGGACAACGAACGGGTCAAGAAGGTCTACATGCAGGGGGATGCCAGGTACAGAATGCTCCCAGAGGATGTCAACCGCTGGTACACCCGCAACTATCAGGGTGAGATGGTTCCATTTTCCTCGTTCATCTCAGGAGAATGGTCCTATGGACCTCCCCAGCTTGCACGCTACAACGGGACCTCTTCCATGGAAATCCTGGGAGCCCCGGCCCCGGGAGTAAGCTCGGGAGAGGCCATGGCCATCATGGAGGAGATAGCGGCCCAGCTGCCCAGGGGCATCGGCCTTGAATGGACGGGGCTCTCCTACGAGGAAAGATCCGCAGGCTCCCAGACTTCGGCCCTCTATGCGATCTCTCTGCTCTTTGTGTTCCTCTGCCTTGCAGCACTCTACGAGAGCTGGTCAATTCCCCTATCGGTTATGCTGGTGGTGCCCCTGGGCATTGTCGGTTCAGTGATCGCCACGAAATGGGCAGGACTCTCCAACGACGTATACTTTCAGATTGCAGTTCTCACCACCATAGGACTTGCTTCCAAAAACGCCATTTTGATAGTTGAATTTGCAAAGGACATTTACGAAAAGGGAGAAGACCTTGTAACCGCCGCCGTGAAGGCTGCGGAACTGAGACTAAGACCAATTCTAATGACATCCTTTGCATTCATAATGGGAGTTACCCCCCTTGCCATATCTAAAGGTGCAGGGTCCGCAAGCCAGAACGCCATCGGCATCGGCGTCATCGGCGGAATGACTGCGGCCACATTCCTGGCTATTCTCTTTGTACCCCTGTTCTTCATTCTAATTGAACGATGGGGTGAACGGGGAAAAGGGATCGACAAGGCCGAAAGTGAGGTAAACAATGAAATTTAAAACAAAACACATAACGATGTCCGCAGCAGCCGGCCTCATCTTTCTGACCTTCGGCTGCTCCATGATACCCGAATACAGACAACCTGCCATGCCCGTGCCGGAAACCTGGCCCGGGCAGGCGGACCCAGCAGAGTCGGATGATTTATCCAGTATCAAATCCGGCGTCAAATCTGATTCCAAGGCTGCCCCCGGGGCCGATAAAACCCCTGGCAGCAACATGCCGGTATCAGACATTGCCTGGCAGGATTATTTTCAGTCAGAACCCCTTAAACGGCTGATTCAGAGGAGCCTTGAAAACAACCGAGACCTGACTATCGCCGTTCTCAACATCGAGCGGGCAAAAGCTGCCTATAGAATCCAGAGAACCAATCTTTTGCCCACGGTTACTGGCAATGGTTCCCTGAGCCGCCAGAGGATTGCCGAGGACTTCAGCACCACGGGCGAGGCATACACCAGCGACACGGCCTACGGAGCCAACCTCGGGATCGCCGCCTACGAGCTGGACTTTTTCGGAAGAGTAAGAAGTCTGAACAAAGAGGCCCTGGAGATTTTTCTGGCCACCGAAGAGGCAGCTCTCACCACACGCATTGCCCTGATCGCCCAAACGGCAGACAGCTACATGGCCCTCCTGGCCCAGCAGAAGCTTCTTATTCTGGCCAACAGCACCTTCAATGCCCAGAAAAAGACCTACGATGTGATCAAGCGGCAGTTTGAGGTGGGGTCCGCCACCCAGCTGGATCTTGCCCAGGCCGCAACCTCGGTGGAAAGTGCCAGGGTCTCCATCGCCCAGCACACCAGGCTCGAAGCCCAGGCGAAGAATGCCCTCACCCTTTTGGTCGGCGCCTCTGTGGAGGATATTGCAGACCTGGAAGAAACCATTGACGATGTCAAATTCATAGAAAACCTGCCGGCCGGCATTCCCTCCAAGATACTGCTGGCAAGGCCGGATATCCGCCAGGCAGAACATACCCTGAAGGCGGCCAATGCAGACATCGGCGGGGCAAGGGCTGCCCTCTATCCTTCGATCACCCTCACAGGTTCCGCAGGTTATGCCAGCCAGAGCCTCTCCTCTTTGATTGATGCAAGCTCCCTTGCCTGGAACTTTGCTCCCTCCCTGACGATCCCGATCTTTAACCGGGACGGATTAAGGGCAACCCTTGAGGCAGCCGAGATCAGCGAAAAAATTGCAGCGGCAAAGTATGAAAAAGCCATCCAGACCGCCTTCAGGGAAGTCGCAGACCAGCTGGCCGCAAGAAGGACCTACAAGGATCAGCTCCTGGCCCAGAACGCCCTGGTTCAGGCAAACCGCCAGGCCTATGATCTTTCCAAGGCCCGATATCAGAACGGAATCGACAACTTTCTGACGGTCCTCGACTCCCAGAGAGCCCTCTTTTCCGCCCAGCAGAACGCCATCACCCTCCGCCAGGAATTTTTAAGCAACCTTGTCAACCTGTACAGGGCCATGGGCGGTGGACAGATTTGAGGGCAGTAAGTAATAGGGAGTAGAGAGTTGGTGGTGGGTAGGGCTGTAGGGGCTCCCCATTTTTTGGTAAGATACAAGTTTTCCAAATAAAGAGCAGGCAACGAACCAGGCAGGAGCGACCATGACCCCACAAAAAGACCCGGTCAATTAAGATCGAGTAAACTTGAAAAACCCCTGAGCCTATTATGGAAATTACAACCATCCTGCTTGTGGCAGTGGCCCTTGCCATGGACGCCTTTGCCGTTGCCGTTGCTGCTGGCTTCCAACTTGAACAGCTAACCGGTCGCCACATTTTTAGATTATCCTGGCATTTTGGCCTGTTCCAGGCCCTCATGCCCGTAATCGGGTGGTTTTCCGGTAGATTTGTGGTTGGATATATCCAGGATTATGCCCACTGGGCCGCCTTTTTTCTGCTCTTCTGGATTGGTGCCAACATGATCCGGGAATCCTTTGACAAAGATAGTGACACCAAGAAAAAGGACCCCACCCGGGGTACGAGGCTGGTGATTCTCTCAATTGCCACAAGCATGGATGCCCTTGCAGTGGGATTCAGCCTTGCGGCTTTAAAGGCGTCGATTGTTCTGCCCGTGATTATCATCGGGATTACGGCCCTTTTTTTCACCTGGGTTGGACTGGTGCTTGGCAATCGGGTTCTTTCGTCCAGAAGAATCGGCAAGCATGCGGAGCTTATGGGCGGCTGCATTTTAATTTTAATCGGCATCAATATTTTGCACAAGCACAATGTATTTTAGGATAGAGTAGAAAATGACAACAATTACCAATCCCAAATCAAATAACCTTATCCCAGGCAGTGGTCACAACTACACCAGGGAGATCTCCGCCATCTTCGGGCTTGCCCTGCCCCTGTTCGTTACCCAGCTGGGCGTTTCAGCCATTGGATTCATCGACACCATGATGGCCGGACACTACGGAAATTCAGCCCTGGCAGGAGTTGCCGTGGGCTCGAGCATCTGCTTTCCCTTTATTATTGCCCTTAGCGGGGTGATGATGGCGGTCACACCCATCACGGCCCAGCTCAGAGGTGCAAAAAAAACCGTGGAGATAGCCCCCATGGTCAGGAATGCCCTGGGGCTCGGCCTTATTTTCTCCGCCCTTCTCTTTTTTCTAATGGGCCAGATGGATCCCCTTCTCAGGATGATGGAACTTGGAGACGAGGTGACAGGGGTCGTTAGGGGTTATCTCTGGGGAATTTCCTTTGGCTTTCCTGCGGCAGCCTGCTACTTTGTCCTTAAATCCGTTGTGGAGGGGCTTGGAAACACAAGACCCCAGATGGTCATTTCAATAATCAGTGTGGGTTTCAACTATTTTGCCAACGACACCCTGATCCACGGCCGCTATGGGTTTCCCGAGCTTGGGGGTACCGGCTGCGGGGTTGCAAGCGGGCTCACCTTCTGGTTTTTCCTCATCATGATCCTAGGTTATATGCATCTGAACAAAGCCTGCAAAAGGCTCGCCATTTTTTCAAGTCTCTCATTGCCCAGCGTCAGGGGAATCATGGAGATTCTCAAGCTCGGAATCCCCATTGGCGGCACGCTGTTCATGGAGTGCAGCATATTTGCCTGTATCACGCTGTTTGTCGGGGTGCTCGGTCCTGTGGTTGTTGGCGGACACCAGATAACCCTGAATTATTCCGGCCTGATCTTTGCCGTTCCCCTGAGCATCGGCATGGCCATCACCATTAGGGCGGGCCATGCCATCGGCAGGAATGAACCCGAAGCCGCCAGGTTTTCCTGCATCATGGGCTGTGCCATTGCCCTTGGACTCTCAATTTTCACCCTGAGTTTTACCAGGTTTTTTCCCGAGGTCATTGCCGCCATCTACACCGGAGACCCAGAAATTACAAAGGTTGCCGTGTCTCTGCTCAAGATCTGCGCCCTTTACCAGGTGTCCGATGCGATCCTGACTACCTCCCAGGCTGCCCTGCGGGGATACAAGGACGCCAACATGACTTTTTTGATGACCTTTACGGCCTACTGGGTCATCACCCTTCCCCTGGGATATGTACTCTCCATGACCGACCTTCTGGGACCCCCCCTGGGCGCACGGGGATTCTGGATCAGTCTGTTTATCGGTCTTACCATTTCCGGAACCCTGCTCTCCCTTCGCCTCAACAGGGTCAGCCGCCGCAAAATCGAAACTTGCCGGGGCATCAGCTCAAGGCAGTTACTCGCAGATGCCCGTGTCCCAGCCGCGAATCAGCTCCACAAGGGTTCGTACGCCAACTCCTGACGGGCCCTTGGGAATATAGGCTTTTTCGGTGAAGTCCCAGGCCGTGCCGGCAATGTCAAGATGCATCCAGGGCGTGTCTCCCACAAAATTTTCAAGATAGGCTGCGGCTGTGATGGCCCCGGCTGATTTTCCGCCTATGTTCCTGATGTCCGCCACCTTGGACTCAATCTGCTTTGAATAGGCTTTGCCAAGGGGCAGCCGCCACAGGGGTTCCCCGGACCTGGCTCCTGCCGTCAGGAGACGTTGGGCAAGGCGGTCGTTGTTGCCCATGAGACCTGTATAGTGATGACCAAGCCCCATGACAACGGCACCGGTCAGGGTTGCTATGTCCACGACACAGCAGGGATTGTACTCGTTGATTCCCCAGGCAAGGGCATCGGCCAGGATCACGCGCCCCTCTGCATCGGTATTTATGATCTCAGATGTCATGCCGTTAAAATGCCGGATAACATCCCCGGGCTTCACTGCCATTCCGCCGGCAAGGTTGTCCGTTGCGGGGATAATGGCCACCACCCCCACATTGGGCCGCTCCAGAGCCACAACCTGCATGGCACCTAGCACGGCAGCACCGCCGCACATGTCGTACTTCATATTTTCCATGCCGGATGCGGTTTTCAGACTGATGCCTCCGGAGTCAAAGGTTAGCCCCTTGCCGACCAGAAGAATGGTTTCAGACCTGTTTTCCGGCAGATATTCAACTACGACCATTTTGGGCGGCTCGTCAGACCCCCGGTTAACGGCAAGAATGCCGCCCATGCCAAGGCGCTCCATGTCG
>Ga0265295_1008980_pt1 | contig 10894 bp, 3 predicted proteins | sample Munlansysbiofilm_FD_192503 | JGI IMG/M metagenome (GOLD analysis project Ga0265295, IMG submission 192503) | Leachate microbial communities from a municipal landfill in Southern Ontario, Canada - Methane capture system biofilm | ecosystem: Engineered > Solid waste > Landfill > Unclassified ... | reverse complement strand
CCGCTGAGCCAAACGTTACTCGATAGCGCCGCCTAAGTTGTTTTAGCAGAAAGCTACAGACACAAAAAAGCCCCAAACAAATAAATGCTTGAGGCTTTAATGATAAATCTGGTTGCGGGAGCAGGATGGTTATGAGACGGATGATTTAGCGACATCTTAAAAGTCGCTAATTGTCTTAAAGTGCTGTCTATAGGTAGAATAAGGACGTTTTACACAATTTGCCCAGCGACCGTTGAGAACACTCTATGACCATTAGCGCCACACAGAATTGGCACGAGAACAAATCTGATGCCGTCGAGAAAATGACCGTAAGGCTGGGACGGCATTTTGAGAGAATCTGCGAATGGGCCATAGAGAGTGGCCAGCAGCTGCAGCTTGAGACGGGTTATCATATATTAGGTCTTAGTCCTTACCTAACAGGTATTGGCAACCTGGTTCACGAGCTCAGTCATTCAGACTCATTGCGTATTACCCAGCAATGGTCAGCCAATCCAGTCGTTAAGATGCTGGCAGAGTTTGCTGCAGCAGTTAAAGCATCGCCCGAAATAGACCGCCGGTATAGTTATATTCCTCACGCAGGTGGTGCAGCAAACAACCGTCGTCAGTTTCAAGAATTTCAGAATAAAACCTTCCTGCTCACGCTACTAACCCACCCTCTTTCAGACCTTACTGATCAACAAACATACCTAGAACGCCAGCGTTTACGTATCTGGATACTGGTACAGGCAGCAACCCGACTCATTGAGCATGGGATTCCTGCAGACCGCTCTGTAAGTGCTGCAGCCAGATTTCTCATTCTTGACGCCGACGCTCGTGAATGGGGACTTATTGACCATCTGGTGCATCGCGCTCGAAGGCAGCTGGGTGACAGTCAAACATTTGAGCGATATACGACTGCACTGGCAAACGCAGCTGACGCCCTGAAAGACGATGATCGCTTCGCTGAGCGAGGGTATCGAGCATTTCTAAATGCGATCATGGCAATCGCTTATGGTGAAATTAATCCAATAGAAAATAATATCGTCTACATCAAAGTTCCAGCTGTAGTCAGATATAGAGCTCTCGCCCCTCAAAAGATACAACCAATCGGAAAGTTGCTCGATGAAACGCCAGTTTCATTGCCTGCGGCCTTTGAAGATATAGATGAGCCTACGTTCTCATACATTGCAGAAATTGATCCTACAGACAGTCCAGCAGAACAGACACTGAGCTCTGGCAGCGTTTACATGCAGACCATGGAGATGTCTCACTACCTACCGTGGTCATGGGATAAAATTTTGCCTGCAGAAGTTGAAACACTGCATGACTGGCTCAACAAAGCTCTGAGCTCTGCTGATATACAAACCAAGCTTGGGGCAGTCTGTGTCTGGCTTGCCATGAGGTTTGGGCGCTCCCTGTTTATGGTTGAGCGTTTCCTTATTGATACTGAAGTCACAGAAGAGTGGAGTTTTTCAACTGACTTTAAGCAGATTAAACGTGTCGCTCCGAGAAGAACCAGCCACTGGCGACCTAATGAGACACAAGCCAAGTTGCTCGCAGCTCCATTTTTAGATGAGCTTAAGATCTCTATACCTAACAAGATTCAGAAAGCCTTGCAGAATGCGGTATCAACTGACGAGGGTACGCCAGAATCACTTGGGCACATTTGGCGGACAGTCAGCACATCAAAACTGGACGTATGGTTTGGCGAACAAGCGCGTATCTTTTTCCCACGCATTACCAGCTCTAAGCTCTCCACCTACCAAAGCCAAAACTTGTTTGATGCCACTGGCGAATACTTATTTTCTCGCCTGCTAACTTCACATCCTGACAGCGCATTGCCGGGTGCCTGCAGTTATGCTACTTGGGACGTGAAGGCGATTGAGCAAGGAATGCAACTGTCAGTAGAAGACTTTGGGGCGGACGACAGTATTAATGCCATGGGTAGTTTGCTGGCACCACTGGACAGCGTGTTGATTGATGAGGTTGCCCGCTGCACAAGTGAGCTAAGACAAGCTGCACAGTACGGGCTGATTACATACCATAATGCGCTTGCCCAATACGTAGTGACAGCACTCTATGCAGCAACTGGGTCACGCCCATTGCGTGATCCTTTTGAGTCGCTGAGTTATTTCTCTTTCAAACACAGCTGTGTTTTTATCAACGATAAAAGCGATGACGGCCTGCATAGCGGTCGCTTGGTACCACTGCCAAAACTAGCGCTTGAAATAGTGCAACTCTATATGACGCATCTTGCCAAATTGGCTGACTTGATTGAACCGCACCGCCCTGAGCTAACTATAAAGATCAGGCTGCTGACGCAAGCTGATTCAAATGCTGGAATGCCTTTATTTTTCTTACTGGATGCCGGATTGCAATGGCACTCCATGACCGATGCAGAAAAGCTAAGCTGCAGTCTATTTGACTGGGGACTACCAGCTAACCTATTCCGACACCGCTACTCTCAGCAGCTGCTTAAGGACGGTGTACATCCGGAGGTCATTGAGGGCTGGATGGGGCATGCCGAACGAGGTGTCGCAACCTACAGTGATTATTCGGCTCGCTGCTGGCAGCAGGATGCGGAACATTATAACGAGCATTTGCGGCGCTCTTTTGAGGTCTTAGCTTTTGAGTTACCCAAACTTCCGCAAGCGTTACCAGCACTCCTTTATATGCCCGGGCAAGACGAAAGCTACACTGAGCCACGTGACTTCGGGCAGAAGGCCAGAGAAAAGAATCGTCGCTACCGTATCAGGGCTGCTCTGCGAGAAGCGCGCAGTGATATCGAACTGTTTCTCAATGGTCGTTCAACAGATGAATTGAGTGATGAGCAGTTATACACACTGGGCAGCCGAATGCTACTGCGAGAAAACCGCCTCCCGCATCCTCAAGCAGCGTTGCGCTACCGCCTGTTTCTAAAGAAGCTGCAGCAAGCACACAGCGATAAAGAGACTACTGGTATCGTCAATCGTGGCGCTCATCAGAGTGATGATAAAAATACTGGATCGGTTCGCCAAGCTCTACTGAGACAGCGACTGGTGCAGCAAAGCGAAGAGCGCTCTCTGGTAACTGCCGATGTTACGCAAGCAATGGAGCAGTATCAGCAGCTAAAAAAATGGGCAGATAGCACTAGCAAACAAGCATTTGCAGGAAAAATCAAAAAGGCACGCGCGCTTTGTGTTGGTGCCTTATTGGTATCTATAGAAAAACGCATCAGCTATCAGCGTATGCTGCAAGACCTAGTGCAAGGCCAGAATTTCAGGATCGTTCAGAATAAGAGTCGGTTGCACCTAGAGTACAGCGAGAGCCTACAGATCGATGACTATTCAGCAGCCATTCAAAGACACAGAGTCAGTTATAAAACAGCGAGTTTGCTGGCGTATGGCCAACATTTCAGAAAAGCTGTTGAGACACCTGAGCCGGCTGAGCTGGCTGAACTAGAGCCTCTAATAGCCTTATATCAACATCATAACCAGTCACAACAAAGCCCGACGTTTCAGGATTTACTGGGCTGGGTATGTAGAGTCATCAGCCTAGCCAACCTAGTTCAATTACCAGGAATCGTGGCCGCAGCATTGAGTGAGCGTTTACCCCCTACCAGTGAATCAGTGCGTGATCATATGCGTCTGTTGCACGGCAAGGTTTTGGACTTGCCAACACAGGACTTCGTTGTAGAGCTGCCTGATAATCAATTAGCACGAACCCGTGGCCAAGAAAATGACAAGACAGCACTGCAAGAGTCTGCCAAAGAGTTCACAAGAACAGTTATGACTGAACTGCAGGGCTATATACCCGGCAAAGCCCGCGACCATGCAAAGAACATAAGTTCGATATGTAGCAGTTTCCAAGGGAACGTGAGCCCCGCCATGCTTATGCTTGGATACTGGATGGCAGACTTGACCAGTACTGGCAAAGCAGGTTGGCGTAAACATCTGCAGCCTTACGCACGCAACAGTTTGACGACTTACTGGAGCTCACTTGCACCTGCTTTCAGAGGGCTACTATATGAAGCGGACCTTGTAGCGCTAGAAAGTGATGAGCTGACCGAGCTTTGCAGCCAAATGCTCGATTACAAACAAATCACATCAACCAACGCCGATTTTTTTGGCAAGCGATTACAGGACTTTTTCCGCTGGGCAGCTCAGTTTGGTGTAGCCTCTCCAGAGTGGACTGAGCTAGCCATAGAAAGCGATCAGCGTACTGTCAGCCCCGGCCTGATATCAGAGCAAGAGTACCAAAGCGGCTTGCAAACACTGATGACGGATACGTGCTTGGAACACGACGAGCAGCTGATATTAGGATTTGTCTTACTCGCTACTTACCGTTTTGGCCTACGAGCGCAAGAGGCAATTGGCTTACTGCGACGCGACTGGTGCCAGACGGCAGACTACACCTGGGTGCTGGTTCAAAATAGCCAGTATCGAGTCCTTAAAAGTGCGTCCAGCCGCAGAGCAATACCTCTGCTCTTTAGACTGTCAGATACTGAGCAGGATATTATTGAGCGAACCCTGGCGCGATACCAAAGCATAGCGGGCACCGCAACCAACCGCCCCATTCTGTGCGAGCCGAGTAGTGATGGTAATCAGCCGGTATTAACTAACATTGCTCCGCGTATTTCTGAAACTCTGATTCAGCTACTGCGCAATGTAACGGGTAATCCGGAATTAGTTTTACACCATTGTCGCCACAGTTTTTACAACCGTGTGGCTCCAGCACTATTAAGTATTGAAACACCTTTAGCTAAAAAGCTCACCGATCCTACAGAGCACGATCACATACGCCGGATCGTACTAGGTCCAATAAATGAGGTTTCTAGACGCGGAGCAATGGCGCTGGCACGTCTGATGGGCCATAAATTCCCAAGCACGGGGTTGAAAAATTATTTTCACCTGACGACCCAGTGGGCCGATCAGCTAACACCAATTAGCCAGCAGCGTGTACATAACATTGATGAGGCCCTGCAATTACCTGATCTGCCAGTCAAAAAAATAAAAACAGTCGGCAACATAAATGAAAACCTGATCTATGACTCACCTACTCTGGGCAAAACCCTGCAATGCCTGCGTCTGGTTTCGCTCGGCATGGGGTACAACAGAGCAGGTGAATTGATGAGACTTGAACCCAAATACGTAGCACTATTGCAGAAGGTTTTTGAGACAACTAATACGCGAATGAGGTTTAGCGCGAGCAGTGATAAAAGAGTAAAACTATCGGGGCAACTCTGTCCTAATGCTTTATTGGAATCTATACCTGATCAGGCATGGCAGCGGCTACTGCATTGTGCAAACGAAAATACTGGTAGTGCTGACCTCGAACTGGAAGACGATGAGCTTAGGCATTTGCAGGAACTGCCTTATTTAATCAGTCAAAACCGACAAGTCCTGATGGAGCAACCGGGACACATAAAAGTCGTACAGCACACACTGGAGCTGTTTCAGATCCCAGAGTCAGCTTATCGAGTGGTTGTAAAAGATGGCAGTATTACTGCTATGCAGCGACTGCAGGGCGAGGGATTTTCATCCCAGTATGAAACGGAGGCTAAAACCAAGCTGGACGGTTTTACTGTGCATCTAAATGAGCGTGGTAGTCAGTATCAAATTAAAGATTATGGCGGTCTTGTACTATCGCGACTTGCAGACGGAGTTGTTAGGAATGGTTTGGAACTTGCGGTGGCCACACTGGCCACCGGCTCACTTGTGTTTTATAAAGGATCTAGTTAGAGGCAGACAATTCTGTAATTTCATCATACTCATAAGAGGCTATATCACGCATATAAAGGCCTACTTTACCTTTTTCGTCAGATTTCTTAAACGCCGTTATAGTTACATATGCTGGAGACGAATTAACATAAATATCTGCAGCAGTTTTTAACAGACTTGGCTTTGCTGCTTTGTAAGCAATTGAAGTTTTATTTAATTTTAGTTCGCTATCAATTTCCTGTAGATAGATAAGCATTTCAGAATTTTTAAAACCATCTAATTTTGCTTGTAATATGAAGTCAGAATCATCAATTTCATTATTAATGGAGCCAGGCTTGATTCTGCCTTGAAATGGTGTAAATGAGTGATCACCTCCACCAACTTTCCATTCAAAAGGCTTTGAAATATTTTTACCACCATGTTTTTCTAGAAAGCTACGAGCATACTCTTCTACAAACTCTTTTTTTACTTTAGATAATTTATCTATGTTGTCAGTAATATCGAATAAATCGGAGCTGTCTTGTGTTAAATATACGCCATAATTAACAGCAGTTTTTAACTCATCAATTGCCAAGTCAGCTAAATCATTATTTTTTGAGTCTACAAATAATAGAGCCTCTAAGGTGCTATCCACTTCAGGACTTTTACTTAATGTGTATTTACAATCAATACGTAATTCAAGATCTTTAAAAAAAGCATCTTTATATTCATTGAGCATTGAAAATGAATATCTAGCGAAAATCTCAGGGCTGAAGCGCTTGATTTCATTTATATCTATAGCGTTGCGTGCACCGTCAAAAGTTTGAAGGATACTGCCTGTACTTCTAAAAAAGATAATGATATTTTCAGGTTTGGTGTGAGACATAATTTAATTCTCTCGAAGAGTGAAGAAAAATAAAAATAGCGCTTAAGCACACAGAAACAAACTTAAATATAAGTTTGTAAAATAGTGAGTTCAGACGAACGTTAGTCATATTTTCCTCTTCAAGGAATGACGACTTAACTTCCCGGCAGGGAGATAAGCCGTAAATTAAAATTATCGAGCTATAGACTCTTTTAGCATGCTGTTTGCCTAGCCGCAAGCTGTGTGAGTTAGGAAGGCTAATCTTGTGTATCCAGAGCAAATCTTACTTCAGGTAAAGGGTCTTTCTTTGCCTCTTCTAAAATCCGATGAAGCCCATTGTTTTTATCTTTTTCTAGGTCAACGATATCTTTTGCCAACCTAACGCAGGCTGCACGCACATGTGAAGCATTAACAGCTTCACGGCTGGAAGGCGAAATATTTTGATAGTCCATGCTGTCAAATATGACAGGCAATTCCTCAATCAATGCTTCTAGATTGTCTTCGGATAAATATTTTTCACAATACATCTGGTTAACAGTCCAAATCAGCGCTGCCAATGCCGGCATTCTATTTGTTCCTATCAGATAAACAAGCCTCACGATTAGTTTATCAATGACAGGCGACTCCTTTAGCTCACGCCAAGTTAATAGGGAGTATGACGCGTATGCTGCCCTGTTAGCCTCGTTAGACTGGAGCGCAAGCCTAATCATTTCCTCTAAGGATTCGACAAAATCGTCGCTCGCAGCAGCAAAATATGGAAGTGCAATTAGAACTTCTGGCGCTTCAACCTCGGAGCTAAAAGAAAGCAGTTTTTGAAAGTTTTCTTTATTCAATGCTCCTGCAGGCAATGCAGGGACAACAGAGCGAGCCAATACTTTGCCAACCATCTCAGCCGTTTGTTGTTCTATATTTCTCGCGAAACTGAATGTATCTCTGCTGTCTTTATTCGGCCTCCAAGCAACTAGTCTCTCAAAGTAATCGACTGCCTGCTCTTCAGTCGGGAACTCCTTGATATGCTGGACTTGAGCAGCATTAGCTATATCTGCTAGCAACTCCACGCTAAAAAGGTTTGAACTTTTTTCTTCAAATAAATAATGCCTAACAAGGGCTTTAACAGCAGAAGGATCCGGTGAAGGAAGCTCAAGTAACGCATATTTAAGCAAGCCTGTTTCAGGAAGAGACTGCGGAACAGGCTCGCCTCCCCATATTTTCTCTAAAATCTTATCGAGCTCTTCACCTTTCAAAAAACTCTTCTCAATCAATGGAAAAAGACGTAAAAGGGCTGCTCCATTTTGTGAGGTGCAAGGTGATAGTTGATCTATGATTTCATCTATACGCCGGTCAAGAGTTGTACACTGTTTCCTTTCCCCTGGGTGTTTTACAATTGGATTAGACCACTCTTTATGATCCTTAGCACTCGCTTCAGTTTGAAGTGGAAACGACAAGGCTTCGAGCAAAACATCATGCTGTTGCGACACGGGAATGCTTTTTAGAGAAAATTCGGACAAGCGTTTCACGGCATCAAAAAGCCAGAAATGTTGGAGGCTAGGTTTCTTGCTCAGGGACAAAGCCTGGTTGAATATTTGTTTTGCTTGCTCTGGTGTAGCCCGCACTGATACACGAGCTAATACTTCGATAAAAACCCGCAGGCGTTCAATAGCAAAACGGCCAGATTTTTCTGTCTGCTTTACTGCCCAATAATTAATTGCCAGACTGCATTGATCCAATAAAAAACTCACATCATGATCTGGGAAGCATGCAATATTAATTCTCGAGAACACCTTTTTTAAGACTTCAGAAGTATCACTGTTCGCCGAACGAATAGCTAATGCAAAGCGATGAACATTATCAATTCCTTCAAGCTCTGCGAGTCTGCCTGCATGCTCAACAAGAAAGCTAACACCACTCCATCGTAGCGGCATACCAACTGTGCTGGAAATGCCTTCAAATAGAAGTAGAGGGTTTAACTCATTGCTAAAGCTCACAGTATTAGCGTTGTCTTTATAGCGACCTGGCTCAAAGGATGGCTCAATCGCATATTTTTTTTGTTGATTATCCAGTTCTTTAGAAATTCGCTCCCTAATATGCTCAATATGATCCCATGGGTCACACTTGGACTCTCGATAAATAGACGGGAAGCTTTTGAACTCTGTATTAAATGACGATAGATCAACATATCGCACCAACCAGTGTGCCCAGGCCAGTCGTGAAAACACATGGATAGAGTTGCGGTCATTTCGATATTGGATCAGAAGCTCTTTATATGCTTCTGCCACTAATGCCTCACCCTTTTCAAGCTGACCAAGTTCGGCAAATAATGAAGCTTTTCTCAGTTTCCAGATTGCATTAGTACAGGATATTTTCTCAACGTGCTGCTCTAAAGCAGCGTAATCAAACCTGTCTCGAGCCACGATAGCGTCATGATAAGCAAGCCCATTACTGCTTTCAGGCCAATGTTTTTTTCCTGCTTTTAATATAGCTCTTGTTTTTTGTTCAATATGACTGGCTTCAGAACTATCCATCCAGCGCGTATTTTTAAGCAATAAAAGCGCTATCTCCAACTGCTGCTTTTTGGATAACTCGCAGGGCTTGTCAATGTCGCATACGGTAAGAAACTGATTAGTCAACCACGATGGTATTACCTGAAAAGTTACTTGGCGTTGCCAAGCGATCTCGTACAGTAGTTTAGCTTTGGATGCGTCCGACATTGCAGACAAGTTCTTGATGTTTGGCCAAGGGTCGGTTATTTGACCTTGCAACTTAAATCTCTGTAGATATGGACAAATCAACCAATCAGGATAAGACAACCGATCGCGCTCTAAAGTCGGAAGCTGGTCCTCTAGTAAACTTGCGGCATAATTAGCATCTTGCTGAGTTTTGGTTATTTCGGCGCTGGTCGTTGATGCACGATGCAGCTGCGATGGCTCCCATTCCCAAGTTTGTTTAGGTTTGAGACTATGCAAAGACTGTATGAATATTTTTGTTGCTTCCTGATGTCTGGTATCACGCTCATCAAAGTCTGCAACTAGATCTGTCAAGTCTATTGGTGCGATGTTAATGGACTCCAAATACTTACGCCTTGCAGCGCTGAGTCCCAAGGCTCCAACTAGGTAAATACACCTAGAATGATTTTCCAATCGATCTCTGACCCATCCAGCCCATTGAAGAAAATTGGGGTCATCACCAGAAAACCCCAGCAAGCACAGTTCGTTTTCGATGAATACTTGGCGCGAAAAGTTAACAAACGCAGCATGGTTTTGTGGATATCTTCGATAGTCTTCTTGAGTAAAAGTCAAATCATTAGTTATATCGAGCGTTCCATGCAACTTTACAATTCTTGGTGATCTAGCACTGGCTAGCTCTTCTTGCTTAGTAACCACACTGTAAATGGGCTGATGAACCTCGGTTGATGCACGTTCAAGCAAGGTGTCCCAGTTAGTAGTTAAAACTTCAGACCATGGAAGTTCCAGCAAGGACTTATGTAGCTCACCGGGCACCCAAGATGCATCGTTTATTTGGTTTTTAATTAGATCATGTAATGTCTGTTTACCAAAGTAGGCGCAATATTCTTCTGCCAAGCGCAGAGGGTCTTGGCTTTCTGAGCCTAATTCAGTGGCAAGCGCTCTTGAAAAATCATTCCACAAAGGCAGTTTTTTATTCGCATCCCCCGTAGAAGCAGCGCCTCTACTAAATCCAGCCCCCACCATTATTGCTGCACCATGATAGGAGTTTCCCTGCTGCCAAAGTGCAGATGCGAGTTTCTTTAGTGCTGGATAATCAGGTAGATTTTCGATGGGGTTATTCATTATTGTTACCACTTAACAATCAAAATTAATATCTAACTGATGAGTATGCAGCGCTCTAATTACCTATGTTGCTACGATATACCAGTTAGGCTGAAGATTATTGGGGTTGTGCTGGCAGCAATCCTTCCGGATCACGCCCTATGCCAAAGCAACCTTTCGTACCAGCCTTCCCGTGGTGTTATCCATCCGATACTTAACGATACTGCCGTCAATAATGCGCCTAGCAGCTTCCATGGCATCCTCTAAAGAAACAGAGAACCATTCATTAGGGTGGTAGCTTTTGCCGTTCCGGCCAACCAGTGTCATTCTCAAGCGTTGCGCATACAAGAAGCCATGGATGAGTGATTCAAACTTATTTGGATTTAAGTTGTAACACTCCATGGAGGCCAATATTTTCACTGGGGCTTCAAGAAATGCCGTATCACGCTCAGCGTTTTTGGTGCGCTCTTCAACTGTCTGCTCGGTATAGCCGATTTTAATTAGATTCGGTATTGCGCGTAGAGCTGGGTTATCGCTCATCGTGGTGACAAAGTAGATTTGGCCAGCTCGTTTGTCTTTGTGGCTAA
>Ga0265295_1008979_pt1 | contig 10895 bp, 17 predicted proteins | sample Munlansysbiofilm_FD_192503 | JGI IMG/M metagenome (GOLD analysis project Ga0265295, IMG submission 192503) | Leachate microbial communities from a municipal landfill in Southern Ontario, Canada - Methane capture system biofilm | ecosystem: Engineered > Solid waste > Landfill > Unclassified ... | reverse complement strand
GGTAGGAGGTAGCAACAATGAGTATGACAGATCCAATTGCGGATATGCTAACAAGAATCCGGAACGCTAATGCGCTCCATCACGAGAGTGTTGCGATGCCAAGCAGCCGGATGAAAGTTCAAATCGCAAAAATTTTAAAAGAAGAAGGCTTCATCGTTGACTATACAGTCGCAGGTGAAGTTAAAAAAGTCTTAACCCTCAAACTTAAATACGGTGAAAAGGGCGAACGTGTTATTTCTGGTTTAAAGAAAATTTCCAAACCAGGTTTACGTGTTAGTGCCACCGCTGATAAGCTTCCACGCGTATTAAGAGGATTAGGTATTGCAATTATTTCAACTTCACAAGGAGTGATGACCGACAAAAAGGCTCGCGCGTTAAACGCTGGCGGCGAAGTCATTGCTTACGTGTGGTAGGAGGTAATGATACATGTCACGTATAGGTAACAAAATTATTATCGTCCCCGCCGAAGTGAAAGTTGAACTTAAACACAATGTCGCATATATTAGTGGCGCTAAAGGCAAATTAGAAGTTGTGATTCCACACTTCATTAGTCTTGATATGGAAATTCCAGGCGAAATCACTGTTAAACGCGCCAATGAAATTAAAACAACCAAACAAGCCCACGGGACAACTCGTGCGCTCCTTAATAACGCCATTGTTGGTGTTAGTGAAGGTTTCACAAAGAAACTTGAACTAGTAGGTATTGGTTACCGGGCTAGTATGAAAGGCACAAGCGTTAAACTTGAAGTTGGCTACTCCCACGAAACCGTGGTTGAACCAATTGAAGGCTCAACAATTGCCGTTCTTAACCCGACAACAATTGAAGTTAGTGGTTATTCTAAACACGCAGTCGGTCAAACTGCAGCGAACATTCGCGCTGTTCGCGAACCTGAACCTTACTTAGGTAAAGGTATTAAATATTCTGGTGAGATTATTATTCGTAAAGAAGGCAAACGTGCCGGAGCTAAGAAATAGGAGATAGTTATGGTAAAACAAATTAAACGTAATGAAATCAGACTTCGTCGTCATATTCGCATTCGCCGCAAGGTGAGTGGAACTGCCGAAACTCCACGCTTAGCCGTCTATAGATCAAACAAGAATATTAGCGTGCAACTTATTGATGATGTCAATGGCGTGACCCTAGCAGCCACTGGCTCAATCAATCTAAAATTAGTCCAAGGCGGTAACGTTGAAGCAGCCAAATTAGTTGGTGCTGAAATTGCAAAACTTGCCTTAAGCAAAAACATTGAGAAAGTCGTGTTTGATCGCGGTGGATATTTATATCATGGCCGCATTCAAGCATTAGCAGATGCAGCCCGTGAAGCCGGGCTCAAATTCTAAGGAGGACGGAAAAAATGGAAGAAAATAAAACTGTAGCCGTTGAAGAAGTAGTTGCAAAAGCAGCTGCTAACGAAGCCGCGGAAGCCCAACAAAGCCGTCCAGCCCCACGTCGTGGCGCACCAAATCCTAACCAACGTCGCACCAGTGGTCCAAGAAGAAAACCTTTTGCACCACGTCAAAAAGAATACGAAGAACGTGTTGTCACAATCAACCGTATTAGTAAAACAACCAAGGGTGGACGCCGTATGCGTTTTAGCTCTGTTGTTGTTGTCGGTGATGGCAAAGGTAAATATGGCTTTGGCGGCGCTAAAGCAGCAGAAGTACCTGATGCAATCAAGAAATCACTCGAAAAAGCCAAGAAAAACATGTATCAAGTGGAACTCGTAAGAGATGACACAATTGCGCATGAAGTTATTGGTAAATTCGGTGCTTGCCGTGTTTTCTTAAAACCTGCCCCAGATGGTACCGGAATTATTGCCGGTGGTCCAGTTCGGGCAATTCTGGAATTAGCTGGCGTCAAAAACGTTTACAGTAAAGTTTATGGTTCACGGACAGCTCTTAACGTGTTACGGGCAACCGATAACGGACTACGTCAATTAAAATCAATTGAAGCGGTCAAAAAACTCCGTCAGTAATTGACGGCATTAATGGAGGTGCAAGAAATGAAACTGCATGAACTTACTTATACAGACGGTTCCCGTAAAACTAGTAAACGTGTCGGTCGTGGCATAGGCTCAGGCTTAGGCAAAAACAGCGGACACGGAAATAAAGGTCAAAACTCACGTTCTGGAGGCGGAACAAGGCTCGGATTTGAAGGTGGACAAAACCCCCTTTATCGGAGAATACCAAAACGCGGATTCAAAAACATCAATCGTAAAGAATACGCGATCGTCAACCTTGAAGAACTTAATGTGTTCGAAGAAGGAACTGTTGTTACCCCAACCCTACTCGTTGAGCATGGTCTCGTCAAGAAGGAACTTAGTGGCATTAAAGTACTCGGAAGTGGTAAACTATCAAAGAAACTTACCGTTCAAGCGCACAAATTTTCGCAAAGCGCGGTGAGCGCCATTGAAACAATTGGTGGTAAAGCCGAGGTACTATAATATGAAAAAACTAGCAGGAATTTTTAAGAACAAAGAAGTTATGGATCGTATATTTTTTACGGTCATGATTATGTTTGTCTTCAGAATAGGCGCAGCAATTACTGTGCCAGGCGTAACGCTTAATGATTTCTCATTCCAAAACAATGATGCGTTTGGCTTGTTGAATTTATTAGGTGGAGGAACTCTTCAAAGTTTCTCAATCTTCGCGTTAGGGGTTTCCCCATACATCACGTCGCAAATTATTACGCAACTTTTAGCAAAAGATGTCCTGCCAGCCCTAACTGAACTTAGTAAACAAGGTCAGTATGGTCGTAAAAAATTGGAGATGACTAACCGTTATCTCACATTACTCTTAGGTGCCGTTCAGGCATATGGAGTTATCAAAACAATGGAAACACAATCGTTTATTACGATTGCGGATACATCTTTATGGTCTTACTTCTACATTATTACTATCATTCTTTCAGGAACGATGTTAACAATGTGGCTGGCCGACCAAATTTCACAAAAAGGAATTGGTAACGGTATTTCGATGATTATCTTCTCAGGTATTGTCGCTAGCCTACCATTACAAATTTCCAAAGCTTACCGCAACTGGCTTGCCAATAAAGTCGGTCAAGGTAGTGAACAACTTCTCGTTGGCTTACTACAATTTGGCGTCTATATTCTTGCCTTTGTCGTCATTATTGGTTTTATTACCTTTATTGAATCAAGCAAACGGAAGATTCCTGTCCAACACGCTGGTAAAAGCGGCGGACAAACAAAAAAATTAGCGCAAGCTAGTTTCCTACCAATCAAGATTAACTCAGCCGGGGTTCTTCCTGTTATCTTCGCCTCATCAATCATGATGGCGCCAAGTATCATTGCCTCATTTATTGCTGGAGCAGACTTGCAAGCCGAATGGCTAAAAATATTTAGTAGTAGTCAGTTAGTGACAATGCCGTGGTTTAATGATTTAACCTGGCAAATGCCTTGGGGTTTATTAATTTATATATCTCTCATTGTCTTATTCACTTTCTTCTATTCTAAGTTGCAAATTGCCCCAGACAAATTAGCTGAAAACTTCCAAAAAAATGGTAGTTATATTCCCGGAATTCGTCCAGGTGCCGAAACCGAACGTTATGTTAGTAAGGTTCTTAATCGTGTCACAGTTATTGGAGCAGTCTTTATCTCCCTAGTTGCGGCCTTACCTATTATTCTAGTTTTAGTCGGGATTGTTCCTGATCAATCACTAGCCTTAGGTGGAACTGGCCTTATCATTGTCGTTGGTGTTGCACTTGAAGTTAACAGCCAAATCGAAGGTTTGGTTGCTGGCAAGAGTTTTGAAGAAGTGACAAACATTCAAGGATTTTAAAAGGAGGAAAGTATATGTTAAATATTATTTTATTAGGGCCACCTGGCGCAGGCAAAGGAACCCTAGCCAAGAAGTTATTAAAGCATTATAAATTTCCTCATATTTCTACTGGTGATATGTTTCGTGAGGCGATCAAAGAAGGAACAGCTCTTGGTCGCCTTGCGGCATCATATATTAATCAGGGACATTTAGTGCCTGATGAAGTGACAATCGGTCTTGTTAAAGAACGATTAGCACAAGCCGACTGTGGTCAAGGTTTCTTACTTGACGGTTTCCCACGGACTCTACCCCAGGCCGAAGCTTTAGTGGAAATTGGCAAAGAAATCAAACGACCAATTACTTCTGTGATTAATGTTACGTGTGCCAAAGATGAATTGGTTCGCCGTATTACTGGGCGCCGTGTGTGCCGCAGTTGTGGTGCTCCATATCATATAGACACAATGAAATCGAAGGTTGCGGACGTTTGTGATTTATGCGGTGGTGAACTTTATTTACGCAAAGATGACACCAAAGAATTACTCGAACAACGTTTAGAACACTACGAAAATGACACGAGACCACTTGAAAACTTTTATGATAATCTTGGATTACTCAAAACAGTTGATGGTGGCGTAAATGCCGATGTAACATTTGAAGAAGCAGTCAAAATTCTCACTGAGGTAGCCTAGTGGTAATTATTAAGTCACCACGTGAAGTCGAACTAATTCGCGATGCTGGGCACATTGTTGCTCTTGTCCATGAAACAGTTCGTCAAGCGTTAAAACCAGGGATGTCTACTTATGACATCGACCAAATTGCTCTTAAAGTCATAACAGATAATGGAGCAATTGCGACTTTTAAAAACTATGGTGGTTTCAAAGGAAACGTGTGTGTATCTGTCAATGACACATTAATCCACGGAATTCCGAATAAAAAGGAAATCATCAAAGACGGCGATATCGTTAGCATCGATGTTGGCGCAACACTAAAGGGTTATGTTGCTGATGGCTGTCGGACATTTATTGTCGGAGAAGGCACGGAAGCGGCAAAAAAACTCGTTAAGGTTACGGAAGAAAGTTTCTGGTATGCCGTCGATCAGTTTGCCCGACCAGGTGAACATTTATCAAATATTAGCCACGCAATTGGTGAATATGCGATGAAACACGGTTATTCACTTACACGTGATTACACTGGTCATGGCGTCGGTCGGCAATTACACGAAGATCCACAAATCCCTAATATAGACACACCTAACCATGGTGTCCTATTACGTCCAGGTATGGTATTAGCTATTGAACCAATGGTTAATGAGGGTAGCCCCCAGCTAATTGTGCTCAAAGATGGTTGGACGGTAAAAACGAAAGATGGCAAGCTTTGCAGCCACTATGAGAACACCATCGTTATTACAGAGTCGGGGTATGAAGTATTAACAAAATTAAAGGATGGTGATTATTAATATGGCAAAAGATGATGTCATTAGTGTCGAGGCGGTAGTAGTCGAATGTCTCCCAAACGTAACGTTTAAAGTTCGACTAGAAAACGGAATGGTAATCATGGCCCACGTTTCTGGTAAAATCAGAATGCACAATATTCGCATTTTACCAGGTGATAGAGTTGCCCTTGAGATATCGCCTTATGATTTAACACGTGGCCGAATTAAATATCGCTACAAATAAGTAGCAAAACGGAGGAACAAATTATGAAAGTAAGAACCTCAGTCAAACCAATTTGCGATAAATGCCGGGTAATTAGAAGACATGGCCGTGTTATGGTCATTTGCTCTAATCCTAAGCATAAGCAAAGACAAGGTTAATAAGGAGGAAAGAATATATGGCACGTATTGTTGGTGTAGATATTCCAAATGAAAAACGCGTTGTTATTTCCCTTACCTATATTTATGGTATTGGACCAACAACGAGCAAAAAAGTCTTGGCCGCGGCCGGTATTGATGAAAATACACGCGTCAAGGATTTAAGCGAAGAACAATTAAGCCTAATCCGGGCAGAAATAACAAAGTTCCGGATTGAGGGCGATTTACGTCGTCAAGTCGCGATGAATATTAAACGCTTGAGCGAAATTGGTGCTTACCGTGGCATTCGCCACCGTCGTGGACTTCCAGTCCGCGGTCAAAGAACCAGAACAAACGCTAGAACTCGTAAAGGTCCGAAGAAGACCATTGCGAACAAGAAACAAGCGTCACAAGGTTAATGGAAGGAGAGCATAAATTATGGCAGCAGCAAAAGTAAAAAAAGCAACAACCCGTAAGCGTAAAATTCGCCGTTCGTATACGAAAGGCATTGCGCATATTCACTCTACTTTCAATAACACAATCGTTACTATCACTGATGAAAGTGGTAATGCGATTAGTTGGTCAAGTGCCGGTGCACTTGGCTTTAAAGGAAGTAAAAAATCAACTCCTTGGGCCGCACAATTAGCTGGCGAAGCCGCCGCTAAAGTTGCCGTCGATCAAGGTCTTAAAACAGTTGATGTCAACGTTAAAGGTCCTGGCCAAGGTCGTGAGTCCGCTATCCGCGCACTTGCTATGGCGGGTCTTTCAGTCACTTCAATTCAAGATACAACGCCAATCCCACACAATGGATGCCGGCCACCAAAACGGCCGCGTGGTTAGGGAATAGGGAGGTAACAAACATGAAAATTATTGCCAATCCATTTATTAAAACAGCTTTCACCATCAACGAAATTGATAGTGAAAAAAATTATGGTAAGTTCGTGATCGAACCACTTGAACGTGGATTTGGACAAACCATCGGTAACTCACTTCGTCGTGTCCTCTTAAGCTCGCTCCCAGGAGCAAGTATGTTTGCCTTAAAGGTAGACGGAGCCCAACATGAATTTAGTGCCCTTGATGGTGTTGAAGAAGATGTTACCACCATTATCCTAAATTTAAAAAACCTAATTATTAGAATCGATGAAGATAGCGAAGCCGTTAAGCTACTTGAACTCAACGTTAAAGGCCCTGCTGTTGTTACAGCTGGTGACTTGACCGCAAGTTCAGAAGTTGAAGTTATTAACAAAGATTTAGAAATCGCCCACGTTAGTGAAGGCGGTCACTTAAAATTAACAGTTTATGCCCGTAATGGTCGTGGTTATGTAACCGGAGAATCAAATAAAGCCCTTAAAGGTGAATTTGGTTTACCAGTTGGTGTTGTTGCAACAGATAGCAACTACTCAACCATTAAAAAAGTTAACTATACCGTCGAAAATACGCGTGTTCACCACGATGACCGCTACGAACGTCTCATACTTGAAGTGTGGACTGACGGCGCGATGAAGCCAAATATGGCCGTTAGCCTTGGTGCTAAAATCTTAGTTGAACACATCAAAGCCTTCACAAGAGTTGATGAAACTGCTACGGATATCACGATTATGAAAGAAGAAATCGCTGATGAAACACCAGTTAATACACAAACAATTGAAGACTTAGACTTAACTGTTAGAAGTTACAACTGTTTAAAACGAGCGGGCATTCAAACCGTTCAAGAATTGGTCCAATATACGGAAGAAGAAGTCTTAAAGATTAGAAACTTAGGTCGCAAGTCCTTTAAGGAAATCAAAGACAAGCTTATCGAAATGGAACTTTCGTTTAAAGGAATAGAATAGAGGTAAAATATGCCAGCACAAGGAAGAAAAAACGTACATGGTAAAACAGGCGTCCGCTTCAAGGCCGCCTATACAACGAGTAAAGACAAAAATATGCTTCGTAATGTCACAAGCGAGTTAATCGTTTATGGCAAAATTACTGTTGGTGGCAAGGTTGCACGTCAAGTTCAAGTTAATGTTGAAAAACTAATTACACTTGCTAAACGTGGTGATCTCCACTCCCGTCGTCTTGCCGCGGCAAGATTACGCGAAGGCATTGTTAATGCTAAAGGTCAAAACGCACTTACTGTTTTATTTAGTGACCTCGGTCCTAAGTTCCAAACACGTAATGGTGGTTACACCCGTGTCCTTAAATTAGGCAACCGTCGTGGAGACAACGCCCCTGTTGCTCTCGTCGAATTTGTTGATTAATTGATCAAAAAAATCAAGAGTAGGTTTGCCCTACTCTTTTTTTGTTGACTATTTGTGTTTAGATACTTTTTTATGATAAAATTTGATACTATTTTAATAGGAGAAAAATATGAAAAAAAATATTAAAGTCGTGGGCAGTGTGAGTATTTCAACTTCAATTATCTTGATGGTAATTGGTGCCTTTTTGATTAAGTACCGCAATATTGTCATTAGTAGTCTTGTCTTCTTACTAGCCATTACAGTTGCAGTTTTAGGTTTAGCACTCATTGTCCGTAAATTTAGATATAAAAGAGACAACAATGAAATGCTCCTCGGCCTTGGAATGCTCGTTTTAGGGCTTCTGGTCGCGATTTTCACCGATGAGATTGCCCAGTATGGTCTAGTTGTTATTGGTGCGATATTCGTCTTGTTTGGATTTTTACTTATTATCGAACACGCCCGCAAAAAAGATTGGTTTTTTATGGGACTAGGTATCGCCCGTTTTCTGATTGGTAGTGCCCTTATTATTCTTGCTTTCACCAGTGCGGGATCAGTTCAATCAACATTCGCCCTTGTGACAGGAATTGTCGCAGTAACGATAGGTCTACTGTTCTTATTATTAGAAAAATAGAGCAGTTTTGCTGCACTATTACTTTATTTAATATTTAAAAAACGAAAGGAGCTAATATTATGAACTTTGTCAAAACAATGGATGAACTTCCTTTAATTGTGAAAATCATTTTAGCCATTCCTGCGCTTGATATTATTTGGGTTGTTTATCGTCTTGTCAAAAGCATTAATAAGAAAAGCACAATTGGTGTTGTCTTAGCGCTTGTCCTACTTTTCTTTGGCTGGCCATTTTTATGGTTACTCGACATTATTTTCATCGTCCTTAGAGGTCAAGTCCTCTGGGTTGACTAGAAGACTAAACTCATTTAAGATAAAGAAGGCTCGTAAGAGTCTTTTTTTCACCGGAGGAACATAACATGAACTATAAAGCAGTAATATTTGATTTAGATGGAACCTTACTTCATACAATTGAAGATTTATTAGATAATTTAGAATATGCATTCAAAAAACTAGGACTAAAGGGTGATTTTACAAGACAAGAAATGGAATCATTCCTTGGAAGTGGAAAAAAAGCTCAAGTAGAACGAGCGCTTCTAGCGCGTGGCTATAGTTTAGATTTATTTGCTGCACTTGATGCGGCCTTATCCGTTCGTTATGAATTAAATGCCGAAAATAAAACGCGCCCATTTGACGGTATTATTGATTTGCTCCACTATCTAAAGAATAGTAATATACCCGCAATTTGCCTGACAAATAAGCCTCATGATGTGGCGGTCAAAGTTGTTGATACGTATTTTCCTGGTTTAATTTTAGCCACTTACGGAATTAAACCTAACGCTCCAGTTAAACCGCATCCTTCGATAGTTGAGGCTGTCCTTAAAGCCCATGATTTAAAAGCAAAAGATGTACTTTATGTTGGCGATAGTGACATTGATATGATGACCGCTAACAATGGACATCTTGATGCGGTGTTTGTAAATTGGGGCTATGTGCGTTTAAAAGAAGTAGCAAAATATAAGCCAAAATTTGTCGTCGACCACCCGTTAGAAATTGTTAAGCTAATAAGTGCTAGTCAGTAGACACTAATGACTCTGAAACACTAAATTATGTTATAATTATTTTAGGTATTTTATGGATATAAAACTATATAACTCGTTAACAAAAAAAGTTGAGGTTTTTACCCCAATAGAAAAAGGACACGTATCAATGTACGTGTGCGGTCCAACAGTGTATGATTACGTGCATATTGGTAATCTTCGTCCTGTTGTTGTTTTTGATGTGCTCAGACGTTTTTTTAGCGCCCAAGGGTATAAAGTTACGTATGTCAGTAATTTCACTGATGTTGATGACAAAATTATCAAGCGCGCCCAAGAAGGAAACATTAGTGAAAAAGACTTAACAGAAAAATATATCGCAGCATTTAATGAAAATGCGGATAGCATTAATAGTTTACATCCTGATTATACGCCTAAGGCAACCGAACATATTCCTAACATCATTGCTTTTATTGAACGCCTAGTCGCCAAAAAAGCCGCCTATGTGCGTGATGGTGAAGTTTTTTTCCGTGTCGCAAGTGACCCAACTTACGGCATTTTGTCTAACGTAAATCACGAAGAGTTATTAAGCGGGGCACGTGTTGAAGAAAACAGTAAAAAAGAAGATCCAGCAGACTTCCTCTTATGGAAGAAGACCGATGTAGGTATTAAGTGGGATTCTCCGTGGGGTCAAGGTCGTCCAGGCTGGCACACTGAATGTGTTGCAATGATTAATGCAATTTTCAAACAACCACTCATTGATATTCATGGTGGAGGTTTTGACTTAAAGTTTCCGCACCATGAAAACGAAATTGCCCAATCAGAAATTTATAGTGGTACCCATTTAGCTAATTATTGGCTACATAATGGATTTATTAATGTCGATAATCAAAAAATGTCGAAATCTTTGGGCAATAATATAAGCGCTAAAGAAGTGCTTGATAAATATGATGGTAATATTATCCGTATGCTGCTTGTAAGTTCACACTATAGAGCCCCCGTTAATTTTAGTGTTGATGCACTCGAGGCAAGTAAAAATGATATTGATAAACTCACACGCTCCTTAAAACAAATAAGTGTTCTCCTTCAGGAAAGAAGTCTTGAGGCAAGCGCGGATGAACTTTTATTAATTCCTTTTTATAGCGCTTTAGCCGATGATTTAAATACATCTAATAGTCTCATGGTCATTTATGAACTACTGAGCGAAGCAAATAAAACTCTCCGAACGAGTAATTTTGATGCTCATTTATTAGCTAAACAATTTGCGAGCATAATGACGATGTTAGATATTTTAGGAATTCGAATAAAATTACCACTTTTAGACAAAAATGATATACAATTACTGCAAGAATATAAAATTGCTAAGCAAAGTAAACATTTTGCCAAGAGTGATGAAATTCGTCTTATTTTACAACAAAGAAATATATTATAAATTTTGAGGTATGCATATGAATTTTTTAGCAAATATTACTGACTCACCAAACTATTATCAAACTCCATCGA